>Ga0187892_10010061_pt1 | contig 12153 bp, 4 predicted proteins | sample MA1701073metaG_FD_139345 | JGI IMG/M metagenome (GOLD analysis project Ga0187892, IMG submission 139345) | Bio-ooze microbial communities from a basaltic lava cave in the Kipuka Kanohina Cave System on the Island of Hawaii, USA - MA170107-3 metaG ...
GTTCATCAACGATGCCCGGGTGAAGAACACCCGGGCAGTTCTGTTGATCGCGCGGGAAGCCATCGACCAGTTTCACAAGGACCAGACGGCCAAGCCCACCATCGCTCGCGTTCAGCAGGGTTCGCCGCCCAACGTCACCAGCTACCAGAAGCGGTACGGAGCTTATCCGCCCGACGAACTGGAGGTCTTCACGCCCTATGGATTGCCCGGGGCGCTGCCAGTGGCGACGAAATACTCGCTCGCCGATCCTGCGCGCGTCATACCTGGGGCGGATTCCGGCACGACCTATGGCGACATGCAGTTTTATCCTCAGCCCCCCGCCGACGTTGATCACAACGCCCACGAACATCGCGACCTGGCGGCTATGGTGTTGGCGATCAATCTGTTCAGTGAGGCGGGCGGCCAAATCCTCACGCGTATTCCGGAGAAGAACTGGTCGCCCGGCGCTCTGGACGACGCCGGCCGGCCGGTCCAATTCCTGGATCGAGACCCTTTTGGGACGGCGTTTGGTCCCGAGGATGAGCAGATTCGATACATCCTCGACGACTGGGGACTGCCGCTGAGTTATTTGGCTCAGCGCGACTGGCGGGCCACTCCGGGACCGACAGCCCCGCAAGCTCCCGATTCGAGCAACCATCCCGCTTGGAGTCGGGCATCGACCCAGATCATTCAGCTGAACGGCGGGGAACCGGTTGTTTTTTCATACGGGCCGGACGGCAAAGATCAACTGACGGCCGCCGTGATGGGCAACGACGGCGAGGCTTCGCTCGTGGCCGACTGGGCCAGCGAGAAAAACCCGGGCCGGATCGACCACCCAATGAACGCCGACAACGTCTATTTAGACGCGCGGTTCAATGACAAGCTCGGCAAAGGGCTGGCGCCATGAGGCACGAAGGCACGAAGACACGGAGAGAAGCAACGGAGCGTCCAAGCGGAAACCCGCAGTCCGCAATCCGCGATCCGCAATCGAGAGGATCCGCCCTCCGCCCTCCGCCATTCGCTACCGGCGGGTTCACCCTGATCGAGATGATCGTGGTGGTTGGGCTTGTTTTGGTGCTGGTGGGGCTGTTGATGCCGGCCGCGTCCACTCTTTGGGAACAGCGGAAGATGGCCGATGCCGAGAATACGCTGCAAGGGCTGTTCATGACGGCTCGTTCCCGGGCGTTGCAAGCCCGGGGAGGGCAAACGGGTCTGTTCTTTTTTTTGGATCGCGATGGGACCCAGCGGATTCTGGCTCTGGAACAGGCCTTTGATAAGGTCAACCCGGCCAGCAGGGTTCTTTTGGACGTCTTCCGTGTCAGTGAGAACCGGCAGGAGTCGCTGCCCGTCCCGATGCGGGCCGTGCCGCGCTACATTGTGGATCGCGACCAAACCGGCCCGAGCGATGACGCCGACACGTTTTCTGACGAGGAGCTCATCAACAACAGCTTCGAGAATCCGCCGAACACGGCAAATGTCGGCCAGCGGCATCGCAATTTCTTTTCTCTGATTTTCACCACCGAAGGCCAGCTTCTGGCCCGCCGTGACGTACTGATTCGGGACAACGATGATAATGCCGACGGACTCGGCGATCGTACGGGTTTACCGGTGGGCCGCGGGCCGGGCGTCTCGCCGATTGAACCGGCCGTGCAACGCTATCTGCCGCAGACGGGCGCGGCCGAGGACATCGATCCGGATGGAATTCCGCCCCCGGAGACTGTGGACAATCTCATTTCCGTGCCCGGGGCCTCCGCGGCTCTGGCTTTGAATTTTCCTTCAGCGGATGGGGTTCTTATTTATGACGATGCGCTTTTGAATCACTTGCGGGCCGGCGACCCCGCGACCGACGGGCCGGCCTTCCGCGAGTTCTTGTTGCGCTCGGCCCAGCCGTTCTACATCAGCCGCTTGACCGGGGCGGTGATTCGCGGCCCCGTCGCGGAGCATATCGAACCATGATCGCAGCCAGAATACGCCGCGGGTTTTCTCTGGTGGAGCTGATGATCGCCATCGTCCTGTTGGGGCTGGGCATGATTTTTGTGGCCACCATCTTTCCGGTGGCGTGGACGCAAGCCCGGCAGATGACGGAAATCACCACGATGGCGTCGGTGACCAAAGGGGCCGACACCACGCTGCGGATGCTCGCCCGCGTGGATGGGTACCAAATCAGCGGCAGCGCCTTCGCGGGCGACAGAGTTAAGCTACGGGACTTTGAGTTTGGGTTGGCGGGTCCGCCGATCAACCAGGGTGACATCACCGATGCCGATGGTTTCGTGCACGCCCTCAACTTGGAAAACATACTCGTGAATCCTCGTGGTTTGGTGGACGAACAACCTTGGGATGAAAGCCGGCTGGACAAGATCCGCTTCACGCATACGCCTATGGACGTAGCGAATTGGGACTTTGCTTTTGTGGACGAGAAGCTGTTCGCCACGCGCCAGGTCCGGCTGGAGTGGCGGCTGCACCCGCCCATCCGGCCGCGGAAGACGTACGACTTCACCCAGCCCGATCCCGAATGGGACGAGCTGCTGAACTCCCGCCGCTACGTGTGGGCGATTCTGCATCGTCTGCGGAACAGTGAAAGCATCAACCTGCAAGCAGCGAGTGATCCAACGGCCAATCCTCGGCGGGATTTCGACGTCTTTTATGTGATGCTACGGCGGCCGCAACTGACCAACCGATACGCACAGCAGGATACGAACCCATTAAAGGTCCCCGATCCGAACGCCCCGACCGAGGTCGCCGTACCGGCTCCCAAACCGCCCTCGCAAGACGTGATGTTCCCCGTGCCTTGGCGGGTGCATATCTTTTTCACAAACGCGATTCCGGCGGTGCCTCGGAATCTACCTTCCGAAGTCGCCGTCAATTTTGCACCCCAGGCGGCCACACACCCGATGCTGGTTGGCATGTTCCCGCCGGGAGCTTACTTTATCGATGAAGACAGCGGCTTGATCCTGCGCGTAGAAAAGCGCCGCATCATCGATGACGGGCCCAACGGAGAGTACGCCTTTCTGACTCTGGACCGCGAGGTGCTAGAGCAGGATCTTGTCGGATATCAGTCACAGCTTCGAATCGTCTGGGTCTTTCCTCCGCCGGTTCAGCCGCGGGGGGGCGATAACGCACCACTCATCTTTGAGGGTACCCATCCTGTAGTGGGGATTGAGCGTCGAAGCCTCAGTATTTCGCCCCCGGGTTAAACCTGGACCGACACCTGTTTTTGCTCATAATGCAATCGGGCGACGCACGGTGTGCAAAGGAACGGAAGCGCTTTTCGGAATGAGTGCTTTGCATAACTAACGATGCCATAAGTAGTTAAGCGTTTGTCGATGACGGCGGCAAGAATTGGTAGTCAAAACCCGGTAAGAAAGCGCCTCAGAGCCTTCTCCTTGATCGAATTGGTGGTGGCCATCGGCTTGCTCGTGCTCATGTTGACCCTGGCCGGGCAGGTGATGAGCTTGACGGTTCAATCGACCGGCCAAGCCAAGGCGCTGACCGAAGCCAACCAACTGCTGCGGGCGTTCGAGGAGACGATTCGCGAGGACCTGCGTAACGTCGTGAGCGGGCAGTCGCTGATTTTCATTCAGGGCAACCCGGTCAACGCCCATTGGACTCAAAACGGCAAGGAAGCCGACGACGACGGCGACGCCGCCACGGGGTACGCCCACGCGAAGGATCCAGAACGAGCACATCCTTTCGTCGAAGGGCAGCTTGAGCCGCCGCGTGCCGACATCCTGATGCTCTTTACGGCGCGGCGGGGAAGCAGCTACATCAACCCGAGGATTACGTCGCAACTTCAGCAGGTGGTGTACGGCCACGCGGAGTTGGGCGAATACATTCCGGCGGCCAATCAGGCGCCGCCCTTTACGTTTCAGCCGATTGCGGCGCCGCCGGGTATGTTCCCCGGCGAACCGAATGTCAAAGCGCCGATTCCCGCCGAACGGTGGCATCTGGCACGGCGCAGCGTTTTGCTCTTGCCCTCTTCGGCTCCGCAGCCGCCCGCGCCTCCGTGGGAAAATGACATCAGTGGCCAGGCGGATCCGCGGTTCCGGCTGGACCGCGATTCGCTTTTGTTGGGTTCGGCCGACGTAGTGGCCAATTTCGATTTCGTGGGACAAGTATTGACGCCCAGTGTGCTTTCCGGGGGACCGGGGGATCCACCGTTCTATCTGCCGCCGATTTTCGAGCCTGCTTCGGGACGAACGTGGGCCAAGCCGTTCGCCCGAAGCAAGCTCGATCCCACTCCTCCGCCGGAGTTGGCCAAAGGCCTTGGCCATTACTTCTTGCCGCATTGTGCGTCGTTTAAGGTCGAGTGGTCGCTGGATCCACAAGGGCCCTTTGTCGGCGGGCGGCTGGACGGGGAGAAACAGGTGTACTGGTTTGATCCCGGAGCGCTGAAGGATCCGGCCAAGCCCAACGACCCGCCCGACACGCTGAAATCGGTGGATGTGGCCATGGAAGAACAGGTTGCCAGGAGCGGTGGCGATGACTCCCCACGGTGGTCGCGACTGCGAGACTTGCTCACGCTGGACCTGGGCAGTGAAAGCCCGTATCGGTACAGCCTGTTTTCGCGCTTCCGGCAGGGAGAGCAGTGGCGGAACCCGAGTATCACCGGGAACGATCGCACGAACGCGGCCATTTTTGCGGCCACTCGCATCAACGCCGCGGGCGAGGTCAGTCCTGAAGATGTTTTTCCGGCGGCGCTTCGGATTACCGTGGATTTATTTGACAACACCGGGCGGCTCGAACGGCCGATTCGCCATGTGATCGTGGTGCCCGTGGGGGGATAAAGTCAATTGCGGATTGCCGATTACCGATTGCCGATTGCCTTTAAACGCCCCTGTGTCCCCGCTTATGGGAGGACGGGTTGGCAACGCCGGGGGTCTGCGCTGATCCTGGTGGTTACGATTCTAGGCATACTCTTCGTGACCGGAGTAGCTTTTCTGACCACGATGAGCTTTGAGAGCCGCATGCTCACGCTCGAGCAGGAGTCGCGGCAAGCAGAGCTCAACCTCAAAGTGGCCCACGACGTCGTCGACGAAATCGCCCGCAACGCTTGGATCATGACCAAAGGCGTACCGACTGGGGCGCAAGCGTTGGGAAGCATGGTGACAACACCCAATCCGGTTTACATACGCGGAGTATACGATCCTCCAGACTACGCGGCATTCAAGGCTGCACAGCAAACCTATGTCGATCTGCCGCGTGTGCACGGGCTCTTCAGCCAAATTGAACCGTATTCATTCGAAGACGAGCCCGGCAATTTCAAGCTCGTGTATGGCTGGTATACCGATGTCAAGACCACCAAAAGCGGGCCGTCGGCCGGGTCGATCTATGAGAGCAATCGTTTTATTGACACGGCGCTGCCGAACCTAAGCCTGCTCGATCTAAAATCGTACCGGTTTCCGAATGACACGCCCGACCCCGATGATTATCAGGATCCTAACCCACCGTTCGTGGCCGATGCCGACGGCGACGGGATTGTGGACTCGATCCTGGTGGACATGACCGGCGAGCTCGGCGTGCCGCGTGCTCAACTTCGGGAGTTAGCCCGGGCGGTGAACCCGCCGAACTTTCCCTCGGACAAGGTGTATCTGGCCCTTCGCATTATTCCGCATGGCGGTCTGGTGAATCTGGCCGAGGGGCACCCCAATCTCATCAGCAACATTATGAACCGCCAGCCGGCCGCATGGACGACTGGGCTTTGGTCAGAACGGCCGTATGGCTACGTTGCGGCGGCCGAGGAGCCGTCCTTGCGTCATCGGGGCGGGCTGCTGCCGCCGCGGATGCTTCCGCCTACTCTGCTGCAAGGCAATCCGTGGGACAGCAGCAATCAAGAGAATCCCGGCGGCGGCGACTTCGCCAGCCATTTGATTATTCCCTGGGGCAATCGTCCTTGGCCCGAGAGCTATCGTTACTGGCCGTTTCGAGCACCGGTTCCGCCCGACGACGCCAATATCAATGATTACCTCACCTGGCAGGATCGGATGAACCCCGAAGCCAACAACAACTACGACCGCCGCCACCTGGTGACGACGGTGAGCTACGATGACTTGCTCGCTCGCCCGACGCAATTAGGGACTCCGGCGTTAGGAGCCACGGATGCCTTCAGCGCGATGATTACGCTTAACAGGGAAGCGGCCCTCCGCGACACCGACGCGCCCTGTCCCGAAATGCTGGCCTTCGAATACCCGAATTATCCACACTCCGTGGAGAACGGACCGGACAACGTCGATTGGTGCTCGTGCGTGCGCGATTCAACTTGCACGTTGGACCCCCGCAAAGGCCGCTTGCGGCTCAGCCTTCCGTGGCTCGATCAGGCGTATGTTGCGGGAGGCGACACCGACACCGATCCGGCAACGATCGGTGATCGTCAGCGCATCCGGTTGATTCAAGATGCATTCTCCATGCTCTTGTTACAGGCCCGGGGAGCTCCATGGGGCGCGTTCGATGTCAACGGGAATTGGCTGCCCAACTATCCCGAGTTGTCGAAGACAGCCGCGGCGCTGACCGCGAACTTGTTGGATTTTGCCGATGACGATGATGACATGCCGACCTGGGTCGACGTACGTTCCCTTGATTTCGGCAATCCTGCAACAGTCGGTAGTCCGACAGGACAATCGGTATTTGGTTTGGAGAAGCAACTTTACATTACCGAGGTGACCGCTTCGATTCAGGCAGTCTCGAACAGCGACGGAACTGGGACGACCGCTGGTCCCGACTCCACTTATGCGATCGAGCTTTTTAATCCTTATGGTGGGCTGCCCATTAGAACTGTTCTCGATCTCCCCAACGACCGGGGCTATTGGCTCAAAATCGGCGATGCGAACCCAATTGCGCTTCCAAGTGCGAGTTTGGGGCTGAACCAATACATGGTTATCTACTCGGGGGATCGAACCAACCTGGAACCTCCGGTGATCCTCGGGACGGTAATTCAGTCTCAGTCTTCCTACTCATTTAACAACGGCGAAACGATCTACCTTCTTCGTCGTGTTAGATTGCCGAATCCCACGACGGGGCTATTGGAACTCAAAGACGTCGTCGTAGATCAATTTCATGTCGGCGTGGCTAGAGTGCCCCCGATGCCTGATGTCAGAGTGCTTACGTCTCTGGAACGCGCGTGGAATCCCAACTATGCCAACTCAAGCATTGCGGATCCGTGGTTTGCGCCGATACCGGCCAATCCGAACGATGTTAAAGACATTCATTCGTTGGGTACTCGGAACACGAATGCCCAGGACACGCAGCTTCGGCCGGTGCAGGCGCTTGTTGCAAATAGGGGTTCGTTCAGCACGGCGTTCCCCACGACGGGTTCACTCTTGTGGCTGATGCGTTACGCAAATCGCTCCATCGATGCTCTGCCGGGTGAAACTCGGCTGGCCTTTACGTCCTACTTAGGTAGTGAAAAAACATCGGTGGAAAACGGGCGAATGCCGGTTTTCGATGTCGTCACCACGCCAGGAGCCGTACCTTTGCACCACGAGGATCCGGCGACGTCGGCGGACAACCAACCTGGGGAGGTCATGCATCTGCCGTGGGGGCAGCTAGTGTATGATTATTTCACGGCCCTTCCGCTGAACAACCCCAGTCCCTGGGCCAATCCGCCGCCCGGCTTCATCGACCCGATTTCGGACGAGGAATTCTGGGAATGGCAACAGGCAGCCAAGCCCCGTGTCGATCAAGATGGGCTTCGCGTCCATGGCCGGATAGACCTCAATGCCGCGCCAATGAGCGTACTGGCGAGTATTCCTCTAATACCCATGGCACAGATTCCCCCCGCATTCAGACCGGCCGTTCGCCGGGCCGCGGGCTTGGTTACCCGAGACATCAATGTCGAGAACGACCCGCTCAGCGTCACGGACGTGGAGGCGACTCGGCCCTCAGGTCACCCCGTGTTTGACCCACCGGCTGCGGACGATGCCGTGCGCGTTTGGGATGGTGTGGCGGCAAACGTGGGGGATGAGCTGGCCAGGGCGATTGTCGCCTATCGTGAGTTGCGCGAGTTTGTGGACCCAGCCCCGGTCCCACCGGGGATGGCGCCTTCCACGTTGACGGGCAATTACCATTTCGATCGAGGTTGGAACATCGAGGACCCGGTAACAGGCGCCCCGCAACCACCGAACACACGGCGGGGAACTGGATTCCTGACGGTTGGTGAATTGGCTAACGTTCGGCATCCCCTTGCGGTGCCCGAGGCGGTCACCGGTCCCGGCTATCAGGCGCCATTCATGGGCTATTCTGCTTATCGAATGGATGCGGGGGCGCTTGGTTCGCCGCAGGCGGATTATCTGTCGGCCGTGGCCCTGCTGGTGGCGTTAAGCGATTGGGTGACGGTTCGGTCGCACGTGTATACGGTGTACGGGTCGGTGTGGGGCGATCCGCGGCAGGTCGATCCGCAAACGGATCGGCCCGTAGCGGCGCGTGAGCTGGAGGCCCGGGCGCTGCGCTTCCAGGAGACGGTGGATCGAATCCCGACGTTTCTCGGCGCCCCCGCGCCGGTGCGCATCGGCGAGCGGTTCATTGCCCGTTACAACGATTTGAACGATCCGTAGGGAGAAAGGCACGCAGGCATCCCGACGTACGTCGGGACACAAAGGCACGAAGAAGGCAAGAAGCAACTGCGAAAGGCGCGAAGAACACGGAGAGGGCGCTAAGGAAGAGGCAGGAGGAAGAATTCCAGTTCAAGAGGCCGAATCGGTTGGCTATGGGACTTGGGGAACGGTTGATACGGGCGCTTCGACGGGCTTTTGGCCCGTCGTTTGACTTTTGGGTCCAGGATTTCCGTGCCTTTCTCGGCTGGTTCGGTTTGGTATCCGGGGGGGCGGGCGGATATAATGCGTGGAGTCTTCGTGGAGGGGAAGCTAAGGTTCGGCGGGGCCGCAAGGGGTTCAAAACGTCCGCTTCCTTCCCGATTCTCCGAGGATGAAAACGGCAGGTCAGAGCCGCCAACGGCGGAATTCGACCTTCCCTGCGAAGTCCTTGTTGGTTTCCGGTTGAAGTTTCGGAGCAACGGATGTTTCACCGTCATTGCGTAATCTCCCTATGCACGTTGGCGATTTGCTTGGGCGCCGTTCGGCCCGCCGTCGCCGTGGAAGAAGACGGACCCTCGCGGCGGTCCTTCGAAAACCTAGACGACCGCCCGATCAAGGCGGAAGAGCCCGGTGACATAGCTTCGGTGGCGGGACAAGACCAAACCTGCGAAACGGTGGCCACGGCCCGTCAGTCGTTTCCGACGGAGCTTCGCCTGCGCGGCAACGTCTACCGCGTCGAAAGCCCCGGGGTCCTGCTGCGCTACTGCATGGAATTGAACTTCACGGGAACTACGGACCTTTATTTCACGATTCTGCGGCGTCCGGTGAGCCAGGAACTTCTGCCGTTCACGCGGCATCCGCAGCTTCCCGACGATCATGTGGTTCGGACGGTCGGTTTGGGCCGGCGGCTTTATTGCACGACCGGCGAGTTTCCGCCGCTGACGCTGCAGGCGGGCCAGGAATACTTGATCGGCATCGCATGGGGCCAGGTTTCCATTGGAAACTTCCGCGATATGGACCTGCCTGGCCAATATCCTCGGCCATTCTCGCACGGGCGGACGCTGGGGCTGGTTTCTCGTTTTCTGACCGCCGGGGAGGAGCCGCCTCTAAACGTCCCGCCGGGCGGGCTGGAAAACATCTTCCTCGACTCGTCGGCGGCGAATCTGATGCAATTGTGCTTCGTGCCCGAACCCGGCGCCTGCTGCTGCGTGGGAGACTCGGGCTGCGACGAATTGCTGCAACGAGATTGTGACGACATCGGGGGCTTTTTCCGCGGCGAACGCGTGGTCTGTGACCCGGGCCTGTGCCGCTGCGGGGCGTGCTGTCGACAATGCGCCGGCGAATGCCTTAACGACGTGGAGGAGGCCGCCTGCCAACTTCAGTTCGAGGGCGATTGGCAGGGTCGCGGCTCACAATGCCTGGGTATTGAATGCCCGGTCGTCACGGGGGCCTGCTGCATCGGCGCAACCTGCCGGGAGATATGCAACGACGAGTGCGATATCCTGGGCGGAGTGTTCCGTGCCACCGAGACCTGTACGCCGGTCAACCCTTGCCGCGGCGCCTGCTGCGATGAACAGGCCACTGAATGCATCGATGTCACCAACGGCACGTGCACCGATATTGGAGGAACACCGCATCCCCACGGAAGCTCCTGCGCAACGCTGGAAGGAGTCGGCCAGGAATGCGGCGGGGCGTGTTGCCGGCCGAATGGGCGCTGCAGCGACGTATCCACGCGTTTGCGATGCGAATCGGAGCTGAACGGCAATTACCTCGGCGATGCGACGGTCTGTCCCACCCGTCCAGACGATCACGGGGCGTTCTGCGTCGGTACGTTCGCGCCTTGCTGCATTCACAACGGCGACTGTCTCATGACCACTCAGGAATTCTGCGAGGACGCTAGTTGGATCGGGGGGGTTTTCTTTTCCGATGAGCCGGCCTGTGATCCCTCGTTGTGCGAGGGGCTGGACCTTGGGGCCTGCTGCTACACCAACGGAAGCTGCGACGCGCCGTTCAGCCAGCCCGATTGTGTGCACAGCGGGGGATCATTCCGTGGCGCCGGTTCGGTCTGCTTTCCAAATACATGTCCAGCGCCGAGGGGGGGATGCTGTTTGCCCAATGGGACCTGCCGCTCGAACCAAACGGTGCAGCAGTGTGAGGGTCTGGACGGAGCCTATCGTGGGGATAACAGCATTTGCTCGTCGACGCTTCCTTGCCCGGGGCCGGAGGGGGCCTGCTGCTTCGAGGGCCGGCCGTGTGAGCGTTTGTCGGCTTCGGCTTGCGCAGCCGAAGGCGGGGCGTACCGCGGCGACGGCGTCTCCTGCATCGAATGTCCCACCGTGGCCGGGGCTTGTTGCCTGCCCAATGGCGAATGCGTGGCCCGATCGCCGGCGATTTGCGCGGTGCAGAAGGGGGTCTATCAGGGCGATGACGTTGCCTGTTCGTCGGTGAAGTGCCCGCAACCCATGGGTGCGTGCTGTTTTGCGAGCGACGGGAGCTGCGTGGTTATGGCCCCCACGGGCTGCGCGAGCGCCGGCGGAAACTACCTTGGTAACGATACGAATTGCCAGCCGAATGTCTGCCCTCAGCCGACGGGAGCTTGTTGCTTCGCAGTGGATGGGCGCTGTGCGCTGGTTACAGAGGCCGCGTGCGCGGCCGCGGGCGGAGAATATGAGGGCAACGGCATGCCCTGCACGCCCAATCCGTGTCCTCAGCCGCGCGGGGCATGCTGTTTTGATGACGGCCGGCCGTGCCGTCCTGAAACGCAAATCGATTGCACCGGAGCGGGTGGGACGTATCAAGGCCACAACACGACGTGTTCGCCAGCCCTTTGCCCGAGCGCTTGCTGTTTTGCCGCTGACGGGCGGTGCGAACTGCGGACCGCCGCCGCGTGCATGTCGGCAGGCGGAATGGCTCAGGCTCCCGATACGTCATGCACACCCAATCCGTGCCCACAGCCCACGGGAGCTTGTTGCTTTCCAGACGGCACCTGTCAGGTGCTCACCGAGACGGAATGCGGCGTCGAGGCGGGGACTTACGAAGGCAACAACACCGCGTGTGAACCCAATGACTGTCCGCAACCGGATACGAACGCGTGCTGCTTTGACAACGGTGCTTGCCAAGACCTGACCGCCAACGCGTGCGAGAAGGCCGACGGTGTTTTCCTCGGCGGGAACTACCCGACTTGCGAGGTTGATACGTGCGATCCGTTGCCGACCGGAGCTTGCTGCCAAGCCGATGGCGATTGCACGGTGTCCGATCGGCCTGCCTGCCGGGATGGCGGGGGAATCTTTCAGGGGGCGTTTACCGATTGCGATCCCAACGAATGTCCGCAACCGATGGGGGCGTGCTGCTTCGCGGATGCTCGCGAGTGTTCGGTTTTGACGGACGAAGACTGCGCGACGCAGGGCGGGACGCTCCAGGGGAATGGGACCACGTGCAGTCCGAGTCCGTGCATTCGAGCCTGTTGCTTCCCGAATGGAAGCTGCGACGACCTGAATCAAATCACCTGCGAGGCGGGCGACGGGACGTATCAGCCCGACGTGCCAGGTTGCGGCGGCGATCTCATCTGCCCGATTGCGACGGGTGCTTGCTGTATGGATGCGGTCTGCTCGTTGCGGGCGAGGATGGATTGCGAAACCAATGGCGGCGA
>Ga0187892_10010062_pt1 | contig 12150 bp, 10 predicted proteins | sample MA1701073metaG_FD_139345 | JGI IMG/M metagenome (GOLD analysis project Ga0187892, IMG submission 139345) | Bio-ooze microbial communities from a basaltic lava cave in the Kipuka Kanohina Cave System on the Island of Hawaii, USA - MA170107-3 metaG ...
ACAGGGTGCGGTCCCGCGAGGTGCCGACCGCGGCGTCGAGCGGCGTCCAGAAGCTCGGCCACCCGGTGCGGCTGTCGAACTTCGTGCCGGACGAGAACAGCGGGTGGCCACAGCCTCCGCAGCGGTACGTGCCCCGGCCATACTCCTTGTCCAGCGGGCTCGTGCCGGCCGGCTCCGTTCCGTGCTCGCGCAGGACACGGTACTGTGCCGGCGCGAGCTGCGCCCGCCATTCCGCGTCGCTCTTCGCGATCTCGAAGCTGCTCGCTCGCGTCTCCTTGGCCACGTCGCCTCCTCTGCGGTCTCAGCCTATCACGCGCTCAGCGGACGCGCAGCGCCGCCGCGGCCGCCTCGACCGCGCGGATGATGCCCTGGTAGCCGGTGCACCGGCAGAGCACCGCGGAGAGACCCTGGCGGATCTCGGCCTCCGTCGGCTCGGGATTCGTGCGGAGCAGATCCAGCGCGGTCAGCAGCATGCCCGGCGTGCAGAAACCGCACTGGAGGCCGTGATGCTCGTGAAACGCGGCCTGGAGCGGATGGAGCTGGCCATTCACCATCAAGCCCTCGATCGTCGTCAGCTCCGCACCGTTCGCCTGCACCGCGAGCATCAGACACGAGCGCGCCGCCTCGCCGTTGACCATGACGGTGCAGGCGCCGCAGACACCGTGCTCGCAACCCACGTGGGTGCCGGTAAGCCCCAGGTCTTCTCGGAGAAAATCCACGAGCAGCTTGCGCGGCTCGCAGCGTCCCTCGCGCGGCTGCCCGTTCACGGTCAACTGGATCGGGAGGAGCTCGGCCACTCAGCGGGCTCCGAGTCGGGCGATGGCCCGGCGCAGTGCGCGGCCGGTGAGGACGCGCGTGAGGTTCCGGCGATACGCGGCCGAGGCGTGCACGTCCGAGTCGGGCTCCACCAGATCGGCCGCGAGCTCGGCGGCCTTCTCGATCGACGCCTTCGACAGCCCCTCTCGCTCGAGAATCTCTTCGGCCGGACGGAGTCGCGTGGGCACCGGCCCCGCCCCCGCCGTGGTGAGGCGGGCCGCCGTACACCGTCGCCCCTCGCCGACCAGCACCGCCGCGATGCCCACGATGGCGAAGTCACCGTGACGGCGGCTGAACTCCTCGAACGCGAACCCGGCGCCGGCCGGCATGGCGGGCAACTGCACCTCCACCAGGATCTCATCCGCCTCGAGGTTCGTGGTGAGGTACGTCTCGAACAGCTCCGACGCGCGGAGGGTCCGCTCGCCGCGCGGCCCGCGCACGGTCACGGTGCCGTCGAGCGCGGTCAGGACCGCCGGGTACTCCGCCGAGGGATCCGCGTGGGCGATGCTGCCGCCGATCGTGCCCCGCGTGCGGATCGGAAGATGGCCGACCAGCGTGGTCGCCTCGGCCAGGAGCGGCAGCCGCTTCCGCACGACGGGCGAGAACTCGATGCTGCGCTGTCGCGTCATCGCGCCGAGCCGCACCACACCGTTGTCCTCGCGGATGTAGGCCAGGCTCTGGATCCCATTCAGGTCGATGAGGGCCGGCGGCCGGGCGAGGCGGAAGTTCATCAGCGGCATCAGGCTCTGGCCGCCCGCCAGGAGCTTGGCCTCGCCGCCGTACCGCTTCAGCAGCGCGAGCACCTCGTCGATGCTGGCCGGCGCGTGATACTCGAACCGCGCCGGCTTCATCTAAGTCGCTGTCCGCGACACAGTTCAGTTGGGTGGTTTGGCCTCTTCGGCCCTGCGGGCCTCATCGGGGCGCCCGAGTGGCCGTCTCGCCTCGACGGGCGGCCTGGATCTGCTCCCAGAGCCGCGTCGGCGTCATGGGCAGCTCGCTGATCTTCACCCCGAGCGGCGCCAGCGCGTCGCTCACCGCATTGGCGATGACGGCGGGGACGGTCATCGAGCTGGATTCGCCCAGCCCCTTGGAGCCGAGCGGCGTCAGCGGCGACGGCGAGACGATGTGCGCGATGTCGATGAGGGGCGCCTCCGAGGCGGTCGGCACCAGGTAGTCCATGAAGCTGCCCGTCAGGAACTGCCCGTCGTCGTCGTATTCCAGCTCCTCGTAGAGCGCGCCGCCCAGCCCGTGGAGCGCGCCCCCGTAGATCTGGCCCTCCGCGATCATCGGGTTGATGATCGTGCCCGCGTCATGGACGGTGGCATAGCGCAAGATCTTGATGGCGGCCGTGTCGGGATCCACCTCGACCGCCATGACCTCGGCGATGAAGCCGTACGTGTTCGACGAGTTGACGCAGTCGTTCTGATCGACCGCCTTGGCGACCGTGAAGCCGAACACGGCCCTGGCCTCGAGCCCGGGTTCCATGCCGTCGGGCAGTGACTCGGTGTTCCAGTGCGCGCGGCCGGCCAGGTCCTTCACGGTGTACGAGGGGCCCTTGCCCGTCTTCGGCCGGACTGCGCCGTCGCGGAACTCGAGGTCCGCGACCGGGCGCTCCATCAGGTGCGCCGCGTACTCGATCAGCTTGACCTTGAGCTTCCGCGCGGCCAGGGCGACGGCGCTGGTTCCCACGGATCCGAAGCGGCTGGAATAGGTCCCCGAGGAGATCGACCAGAAGCGCGTGAACGTGTCCATCTCGTCCACGACGGTGACGTCGGCGGGCGTGAGGCCCAGCTCGTCGGCGACGATCTGCGCCACGACCGTCTGGTGACCCTGGCCCTGGGGCGTGGTGCCGAGGATCGCCGTCACCCGGCCGAGCGGATCCACCCGGATCGTCGCCGCGTCGACCGCGCCGGACTTCGGCAGGTATTCGGGCTTCGCGCGGAACTGCGGATCGAGCGCGGTGGCCACGTAGCCCATGTTCGAGACGGACGGATCGACCGCGAGGGCGACGCCGATGCCGAACCAGCGTCCGGCCGCCCGCGCCGCCGCCTGCTCCCGTCTCAGCTCGGCGTAGCGCGCGACCTCGAGCGCCTTGTCGAGCGCGGCCGGGTAGTCGCCGCTGTCGTACAGCCCGCCGGTCGGCGTCCGGTACGGGAATTGCCCGGCCGGGATCAGGTTCCTGCGCCTGACCTCCACCGGATCGAGGCTGAGCCGCTCGGCCAGCAAGTCCATCATCCGCTCGGTCTCGAAGTAGAGATGGCCGCAGGCGTAGCCGCGGTTGGGCCCGGTGAGGCTCTTGTTGGTCATCACCACCGAGGCCTCGACCTCGAGATTCTGAAAGCGATACGGTCCCACGAAGTTTCCGGTGGGCCGGAAGCTGCAGCCGGGCTCGGGGCTGCGGATGTAGCCACCCACGTTGTCGAGCCAGCGGTACCGCATGCCGAGGATCGTGCCGTCCTGCCTGGCCGCCAGCTCGCGGTAGGCGACCCGGTCCGTCCCGCTCGACGAGGCCATGAGGTGCTCGCGCCGGTCCTCGATCCACTTGACCGTCACGCCGGTCAGCCGCGCCGCGAGCGCGACCAGCGCCATGTACGGATACATGCTCGACTTGATGCCGAAGCTGCCGCCGATGTCGGGCGGCACGATGAAGCGGAGCTTGTTCTCCGGCACGCCGAGCACGCGGGCCGTGAGCGGGTGCATGATGAACGGGCCCATGAAGTTCGACCACAGCGTGTAGACGCCGTCCAGCGGATCCCAGCGCGCGATCACGCCGTACGTCTCGATCGGAGTCGAGCTGTACTTCGGATACCGGAAGCGCTCCTGGATCACGACCTCCGCCTCGGCGAACGCGCGATCCGGATCGCCGTACACCAGCCGGCGGTGGCCGGCCAGGTTCGATCCGACCGGCTCGTGGAGCACCGGCGCGTCGGGCTCGAGCGCGCGCTCGACGTCGACCACCGCCGGCAGCGGCTCGTACTGGACGACCACCGCTTCGGCGGCGTCCTCGGCCAGATATCGGTTGCGCGCCACCACCACCGCCACGGGCTCGCCGACGAAGCGCGCCTTGTCGGCGGCGGCGCAGTAGTAGTGGACCGGTGCGGTCACCCCGACCGAGAACGGCTTCGTGAGCCGGGCCACGTCGGCGCCGGTGATCACGCCGGCGACACCCTCCATCGCGAGCGCGGCCGACACGTCGTAGCCGAGGATGCGCGCATGCGGGTGCGGCGACCGCACGATGGCCGCCTGATGCACGTTGGGCAACGGATCGTGATCGTCGATGAAGCTGCCGCGGCCGGCCAGGAGCCGCCCATCCTCGACGCGCTTCACCGACTGGCCGATCCAGCGCTGCGGAGGCGCGCTCGGCAGCCCGGCGTCGTTCACTCGGACCTCCTCATGACCGACCGATCTTATGCACTGGCTCGGGAAGCGTCAAGCAATGCCCCCGGCTCGAGCAAATTCTTCGGAGTGCCCGCCCAAACGTTCTCGCCCGGGCTCGTGTAGCGGGGCGAAGTACCGGAATTATCGACATACCTGGATGGCCCGACTCTTGCTCGACCGGGTAGACTGCAGGGGGTGGCCCACATGAGCGTGAGCGGATTGCTGGAGGCAGTCGGTCTTCGACATCACGCGCTTGGGCTGCAGAACTCGGTGATGCGCGGCCGCGGGCTCGGCTGGAAGGCCGCGCGCTGCCTCGACGCCGCCAGCTGCGAGCTCCATCTGTGTACCCCGGACGACACCGGGCGCCACTGGCACCCGGAGGACCCGCTCGCGTTCGCGAAGTGGCGGGTGCGCGCCGATCTCGAGGCCGTACCCGCCCACGTCGTCGTGAGGACCGAGCTGCACGGGCTCATCAGCACGGCCACGCTCAGGTGCGGCGCGATCATCGGCGCCCTCGGGTTGAGCAGCACGGCGGTCGCTGCGCTCGCCTACTGGCTCACCCGCCCCGACAAGAAGCAGCCGGCTTAGCCGGTCTAACCCGCGCCACGTAACACGCCGCGTACCGCGGTGGCGATCCACCGCGCGGACAGCGCGTGCTGGACCGGTGGTGTGGACAGCAACCGACGCACCGTGCTCGAGCCAGCCAGCCCGCGAAAAGCCAGGGCTCGAAGCCATCCACGCTCGCGCAGGAAGGCCACGGCGGCGGCGTAATTTTCCTCGGCCACATAGTACCGACTGACCGCGAGAGACTCCGTGACGTTGTGCACCTGATGAAACCAGCGCCAGGGCACATAGATCAGATCGCCATCCACCACGTCCGCCCACTGAAAGGTGATGTCGGGCGGCAACCCCTGCAGTCGACCATCGAGATAGCGACGAATTCCGGCCGGGGTCACCACCCCCTCGGACCCCGCCGCGGGCCGTGAGGTGGCGAGCCCACTGCGTACGAGACGCTCCCGGCACTGGCTTTGCTCCACTTCCGGAAACATCCGCCCTGAAAACAGCAACCACCGCTTCGTTCCAGATATCGTGGCGTTCCAGGTGACGGCGTTCAGATGGTCGTAGTGACAGGACGTCGAGCTTCCGGCGGCGCCCCAGTAGATGTTGTTCCGGTCGAACGCGCTCATGATCCATCCGCGCGGAACGACCGCCAGGCAGTCGATCGATAGATACTCGGGAAGCCGGCCGATGTCCTCGTAGAGCTCGGGATGCCCGCGATACGCATACCACTGCGCCAGGTACGCTCCCGGGCTCGACGCCACGCTCTCGGCGAAGCTCCGCAGCGGCACCTGAACACTGAGCTGCACCTCCTCGCGGCCGAGCATACCCGGAGTGCGCACGGTGACGAGGTCCGCCCCGCACTTCTCGGCGAGATAGTTGCGCGTCCACTTGCCGAACGCCGGCCACGCCCGGGCCACGCCTTCGAGCACCACGGGCTGGTTGCTGAACCTCTGCCGGAACTCCACCCCCGACAGCGCGGCCCAGTCCTGCAGCCGCGGGACCGGCCGGACCCCCGCGCGCGCCGAGTAGTCAGGAACCTGACGAATCCCCATTTGGGCGCCCGAGCATATCATGCGGGTTCGGGCGTCTGGCCAGGGCCCCGCCCGACGCTTGACGCCCTACCCGGAAACGTGGTCTTCTGACCTACCCTAAGACGTCCGGACGGCGATGTTCGGCGCCCGTGCTCGACGCCGCCACTCACCTCATCGCGGCGCACCATTGTCCTGGACGCCTGCAGGACTGGCAGGATCCCCGCATCCGACGCGATCGCGGGGGTGAGGGAGGGACACGATGAGCGTGCTCTTCACCAACGTGCGGATCTTCGATGGCACCGGGGCCCAGCCGTTCGCGGGCGAGGTGCTCGTGCAGGGCAATCGCATCTCGCGCGTCGGCCGTGGCGCGCGCGCCGTGCCCGTGGCCGGCGTCACCGTCGTCGATGGCGCGGGCGCCACGCTGATGCCCGGAATGGTCGAGGCTCACACGCACTTCTCGTGGAACGACCAGCCGACGCTCGGCGCCATCCAGCGCATGCCGACCGAGGAGCACATTCTCTGGTGCGCGCACATCGCGCGCCGCTACCTCGACCTGGGCTGGACCTCGTGCATCGGCGCGGCCACGGCAAAGCCCCGGCTGGACGTGGTGATCCGGAACGCGATCCAGTCGGGCCAGATCCCGGGGCCGCGCTATCTCGCGGCCAGCCAGGAGATCACGGTGCCGGGCGGCCTCGGCGACGAGACGCTGCCGCACCTGCCGTACCCCGAGTTCAGCTTCGGCGCGATCGTGACCGGGCGCGAGGAGATGCGGAAGACCGTGCGCATGTTCCTCAAGTACGGCGTCGACACCGTCAAGCTGAACCTCTCCGGCGAGTACATCGCGGGGCTGCCGGCGGAGTTCACGCCGATGACCGACGAGGAGATCGCCACCGCCGTGAAGGAAGTCCGGACGCGCGGCAAGCGCCTCTCGGCGCACGCGCGCTCCAGCGAATCCGTGAAGCAGTGCGTCCGGCACGGCATCGAGCTCATCTACCACGCGAGCTTCGCCGACGAGGAAGCGCTCGACATGCTCGAGGCGGCCAAGGACCGGCACTTCGTCGCGCCCGGCCTCGCGTGGCTGATCAACACCTCGTTCCATGCCGCCGAGTGGGGCATCTCGCCCGACTCCGCCAAGGCCATGGGATATCACCGCGAGCTCGAGGTGGCGTCCGAGACGCTCCAGAAGATGCACCGGCGCGGGATCCGCCTCCTGCCCGGCGGCGACTACGGGTTCGCCTGGATGCCGCACGGGAAGAACGCCAAGGACCTGGAGCACTTCGTCAAGTATCTCGGCTTCACGCCCATGGAAGCGCTGCTGGCCGCCACACGGCTGGGCGGCCAGGTCATGATGCGCGGGCACGAGCTGGGCCAGGTGAAGGAAGGCTTCCTGGCCGACCTCCTGCTCGTCGACGGCGACCCGCTCGCCAACCTCGACATCCTGCAGGACCGCACGCGCCTGCTGGCGGTCATGAAGGACGGGGTGTTCCACCGCGAGCCGCCCGCGCGCGCGGCGCGCACGCGCTCGGGTGCCTCCGTCGCGTGACGCGCGATGGCGAGCGGCAGCAGGCCCCGCGCCGGGTCGACGGGCCCGGCCCCGCCGGCCCGGGTGCGCTCCCGAACGACAGCGGCGGGGCGCGCCTCGGACACGGCCGCGCGCCGGATGGGGCGGGTTTCGAGCGCCGGCTTTGCCGGCGCAACGGATTCCCCGGGGGGAGGCGTCGGAAGGGGGGCGGAGCCCCCCTCCGAGTCTGATGGCCACGAGGTTCGTCGAGCGCCTGGCCGTGGAGGTGGACGGCGACGGCGAGCCCGTGCTGCTGATCCACGGCCTCGGCGGCGCCTCCAACGTGTGGACGCCGCTGTTGCCGGCGCTGTCGCGCCACCGCACGATCCGGCCCGACCTGCCCGGCTCCGGGCGCTCGTCGAGGGTCGACGGCCCGCTGTCCGTCGAGCGCTTCGTGGAAGCGATGCGCCGCGTCTGCCGGGCCGTCGGGGTCGACCGCGTCCACGTCCTCGGCCACTCGTTCGGTACGATCGTGGCGTTTCACCTCGCGGTGGCCGAGCCCCGGCTGGTCCGCAGCCTGGCGCTGTTCGGGCCGCTGCTCAGCCCGCCTGATGCCACCCGGACGGCAGTGCGCTCACGCGGCGAGCAGGCGCGGCGTGATGGCGTCGCCGGCATGCAGGTGATCGCCGATGGTCTGGTCGGAGCGGCGACGTCGGCCGAGACCAAAGCGCGCCGGCCCGTGACCGTCGCCCTCGTGCGCGAGCTGCTGATGCGCCAGTGCCCGGACGGCTATGCCCGCACGTGCGACGCGCTGGCGGGGGCGGAGCCGGCCGACGTCACGCGGATCAGCTGCCCGACGCTCCTGGTGACCGGCGACGAGGACACGATCGCTCCCGCCCAGTCGGTACGGCACATCGGCGAGCGCATGGCCGCGCGTGTCGAGATCCTGGCCCGCTGCGGCCACTGGACCCCGGTCGAGAAACCCGAGGAGTGCACGGAGCTGCTGCGAAAGTTCTACGCGCAGCGAATGTGATCCTCAACGGAGGACGTGATGGCTGACGTACTGTTCACGAACGTGCGGATCTTCGACGGCACCGGGGCCGAGCCATTCGCTGGGGAGGTCCTGATCCAGGGTCATCGCATCGCGCGCGTCGCGCGCGGCACGCGGGCCCTGCCGGTGGCGGGCGGCACCGTGATCGACGGCGCGGGCGCCACGCTGATGCCGGGGCTGATCGAAGCGCACACGCACCTCTCGTGGAACGATGCGGCCACCCTCGAGGAGATCCAGCGCATGCCGCTGGAGGAGCACGTGCTGTGGACGGCGGGCGTGGCCAAGCGCTATCTCGAAGCCGGGTGGACCTCGTGCGTGGGGGCGGCGTGCGCCAAGCCGCGGCTGGACGTGGTGGTCCGCAACGCGATCAACGAGGGATTGATCCCCGGTCCGCGCTACCTCGCCGCCAGCCAGGAGATCACCGTCGCCGGCGGGCTCGGAGACGAGATGCTGCCGCATCTGCCCTTCCCCGAGTTCAGCTTCGGCGTGGTCGTCAGCGGGCCCGACGAGATGCGCAGGGCCGTCCGCATGTTCCTCAAGTACGGCGTCGACTCGATCAAGCTGAACCTGTCCGGCGACAACTTCATGCCGAGCGCGCCGGCCGGGACGACGTGGATGAGCGACGAGGAGGTCGCGGTCGCGGTCCAGGAGGTGCGGCTCCGCGGCAAGCGGGTCGCCGCGCACGCGCGCTCCTGCGAGTCGATCAAGCAGTGCGTGCGCCACGGGATCGACATCATCTACCACGCCAGCTTCACCGACGAGGAAGCGCTCGAGATGCTGGAGGCCACCAGGGACAAGCACTTCGTCGCCCCGGGCATCGGCATCCTGCACGCGATGCTCTACGAGGCCGAGCCCTGGGGCATCTCGCGGGCCAGGGCGATGGACATGGGATACGAGGTCGAGCTGGCGGCCGCGGCGGAGTCGCTCCGGAAGATGCACAGGCGCGGCATCCGCGTGCTGCCCGGCGGCGACTACGGCTTCGCGTTCACGCCGCATTGCCAGAACTCGCGCGACCTGGAGCTGTTCGTCAAGTACCTGGGCTTCACGCCCATGGAGGCGCTGCTGTCCGCGACCCGCTCCGGCGGCGAGATCATGGGCCGGCCCGGCGAGCTCGGCCAGATCCGGGATGGCTATCTCGCCGACGTGCTCCTGGTCGACGGCGATCCGCTGGCCAACCTCTCGATCCTCCGCGATCCCGCGCGGATGCTCGCGGTCATGAAGGACGGCGCCTTCTACAAGCAACCGGAGCTCCGCACCGCGCGCTCGCGCTGGACCCAGTCCGTGGCATAGGCGGCGTCATGTGGGGGACAGGCTTTTACTTCTTAACAATTCATCGGGGCGCCACCCGGGGCTGTTCGCGCGGTCACGAATTGTTAAGAAGTAAAAGCCTGACCCCGCGGCGGCCCCCGCGGCAGGGTGAGGGGGCGTAGGGAACGTCGCCATGGTTCGATCGGGCACGTGGCTCTGGGGCGTCATCGTCGGGGCACCGCTGGCCGCCATGACGGTCTGGGGGCTGGCCGACAACGCGAAGCTGTTCCTGACCACCGCGCTGAACGGGCTCACGCTGGGCGCGCTGTACTTCCTGGTGGCCAGTGGCTTCACGCTGGTGTTCGGGCTGATGCGCAACGTCAATCTCGCGCACGGCTCGCTCTTTCTCCTGGGCGGGTACTTCGGCTTCGAGGTGGGCGACCGCACCGGCTCGTGGCTCGCGGCGGTGGCGGCCGGATTTCTGTGCGCGGCCGTGTTCGGGCTGGTGCTCCAGGTCGCCGTGTTCCGCTTCATGCAGGGCGAGGACCTGCGCCAGACACTCGTGACCATCGGGCTGTCCATCATGTTGGCCGACATCATGCTGTGGATCTGGGGCGGCCAGATCTACCAGTTCGATCCGCCCCGCGCGATCTTCGGGGGCACGCCCCTGCCCGTGGTCGACCGCTATCCGACGTACCGGCTGGTCCTGCTCGCCACGGCGATCACCGTCGGCGCCCTGCTCTGGTGGCTGCTCAACCGCACGCGCGTCGGCATGATGATCCGGGCCGGCGTCGATGACCGCGCGATGCTGGCGGCGTCGGGGGTGAACGTGCAGTTCGTATTCGCGATCACCTTCGCCATCGGCGCGGGCCTGGCCGGCTTCGGCGGCGTGGTCGGCGGCACCGCGCTGTCGATCGCGCCGGGCGAGGACACGCGTTACCTCCTGGCCTCGCTGATGGTCGTGATCGTCGGCGGCATGGGCAGCGTGGTGGGGGCCGCCCTCGGCGCCGCCGTCATCGGCCTGGCCGAGCAGTTCGGACTGGCCTACGCGCCCACCTATGGCATCGTGTTCATGTTCGTGATCATGGTCGTGGTCCTGGCCTTCCGGCCGCAGGGCCTGCTCGGCCGAAAGGCATAGCACCGTGAGCGCGGCCGACTGGCGGAAAGCGATGAACTCGGGAGCCACCACCCAGGCCTGGCCGCGCACGGTCGCGGACAACGGGGCGGCGGCCCCGCGGAGCGTCACCGCGCCGGCCGGGGACGCGAGCGCGGCGGAGGGGGGCCGCCCGACGCCGGCCGCCCTCCCCTGGATCGTGCAGCGCGTGCGCGCGCGGCACATCGTGGTGCTGCTCCTGGTCCTCCTCTACCCCGCGGTGGCGACACCGTTCTTCACGTTCCAGATCGGCGCCCAGTCGCTCGCGCTCGGGCTCATCGCGCTGTCGCTCACGTTCCTGGCCGGCTACGGCGGCATGGTCTCGCTCGCGCAGATGACGGTGGCGGGAATCGCCGGCTACGCGGTGGCGATCTTCGGCGCCAGCGGCACGCCCCAGGTCAGCCTCGGCTGGCCGTGGTGGCTGGCTGTCCTGCTCGCGATTCCGATCGCCACCGTGTGCGCCACGCTCATCGGCTGGCTGTCGGTGCGGACCGAAGGCATCTACACGATCATGATCACGCTGGCCATCGGCGTGGCCTTCTTCTACCTCGCGCAGCAGAACTACGACCTCTTCAACGGCTTCCAGGGATTCCAGCGCGTGCTGCCGCCGGCCGTCTTCGGCGTGAACTGGCGCGACCCGGTGCCGTTCTACTACCTGGCGCTGTTCTGGGCGCTGGCCGGCTACGGGTTCGTCACCTACCTCGGCCGCGCGCCGTTCGGCATCGCGCTGCAAGGCAGCCGGGACAACCCGCGGCGCATGGCCGCGCTCGGGTTCAACGTCACCGCGCACCGGGTCGCCGCCTACGCGGTGGCCGGGCTGATGGCCGCGGTGGGCGGCGTGCTCATGGTCTGGTACAACGGCCTGATCTCGCCGGGGTCGGTCGGCACCACGGCGCTGATCAACGTGCTGATCATCGCGGTGCTGGGTGGGATGCGTGATCCGGTCGGTCCGTTCGTGGGCGCTTTGGCGTTCGTCCTCCTGCAGAACTTCGCGGTCGATCTGTTCGATCGTGAGCGATTCAACCTGGTGATCGGGACGGTGTTCCTGCTGATCGTGCTGTTCTCGCCCGATGGACTGCTCGGCTGGTGGGCGCGCCTGCGGGCGCGGCTGCCGCAGGGTGGTGCGCGCTTGGGGAGCCGGAGCGCGGAGTGACGCCATCGGGCCTCGGCCGCATTTCGATCAACGCGGCGAGACGCCGCATGGTAGAGCCGTCAACCTCGCTCCCTCTCCCTGTCAGGGAGAGGGTCGGGGTGAGGGTCGAGTACCCTCATGGCACAACCTTTTTCCCGCTCTTCACCAGAATCTGTACGACCGCCTGTGAAATGAGGGGGCTGAGAATGAAGAGGAGCATCGGCTCCGAAATTGATGGATCTCCTGACGTGACTCGCCATCACGGACAGGAGGGAGCCG
>Ga0187892_10010063_pt1 | contig 12149 bp, 9 predicted proteins | sample MA1701073metaG_FD_139345 | JGI IMG/M metagenome (GOLD analysis project Ga0187892, IMG submission 139345) | Bio-ooze microbial communities from a basaltic lava cave in the Kipuka Kanohina Cave System on the Island of Hawaii, USA - MA170107-3 metaG ...
CGGTGTTCGATCTGCAGTTCGACGATACGGCGTTTGATCTGGTCGCCTTCCATTCGACCGGCCCTGAACAAACGAAATCGGCAGCGAGCGTATCACCGCAGCATGAGCAAAGCAGAAAACGTGATGTAAGGGTGGATGGGTAACGCCGACTCATGGCGGCATCGCATTCGATGCGGCGTGTTTCTGAAGCCGCCCAACACCAACCCAGAGGAGCCTTACATGTCGAAGATCAAGATGCTTATCACCCTGCCGCTCGCCATCGCCTCGAGCGCGGCCTTTGCCAATGTCACCGTCGCGCGCGGCGAGATCGGTCTCGTGTTCAAGGATGCGCCGTCGGTGAAAACCCGCGCACAAGTTGCCGCCGAAACGCGCGAAGCGCGCCGTCTGGGCCTGATCGTCTACGGCCAGCAAGCGACGCCGCAATCGACGCATGCCGAGGAAGACCTGATCCGCCTGGCAGGCGAGCGCGCCATCGGAAACGTCGCGGCCGTGAAATAGCGGTGTGGTCGCCCCGGCGCAGGCCGGGGCCCAATTGCAGCGGTCAGAAATTGGGCCCCGGCCTACGCCGGGGCGACGGCGTTTCCTCGCTGCGAAGGCTAATTCATCGAATTGGCCTTTCGGAGCGTTGATATATTGATTCGTCTCCCGCTTTTTCCTTTTCCCCGTGTCGCGTTTCAAAGTCTCCGCGTGCATTGCCGAGCACATCGGCGACCGCGCCGATCAGCAGGACCGCGTCGCCATTCTGACCAGCAGGCGCAATCCCGGCGCGCTGCTGGCGGCGGTGGCCGACGGTATGGGCGGGCGCACCGGCGGCCGCATGGCCGCGGATCAGGTCATCAGCACGGCTGACAGCCTCTTCCAGGAACTGTCAGAGCAAGACACTGCGCTGCGCGATCTTCTGGAAAGCATCGCCAACGAAGCGCATACCGTGATCCGCCTGACGGCGATTTCCAGTGAAAAGGAGCCGCACAGCACGGTCGTCGCGCTGATCGTCAAGAAGGACTATGCAATCTGGGCGCACGCTGGCGACAGTCGTCTGTATTTCTTCCGCTCAGGGAAACTCGTGCATCGCACCGCCGACCACACCTATGCATCGAAGCTGCTCGCCGAAGGCAAGGTGTCGCAGGCGGAAGTCGCCGCGCACAAGTACAAGAACATTCTCGTCAGCGCGCTCGGCATCAGCCGCGAACCGAAGCTCGTGATCGGCGAGGCCGCCGATCTGCGTATCGGCGATTCGTTCCTGTTGTGCAGCGATGGACTGTGGGCCTACTTCGAGGATCACGAACTCGGTTCGCTGCTGCACAGCCTGGCGCCGCGCGAAGCGTCCGAGCACCTGGTTCGAATCGCCCGCGAGCGCGCGGAGGGTCGCGGCGACAACCTGTCGCTTGCGATTGTCAAACTGGAGGCCCCGGAACCGCCGAAGCGCCTGCCGTCGGCGACGCTGTGGTTTGATGAGGAATCAGGAGCCGCGACGCCGGAGGAATGACGGCGGACTTTTGTCGCCCCGGCAGGCCGGGGCCCAATTGGGTCCCGGCCTGCGCCGGGACGACAACATCACTATTCCTACTTCTTTTCCTCCGTCGTGTTTAACCGTTTTTCCCGTTCCTTGCGCCGTTCAGCGCGACGGCGCTCGTTGGCGATTCGCTCCGCCTCTTTTTCCTTCGCATGCTCCGCCGCGCGTCGCTGGTTGTCCTCGAAGCGCTTGACGTTGTCCGCTCGCGCGGCCGCGTCTGCTTCGGCCTCCCGCGTTCGCCTTGCTTCTTCTTCGGCGTATTGCAGCAGCCGCTGCTCGTGCCGTGCCCGGTTTTCAGCGGCGCGCTTTTCGCGGGGGGCTTGCTCGTCCGGGCTCGCTTTTGCCGGCGAGCTCGCGGGCACCGAGCTCTTACGCCGTTTTTCATCCTCGGCCCTGCGCCGCGCGCGTTCCTCGGCATCGAGCCGTCGCCGGGTGGCGTTCGCCTCGAGTCGTACGCGCTGCGCGTCGCGCCGCGTCTCATCGCGCGCCTCGCGTGCCTTGTTGTTGCAGGGATTGACCAGAAATTCCGAGGCGCAACGCTTCAACGCGGACTGGTATTCGGCATCGGCTTCGCGTGAAGTGATCTCCGCAGCCGCAAGCGCCTTTTGCGCCTGTTCTGCGGTTGTGATGCTTCCCGGCGGAAACCGCTGCCCAAGTCGCGCTTGCGCCGCGCCCGCCGCCAAGAGCGCGGCGACAAGGGCAACCGCTACTGACTTCAAGCGATGCGCGCCAGCACCTCGCGGCGCGGCGACTCAAGGTATTCGTGCGATTGCATTTCAATCAGACGCGAGGCGGCGCGCTCGAATTCGTTGGCAAGCACGCCGCGTGTGTACAACGCCTGCGGCGGTGCCGCCGCCGACAACAACAACGTGACGCGATAGTCGTACAGCACGTCGATCAGCCAGGTGAAACGGCGCGCTTCCGACGCATGCGCGGCGGACATCACCGGCACGTTCGACAGCACCACGGTGTGAAACCGCGCAGCGATCTCCAGGTAGTCGTTCTGCGACCGCGGCCCGCCGCACAGCACCGGGAAGTCGAACCAGACGACACCGCCGGCGCGGCGCTTCGCGCGAATCTGCCGGGCCTCGATGTGCAGTACCGGATCATCATCCTCGCTTTCGGCGATACGCTCAAAGGCCGCCTTGAGCTTCGCTTCGGCGTCCGCGCCGCCCGGCGTCAGATAGGCGTCTATTCGCTGCATCGCCTGCTTCCGATAGTCGACTTGACCGTCCACCGCAACGAGTTCCAGATGTTCCTTCAACAAGGCCATCGCCGGCAAAACGCGATCCCGGTGCAGACCGTCGGGGTACAGGCCGTCGGGCGGATAGTTGGAAGTCATCACGAAGCCGACCCGGCCCTCGAACAGCCGCGCGAGCAGCCGGTGCAAGATCATCGCATCGGCGATGTCGGAAACATGGAACTCGTCGAAGCAGATCAACCGATGCCGCCGCGCGATTCGCAGCGCTACCTCGTCGAGCGGATCTTCCGTTCCCTTCAGTTCGTCGAGTTCGCGGTGCACGCCGCGCATGAATTCGTGAAAGTGCAGCCGCACCTTGCGTATCACTGGAACGGCGCTGAAGAATGCGTCCATCAAAAAGCTCTTGCCTCGACCGACGCCACCCCACAGGTAAACACCGCGCGGAATTGGCGGCCGTGCAATCAGCCGTTTGAGCGCGTTGGAACGCTGCGACTTGTAATTGACCCAGTCGTCGTTCAGGCGCTGCAGATGATCGGCGGCATTGCGTTGCGCGGCGTCGAGTTCGTAGCCGCGCGCGCGCAGTGTTTCATCGAGGTGGGCGCTGAAGGACATTTAAAGCAGGATTCAGGATGCAGGATTCAGGATGCAGGGAAAATCGCGATCGCGCCGTGCCGCTGGCCTTGCTGAATCCCGAATCCTGAATCCTGAATCCTCCTCCTCAGCCGCCCGCCGCCGCGACCGCTGTCTCCGCCGCAGCAATCCACTCGTGGTTGCGCCGCTCATACGTGCGGCCGTTCAGCCGCACGCGCCGGCGCATTTCTTCGATCAGTTCGCGCGCGTCGGCGATCCGTCCGTCGCGCGCCAGAAAGCGAATGAAATCGCTGCGTGCTTCTTCGCCCGCGAAACGATCAACGACGGATCGAAACGCCGCATTCGCTTCGCCGGTCCGTCCGGCCGCCGCATAAGCGTTCGCCAGCAGAAGAATGGTGCCGCCCGACTGATACCACTCGTTGTTCTTGATAACGCCGCCGGCGGCTTCGATCGCCTCGGAGAACTCCTCGTTGCCAAAGTGCGCGACGGCGAGGAGGTGCCGAATCTCCAGATCCCCGGCGAACTGCCCGGTCAGGCAGCTCTTCAGCAGCGAGACGGCCTGGGCGTAGTGGCCCAGATCGATGCATTCGCGCGCCAGCTCGATCCTGTTTGCGACGCTGCCGCAGCGCTCGGCGTCTTCGGCGCGCTCACGAAAGTCGCGCGTCGGATCCATCTTTCGGCGCAACGCGCGCAACCCGCGCGCAAGTTGCACGCCTTCACGTGACGCCGGCAGCACCTCCATGAAGATGTAGGCCAGCGCGCCGAGTAGCGGAAAGGCGAAGACGACAAAGATCCACCAATTCGGCCGGCCGGTGCGGTAGATGTGAATTGCGGCGGTCAACGTGACCAGCGTTTGAAGAGCGAGGACGATCGGCATGGCGCAACGGGAGCGTTCGAAGCGGCCAGCCTAGCGGGGTTGCCATGCTTGGGAAGTCCGAAAAAGGGTTGGTTAGATATGGTTGGGGACAGAGCAGTCGGCCCGCTGCGCGCGCCGCCTGGTCTGTCCCGCAAAAGGATCAGTTGCGCGCGCCTGATGGTCGATCCGGGTGGGAGGGGATCAGTAGTTCAAGGCGCGCTTGTCCACCGCTAGCGCCGCTTCCTTGGTCACCTCGGCGAGTGACGGGTGCGCGTGGCAGATTCGCCCGATGTCCTCGGCGGCGGCGCGGAACTCCATCGCCACCACTGCTTCCGAGATCAGCTCCGACACGTACGGCCCGATCATGTGGACACCCAGGATTTCGTCGGTCGCCGCGTCGGCGAGAAACTTGACGAAGCCGGTCGTGTCGCCGAGAGCGCGCGCCCGGCCGTTGGCCATGTACGGAAAGCTGCCGGTCTTGTACGCGCGGCCCGCCGCTTTCAACTGCTGCTCGGTCTCGCCCACCCATGCGATTTCAGGCGACGTGTAGATCACCCACGGGATCGTGTTGTAGTTGACGTGTCCGTGCTGGCCGGCGATGCGCTCTGCCACCGCCACGCCCTCTTCCTCGCCCTTGTGCGCGAGCATCGGCCCGCGCACCACATCGCCCACCGCCCACACGCTGGGCAGATTGGTGCGGCAGTCGTCGTCCACCGTCACGAAACCGCGTTCGTCAAGCGCGAGCCCGACGGCCTGCGCGTTCAATCCGTCCGTATTCGGAACGCGGCCGATCGACACGATCAAACGCTCGCAGGCGAGCGTTTGTGTCGCGCCTTTGGCATCGGTCCAGTCGACCGCGACGCCATCCTTACTGGTCTTCACCGAAGTGATGTTCGCGCCGAGGTGGATCTTCAATCCCTGCTTCGCGAAAACCTTCGCGGCCTCTTTAGCGACGTCCTGATCGGAAGCGCCGAGAAACGCAGGCAGCGCTTCGAGCACGGTCACATCGGCGCCAAGCCGCCGCCATACGCTGCCCATTTCGAGCCCGATAACTCCGGCGCCGATGACGCCGAGCGTCTTCGGCACGGCGCCTACCGCTAACGCGCCGTCGTTCGACAGGATCAGTTTCTCGTCGAAGGATGTACCGGGCAGGGCGCGCGCGTTGGAACCGGTGGCGACGATCACATGCTTGCCGATCAGTGATTCATCCGCAACGCGGACCTCATAGCCGGCGTCGCTGTGTGAAGCGAAGGAACCGCTACCGTGGAAAAACGTGACCTTGTTCTTCTTGAACAGATAGAGGATGCCGTCGTTATTCTGCTTCACGACCGCGTCCTTGCGCGCAAGCATGCGCGCGAGATCGAGTTCCAGCGCGCCGACCTTGATGCCGTGGTCGGCGAAGTGTTTGCCGGCGTGTTCGTAGTTTTCTGAGGATTGCAGCAGCGCCTTCGATGGAATGCAGCCGATATTCGTGCACGTGCCGCCGGGGGCGGGACCGCCCTTGGCGTTCTTCCATTGATCGATGCATGCGACCGTCAGTCCGAGCTGTGCGGCGCGAATGGCGCCGATGTAGCCGGCCGGTCCTGCGCCGATGACGACGACGTCAAAATCTCTCGCCATTTCACGTCATTCCCGCGCAGGCGGGAATCCAGTTGCGTTGATGGGAAGACACTGGGTTCCCGCTGGAGCCTGCCCTCGACACCGATCGGAGGCGGGAACGACGCGCCTACACCGCATCGCGCGGCACGAGAATCCAAAGCAGCACGTAGATAAGGATGCCGGCACCGCCGACAAACGCAGCGAGGACAAAGATCAACCGCCACGCCCAGGCATCGACGCCGGTGATTGCAGCGAAGCCCCCGCAAACGCCACCGATCCACTTTTCGGTTTGGGACAATCGAAAGCGGTTGATCGTCGCGCCTGCTTGCGCACCACCGCCGAGCAGGCGCGCCTTGGCTTGCTCGAACTCGGCCTGCGTCAGCGCGCCGCGGCTCAAGAGATCGTGCAGCTTTGCGATTTCGTCGGAAATTGACATGTCACAGCTCCAGCAACAAGCGCGCCGGATCTTCCAGCGCTTCCTTCATCGCGACCAGCGACAGCACTGCTTCGCGCCCGTCGATGATCCGATGGTCGTACGACAGCGCCAGGTAGTTGATCGGCCGCACGACGATCTGGCCGTTTTCGACGACCGGACGCTCGCGTGTCGCATGCACGCCGAGGATCGCGCTTTGCGGCGGGTTGATGATCGGTGTCGACAGCATCGACCCGAACACGCCGCCATTGGAAATCGAGAACGTCCCGCCGGTTAGCTCCTCGATACCGAGCTTGCCGTCGCCGGCGCGTTTGCCGAAGTCCGAAATCTTCTTCTCGATGTCGGCAAAACTCATTTGGTCGGCATCCCGCAGGATCGGCACGACGAGCCCACGCGGGCTGCCCACCGCGATGCCGATATCAAAATAGCCGTGGTAGACGATCTCGTTGGCATCGACCGATGCGTTGACGACCGGATATTTCTTCAATGCGGCGACCGCCGCCTTGACGAAGAACGACATGAAGCCGAGCTTCGCGCCGTGCTCTTTCTCGAACTTGTCCTTGTACTTGTTGCGAAGGTCAACCAGCGGCTGCATGTTGACCTCGTTGAACGTGGTCAGAATCGCAGCCGTCGATTGCGATTGCACCAGCCGTTCCGCCACACGCGCACGCAGGCGTGACATCGGCACGCGTTGTTCGGGGCGATTGGCAAGGATCGAAAGGTCGACCGGCGCCTTGACGGTTGGCAGCGCAGGTCGAGCCGCTGTGGTTTGGACAGCGACCGGCGCTGGAGCCGAGGGAGTTGCGGGCTTCGCCGCCGCCTGCGTGGCGGCGATTACATCGCCCTTCAGAATGCGGCCGTCCTTTCCTGTACCTGCGACCTGCGCGGGATTCATTCCAGCGTCGGCCATCATCTTGGCTGCCGACGGCATCGCCGTCGCGCCGCTGGCTGGAGCGCTTGCCGCTGCGGGCTTTGCTGGCGCCGCCGGCGCAGCAGGAGCCGCTGGCGCAGCCGCGCCTTTCGCCTCGGTGTCGATCGTCGCGATCGTGTCGCCCGAAACCACGCTGCTGCCGTCGGCCTTGACGATCTGAGCGATCACGCCCGCGCTGGGCGCTGGCACTTCAAGCACGACCTTGTCGGTCTCGATTTCGATCAACGTCTCATCGATCGCAACCGCCTCGCCCGGCTTTTTCTTCCATTGGAGCAGCGCGGCTTCCGCGACGGACTCGGATAGCTGCGGGACTCTTACCTCGACGATGCTCATTTGTTTAGAACCAACCCTTTGAGTTTTCCAAACGCCATATCAAGCAGCGCTTTCTGCTGCTCGTTGTGTTTGGCGTAGTAGCCCACCGCCGGCGACGCCGACGCGGGTCGGCCGGCGAAGCCGAGCCGCTGTCCTTCGCCCATGTTCTCCAGAAAATGGTGCTGGACGTAGAACCACGGCCCCTGGTTGGCGGGCTCGTCCTGGCACCACACCACTTCGCTGGCCGACGGAAATTTCTTCAGTTCTGACGAAAGCGTCTTGTGCGGGAACGGATAAAGCTGTTCGAGCCGCAACAGCGCGACGTCGTCCGCCTTGCGCTCACCTCGCGCGTGGACGAGGTCGAAGCACACCTTGCCGGAACAGACGATCACGCGTTTGACTTTCTTCGCGTCGATCGGCTGACGTTCGCCGATCACGGTCTGGAATTCTCCCTTTGCGAGCTCGGACAGATCGGATGCGGCTTCCTTGTTTCGCAGCAGTGATTTCGGCGTCATGATGACGAGCGGCTTGCGGAATAGCCGGACCATCTGCCGCCGCAGCAAGTGAAAGATCTGCGCCGCTGTGGTTGGCTGCGCCACCTGCATGTTGTTGTCGGCGGCCAGTTGCAGAAAGCGCTCGAGCCGCGCCGATGAGTGCTCGGGTCCCTGCCCTTCAAAGCCGTGCGGCAACAGCAGAACGAGGCCCGATTGCCGGCCCCACTTCACCTCGCCCGACGAGATGAACTGGTCGATCACCACCTGCGCGCTGTTGACAAAATCGCCGAACTGCGCTTCCCAGACCACCAGCGCGTTCGGCTCCGCGGTCGAATACCCGTACTCGAAACCAAGCACTGCCGCCTCGGACAGCACCGAATCGATGATCGTGAAGGGCGCCTGTTTGTCCGACACGTTCTGCAGCGGAACGTAGTTGCCTTCGTCCCACTTTTCGCGGCTCTGGTCGTGCAGTACCGCGTGTCGATGCGAAAACGTGCCGCGCCCGGAGTCCTGCCCGGTAATGCGGACCGGATAACCGCTCGCCACCAGCGACGCGAACGCCATGTGCTCGGCCATGCCCCAGTCGAGCGGGAGCTTGCCTTCGCCCATCGCACGCCGATCGGCGAGAACCTTTTCCACCAGCGGATGAACCTTGAGGTTCGGTGGAACCGTGGTGATCCGTTCTGCCATCCGCTTCAGTTCTGCGAGCGGCACCGCGGTGTCGGCCTGATCGGTCCACTTGCGATTGAGAAACGGCTGCCAGTCGACCGCGTACTGGCTCTTGTAGTTAGTTAGCACCGGATCGCCGGTGAGCCGGCCCTCGTCCAGCGCCTGCCGGAAGTCCTTGACGATCTGATCAGGCTCTTCCGCTTTCATCGTGCCCTGCGTGACGAGCTTCTCCGCATACAGCTTGCGCGTGCCGGCGTGTTGCGCGATTTTCTTGTACATCAGCGGTTGCGTGACCGCCGGCGTGTCCTGCTCGTTGTGGCCGAGGCGGCGGAAGCACACGATGTCGATAACGATGTCGCTGTTGAACTCCTGCCGGTACTCCATCGCGAGCTGCGCGCACAGCACCACCGCTTCCGGATCGTCACCGTTCACGTGCAGCACCGGCGCTTCGATCATCTTGACGACGTCGGTGCAGTACAGCGTGGAACGCGTGTCGCGCGGATCGGACGTGGTGAAGCCGATCTGGTTGTTGATGATGATGTGAATGGTGCCGCCGGTGCCGTAGCCGCGGGTCTGCGCGAGATTGAGCGTCTCCATCACGACGCCCTGACCGGCGAACGCCGCATCGCCATGCACCAGGATCGGCAGCACCTTGTCGCCTTCCTTGTCGCCGCGCCGCTCCTGCCGCGCGCGCACGGAGCCCTCGACGACCGGGTTGACGATCTCAAGGTGCGATGGATTGAACGCGAGCGACAGGTGCACCGGTCCGCCGGGCGTCGACACGTCGCTCGAAAAACCGTTGTGATACTTCACATCGCCGGCCGGCAGATCGCCGGCGGCCTTGCCTTCGAACTCGGCGAAGAGTTCCTTCGGCGTCTTGCGCATTGTGTTGACCAGCACGTTGATGCGGCCGCGATGCGCCATGCCGATGACGATCTCTGCCACGCCGGCGGCTCCGCCACGCTGGATGATTTCGTCCATCGCGGGGATGAAGCTCTCGCCGCCTTCGAGCGAGAAGCGCTTCTGGCCGACGTACTTCGTATGCAGATAGCGCTCGAGCCCTTCGGCCGCGGTCAGTTCATCGAGAATGTGGCGCTTTTCTTCAGCGTTGAAGTTGGGCGTCGAGCGATTGGCCTCGAGCTTCTCCTGCCACCAGCGCTTGGCTGCGGGATCGGAGATGTACATGAATTCGGCCCCGATGGTTCCGCAGTACGTCTGGCGCAGCGCCTTCACGATCTCCCGCAGGGTCATCATTTCCTGGCCGAAGTACGTGTTAGACGCCGAGAACTCGATGTCCATGTCGGCTTCGGTCAGGTCGTAGAACGCCGGCTCGAGTTCGGGAATCTGCGGGCGCTCCTGCCGCTTCAGCGGATCGAGATCGGCCCAGCGCGCACCGAGAAAGCGATACGCGGCGATGATCGACTGCACGTGCACCTGCTTGCGCGCGACCGACAGATCGGTCGGCGCCACGGCGGGCCGCAAGGTGCCGGCTTTCGCACGCAGCGCAAACGATTCGACGATCGGCGCATGCGCGACGTCGGGCGTGCTCGGCGAGCCGTCGGCCGCCGGCACAAGTTGCATTTGATCGAAGTAAGCGCGCCATTTGTCGGGCACCGAGCCCGGGTTGTCGAGGTACTTCTCGTACAACTCCTCGACGTACGGCGCATTGCCGCCAAACAGGTACGAGTTGACCTGGAATTGACGCATCATCGTTGCAACTCCTTCAAACGAGCTTCTCGTTCAGGAAACGGCAGCGCAGGATTCCTGTCTGCACGTGAAAGGCGCGCGATCGTAGCACCGGACTTGTGACGAGCGACGTCGTCCCGGCGCAGGCCGGGACCCAATTTGCAGCGAGGAGAAATTGGGCCCGGTCTGCGCCGGGGTGACGACACGTCGTCGGAATAACAGGCAAAAACACCACACCGGGTTCCGTCACTTGGCGGAGTGCCGGCGTAGACTGCCGCGCCATCCGAACCACGCGTTCGAAAGGGGCGCGCCCACAAGGTTCGCGCCCGGTGGACGCAGTAAAGGCCGCGCTTGTTGCCCACTGATATCAGGCATCCCGACTACTTTCACAAGGTGGTCGATTGCCAGTGGGCGTGCCCCGCCCACACACCGGTGCCCGAATACATCAGGCTAATTGCCGCCGGTCGATATTCGGACGCCTACCTCGTCAACTGGAAGTCCAACGTCTTTCCGGGAATTCTCGGCCGCACTTGCGATCGTCCGTGCGAGCCCGCCTGCCGCCGCGGGCGCGTTGAAGAAAAGCAGATGGAGCGGCCCGAGCCGGTCGCGATCTGCCGTCTCAAACGCGTCGCCGCCGATCTGAAAGACGACATCGTTCCCCGCCTTCCGCATGCGGCGCAAAAAAACGGCAAGCGCATCGCGTGCATCGGCGGCGGCCCGGCATCGCTGACCGTCGCGCGCGACCTCGCGCCGATTGGATACGACGTCACCGTGTTCGATCAGGACCCGAAAGCGGGCGGAATGATCCGCACGCAGATTCCGCGCTTCCGTCTGCCCGAAGAAGTGATCGACGAGGAAACCGGTTACGTGCTGGGCCTCGGCGTCGAGTTTCGCGGCGGCGTGCACATCGATTCGCTGCGCGGGATGCTTGACGGCAAGCATGGCGATTTCGATGCGGTGTTCGTCGGTTCCGGCGCGCCGCGCGGACGCGACCTCGATCTGCCCGGCCGGCGTGAGGCGGCGGCTGCGATCCACGTCGGCATCGACTGGCTGTCGTCGGTGTCGTTCGGCCATGTCACGCATATCGGTAAACGCGTCATCGTGCTGGGCGGCGGCAATACCGCGATGGATTGTTGCCGCACCGCGCGTCGGCTCGGCGGCGTCGACGTCAAGGTGATCGTGCGCTCGGGCTTCGATGAAATGAAAGCGTCGCCGTGGGAGAAAGAAGACGCGCAACATGAAGGCATTCCGTTTCTGAACTTTCATGTGCCGAAGGCGTTCCTGCATGACAACGGCAGGCTCAGGGCAATGAGTTTCGAGAAAGTGCGCGCCGAATACGACGCGAAAGGCCGGCGCAATCTCGTGCCGACCGGTGAGCCGGAGGTCGTGGTCGAATGCGACGAAGTGTTGATCGCGGTCGGTCAGGAAAACGCATTTCCCTGGATAGAACGCGACATCGGCCTGCGCTTTGACGGCCACGGCATGCCGCAACTGGATCCCGTGACCTTGCAATCGTCGCTGCCGCATATTTTCTTCGGCGGTGATTCCGCGCTGGGCCCGAAGAACATCATCTGGGCGGTCGCGCAAGGTCACGACGCCGCGATTTCGATCGACAAGTTTCTCAACGGCCAGGACATCGCCGTGCGGCCGCCTCCGGGCGTCACCCTCGTGTCGCAGAAAATGGGCATCCACGAGTGGAGCTACGACAACGACATCGCTAACGAGGCGCGCTTCAAAGTGCCATGGCGCGACGTCAACCAGACTTTGCGCAACATCAAAGTCGAAGTCGAACTCGGCTTTGACGCGAAGACCGCGTTCAAGGAAGCGCAGCGCTGCCTGAACTGCGACGTGCAGACGGTCTTTA
>Ga0187892_10010064_pt1 | contig 12149 bp, 8 predicted proteins | sample MA1701073metaG_FD_139345 | JGI IMG/M metagenome (GOLD analysis project Ga0187892, IMG submission 139345) | Bio-ooze microbial communities from a basaltic lava cave in the Kipuka Kanohina Cave System on the Island of Hawaii, USA - MA170107-3 metaG ...
GCCGGCCGTCCTCGCCGCCCTGGCCGACCGGGAGTGGACCGTGAGGGCCGCCGCCGCGGCCGCCGCCGACCGGCTCCGATCGAAGGCGGCGATCCCGATCCTGATCCGGATGCTCCGCGAGGAGGAGGGGCGTCTCGTCGACGACGCGTCGCGGGCGCTCAAGCGCCTCACCGTCTCCGACTTCGGCATGGATCCAGAGCCCTGGGAGCGGTGGTGGTCGAGGTTCGGCGACGTGTTCAAGGTCCCGACCTTCGAGGAGATCGCCCGGCTGGAGGCGCGGCGGGCCGCGTCCTCGGAGCAGTACCGCGGCCGCAAGACGACGAGCTACCACGGCATCGTCACCCCCTCGAAGCGCCTCCTCTTCGTCATCGACATCTCGGGGTCGATGGAGGACGCCGTGATCGAGAAGGACCGCTTCCGCGAGCGCGGGTTCAAGGAGTTCCGCAAGATCGACATCGTCGCCGAGGAGCTGTCCCGGACGATCGAGAACCTCGAGGCGAACGTGCGGTTCAACATCCTCGCCTTCGCGACGGCCCTGAAGCCGTGGCGCAGGGGGCTCGTCCCCGCGAACCTCCTCAATCGGAAGGACGCGGTCGACTGGGCGAAGCGGCTCGAGCCGATCGGCGGCGCCTCCGCCGAGGGGCTCGCGGGCGCGGGCCTCGTCTCGGCGGCGGGACTCGAGGGAGGGCGGACGAACACCTTCGGGGCCCTCCTCGCGGCGCTGGGCGTCGCGGGGGCGGACGACCCGACGATCGAGGATCCCGCGGAGGTCGACACGGTCTTCTTCCTCTCGGACGGGCGGCCGAGCGTCGGCGAGATCGTCGATCCGGACGAGATCCTCGTCGCCGTGAACACGATCAACGAGAAGCGGAAGATCGTCCTCCACGTCGTGGCGATCGGGGAGTTCCAGAAGAACTTCCTCCAGAGTCTCGCCATGGCGAACGGGGGGCAGTACGTGGACCTCGGCCGGTAGGGGGGCCTGCCTCCCCCCGGGGGGTCCGGGGGGGCTCCCGGCCGGCCTCCCCTCAAGTGACTTGACCGTTCCTGCCGAATCGGCTAGAGAAGGAGCGCGCGGGCAGTGGGTTGCAGAGACCCGCGACCGGGGCGTGGCTCAGCTTGGCTAGAGCGCAGCGTTCGGGACGCTGAGGTCGCTGGTTCGAATCCAGTCGCCCCGACCAAAGCCCCGCCGCCCGCCCGTTCCACGACGGACATTTTGCGGCCGCCAGAGCGGGCGGGAGGGGGATGCGCCAGGCCGAGTTCCTCGCGCTCTTCCCCCACTGCTGCGGGTCCCGCGGCGCTCGCTGCGGCCTCCCGTGCTCCCGACGTTCGGAGTCGTCCTCGAGACGACGGAGAGACCCATCGTGCAGAGATCTCGGAACCGTTTCTTCCGGCGGCGCCGGCGCGGATCCCGAGGAGGACGGCGGACCGGGCCCCAGGGGCCTCGCGAGCCGCGTGGATTCCAGTCCCCGCCGATCGCCGCGGCGATCGCGAATCCGGACATCCCCCCGCCGAGCGCCGACTGGGCGTGCGCGATGTTCCACGGTAGCCCCGACGGCTCGGGGGTGCTGCGCTGGCAGCACTTCAACTTCCTCCCCTCCGAGCACGACGTGTTCGTCCCAAGCCACCTGGCGCGGAAGTGGTCGCTCCGGCCCGGCGCCCTCGTCGAGGGGCCCCTCGCCCCCCCGCAGCGTCCGGGCCAGAAGCGCCTCCTGCGGGACGTCCACCGCGTCGACGGCGTCGAGCCCCGGGTCGCGGCCCATTTCCCCGACTTCAAGCGGCTCACCTCGATCGATCCCGACTTCCAGTACGAGATGGGCGACGTCGTGCTCGAGGAGGGGGACGAGAAGGGGAACATCTCGCTCCGCGTCCTCGATCTCCTGACGCCGATCGGACGCGGCCAGCGCGGGCTCGTCGTCTCGCCGCCCCGCGCGGGGAAGACGATCCTCCTCCAGCAGATCGCCCGGGCGATGGAGCGGAAGTACCCCGACGTCCACCTCATGGTGCTCCTCGTCGACGAGCGCCCCGAGGAGGGGACCTACTGGAGGCGCGCGACGAAGGGGGAGGTCTTCCTCTCGACGCTCGATCTCCCGCCGGAGCACCACGTCGCCGTCGCGGAGGCGGTCTGGATGCGGGCGCGCCGCCTCGTCGAGGCGGGGAAGGAGGTCGTCCTCCTCCTCGACTCGATCACGCGCCTCGCCCGCGCGTACAACCAGCACGTGAACTCGGGCCGGATCATGTCGGGCGGGATCGACGCGAAGACGATGGAGCGCCCGAAGCAGTTCTTCGGCTCGGCCCGCAACACCGAGGAGGGGGGAGCCCTCACGATCCTCGGCACGGCCCTCGTCGACACGGGGAGCCGGATGGACCAGGTGATCTACGAGGAGTTCAAGGGGACGGGGAACATGGAGCTCCACCTCTCGCGGCCCCTCGCCGACCGCCGCATCTACCCCGCCTTCGACATCGCGACCTCGGGGACGCGCAAGGAGGAGAAGCTCCTCCCGCCCGGGCGCCTGAAGAGGGTCGGGACGCTGCGCCGCGTCCTCCACCGGATGAAGCCGATCGAGGCGATGGAGCTCCTCATCCAGAAGCTCGAGAAGACCGACTCGAACGACGAGTTCCTGAAGGCGTTCGAGCTGGCGGACGTGGCGTAGCCGGTAGGGGGGGGATCCCGGCCCCCCGTTGACCCACCCCCCCGCAAACCTAGAATCCGCCCGTCCGTAGAGAGAACGGGAATCGGATCGGCGCGTCGCTCGCGCCCCCGGCCGCCATGATCGTCTCCCAGCGCCTCACGAAGCACTACGGCCCCGTCACCGCCCTCGACGACGTCTCGTTCGAGGTGAGGGTCGGAGAGGTCGTGGGCTTCCTCGGCCCGAACGGCGCGGGGAAGACGACGACGATGAAGATCCTGACGGGCTACCTCTTCCCCGACCGGGGGGAGGTCCGCGTGGAGGGCGTCGACATCGCCAGGGCTCCTCTCGCGATCAAGAAGCGGATCGGCTACCTCCCCGAGACCACGCCGCTCCACTCCGACATGCGGGTGGACCACTACCTCGGCTTCGTCGGGGAGATCCGGGGCCTGCGCCGGCGGGAGCGGCGGGCGGCGATCGACCGCGTCGTCGAGACCTGCGGCCTCCATGGAATCATGAAGAAGGGGGTCTCGGAGCTCTCGCGCGGCTACCGCCAGCGCGTCGGCCTCGCGCAGGCGCTCCTCCACGACCCCGACATCCTGATCCTCGACGAGCCGACCTCGGGGCTCGACCCGAACCAGATCGCCGAGATCCGCGACCTCATCCGCCGGCTCGGCCGCGAGAAGACGATCCTGCTGTCGACCCACATCCTCCCCGAGGCGCGCGAGACCTGCGGGCGCCTCCTCATCATCCACGGCGGGAAGATCGTCGCGGACGGCGCGCCCGACGACCTCGTCGCCCGCCACGCGGAGGAGAAGGTCCTCCACGTCGGGCTGCGGGGCGCGCTCGACGGGGCGGAGCGGGAGATGGCGAGGATCGCCGGCGTCCGCCAGGTGCGCGAGATCGCGGGCGGGGACGCGACGCGACGGTTCGAGGTCCGCGCCGAGAAGTCGGGCGAGATCGAGGAGAAGGTCTTCGATCTCGCGCGGGAGCGCGGCTGGAAGCTCGTCGAGCTTCGCCCGGAGGGGGGGACGCTCGAGGACCTCTTCCGCCATCTCACGCGGGGGGAGGGAGCGCCTTGAGGAACCTCCTCGCCGTCGCGAAGCGGGAGTTCCGGGCCTACTTCGACTCCCCGATCGCCTACGTGCTCCTCGTCGCCTCCGTCGCGTTCTGGTCGTTCTGGTTCTTCCGCGACTTCTTCCTCCAGGGGCAGGCGACGCTGCGCTCCTTCTTCGGTCTCCTTCCGTGGACCTTCCTCTTCCTCGGCGCGGTCCTCACGATGCGGCTCTGGGCCGAGGAGCGCCGGCTCGGGACGGAGGAGCTCCTCTTCACCTGGCCCGTGCGCCCGGGAGAGGTCGTGCTCGGGAAGTTCGTCGCGGCGCTGGCGCTGCTCGTCCTCACCCTCGCCCTCTCGCTCCCGCTCCCGATCACCGTGAGCGCGCTCGGTCCGCTCGACTGGGGCCCCGTCGTCGCGGGCTACGTCGGCGCGGTGCTCCTCGGCGCGGCGTGCCTCTCCGTGGGGCTCTTCCTGTCCTCCCTCACGGAGAACCAGATCGTCGCGGCGATCCTGACCCTCGTCGTCCTCTTCGCGCTCCTGGTCGTCGGGCTCCCGATCGTCGTCGCCCAGAGCCCGCCGGCGCTCACCCCGGTCCTCGAGTACGTCGGCTTCAAGACCCACTTCGACTCCGCGGTGCGCGGCGTCCTCGACGCGCGGGACGTCCTCTACTACGTCGTCTGCGTCGCGATCTTCCTGCGATTGAACGCCGTGGCCCTCGCGTGGAGGCGCTGGCGGTGATGAGCCGCTCGAAGGGATCCTTCACGGGGAACTCCATCCTGACGGCGGTCCTCGTCGTCGCCGTCGGGGCCGAGGTCGCCTTCCTCTCCCGCAACCACCTCGTGAAGCGCTTCGACTTCACGGCGGACCGCGAGTACACGATCGCGGAGCCCTCCCGGCGGATCGTCGCCTCGCTCCCCGACCGGCTCGTCGTGAAGGCCTTCTTCACGCCGACGGAGAAGGTCCCCTCCCAGTACGTGCTCTGGTTCCAGAGCGTGCGGGACCTCCTCGAGGAGTTCGCCGCCTACTCCGCAGGGCGCGTCGCGCTCCAGTTCATCGACCCCGCCGAGGGCTCGGAGGCGAGCCAGGAGGCCGGCCGCTTCGGGATCCAGCCGATCCAGGTGCGGGCGATCGAGCGGGACGAGATCGTGACGAAGCTCGTCTACGTCGGCCTCGTGCTCCGCTACCGCGACAAGGACAAGACGATCCCCGCGATCGTGCCGGGCCAGGTCGCCTCGATGGAGTACCAGCTCACGACGGCGATCAAGGCCCTGACCGCCGAGGAGCCGACCCGCATCGCCTTCTTCTCCCGCGAGCCCCCGAAGCCTCCGGCGATGCGGGGGATGGAGCTGCCGACGCCGCCGGAGCGCGTCTTCCAGGAGCTGCGCAACGGTCTCGGCGAGCGCTACAAGATCGAGGACGTCACCCTCGCGAAGAAGGCCGTCCCCGAGAACGCCGACGTCCTCGTCGCGCTCCGTCCCGAGAACGTGACGGAGCACGAGAAGTTCGCGATCGACCAGTTCCTGATGCGGGGAGGGCGCCTCCTCGTGATGCTCGAGCGCGCGAAGTTCAACCCCGCGACGGGGATGCGCGCGGAGCGGATCGAGTCGGGGATCGACGACCTCCTCGCCCACTGGGGCGTCGAGATTCCCTCGACCCTCGTCTTCGACCGCGAGTGCGAGAAGATCGGGATCCGGACCGAGCAGCGGGTCGGCAACCTCGTCCTCCAGGGGGTGACTCCGGTCGCCTATCCCTACTTCCCGCTCGTCAGCGCGCAGCGGGCGGACGGCTTCTCGAAGACTCACCCCGCGACGGCGACCCTGAGCCAGGTCTTCTTGCGGTTCGCCTGGCCCGTGGATCTCGTGCCCGATCGACTCGCGGAGGCCGGCCTCCAGGCGGAGGTCCTCGTCCAGTCCTCGCCGAAGTCCTGGCGAGACCCCGAGATCGAGGTGCTCCCCCGGGACTCCACCCTCCTCCAGTCGCGCGAGCTGAAGCTCGCCGAGGCGGGCGAGAAGCGCTCCCCGCTCGTCGTCGCGCTCGTGGGATCCTTCCCGTCCCTCTTCGCCGGGAAGCCGGCGCCCTCTCCCGAGGGGACCGAGACGACGGAGACCCGCCCCGCGCCGATCGAGAGGGGCCCCGAGACGCGCGTCGTGATCGTCGGGGACGCCGAGTTCGCCCAGGACGCGATGATGCGCCCCGGGCCGGGCGTGAGTCCCTCGGACACGCCGAACTTCCACCTCGTCGCGAACCTCGTCGACTGGCTCACGCTCGACCAGGACCTCATCCAGATCCGCTCCCGCGGGACGACGGATCGCCGGCTCGCGGACATGCGGACGGAGATCCTCGACGACCTCGGCGGGATCGAGCCCGAGATGACGCCCGAGGCCGCCCGGGCGCGGATCGAGAAGGCGGCCGACCTCGCGGCCGCGAAGCGCCGGCGCATCGAGTGGGCGAACTATCTCGGCGTCCCCATCCTCGTCGTCCTCTTCGGCCTCGTGCGCTTCACGGTGCGCCGCGCCCAGAAGGCGGCGTACCTCGGTCGCGCCAAGGGGGGCGCATGACCCGGGAGAACGCCTTCCTCGCCGTCCTCTTCGCGATCCTCGCCGTCGTCATCCTCGTCGTCGACAAGCCCTTCTCCGCCGACGTCTACGAGGAGACCGCGCAGCGCTCGCGCGCCCTCTTCCCCGAGTTCGACGGGGCCGTCGCGACCCGCATCGAGGTCCGCGCCCCGGAGCGGGAGGCGATCGTCGAGCGGGGAGAGGACGGCCTCTGGAAGGTCACCTCCCGCTTCGGCTACCCCGCCGACGGGAACACCGTCCAGGACCTCTTCACGCGCCTCCAGGAGATCCGGGTGAGCGACTGGATCTCCGACCGTCCCGAGGATCGGGACCGTTACAACGTCGGCGATTCGGGCATCCGGTTCCGGGTCACCGACCGGGGCGGCGCGACGCTCGCCGCCTTCGTCCAGGGGAAATTCTCGGGGATCGATCCCGAGGACCCGAACTTCGAGCGCAAGTTCAACTTCGACGTCTTCCTGCGGCGGGAGGACTCGGGCGAGATCTTTCTCGTCCCGAGCTTCATCCCCATCGGGACGACGCCCGCCGAGTGGCTCGACCGGTCGCTCGTGCGCTTCGACCCGACGACGGCGCGCGCCTTCTCGATCGAGAGGGCGGACGGCGAGCGCGTGCGCGTCGAGAAGGGGGAGGACGGGACCTGGCGGATCGTCGAGCCCACCCCCGGCCCCGCGAACCCCGGCAAGGTCGACGAGTGGCTCCGCGCATTCGGCTACTCCTCGATGAAGGACGTCGCCGGAGTCGGAGGCGGAAGCGCCTTCGGCCTCGACGCGCCGAGCGTGCGCGTCCAGGCCGAGCTCCAGGACGGCACGACGCGCGAGATCTGGTTCGGATCGAGGAACGAGACGAAGGAGGTCCACGCCTCGAAGGGAGCCGGCGATCCCTTCGTCTACCTCGTCCAGGAGTTCACGTACGATCAGCTGGGGAAGTCGGCCGCCGATTTCGCGGAGGCGCCGCCGCCCCCGCCGGAAGGGGCGACACCGCCGGGCGAAGCTCCGCCCGCGGACGCGCCGCCGGTCGAGACGCGTCCCGCCTCCCCGGAGACCCGTCCCGCGGACGGGACGGGGGAGATCCCGAAGTAGCCGGGTTCGGGCCCGTTCCGGCGTTCCCGCGCCGCCTCTCCCGCCTCCTCAAGATCCGCCCCGCAGCCGCCCGAATAGAGGCGCTATCTCCTCCTTCTTGGGGTCGGAGGTGCTGCGGGTGACCGCGGGCCTCCGGCCCTTTTTGCTTTCATCGGGTGCGGCTAACTTTACGAAGGTGGAGTCCCTCCCCGAGTACCGCCGCGCTCACTCGCGCCTGCGAGGCCGGGTCCTCCTCGCCGCTCTCCTCGCGATCGGCCCTTCCGCAGCGGCCGGCGCCCTCGCCGGCGCCCTGGCGGCGAGAGGCCTCGGGATCGGTGAGGCCCTCCCCGTCCTCGGCGCCGTCGCGATCGCCCTCCTCGTCGACGCACGGCGCGTGCCGCTCGGGCTCCGGTCCGTCGATCGCAAGCTCGGCCTCGCGTGCCGGCTCGTCACGGCGGACGAGGTCCTCGGAAGCGGCCGGGACCTGCCGGCGGAAGGACTCCTCCTCCGAGACGCGGCGCGGCGCCTCTCGACCCCGCGCCTCCGCCTCTTCCTTCCCGAGAGGGCCGGCCCCGCGTGCCGGATCTTCCTCCTCTCGGCGGCGGTGCTCCTGGCGCTCGGTCCGCTCTCCCGTGAGGGCGGCCCCGCGTCTCCCGCGGCACCCTCGGTGGGGCTGGCGGCGCCGGGGACCGGAGCGGGCTCCGAAACAAGCGAGTCGGAGCGCGGGCATGCGAGGGGCGGGCCGGCGCACCCGGGCGCTCCCCACCCCCGCCGGGAAATCCGCGAGGGAGTCGCCTCCTCCCTCCCGGCGGAGGAGCCGCCGGCGCCCGATGCGGCTCGCATGCCGCGCCTCGTGCCGATCGAGCCCGGCGAGGGGCCGAGCGAGACACGGGAGGCGCTCGTCTTCGAGTTTCCCGACGCGGTCGCTCCCGGAGGGGAAGTCGTCCGGCAGGCGACGCTCGAGGCGGAGATCGAGGGCGCGGCGGAGCGCGCGCGGGCGTGGGCGCGTCGCGCGCACGTCGTCCCCGCGGAGGCGGCGTTCGTGGCCGCGTACTTCCAGGCACTCCGCCCGTGAGCCGCGCCGAAGACCTCACCGGCCCGGAGTTCGTCACCCGCCTCGAGCGGCTCGCCCGCCTCGCCCGCAAGGTGCTCGCGGGGGAGTTCACCGGCTCCCCCGTCCGCGTGGCGCGGCGCCCCGGCTCCCGCTTCCGCGAGCACCGGCCCTACGCCCCCGGCGACGATCCCCGCCACATCGACTGGAACGTCTTCGGGCGGCTCGGCGAGCCCTACGTGAAACTCTTCGAGGCCGAGGAGGGAGGCTTCCTCGTCGTCGTCCTCGACGTCTCGAGGTCGATGGGGGTCGGGGACCCTCCCCCCTTCGACGGCGCGCTGCGGGTCGCCGCGGCCCTCGGCTACGTCGCGCTCACGGTGCGCGGCGGCGGGGTGATCCTCGCGGCGGGATCCTCGCCGCTCGTCGAGTTCCGCGGCGCCGGAGAGGAGCACCGATGGCTCCGCCATCTCTCCGCGCTGGACCTCGCCGGCGACGGCCCGAACGCCGAGGCCGCCGCGAGGGCGATGACCGTGCTCGGGCGTCCCCTCGGCGCGGCCGTCCTCACGGACGGCGAGGACCCGGCCGATCTCGAGCGCACCCTCGCCGTCCTCCCGCGCGGGCGAACGCTCTGCGTCCAGATCCTCGCGCGCGAGGACCTCCACCCCCGGCTCGATGGGGAGATCCGCCTCCAGAGCCCCGAGGGAGGGAGCGACCTCTCCCTCCATCCGGTCGCCGCCCTCGTCGATCGATACCGCGCCCTCGTCCGACAGCGCCTCGCCGAGGCCGAGGGGAGGGCGCGCCGGCGGGAGGCCGCCTTCCTGCGCGCCTTCTCCGAGGAGCCGTTCGAGGGGATCCTCCTCGGCATGCTGCGCCGGGGGCTTCCTCCCTTCCGGTCGTGATCGAGCCCGGCGCCCTCGGATTCGAGGCTCCGGTCGGGGTCGGCTTCGAGGAGCCGCTCGCCCTCGCCCTTCCCGCGGCGGCCGCGCTCCTCGCCGCGCTCCTCGCGCGGTTCCGCAAGCGTCGGTCCCGGCCGGTCCGCTACCTCGATCTCTGGCGGATCGCCCTCGAGGACGCGGGATGGACGGAGCGCGGATACCGGGCTCTCCGGAGGGCCGGCCGTGTGGCGCTCGCGCTCGCCGTCCTCTCGCTCTCCGCGGCCCTCGCCCGGCCCCGCGTCCGGTGGGCCGGGGGCGCCCGCTTCGCCGTCGTCGTCGACCTGTCCGCGTCGATGTCGGCGCGGGATGCGCGCGGGGCGACGCGTCTCGGGAGCGCGCTCGAGGAGGTGCGCCGCTGGTCCGGCGGCCGGCCCGCCCGGGATCGATACGTCCTCGTCGCCGCGGGCGTGTTCCCGCGCGGCCTCGAGCGCGGAACGATCGACCGGACGGAGCTCCATGCCGCCCTCGAGCGCCTCGACGTCCAGGGAGCGGCGGGGAGGATCGGCGAGGCGGTCGACCGGTCTCGGGAGAAGGGGCTCGAGCCCGTCCTCTTCACGGACGGCGCCTTCCCCGAGGACCCTCGCCTCGAGGCGGTTCCCCGCTTCGTCGTCGGAGGGGAGACTCCGAACGCGGGCTTCGTCTCTCTCGATGTCCGGGCCGAGCCCTTGAGGGACCTCGCCCGGATCCGCTTCGCCGTCCGGAACTTCGATCGCGGGGAGAGCCGCTACCGCGTGATCCTCGAGCGGGCCGGGCAAGACCCGCGGACGATCCCGCTCGTCGTCCAGGCGGGGAAGTCCGCCGAGGGAGAGGTGGAGGTCCCGCGCGGGGCGGGCGGGCTCGCCGTCCTGCGGCTCGAGCCCGGCGACGGGTTCGCCGCGGACGGCGTCGTCGCGGCGCGCATCCGCCCGAGGACGTCCCATCCGCTCGTCCTCGTCGGGGGCGCCGCCGAGGACCCCGTGCTTCGGCCGCTCGCCCTGGCGCTGGCATCGGGGATGGACGTCGGACGGGCGGAGCGGCCCCTCGACGTGCCTCCTGGATCCGTCGCGATCCTCGCCGGAGGGGAGTGGGACCTCGCGGGGTCGAGCGCGGCGGGCTGGCTCGCCTTCGGAGCTCGGCTCGTCGGCCTATCCGGGGCTCCCGTCGATTCGCCGGGAGCCGTCGTCGAGGTCGATCGAGGTCATCCCTGGCTCGCCGACCTCGAGTGGGAGAACCTCCGCGTCGCGCGGTCGCTCGCGACGGACGCGCGGGCCGTCGTCTCCGCGGAGAACGGTCCCCTCGTCGTCGAAGGGGAGATCGCCGGCGCGCACCTGCTCGCGACCACGTTCGCCCTCGAGGAGTCGAACTTTCCCCTCCTCGCGGCGTTCCCCCTCCTCGTCCGCAGGGCCGCCGCGGCCTGGACGGGAGAGACCGTCCTCGAACCCTCCTACGTGAGGACGGGGAGGCCCCCGGACGGGGTGCCGCTCTCCGCCTTCGCGGGGGCGCCGCTCGCCGCCCCGATGGAGAGCCTCCGCCTGCGCCTCCCCGCCGGGGAGGGAGCCCTCCCCGCGAACCTCCTGGATCCGCAGGAGAGCGACCTGCACCTCCGCCGGCCGGCGGGATGGACGGGGACTCCCGCGCCGGGCCCCGGCGTGGAAGAGGACGCGACCGCCTCCCTCCTCCTCCTCGCCGCGGCCGCGCTCGTGGCGCGCGTCCTCGCGGCGGCGGCCGCCGGTCTCCTCGAGTCGATTCCGCGCGCGCCCTCCTCCCTCTACAATCCGGTCCCGGGAACTCCTCCGGGGCGGTGATGACCTCGGACTTCGTCTCGGAACGGATCGTCGGCGAAGCGATCACCTTCGACGACGTCCTCCTCGTGCCCGCGCGCTCCGAGGTCCTCCCGCGCGACACGGACCTGCGGACGCGGTTCTCGCGGGGGGTGGAGCTCCGCCTCCCCGCGGTCTCCTCGGCGATGGACACGGTGACCGAGGCGCGCCTCGCGGTGGCGCTCGCCCTCGAGGGGGGGATCGGCGTCGTCCACCGCAACCTCTCCCCCGAGGCGCAGGTCCGCCAGGTCGACGCGGTGAAGCGCTCCGCGAACGGCGTGATCCAGGACCCGATCACGCTGCCGGACGACGCGCGCGTCTCCCAGGCCCAGGAGATCATGCGCGAGAACAACATCTCGGGGCTCCCCGTCGTGCGCGGCGGGCGGCTCGTCGGGATCCTGACGAAGCGCGACCTCCGCTTCCACGGGAACCCGGAGGTGCCCGTGCGGGACGTGATGACCCGCGAGAGCCTCGTCGTCGCCCCCCCCGACACGACGATCGAGGCGGCGCGCGAGATCCTCCACCGGAGCAAGGTGGAGAAGCTGATCCTCGTCGACGCGGAGCGGCGCGTCGCCGGGCTCATCACGATCCGCGACATCGACCGGATCGAGCGGTTCCCGAACGCCGCCGTCGACGGGCGGGGGCGGCTGCGGGTCGCCGCCGCCGTCGGCGCGATGGACGTCGAGCGCGCCGAGGGGCTCGTCCGGGCGGGCGTCGACGTCCTTGTCGTCGACACGGCGCACGGGCACTCCTCCAACGTGATCGAGACGGTCCGGGAGCTGAAGCGGACCTTCGACGTCGACGTCGTCGCCGGGAACGTCGCGACCGCGGAGGCGGCGCGCGACCTCGCGGACGCGGGCGCGGACGGGATCAAGGTGGGGATGGGGCCGGGGTCGATTTGCACGACGCGCGTCGTCGCCGGCGTCGGCGTGCCCCAGCTCTCCGCCGTCTTCGCCTGCGCGAGGGCCGTGCGGGACCGGGGAGTCCCCGTCGTCGCCGACGGCGGCATCCGCCTCTCGGGCGACATCGTGAAGGCGCTCGCCGCCGGC
>Ga0187892_10010065_pt1 | contig 12148 bp, 9 predicted proteins | sample MA1701073metaG_FD_139345 | JGI IMG/M metagenome (GOLD analysis project Ga0187892, IMG submission 139345) | Bio-ooze microbial communities from a basaltic lava cave in the Kipuka Kanohina Cave System on the Island of Hawaii, USA - MA170107-3 metaG ...
CTCGGTGCTATGGGATTGGCCGGGCTCGTTCGTACGCATCTTCGTACCTACGCTGGTGGAGTTGGGCCTGCTGACCCGCGACGAACAGACCGAGTTTGCGGCCGAGTGGGAGCAGCGCTCGCGCGATCCGCACTCGTTTTTCTTCTGCCCACCCGCGTTCGACGTCATCGCGGTGAAGGAGTAGTCGCGCCTAGCCGAACGACATGGGCAGCAGGCCGGCCTTGACTAGGTCCGGCGCGCCGCGTTGCAAGGAATCGACAAGTTCGGCAAGCGCTTTGTAGACTACGCTCGCTCCGGCCTGGTGAAGCCGCGCCGCCGCGCACGGGCCGTTCGAGACGCCTACGGCGAAGAGTTCGGCGCTTTGTGCGGCACGCACGAGCGCGTCCGTGCCGGCGATGACGATTGCCCGCGAATCGCCCTCCGCCAGGGCGCGAAGCTCCGCGGGCCGACACCGGGGATCGGCGTTCAGATGCTCTACCCGACCGAACCGCCCCAGCAGACCACCGCGTTCCATCGCTTCGCGTCGCGCAACCAGGTTGGCGCCGAGTGTCACCGCATGGCACGGACCGTGACGGAGGAGCTTTCCCAGGACGTCGGCAATCGCCGGTTGGGGCTGCATCGTGCCAGTCAGCTCGTTCGACTCGATTCGCTCCTCGAAGCGGCGCTGGTGTTCGGCGATCTTGACCGGCTTGGCCCCGGGCAGGAAGTCGGCGTCCCTCCCTTTCGTACGATAGAGTCGCCAGAAGGTCCCCCGATCGAGGCGCGACCATCCCATGATCGTGGCCGCCGCCTGATGCGCGGCGAAATACGCGGAAGCGACGTCGAACAACGGACCCTCGATTTCGACCAGGAAACGCATAGGCGCTCAGTGCGAATATGGATACATGTTTTTGCGAGTGGGGTCGCAGAGGCCGACGAGGTTGTAGGGCGCAAGCCGGCTCGCGACGGCCGTGGCGAATGCCTCCGCGTCAGCTTCGCGCACGCCGTACGCGGCGCGGGTCACCTCATCGATCAATGAAACGAACGTCGGGTCGTGGGCGAGCAAGAACAGCTCGTCGTCTGCTGCATCGCCGGTCATGGCCCGCTTTTCCGCGAACGTGACCGCGACAAAGTAGAGCATGGATAGGGCCACCAGCACGTCGAAGCAATCCAACCGCGCGAAGCAGGCCGCGGTGATGCGGTCGATCAGGTGGAACTCGCGAAGAACCGTCTCGCTGTAGTTGGTCAGGGCTTCCGTTCGATCGCGTGCTGATTCGCGCTCGCCGAGGATTCGCGCCAGGCGCGACACTCCGAACAGCGTGTGGGCGATCCCCGGACTCAGCCACGGATCCACAAAACAGGCGGTGTGGGGCAGCAGCGCCCAGTTGGGTCCGGAGGCCGCCGAAAACCTTCGTTGCAGGCGCTCCGTGCGAACCAGCGGGCGCACCGCACCGGCGTCGCGAAACTGCCTTTGAATGGAAGGGTATTTCGATAGGAGACTGGACCACTCCACCTCCGCCGAAGGGAACGCGTCAATCGGGTATTGCGCGGGGTCCAACGAAAACCCCGCGCTGGTGACGCTATTGTCGAAGCGAAGCACCCACATCCAGCCGCCGTCGATCAGGTGATGCAGAGCGGCCGCGTCGCACGCAAAGGGGTAGTCCATCAGTCTCGCCTCACGATAACGCAGTTCATCCTCCCACAACCCTACGTTCTCGAAATGGCTGAAGACAGCCCGAGAGGACGTACGCACGTGATCGTTGCGAAGAGCTATTCCCACAGTACGGGCGAGCATGGCCGCGTCGCCTGTAGCGTCGACGGCGAAAACGGCATCGACTTCCACAGTTTGATCGCGGTGCTCTGCGGCGATTCGCCATCGCCCGTCGTGATCAATCCGTGAAACGGTGCACTCGTCGCGATAGCAAACGCCGGCCTCCACGGCCCGCGTTACCAAAAAAGCGTCGAATTCCTGACGATACCAGTGCGTGTCACCGTGCTCCGCGTCCGGGTTGGCGGCGACCAGCAATTCCGTCTCGTGTGCATTGGAGGAGGGGAACGGCTTGCCCTGGGTATGGGCGAAGAAGCTGAACCCCCGTTTCAGTCCACAGGCAATGTCTGGGTAGCTCTGCTTCCAGGAGCCGTATTCGGCGAAAGGCTTGAGCCAGGAAAGATCGTAGGAGTCGGCAATCTCAGCGAGTTTGAAATTGGCCAACGGCGTCGATGATTCGCCAATCGCAAACCGCGGATGCCGGCCGCGCTCCAGGAGCACAACGTCGAGCCCCAGCTTGCGCGCGATGATCGACAGCAGGCTGCCCGCGAACCCCGCGCCGAGAATCACGATGTCACAGCGATGACGCGCCATGGTCTGCGGGAATGCGCTGCGCCAAATTGATGGACTTCAAGCGCTCAATCCGTCGCCTCTCCTCCGAACCGTTACTGGCCAATCTCTCAATATCCCAAAGGTCGGCGAGGACGCGACCGCGCCGTAGTCCCACGCCATACTCGATGACTTCCTCCAAGGAAGTCAAAGTAGGCGCCTCGAAATCGCCCTGTTGGGAAAGGACTTCCATGACTCCGTTGCCGCCTCGCGTGGGAATGACGGCGCAGCATTCCACGCCGATATCGAACGCGAAATCAAGGGATCGCTTGGCCCAGGTTACGCCCTCGCTCTCATCGAGGAAGGGCGGTCGCAGAAGAATGAATGCACGAACCTGGACTCCGCGGGCGACCAAGCCCGCTGTCGCGCGTTCGAAATCCTCCAGCGTCATTCGCTTGTTCAGTCTGGCGAGCACGCCGGGGTGGGCGGTCTCCAATCCCATGGCCACTTGCAACCGGTCGCCTACCATTTCCTGGAATCGGACGCAACGCGGCCCAATCATTCGCGGGTGGCTTTCCACGATCACCTTGCGGAACGGCGAAACGGCCTCCGCAACGGCGGGATAGTCGCTTTCCGGAATCGCCTGCGGATCGAAAAAATTGCCGCTGTTGTAGAGCTTGACGGATCGAGCCGGCGGCAAACGCGCAAGCGCCCAGCCAATCTGTTCGGGAATAGCGCCTGGGGGAACGGAACTCTCCAGCGTGTTTTTCCACAGATCGCACATCAGGCAGCGAAACGGGCATTCCTTGTTGGTGAGGAAGATGGTAGCTACGTCTTCGACGACCCCCTCCGCGGACCTCTCCTTTTCCACCAGATACGCATACGGGCGCCGCGGATCGACGGGGTTCTTGGGCGGTCGAAGGGCGACGATCGAACGGTCGGCCCACTGTGCGGGGAGATTATTCGTAGAGGGCATGGAACATTCGCCGGTAGGACGGCTCGTCGCCCGGGAAAAGACGAGCGAACGCGCCTTCGCCTACCGCCCCCCGCTGAAAGCGACGCTTTTCGAAGATGGGCATCGCCAGGCCGGTGATCGAACGAACGCCGGCAGCGACAATGCGGCCCTTGAGCCCGTAGAGCAGGTCGCAATCCCAATCCGTCAGCTCGATGAACGGAACGTCCTCCGCCACGGCAATGACCGCCGGCGCTGTATAGGGACTGAGCGTGCAAAAACCGGTTTGAGCCGACGGCGCATAGCATCGCGCAGACCCCCGACTCTGTCCGCCGCTGTACGTCAGCGAGTGCTTGATGGAATTCACGCCCCACCCTTCCTGGTAGAGCAGCGGATTGTTGAGCACACTTCGTATGGTCAACTCCGGGTATTCTTCGATGGGGTAATCCTTGAGGTTCTCGTCGCCGCCGTCCCCGTCGAGAAGATAACGCCAATCCGGATACCGCGCCCGGATGCCCCGCAGGAGGGCAAGGTTCACGGCCGCGGCTTGAACATCCAGGGGTTTGTAATCTTCCGTGACCCGAATCGCCTCCCCGACGTTCACGGCTGAGGCCGGCACGTCGATCGCTTCCAAGAAAAGCTCCAAATCAACAGCGCGAAGGAACTCGCCCGCTTGCTCCGTATCTTCGCCGTGCCCGTCGACCGTAAGGGTGAAGGCCTTGAGCCGCGCCGGGTTCATGCCCAGGCTCAGCATCGCGTGATAGGTGAGCAGAAAAACGGCTCCGCTGTCGATCCCGCCGGAGAAACAGACCCCGACCGGCTCGCCCGACGGCAACCGACGCAGCCACTTGGTGATTTCCGCGTGCACGGCGCCAACATAGCGTTGGCCAATGACGTCGATGTCCGCCGGCATTGTGCCGTGCGGCGGATCGAAGAATCGCTGGTAGGTCGGATTTGGGTCCGGACAGCCCACCAGCCGCAGTTCGACCAGATGGTGCGCGGGAACCATGCGCGTATAGGACGGATGAAACTGGTCTTCGACGCCGGCGGCCGTGAGCCACTGATGAATGGCGTCGATGCGGTCGCTCACGATCAGCACTGGTCCGTTGTCGAACTTGGCGATGAAATAGCGCATGATCCGGCTGATGGTTCGGGCCATGCGTACGGTCGCGCCGTCGCGGGCAACGAGAGCAAAGTGCCCGTCGAGACTCGCGATTTCGCGGGCATTCCCCCGAGCCACAACCGCTCGGGCTTCATCCAACGTGCTGTTGTAGATCAGGTTTCCGGAAGGAGGGAGCAGATCGACGACGCGCGAAATCGGTTGCAGCAACGTCACGAGCGGTCCTCCCCATTGATGGACAAACGGAAACGCTTGGCCCGCGCCAAGGACCATGGTATGCGGGGCGCTCGCGCAGGCAAATAATCGCGATATAGGTGGTCCCAGTCCTCATCCCCCACCCCCGGACGCCTCGCTACGCCACGTCCACGAGATTCAACGCCGAGGCGTAGCGCCGAAGCACCGCGGCGCGGAGGCGGGCGTGCTGCGACTGGGTAAGGCGAGGATCGTGTCGAAGGAGGGCGGCGGCATCGTCGCGGGCGGCAATGAGCAGCTCAATGTCGTTGAGCAAGTCCGCGACTTTGAATAGGGGCAAGCCGTGCTGGCGGGTGCCGAGTAGCTCGCCGGGGCCCCGCAGGCGAAGGTCCTCTTCGGCAATGCGGAAACCGTCGTTAGTTTCGCAGAGAATGCGCAGGCGCGGGGAAGCGACACCGTCCTCCGCGGACCCGCCGAGCCCAGAGCCGCGACCGGCAGGGAGCGGTATTGACTGTCGCATGGGCCCGCCCCTTGACACACGTCGCTTGCGCTCCGTGCTCTGATCGCCACGCGGCGTTTGGAAGAGCAAGCAGAAGGACTTCTTGTTTCCTCGGCCGATGCGCCCGCGAAGCTGGTGGAGCTGGCTCAGGCCGTAGCGCTCCGCGTGCATGATCGCCATGATCGTGGCGTTAGGTACGTCCACCCCCACGTCGATGACTGTGGTGGCGACGAGCGCCGCCGCTTGCCGGTCATGAAAGCGGCGCATGACCTCGTTCTTCTCCGCCGGCTTCATACGCCCGTGGAGGAGCGCCAGCGCGTGACCCTTCAGCACGGTTTGCCCCAGTCGTTGAACTTCATCCGCGGCAGCCTTGAGCGGAAGCGAGTCGTTCTCTTCCACGAGCGGATAGACGATGTAAGCCTGCTCGCCGCGATCGAGCCGCGAGCGGATGAACTTCCATGCGGCGTCCGTCTCATTGTGCCCAACGAGCCGCGTGACGATCGGCTGCCGGCCGGGAGGTGCGACACGGATCGTGGAAACATCCAGGTCGCCGAAGGCGGTCATGGCTAGCGTTCGCGGAATAGGCGTCGCCGTGAGCACCAGAACGTGTGGAGCGGCGCCCTTGCTCCGCAGCCGAGCGCGCTGCGCCACGCCGAACTTATGCTGCTCGTCGACGATCATCAAACCGAGATCGGCGAAGGCGACATCTTCTTCGAGCAGCGCATGGGTTCCCACGAGCCAGTCGACTTCACCGGATTTGAGCGCCCGAATCGTCGCCGTCCGGTTCGCACGCGACGTTCCGCCGGTCAGGTTCGCGACCCGCACGCGACTGCCCTGCAAGTACGCCTCGATCTTGGCGAAGTGCTGGGCGGCGAGCACTTCGGTCGGGGCGAGCAAGGCAACCTGTCGGCGGTTGGCGACGGCGGCGAGAGATGCGTACACCGCCACGGCCGTCTTGCCCGCGCCCACGTCGGCTTGCAGCAGCCGGTTCATGGGCGTCGTCCGCGCAAGGTCGCGGCAGATTTCCTTGATCGCCTGGTTCTGGCCCGTGGTGAGGGCGAATGGGAACCGCCGGCGGATGCGTTCGTCGATCTTCTCGCTGACCGCAATAGGCTTCGCCTGGGGGCCGATCGCGGCGTTCTTGCGGCTCATTTGCAACGCTACCTGGCAGAGCAGCAGCTCCTCATAGGCCAAACGCCGGCGAGCAATCGGCACTTGATCGAGCGAGGTCGGCCGATGGTAGCGGGCGACGGCCGTTGCCTTGGGCGGCAGCTTGTGCCGGGCACGAAGCGCCTCGGGCAACGGGTCTTCAATCAGCGGGGCTAGTTGATCCAGGAACCCGCCGATGATCCGCCCGATCCGCCGGCTGGGCAGCTGCGCCGTCGCGGGATAGACCGGCTCATAGCGATCGTGATCGTTCGCAAGCGCATCGCCCTCGTCTTCGTCGAGGAGCGTCAGCTCCGGGTTGGTGAACTGGGCGAGGTCCTCCCACACGTCGACCTTGCCGGTGATGCGCACGACCTGGCCCTCTTCGAGCTGGTCGCGCAGGTAGGCCGAATGGAACCAGCGCACGCGGCAGCGCCCGGTGCCGTCTTCGACCGTCGCGCTGATGACCGGCGGACGACCCTTCTCGCGAACGCGACGCAGCTCGCCTACCACCGTCGCGACTTGATTCAATTCGAGTTGGTCGATCCCGATCGAGCGCGGTTTCAGCTCATGGCGGAAGGGAAAGTGCTCGACAAGGTCGGCGACCGTGCGGACCCCCAGGCGCTCGAACTCCATCGCCCGCCGCGGGCCCACGCCGCGCACGTACTGCACGGGCGTGTCGAGGCGAATGGCAGCCGCGGCGCCGGCTCCGTCGTCTCTGCGAATGCGGACGCTGTCCGCTTGGCGATCAAAACCCCGCGCGCGAGCCTGGGGTCTTGATTGCGATGGGGCCAAGGCCCGCCGCTCGCGCGGCGGGTTCTGAAGCGATTCACGGTGGGACGAGTTCGCGCGCGCGGATTGCCCGCGCGGGATCGCCCTGTTGGAACGCGGAGCGAGACTGTCTACGGAATCGCCAGTCGCTGGCCGACGCGAATCTGGTTGGGGTCGCCGATCTCCGCCCGGTTGGCTGCGTAGATGTCCTTCCACCGTGATTGATCATTGTAGTACGACCGGGCGATCTTGTAGAGCGTGTCGCCCTTCTGCACGGTGTGCGACTTTCCGCCGCCGGTGGCGGCGAACCCGCCGCCGCTGGTCGGGTAATACGGGTCGGTGACGGCGGCTGACTCCATCGCCGGATCGTACGCCGCCTCGGCCATGGGATCCTTCTTCTTTTTGAACAAGCTGCAACCGCTGAGGGACGTGACCAGAAACAGACATGCCAATAGGGTGAGGGCGTTCCGTCGCATACGTTTGACCTCCTGTCAAAAGGACTGACAAAAACAACCGCTACGGTGCCGGGGATTCTACGACCCGCCGCGCCCCTGTCAACGATCCATTTCATGAGCCGAGTTACTCGTGACGGAATCGGCATATCCCTCGCGGTTTCTGTAGGCGAGGGCGGGGCCTAAGCGTGGGAGGGCGAGGCTGCCACCGAGCCAAAAAGGGGCGTCGCACCTCACCCACTCCTTCGGCTACAATCCATCGGAGGGGCCGGTGAATCGAGTAACGAGGATGGCCGTGGTCGCAGTAGATCGGTTGGCCGGGCCGAGCATCCTTTGTGGCCCCGCTATCCTCGCCGCGTTCCTTCTCGCCGCCCTACCCGCCCGACTCCTTGCCGACCCCCCGTCCCCTGCAAGACCCAAGTCCGAGTCGGCGCAGCTCGTCACCGGCCCTTCGGAGGGCCTCCAGTCTGCCGTCGCCGGGACCAGCCCCACAGCAATCCTTGAGATCGTCCCCGGCCCGCCGCGAATCGGCTCGTACCCGCCCGGCACCACGATTGGCTACGAGTGCAACGGCGGTGCCAACGATGGCACGCCTTGCGTCACGAATGCCAGTTGTCTTGGGGGAGTTTGCCTAGGCACTGTGTCGGCCCCTGTCGGCGGCTTCAGGGCCTGGTTCGAGTACCGGGTTTCCAATTGGGACCCCAACCACGATGGGACAGTTCCCGACCAACCCGGCACCGTCCAGATCAAGCTCAACGTCCAGGGCCTTGAGGATGCCGATACGTCGGATCTCGGCACGAGTGTCACTGACGACGGTGACCAGCCCGATATCACCACCCCGGTGGTCGCTTGTTCCGCCGGCGCAGCGGGTCATGCCCAGTGCGCGACCACGTTCGGAGAGAGCTGGGCCAAATGCCAGTTAGGGTTCTGCAAGACCTCGTACGCCGACAAGGACGGCGATCACTCCGAGTCTTTCTGCATCGGGCTGACGACCTGCAACCAGGCCGACTGCGACACGTCCGTCGCGGACCACCGTTGCTTCGCCATCACCGGAGACCCGCGCCCGGATGATGGCAGTAACCAATACTTCGCCACACTCGTGCTCGATATCCCGCCCGGTGCCAAGGGCCGGTATCTGGTGGGCTTGGATGCGGTTGGTACGCGCATGCAGCCGTGGTGTTGCCTTGGGACGATCGAGACGGCAATCGAACGCGGCTTCGCCATCAACATCCGCACCGGGGCCTGCTGCTATGACTTCTCCTCGCCCTCGCCGACGTGCGAGGAAGGCCGCAGCCATCCATTTGGACCGCCGACGCTTCGTGCGCGGTGGTACAGTTTCTGGGCCGCTGTGAGCCGGCGGGCGCCTGTTGCGATCGTCGCATCGCGGACGACACGCTGCGCTGCCGCGACGACGTGCCCCGGTCGCGATGTCTGATCAATGACCCAGAGCAGGTTTCGTTCCATGCGTTCACCGCGTGCGCGGAACTCGAATGCGAGGAACACACCGGGGCCTGCTGCGACCAGCGGATCGCCGATGAGGCCAGCCGCTGTCGCGACGGCATACCCCAGTCGCAATGCCCGATCTACGACCCGCAGCAGGTTTCGTGGCATAAGTCGATCGCCTGCGCGGACATCGATTGTCCGGAGCACTCGGGGGCGTGTTGCAACGAAGATGCGTTCGGCGACTGCCAAGTGCTGCCCGGGTCACAGTGCGCGTGTCCAACGTGCCGGTTCCATAAGGACACGACTTGCGCGGACATCGAGTGCACCCACGGGGCGATTCCGACGGTCTCGGCCTGGGGCCTGGCGGCGCTGAGTTTGCTGCTAATGATCGGGGCCAAGGTCTTCTTCGGCCGCCGCGTCGAGGCCGAACACCTTCTCGCGAAGGCAGGGTGACCCGCCCCCAAATCGGTGGGACCGAGAATCGGCTGACCCCGACGGAGCACCTTCAATAGCGGGCGTCAGGCCTGACCCGCCGCCACGTACGGCCGATATCCTGTGACACCGATGAACGACGGGGCCTGGCGGCAGAGGGACGAGCTATTGTGAAGCCAACCGGCCGGGGCTAGAATTGGGTATGGTAACGTAGGGAACTCAGGAGCCTGTAGGGCGGGAGGGATCGTCTTCGCAGCCACGGCCGCAATCAGTCTAGCATCTCCCCTGGACGCCAATGTGCTTCTGCTGAACGCGCATTATATGGCCATGCGCGTGGTCAGCGTGCGCCGCGCCTTCACCCTCCTCTTCAAGCGCGACGAGCAGCAGGCCCCCATCGCCGAGATCGTCCACGTCGAGGACGGGCGCTACGTCTCCTACGACTTCAACGACTGGACCGAGCTCAGCGCCTTTCGCAAGGAGTTCGAGCCCCACGAGCACGACTGGATCCGCACCGTGCGCTTTGACTTGTGCGTGCCACGGATCGTCCGCGTGCTGACCTTCGCCAAGCTGCCCAAGCAGGAGGTCAAGTTCAACCGCCGCAACCTCTTCGCCCGGGACAACAACACCTGCCAGTACTGCGGCAAGAAGTTTGGCACCTCGAACCTGAGCCTGGACCACGTGATCCCCCGCTCCTTAGGCGGTACGTCCACCTGGGACAACATTGTCTGCGCCTGCTTGAAGTGCAACGTCCGAAAAGGCGGGCGCGTGCCTGCCGACGCCGGCATGCACCTGATCCGCCATCCGCACAAGCCGCGGCGCAACCCGGTGCTGACCGTGAGCCTAGCCGACCACCGTTATTCTTCCTGGAAGCAGTTCCTCGACGCCGCCTACTGGGACGTCGAGTTGACGGCATAGAATCACCGTTGCGCCGGCTCACGCGGGCGGCGCTCGTAATACCCGCGGAGGGGCGGCCCAGCGAGATTCGTCCGCACAGTGGACGGCGTCGGGCCTATGATTGGGGAGGGGTGAAGCAATGTACAAGACGCTACGGGTATGTCTGGGCGGCGTGGTTCTTCTCTTGGCTCTTGCGATGTCGGCGCAGGCCGGCATCAACGGCGACTTCGACGCCGACGGGGACGTTGACCTGCAGGATTGGGCGATATTCCGTAATTGCATGCTGGGGCCGGGTCAGTCTGTATCGCTGGAATGCCAGCCCGGCCGGTTCGACGGCGATCCGGACATCGATCTGCGCGACGCCGCCGGCTTCCAGTCCGCCTTCACCGCCTGCCCCGGTTCGCTGCCCCACGACAACTGCCGGTGCCCCATTCCCGCCGGTGACGGCACGCGTTCGTACAGCAACGTCGGGGCGACCACGGACGGGCCTAACGAGCCGACACTGTGCAACTTCTTCGGTCAGACTCAGGTGTCGTCCGACCTCTGGTATTGCTACAAGGCCACGTGTACGGGCACCGCGTTCATAAGCCTGTGCGGCAGTGCGTACGACACCAAACTCGCGGTCTATGGCGGCTGTGGATGCCCCTCGGCATCGCCGTTGGCCTGCAGCGACGATGACTGCGGGCGCGGCGTGGAGAACGTGCAGTCACGCGTCGAGGTCTCCGTCACCGCGGGCCAGCGCTACATGGTCCGCGTGGGTGGGTTCGCCAGCTTCCAGGGCCCCGGTCTTCTCACCATCGGTTGCAATGTGGATTCGTGCGCAACCGGCGTGGGCGACTGCTTTACGCCTACCTCCACCCCAGGCTGCGGGAATCCGACGTGCTGCTCGGAAACCTGTGACCTGGATCAGTATTGTTGCGACGTCGAGTGGGACGCCACCTGCGCGGCCGAGGCCGGAGGCGTCTGCACCGGCGGCTTCCCAGCGTGCGGCTCGCACTCCGGCGCGTGTAGCGCCCCGCAGGCCGTCCCGGGCTGCGCCGACGTAGCCTGCTGCAACGAGGTCTGCTCCTTCGATCCCTACTGCTGTCTCACCCAGTGGGACTCCAACTGCGTGAGCGAAGCTGCTGCGACATGCGGCTTTAACTGCGGCTCCGGTGGAGACTGCTTCGTGCCGCATCCCAGCCCCGGTTGCGACGACGTGACCTGTTGCGAAGCCGTTTGCGCGGTAGACGACTTCTGTTGCGTCACCCAATGGGACGCGCTCTGTGTAGGCCTCGCAGTCGATCATTGCTCGCCGTAGCCGTGTCACCGAATGGTCATGGATGATCGCGGACATTTAGCGACGGAGCTTCGCAACCCACGATCCATGCGCCTGGACCGCTTGTCGGCGGATGCCGCATTTGATCTGATCAATTCCGAGGACGCCGGCGTCGCGGCGGCGGTCGCGGCGGCCAAGAAGCCGATCTGCCGGGCGATCGAGTTGGTTGTGGCGGCGTTCCGCGCCGGTGGGCGGCTCATCTACGTCGGCGCAGGGACCAGCGGGCGGCTGGGCGTGCTGGATGCGGCCGAATGCCCGCCGACTTTCCTTTCTGATCCAACCATGGTCCAGGGCGTCATCGCCGGCGGGTTCGAGGCCATGACTCGCAGCGTCGAAGGGGCCGAAGACCGTCCCGAAGACGGGGCGGCCGAAATGGACCGCCGCGAAATCGGCGAAAACGACGTGGTCTTCGCCATCGCCACCGGCGGCACCACGCCCTTCGTCCACGGGGCCATACGACGCGCCAAACAGCGCGGAGCGAAGACCGTCTTTCTGGCCTGTGTTCCACAAGAGCAAGTAGCCGATGAAGCGGAGGTCTCGATCCGCGTTCTGACCGGCCCGGAGGTGGTCACCGGCAGCACGCGGATGAAAGCCGGCACGGCCACCAAGCTGGTCCTCAACATGGTCACCACC
>Ga0187892_10010067_pt1 | contig 12144 bp, 8 predicted proteins | sample MA1701073metaG_FD_139345 | JGI IMG/M metagenome (GOLD analysis project Ga0187892, IMG submission 139345) | Bio-ooze microbial communities from a basaltic lava cave in the Kipuka Kanohina Cave System on the Island of Hawaii, USA - MA170107-3 metaG ...
GTGCGCGCGAGACCGGCAGCTCAACCGCACGCGGCGCGCCGTCGCCCGCCACGCCCCCTGCCGCCTCGAGGTAGTCGCGCAAATGCGCCTGCCATTCGGCCGCGCCGCGTCCGCCGCGCGTCAGCCCGCGCAACGCACGATCGCCCCACACAACAGCTTCGGCCTGCTCCATCAGGATCAGACGCAGCACCCGGCACGTCGGCTGGTCCACCAGCGGATTCGTCGATTCCAGTTGCCGCCGCATTGTCTGCACCAGCTCCACGCGCGCTACGCCGTACACTCCCGCAATCAGCTCCGCCGTATCGCCCGCGCCCGCCAGCTCCGCGAGAAACCGCTCCAGCTCCGCCGAGGGCGCTGAGTCCACGCTCGGCGCCGGACTCCGCAGCTCGCCAATCCGCGTACGCAGCAGGTCCGCATGCTCCGCGTCCAGCCACTGATGCAGAGCGAATCCGCACTTCACCTCCCACTCCGGTGTGCCCGGCAGGCGCGCCACGAGCAGCGCACCCGCACGGCGAAGCACCCAGTGGAATCGCAGCAGTCGCGACACGTTCTCTTCCACCAGGTAGCCCGGCCGCGCCGCCTCCGCGTGTGTGCACACGCCTGCCAGTGGCGGAACTTCCCACCGCCCTGTGCTCATCCCCTGCTCCTCTCTCCCGGACCTCACTCCACTACAGTCCCCACCTCGCCCGACGCCGGACTGTCCGGAAATCCCCGCCCGCACGCGTGCGTTTTCCCCCACAGAACATCTGGGTTCCGCCGACGGTCCCGGCCGACCGGATCCCCCACATTGGTCTTCAAGGCGCCACCCCGCACAGTGGGAGCAGCGCCCGCCACTCGCAACATGACGGAGCCCACATGACATCCAGCGTCCTGCTCGTCTACGGCTCGAAATTCGGGCACACCGCCCGCATCGCCGATCGCATCGCCCGCTCGCTCCGGGACGCCGCGTGCACCGTTACGGCGTTTCCCGGCCGCGATGTGCCAGCCAACCTCGACATCGATGCCTTCGATGGCGTCGTCATTGCCGCCTCCGTCATCCGCGGCCGCCACCAACGTGCCGTCCAGCGATTCGTCGCCAGCCATCGCCTCGCTCTCAACCTGTTGCCCGGTGCCTTCTATTCCGTCAGCGGCGCCGCCGCCAGCCCCGTCCCCGAAGAGGCTGCGCAAGCCCAGCATCACATTTCTCAGTTCCTCGCCGGCACCGGATGGAAACCCGTCCGCACGTTCGCGCTCGCCGGCGAAGTCGCGTACACCCGATATGATCCCGTCACCCGTTTCATCCTCAAGCGCATCAGCCGCAGAAGCGGACTCTCCACGGATACCTCCCGCGACCACGATTACACGGACTGGGCCCGCGTCGTCAGCTCCGCCAGAGCCTTCGCCGCGCTCGTCGCTCAGCTCAAGGAGGCCGACGCCATCCGCGGCCTCACCCTCGAACCCGCCACCGCCTGACCACGCCGGCCTGACCCCCGCGCGCCACCCCGGGACCGCCGCGCCTGAACCCCTCTTGACAGCCGCGGCCCGCCTCGCCACCCTGTTCACCTTAGAACATTCGGGGAAGACTCTGTGGCCCAGAACGAACTGCCGCTGCTCAAGGGAACGCTCGACCTGCTCGTGCTCAAGGCGCTCAGCTTCGGTGCGGAGCACGGGTACGGGATTGCGAGCTGGCTGGAATCGCGATCGGGCGGTGCGCTGTGGGTAGAGGACAGCGCGCTGTATCAGTCGCTGCACCGGCTGGAGGCGAGGCGGCTGGTGGAAGCGGAGTGGGGCGTGACGGAGAACAACCGGCGAGCCCGGTACTACGAGTTGACGGCGGAGGGGCGGCGCTTTCTGCGGTCGGAGTCCGCGACCTGGGCACGATACGCGAAGTCGGTGAGCGGGATCCTGTCCCTTACGAGTGCATAGGCGGGACTGACGGCGATGCCGCGGGATTACCGGCGCTATTTTCGGCTGGGACTGGGCCGGCGCGATGCGGAGCGCGAGCTGGACGAGGAGATCGAGGCGCACCTTGCGATGCGAACGGAGGCACTCGAGCGCGGCGGTGAGACGCCGGCACACGCGCGGGCGGAGGCATTGCGCCGTTTTGGTGATGTGGCGGAAGCGAAGCGACGGCTGCGCGCATCGGTGCGGGAGCGTGATGTGCGTTTGACGCGCTGGGCTCGATTGGACGGACTGCGGCGTGATGTGCGTCACGCGTTGCGGCAGTTCCGGCGGGCGCCCGGCTATGCGAGCGCAGTGGTGTTGATCTTCGCGGCGGGCATTGGGCTGACGACGGCGATGTACGCGGTGATCGACCACGTGTTGCTGCGGGCGCTTCCGTATGGGCAGGCGGACCGGCTGATCGGGCTGCTGTCGGTGGACTCTGCGGGAAACGCGTATCCGTACGTGTCGATGGGGAACTGGGTGGACTGGCGCGCACAGAGCCGGAGTCTGGCGGAGACGGCACTTCACTTTCCGCGGTCCTACACGGTGGAGCTCGGGGACGAGACGGTGCGGGTTCGGGGCCAGGCTGTGGCGGGCGATTTCTTTGCCGTTGTGGGCACGCCGATGGTGCTGGGCCGTACGTTCGAGCCGGAAGAGGTTGCGCGGGGCGAGGGGCTGGCGGTGGTGAGTGAGCGGTTCTGGCGGAGTCGCATGCGTGCGACGCGGCTGATGCCGCAGCGTCTGCGCGTGGACGGTCGCGAGGTACAGATCACAGGCGTACTGCCGGAGGGCAGCGAGTATCCTGCGGGGACCGAAGTGTTCCTGGGAATGCCGTGGCGCGCGCAGGTAGGGGTGCTGCGAAACAACGTGAGCTGGTACGCGATCGGTCGGCTGGCATCGGGCGTGTCCGCCGCGGGCGCCCGGGCGGAGCTGAGCGGTATTGCGGCGCGCATTCGCGCTGCGGATCCGGTGGCGCTCTACTCGTGGGGCGTTGGCGTTGAGCCATTACGGGATCGCGTAGTGGGCGAGGGCACGCGGTCACTGGTGCTGCTGATGGCGGGCGTTGTGCTGGTGCTTCTGATCGCGTGCGCGAACATTGCCGGACTGAGCGTTGCGCGCGCCAGCACGCGAACGCAGGAAATCGCGGTGCGCATGGCGTTGGGCGCGAGCGTGTGGCGCGTGCGCGTGCAACTACTCGTCGAGCTTCTCGTGCTCGCGGCCGCGGGTGGTGCTCTCGGCGCACTGCTGGCCAATGCACTGACGCGAGCGCTCGTGAGGCGGGCCGCGGCGTGGATCCCACGCGCGCACGAAGTCTCCATCGATGCGCGGATCCTCGGTTTTGCGTTTGCCGCAACTGTGCTGGCCGGCGCCCTTGCCGCGCTGGCGCCCGTGATTCGATCGGCGCGCTTATCGATCCGGGCGCGAGCCGGCGCACAGCGCGGCATCGTAGCCGGCGGGCGAAGCCTGCCGGGAGCCGTGCTCGTTACCGCGGAAGTTGCGCTGGCGCTGATGCTGCTCACGGCCGGCGGCCTCCTCTGGCGCAGTTTCCGCTCCGTTCTGTCGCAGGACCTGGGCTACGAGGCGAACGTGATCGCAGCGGATCTCGCGTTGACGCCGGCTGCGTATCGGCAGGACCGTGCGCGCCAGCTCGCGTTCTGGGATGAGCTGCTCCGCCGGACGCGCGAGCTGCGCGGCGTCACGGGGGCCGGACTGGCCAATGCGATTCCGACGGGGACGGCGGCACCCACATTCATCGAAGTCGAAGGTGTGGACGTCGGCCGCGCCGCCGCGGGTTACCGGATCACGAGCGATGACTACTTCGACGTGCTCCGTATTCCGCTGCTTGCGGGTCGCTGGTTCGATCGCCGTGACACGGAGCAGGGCCCGCGCGTTGTGCTGGTCAATCAGCGGTTTGCCGAAGCGTTCCTGGCGGGAGCGAATCCGCTCGGTCAGCGAATCCGCGCGTCGAGCTCGGAAGGGTTCCTGCAGGGCAATGCGCCGTGGCTCACTGTGATCGGCGTCGTGGGCAATGTGCGCCACTGGTCATTCGAGTCGGAACCCGAGCCGGAGCTGTACGTGCTGCACCGGCAGGCGCCCGCATCGCTTGCGGCCATGACGCTCGTCGTTCGTGCAACCGCGGGCGTTGCCGCCGCACTCGGGCCAGCCGTCCGTGCCGAGATTCGCGCGCTCGATGCTGGTGTCGGCGCCGATATCGCCGTGTTGAACGATCGCGTCCGCGCGATCGTCGGCGGGCGGCGGCTCACGATGTCGGTCATTCACGTCTTCGCGGCCATCGCGCTGGCCCTCGCCGCGATCGGCGTCTACGGCCTCATCTCGTTTGCCGTGTCACAGCGGACGCGCGAGCTGGGTGTGCGTGCCGCACTGGGCGCGAATCAGTCCGGGCTGCTGCGCATGATCCTGGGCAGCGCGCTCCGCATCCTGCTCGCGGGCGCAGCCATCGGCATGGCAGGCGCCTTGGCGCTCAGCCAGTTGATGGCAGCGCTGCTCTTTGGAATCGGCCCTGTCGACGGTGTTTCCTACGGAATCGCGGCGCTCGTCATTCTCAGTGTCACGCTTGCGGCTGCGTTCGTCCCGGCCTGGCGTGCTTCGCGACTCGACCCGCTCATCTCCTTGCGTCAGAGCTGAGCGGGGTACCCGGGCTTCCGGTCAGCGCCGAGGCGGCCCGCCCCGATCACCGCGCCGCGGACCACCACCACCGCCACCACCACCGCCGAAGCCGCGACCGCCCCCCGGCCCACGGGCGCCGCCCTGCGTGCCCGCAGACGGATCGAGACGAACCACGTTCTCCGCAGCCGGACCCTTCTGGCCCTGGACAACGTCGAACTCGACGGGCTCGCCTTCATTCAGGGTCTTGAAGCCGGAGCCCTGGATGGCGCTGTGGTGGACGAAGACATCGTCGCCCCCCTCACGCGTGATGAAGCCGTACCCCTTGTCCGGATTGAACCATTTGACTGTGCCGTTTTCTCGCGCCATTTCGAGCCCACTCGCGGATGAATAGCTGACTGCGGCGTTACCAAATTAGGGTGTGCACCCGCGCGGGCCAAGGCCGACGTTTCCGGCGAGTTGACACCGGCTCGGCGGGGGCGCGACTTTCGCGCCGGCGGCGGACCCGCCGCCTCAGCCCCGAACCGCTCGAGGAGCCGACCGTGAACGCATCGCCGCCCGCGCCGACCCTCGTTCGCGCAGTCTCCCGCTGGGAGATCGTCGGCCTCTCGATTAACGACGTTATCGGCAGCGGTGTCTATCTGCTCCCGGCTGCGGCGGCGGCGCTGCTAGGCGCCACGTCGACCTGGGCCGTTGTGCTTGCCGGCTTTGCGGTGTTCCTGCTGGTGCTGTGCTTTGCGGAGGCATCCAGTCATTTCGATCAGCCGGGTGGCGGCTACCTTTACACGCGCGAGGCGTTCGGCCGCTTCATTGGCTTCGAGGTCGGATGGATGACCTGGCTCGCGCGCGTCGCCTCCGTCGCTTCGCTGTCCAACGGCCTGGCCCTCGCCACCGCCTTCCTCTGGCCCGCCGCAGGCGCGGGAACCGGCCGGGCGCTGGTCATCACGCTGCCGTTGCTGCTGCTCACATGGATCAATGTTGTCGGCGTCAAGCAGGGCGCGCGCGCGGCCGTGATCCTGACCATTGCGAAGACGCTGCCGCTCGTGTTCTTCGTCGTGGTTGGCGTTTTCTTTGTCGACTGGTCGCTGGTGACGGCGTTCGAGACGCCGCGGCCGGGCGTGCTCGGTGAAGCCGCGCTGCTGCTGCTCTTCGCGTATGCCGGCTTCGAGAATTCGCCCGCTGCGGCCGGCGAGTACAGGAATCCGCAGCGCGATGTGCCGTTTGCGCTGCTCACCATGATCCTGATCGTGACGCTGCTGTACACCGGCGTGCAGGTGGTCGCACTGGGCACGCTGCCGGGACTGGCCGAATCGGAGTCCGCACTGGCCGAGGCGGCCGCGCGCTTCATCGGATCGTGGGGCGGCCTGGTCATGACGATCGGTGCGATCATCTCGATTGCCGGCAATGTCGGCAACACGACGTTGATCGGGCCGCGCTACCTCTTTGCCATCGCGCGCGACGGATTCGGCCCGCGGCCGCTCGCGCAGGTGCACTCCAGGTACAAGACGCCGGCTGCCGCCATTGTCACGCAGTCCACAGTGTCGCTGGTGCTCGCGTTGTCCGGTTCCTTCGTGCAGCTCGCCATGCTCTCCGTGATTGCGCGCCTGTTCACGTACATCGGTACGGCCGCGGCCGTGCCGGTCCTGCGCAAGCGTTTTCCGGCGCGGCCGGACGCGTTCCGCCTGCCGGGCGGTGCGCTGATTCCTGTCGCATCGCTGCTGTTGTGTCTTGTGTTCATGGCCAGCGCGACCTGGCAGAACCTGGTTGCCGGCGCCATTGGCCTGGCCGTCGGCGCAGTCCTCTACCGGTTCCGACGCCCGGTGACCGATTGAGATCGAATGCGGTATGACGCGTTCATCTCGTACAGCCACGCTGCCGACCAGCGGCTAGCCCCGGAATTGCAGCGCGCGCTCCAGCAGCTGGCGCGCGCATGGTACAAGCCGCGCGCACTCCGCGTGTTCCGTGACCGCTCGAGTCTGGCCGTGACGCCTGCGCTCTGGCCGGCCATTGAACGGGCTTTGCTGGACTCCCGCTATTTCATATTCCTCGCTTCGCCGGAAGCCGCCGCCTCCGAATGGGTCGATCGCGAAATCCGCTGGTGGCTCGAACGACGGGCCGCCGGCAGCCTGCTCATTGTGCTGACCGGCGGCGACATCGACTGGGATGATCCGCAGAATCGATTCAGCCTCGAGCGTTCCACGGCGCTGCCGCCCTCGCTCATCGCTGCGTTCCCCGAGGAGCCTCGATACCTCGACCTGCGCTGGGCCCGAACGCGCGATCATCTGTCCATGCGCGTGCCCGCGTTCCGCGATGCCGTCGCCGAAATCGCCGCAACACTTCATGGCAGGCCGAAAGATGAGCTCGAGGGCGAAGACGTGCGGCAGCACCGTCGCACCCGACGCATTGCATGGACCGCCGCCGCTGCGCTCGTCGCGCTGACCGTCGCATCCATTGCAGGCGGCGCTATCGCCGTGCGGCAGCGCAACCTGGCCAACACCCGCGGCCGGATCGCGCTGGCCCGCCAGCTCGCCGCCGAAGCATCCGTGATTGTCGCGGAATCGCCGGACCGTCTGCCGCTCGCACTCGGACTCGCCACCGAAGCCGTCGCCGGCTACAGCTCGGCCGAGACGCAGCGCTCGCTGCGCACGCTGCTCGCCCTGAGACCCAGTCCCTTGCTCACGCTGCAAATCTTCGCTTCGCCCACCGCCCTCGAATTCAGTCCGGACAGCCGCCGCTTCGCCATCGCTACGGACAACGGGTGGGTCGGTCTGTGGAACGCGCCCGCCGAGCCGCCGGTTGCACCGCCGGATACCGCACCCGTCTGGGAGGCCGGCACGGATGCGCCCGTGCGTGCCCTCGCGTTCACGCCCAATGCACAGCTCATCGCCGTTGCCGCCGGCACGGCCGCGCTGCTGTTCAATTCCGGTAGCGGTGAGCGGGTCCTGCAGCTCGATGTCGCGGACACCGTCCGCTACCTGACGATTGCGCCGCAGAGCGACCGGATCGCGGCCGCCGGCGACGATGGCTCGATCACGGTCTGGTCGCTGCCCGACGGCCTCGTGGCGTCGCGACTCGAAACCGGGGATGAAGTCAGCGCCCTGGCGTTTTCGCCCGATGGCGAGTCGCTCGCCTGGATCAATCGCGGCGGCGGGCTCTGCATTGCCGCCAGACAGGCCGCAGAGCCCGAACCGTTCTGCCGGTTCACCCGCGGGGAAGGACTGTATCTGGCATGGCTGCCCGATAGTAAACGCATTGTCAGCGTGAGCGAAAACTTCGCGCAGCTCTGGGACACGAAGGACCCTGCGCCGCTCACGCGGATGGAGCACGTGGATGTGGCCGACGATGCGGGCGCGGCACACCTGAACTGGATCCGCGATGTCGCCGTGAGCCCGGACGGCCGCCGGATCGCGACGGCGGGCGGCATCGACTTCTCCGTGCGGATCTGGGACACCGCGACGGGCCGGGAATTGAGGCGGATGCACCACGCGGCCATGAATCTGACGGTCCGGTTCTCACCCGCGGGAAACCTGCTGGCAAGCAGCGGGGCTGACGGTACGGTGCGCCTCTGGGACAGCGTGCGGGGCGTGGAGCGGTTGCGCGGCACGCACGCGAGCGCGGCGAACGTGCTGGCGTTCGATGCGTCGGGTCGGCGCCTGCTTAGCGGCTCGTTCGCTGGCGACGTCACGGTCTGGGAGCTGATCAGCGGGGATGAGATCCGGCGCATCGCACACCCGCCGCGAATCACCGAGCTGGCGGTGAGTGCGGACGGCGCGCGTGTGGCCTCGCTCGACCGGGACGGCTGGATTCATGTCACCGACAGCGCGGGCACCCTGCTCGGCCGCGTGCAGCCGGGGTTCCGCATGCAGCGCATGATGTTCCCGAGCCCGGATTCCCTGCTCGCCTGGCGCAGCAACGATCCGCATTGGATCGACCTGCGTGGCTTACCCGACATCACGGTCCAGCCCGTTGTCGATGTCGATACGGACGTGATCGCGTTTTCGCGCACGCACCTGCTCGCAGAAAACGCTGCCAGCGACAGCCTGCTCGTGCTCGGTACGCTGACGGGCGATACACTGCTGCGCCTGGGAGCGCCGGCCTCCTGGCGCAACGCGTCGCTCAGCCGGGACGGCCGCTGGCTGGCGCTCGAACGCCCCGAACAGCACGTGTCCCTCATCGAGCTGCCGGCCGGTACCGAGCGGATCCGGTTCCCCGCCCGGACCCGATTCACCGACGTTCGCGTCTCCAATGATGGCCGCCGCCTCGCCGCACTCATCGCCGGCGGCGGCATCCTCTTCTGGAATATCCGCTCCGGCTCCGTGCAACGCGCCGTCACCGATACGCTGCTCGCGTTCAATGCCCTGCTCATGACCAGCGATGGTTCCCGCGTGATCGCGCGCACCGACGAGGAGCTCCTGGTCTATGACGGCGCCACGGGCCGACCCCTGGCCCGACGCTCCTACCCGCAGCTCGTCTCGCGTATCCGATTCGACGCGTCCGAGCAGTACATCGCCGCCATGAGCTCGGGTGAAGTCCGCGTACTCGAGACCGGTACGCTCAATGGGATCGCGGAATTCGCGGGCTCGATCGACTACGCCGATGCCGCCTTCTCAGCGGACGGCCGGCAATTCGTCATTGCCGAACGGGATGGCAGCGTGACCGTCCGCTTCTGGAGAACCGAGGATATTCTCCGCCAGGCCTGCATCCGCGGCGGGCTCCTGTCCCGCGCGGAATGGCAGGCGTGGCTCGGGGCACTGCCCTACACGCCGTACTGCGCCCGGATGGCCCGCTAACGAAACGAATAGCGAAGCGTGGTGGGCGCCCGGTTCAGCGCGTACAACTCGCTCAGCCGCAGCACGACCTCGGCCGCACCCATACCGTAGTCACGCGCATACGCCTGGCGCAGCGGCGCCAGGTCGAACCGCAACGCCGCCCTCACAATCGCATCGCACGCGTCGCCCTTCGAATCGTGCGCCAGCACCACACCCACCTGCACCGGGTGCGACTCCAGCCAGCCGTTCCATGCAACGGCCGCATACTCGTGCCGCGCACAGCCGCCACCGTGCGTGACGTACACGTGCAGCACGTCGCTCCGGATGCTCGCCGAGTCGATCACCAGCGGATCGGCGCGCCAGCGGCCCAGGTCCGACTGGAACGCCATCTGAACCCGGCCCAGGTCGTCGGCCGGCGTCCAGGGTCCCGCCGGGTCCTGGCACGCAAGCCCGGCCGCCAGCAGCAACACGATCGATCCGTTTCGAATCGCTACACTCATTCGACCTCAATCGCCGACACCTGCACTGGAACGCCTGGCGCGGCGCGGCGCAGACAACGCTCCGGGGCCGCGCTGCATCTGAGTTGCGCAGCTTGCCCAACGCTACCCGCATCAACCGCCACTGGAATCTGCTGGCAGGAGGCTCGCATGGCGCTGCTCCGACTTTGTGTCCGTACCGTGCCGCTCATCCCTCTGTTCCTCGGCGTGCCCGCGTCCGCGCAGAATGCCGTGAAGCTGCCAACGGAAGATCATGTCCTGGGCGGAGCGCCGGCGGCGGTATACGGCATTGGCAGGGATGAGGGACGGGATTGGGAGCTGCTCGCCCGAGTGACCCAGGTGGGCTTCGATCAGAACGACAACCTCTATGTATTCGATGCGGGCACGTCGCGGTTGCTGGTGTTCGATGCGCGTGGTTCGTTTGTCCGGCAGATCGGCAAGAAGGGTGAGGGGCCGGGCGAGTTCGCGAATCCGAACGGGTTCGCGCTGCTGTCTGATGGCAGCATCGTGATTGCCGACAACGGGAACTACCACGTTTACGCAGCGGACGGCACGTACAGGCGGACCGCGTTCCGGCCGAGCACGGGCGCGATGATCATGGTGGGCGCGGGCGGTGTGACAGGCGTGTTCAACGACAGGATCCTGATTCGGGGGCGGCCGCCGATCCCGGGATTCCGAGGCGAGCCCGAGAGCCCGGACGGCACAGTGAAGGTGCCGATTCAGCTGGACGCGCTGGGCGAGGCCGTGACGCGCACCACACTGCACGAGATTTCGCGTACGGCCCCTCGCGTCGAGCAGCAGCAGTCGGGACCGCGCGGCGGCTTCGTGATGACGCGATCACAGGCCCGCATATTCGAGCCGCAGATCCACCTGCAGGCCTTGGCCGATGCGGTCGTTGTTGCGCACGAGCCCGCGTACCGGCTCCTCCTTCTGGATGCCGCCGGCAGGACAACGCGCATCCTGGAGCGGCCGTTCCCTGCGCGCCGTGTGACACGCCGCGACCAGGAGCGCGCGCGTGAGTTCGAGCGACAGCGCCTGCGCAACACCACCATGCCAACCGTCTCGTTCTCCGGGGGCGGCGGCAACGTGACACGGTCCGGTGGCGGCCGCCTGTCCGAGCAGCAGATCGATGAGCAGATCCGGAACCTCCTGTTTGCCGATGAGATCCCGCTGCTTCGCAGAATCCTCGCCGATCCCGCCGGTCGCCTCTGGATCGAGCGCACCGCGGATGACCCCTTCGCCAACGGACCCATCGACCTGGTCGATGCCGCTGACGGCCGGTATATCGGGACGCTGCATGGCCACGCGATGCCCGCGGCGGTCAGCCGCACCGGCCGTGCGGCCTGGATCCTGACGGACGAGCTGGACGTGCAGCGCGTCGAGGTGAGACAGCTGCCGGCCCCCTGGCGCTGACGCCTGTAGCGTAACGCAGCAGCGAGCCGGTCGGCAGCGGACGCGGCCGGCCGGCTCCTGACGCCGCCAGCGGGCCCCTAATTCCATGCAATACCGGCAGTTGCAGCTCGAAGCCTGCAGCGGACGGCGCACACGGGCCGCCTCAAGGCCAGCGGTTTCCTGGCCGAGAATCAGCAGGTGTGAGGGAGCAGGGCTCGCTGGAACCCGCTGCGTGGCAAGATCATGCGTAAAGTCCTCGGCGTCGCGGCCGCACTGCTGGCCGCCAGTGTAACTCGTGCTGAAGCGCAGCACGGTATTTCCTTTCATGCGCGCGGCTTTGCGGATTTCAATTATCTGGAGAGCGAGCGGCCGATCCCGAAGGGGTTCAGGAGCGGGCAGCTGGTCGCGCACGTGACGGCCGGCGTGTCCGGACGGATCGCACTATTCAGCGAGGTCAGCGCGACGCCATCGTCTTCGGGTTTCTCGATCGAGCCCGAGCGGCTGATCCTCCGTTTCGAGCAGAGTGATTATTTCAAGATCGGCGCGGGTCGCTATCATGCGCCGATCTCGTACTGGTACATTGCCTATCATCACGGGCAGTGGTTGCAGCCGTCGCTGAGCAAGCCGGACATGGTGCGCGGCACGTCGTCGTTTCTGCCCATGCACTTTGTCGGTGCCATGGCGGAGGGCGCGCTGCTGCAGGCGCCGGTCACGCTGCGCTACGCGGTGGGTGTTGGCAATGGAAGGCATACCAATCTCTACCGCGCGGGTGATTCTGGCGATGCCAACAACACGCGCGCGTTCGTGGCGCATTCATCGCTCTCGTTGCCGCTGCCCGTCGGGATCCAGGTGGGCGGGGCCTGGTACCAGGATCGTGTCACGCCGCGCACGGGCATTGACGCGAATGAGCGCACGGTGTCCGCCTATATTGCGGCGGA
>Ga0187892_10010068_pt1 | contig 12144 bp, 11 predicted proteins | sample MA1701073metaG_FD_139345 | JGI IMG/M metagenome (GOLD analysis project Ga0187892, IMG submission 139345) | Bio-ooze microbial communities from a basaltic lava cave in the Kipuka Kanohina Cave System on the Island of Hawaii, USA - MA170107-3 metaG ...
GCGTCGTCTTGGCGTCATCACCTAAGGCAGGAGCCGGATGCGTTAGTAGCGCACGTCCGGATCTGTGGAGGGGCTGGCTAGTAATAGCCATTCCTACTCCGACCATCAGGCGGCTAAGCCGTCATGCCAGTTGTGCATGACTTTTGAGGCATGGCCGAACATCTGTTCGTAACGACCGGGATTGGCACCAGCATTGTTTCGCTACGCTTCGGGGTTCCGCCTGAAATAGTCCTGCTCACACTCAAGTCACAGTAAGCGCAGCCACAGATTTACACGATCAGAAAAAGCCTGAAGAAAACCTGAATCCCATGTGCGCACTTAAGAGAGGACAGCATTGAGACTGGCCAACGAAGACGGCGGACGAGCTGGGCAGGCATCGTGGGGGACGCCATGTCGAGCCGTCCGCCCCTGGACGAATCATTGGACTGACGAAAGGAAAATATGAGTACAGCAAGTGAAATGGTAATGACGAAGAATCAAGGTTGCTAGGTAAGAATACAGATTCGGAAATAAGGAAAAGTGGAGCTCTTTTACGCTGATGGGCGAGGCAACATCTGCTCATTCCATTTGGCAAAATCACTACCCAGACGTTGCATGATGTCGGGATTCTTATTGCTAAAGTCCGCCTGCTCCCTTTGATCAATCGCTAGATTAAACAGAGATCGAACATCTCCTGCTCGAACATACTTCAAGTTTCCGTCGCGTACTGCGTCTTGTGTCCTTAGTCGCCAAAAGAAAGCGCGATCACGAACGTTCGGGCGTTTGATTAGCGGTAGCAGATCAATTCCGTCGAGCGGATAGTCGGTCGCCGCATCAGTCTCAGCAGCCGCGAGAACTGTGGCTGTCCAATCCATCGTAATTGCCATTTGGTGAGTCACGCGCTTAACCGGTATCACACGCGGCCACCGCAGGATCGCAGGCACACGAATGCCTCCTTCCAGCAACCGACCTTTTCCCCCGGAGAAAGGCCACTGATACGAGAAGCGCTCGCCTCCGTTGTCACTGGTGAAGATAACCAAGGTAGTTGTATCGAGTCCCGCCCTTTTGAGAGCTTGCATTACGCGACCAACACCGTCATCTAAGCTCTGCATCATTTCGGCGTAGATTTTCAGCGAGCCGCCGCCGCCCATTGTTCTTGGCTCGATCGTTTTATCCGAGAAAGTTACGAGCTCTCCACCTTTTGGTCCCTGCCATGGCCAGTGTGGTGCAGTGTAGTGAATACTCAGAAAAAAAGGCGAGGTTCGATGTCGAGTGACATAACTCACGGCTCGCTGAGTTAGCAGATCGGTTAAATATCCATTCCGTTGGACCGGTGTGAGGTTCTCGTACAAGTCGGGTAGGCCCAAACCATTCTTGTGTAGGAAATAATCTCCCGCGCCGGCCAGGATGCCGAAGAACTCGTCGAACCCGTGGGCGTTGGGTCCCCATTCAGCGCGAAACCCAAGGTGCCACTTGCCGATCAGCGCTGTGTCATAACCACTCTTCTTGAGCAGCGAAGCAATTGTTGGATGGCCAGGATCCAAACCAACGAGGTTGTTAGTGGCAATTAACGGCTCCTCTAACCCAATCTTAAGTCGCACGGGATATCGGCCCGTCATGAAAGCGCACCGCGTCGGCGTGCAAAGGGCAGATGCTGAATAGGCATCTGTAAACTTCGTGCCCTGCGAAGCCAGGAGATCGATATTCGGAGTGCGGTAGTCGGGCCGACCGTAGCAGCTGAGATCTCCCCAGCCCAGATCATCGGCAAGAATAAAGATGACGTTCGGACGCGATGTTTTCAGGTGTGCGGCAGGACGATGAGATGAATCCGATTTTCCAACTGACGAAAGCCGGCCGAGTAACAGAGATGCACCAGCCCCAGCGCCTTTGATGAAGTTGCGACGCGTAAGCTTCATTTTGCGAATACTACGCCCAGACGAGTCGCCGCGCTAGGTCCTTGCGTCGTCTCCTCTTATGGACCCGATTCATTGACGAGACTGTTCCCCTGCTACGGAATTTAGCCATTTCCGAACTCCCCTACCCTTCAGCCTCCGTTCAGGTGAACTGTTCTACGAATAGCTGAACTGGGGCAACCTTTCTGAGGGCTTTCTCGTAGTTTCTTTCAGGGTCGGATTAACCAAGACGTGGTCCCAAAAAAGGCCCAGCAACCCTGAAGCGAGCAATAATGGAAAGCGAGGAGCAAAAGTTTTCGAGAAGAGTTAACAAAGCGGGGGTTCAGCCGTCTAAATACTGAGTGGTCAAGAAATGAAACGGCCCTGAGCGAGGGGTGAATAGAAATTTTCTCGATAAAAAGTGAAACAGAACCCCGAGTCGGCGGTGTTATCTCTTCGGGTCACCAAAACCAACGGGAACCGAAATATTGGCACTAACGAGATCGAGAGGTTGTTATGTTGAAAGTACACGTCAAAAAATTGGAGAGTGTCGCGATTCTTTGCTTGCAAGGGCGAATTGTGAACGGTGAAACGCAGATCCTACGTGATGCCGTGAACTCCCTGCCGGAGGTCAGTGCAGTCATACTCGATTTGGGGCGAGTGAATATGGTGGACGCCGGCGGTTTGGGCGTCATGTTAGAGTTGCGTGCGGATGCTGAATCAAAAGGAATCCGCTTCGAACTCATGAACGTAACCGAATGGGTGGGCCGTGTGCTGGAACTCGCGCGCCTTGATTCTGTTTTCCACATAACCTCGGGAGTTGAGTTCTTTCCGGCCGTCTCGCGTACCAAGGAATCGTCTGTGGCAGTGCTCGCATCGTGCGCCTGAGAACAGAAATAAACACAGATAGAAAACAGGGATCGCCGCAAACATAGGAATTTCCCGCAAAGGCGCAAAGGCGCAAAGAACAACAGTTCAAGATTGATCAGAATCTTGCTTCTTCTTTGCGCCTTTGCGCCTTTGCGGGAAACTTCTTTTTTGTAGACATGACGTAGTTCTTAGGCAAGACTGCACTGAGCTCGGTTATCAATCATCCAGTCATGACGATGTTTCGAACTTCAAACAAGCCGTGCCCATGCTGATTACCCTCGACGACCTGCGACGATTTACTGTCGCGCGTAACTTCTTCAAACCGGCCACACTAAAGCGCGCCCTCCAACGGATGGATTTTGTGCAGGCAGATCCGATCCGGGCGCCGGCGCGAGCGCAGGATCTAATCCTCCGGCATCGAGTGAAGAACTATCGGGCGGGGGAACTTGAACGCCGCTACGAAGATCTCGACATCGAAGAGGATTTCTTCGTCAACTACGGGTACGTCACGAAATCGCTGCACGCGTTGATGCATCCGCGCTCGGATTCGCGCGTGCCTGCCGACGACATCGGCCGACCCTGGCCGACGTCTCAAAGAAAACGAGCAAAGCTACTTCTCGAGTTTGTACGTGGGCGGGGCGACGTGCACCCACGCGAAGTAGACGAACACTTTTCACACGGCAAGGTGACGAACTACTGGGGCGGCTCGTCGAACGCCACGACTCACCTGCTTGATGCGATGCAATACAGTGGTATGTTGAGAGTCTCGAGACGTGAGAAGGGAATACGCATTTATCGCGCGCACCAGCACGAACCTGGGCCGACGGGTCCGTCTGAGCGTCGCGCGCGGATCGATTCTGTGGTGGATGTGGTCGTTCGTATCTACGCGCCGTTACCCAGCACGAGTCTCTCGTTCTATCTGCGTCGCCTGCGATTTGCTGTCCCGCAGTGGCGGGAAGAGTTGATTATTGCTTTGCAGCGAGCTAAAGAACGGCTCTCGCATGCGCGGGTTGAGGGCGTCGACTGGTATTGGCCGGCTGAAGAAGATGCGATGATCGGTGACCTTGCGGCGATGGAGGGCCGCCTCTACGGAGACAAAGTGCGGTTGCTGACGCCCTTTGATCCGGTTGTCCATGACCGGACTCGTTTCGAAATGTTATGGGGTTGGGGATACCGTTTTGAGGCCTATACACCTGCAAAAAAAAGGAAGCTTGGTTATTATGCGATGCCGCTGCTTTGGCGCGAGCGAGTGATTGGTTGGGGAACCTCGCGATGAGAGACGGTGAGCTCAAGGCGTACTTCGGCTACGTCAAGTCTCAACCACCTAAAGATCGTCCGGTCACACGTGAGCTTCAAGCGGAGTTGGATAGCCTACGAAACTTTCTGGGTTTGTAGCGATGAATTAGTTTTGTGGAGTTTGAGGAGTCGGAACAATAAGACATTATGAAAGACCTTCAAGAGCTACTAGATAAGAACAAAGCCTGGGCGGAAGGGATCAAGGCCCACGATCCGGAGTTTTTCAACAACCTCGCTCAACAACAAACGCCTCGCTACTTGTGGATTGGGTGTTCTGATAGTCGCGTGCCTCCGACGGAGCTCGTCGGTCTTCAGGCAGGTGATCTATTCGTCCATCGCAACGTCGCGAATGTGGTTGTGCACACTGATTTCAACTGTCTCTCGGTGTTGCAATACGCCGTGGAAGTACTGGCAGTAAGTCACGTGATCGTATGCGGTCACTACGGTTGCGGTGGGGTTAAGGCCGCCTTAGACAATCTTAACCTTGGCTTGATTGACAACTGGTTACGACACGTTCAGGACGTGATGCGGAGTCATGAAGGATTACTGTCGAAGATCAGTCACGATGCGGCGCGTTTGGACAAACTCTGTGAGTTGAATGTGATCGAACAAGTTCTAAACGTGGGCCGGACGACGATTGTGCAAAACGCCTGGAGCCGCGGCCAGGAGCTGGCGGTGCACGGTTGGATCTACGGGATTGGCGATGGGCTGCTCAGAGACCTGAATATCTGTGTGGCGAATCAGGGTGAGTTGGCGACAGCGTATGAGGGGACAGTGGTGGTGGGAGGATGATTGCCTCAATCAAAAATAGAGAAGTGCGGTAAAGGCAAAGCCTTACCGTACTGAAAAGCGGCAGAGCCGCCAACGAAATTAGTCAATCAACGCTAGCTCCAGAATCTGCTCGAGTATCGCGCCGAGGATGCTCTGGCCTCCGTTGGAATAACTTCCATATCGCGAGCGGCTGTAATAGCCGTCTTCGTAACCACGGCGGAAGCCTTCACGGAAGTAGTACTGATACTCGCTTATGTCTACGTAGTATCCGTCGTAACCGTAGCTGGCATCCTGATAGCCGTAACCGTCTTCGGTATTGAATCCCCAACCGTCCTCACTATCAGCCCTGCCTGCCTCAAAGCCTTCACGATAACCATCGTTCACCGCCCGGCGCAGCATCTCCGCCCCGTATTGATTTACCTGGTAGTAGGTGCCGCCGCGTCGATAACGATAGTTGGACGGGCCGTAGTCGTTGTAGCGCCACTGTTGCAGGCGCAGCTGATCGCGACGTAGTTGTTCGAAATATCGTTGCTGATATCGCAACTGCGCTCGCCGTCGCTGCTGTTCGAGCAAGCGTTGACGCTGCGACGCGAAGCTCTGTCGACGCTGCCATTCGTGCCGGTAACGTTCGGCGCGCTGTTGTTGTTCCTGTTGGAGTCAGGAGAAGGGTGTATTTCGCGGCTTTGCCGCCGCACAGTGCGGTAAGGCTTTGCCTTACCGCTGCGCCTTCCCTTTTCTTTGAGGCTACGCCTCGGTCGGAGGCATAGCCTCCAGGAATCAAAAGTAGTCACGCGGTAAGGCAGAGCCTTACCGCACTGTCGGACGGCAAAGCCGTGTCAAGATGCTCTAGAGCTAATTGGCTCGGGCGACTTGGGAATGGGAACCGCTACGAGCGGAAGTATTGAACCTCATCGGGCGTGGGTTAAATGATCTTGGGAAAGTGCTACTGCGACGTGGTTGTGACTCACAGCCCGCTAACTACCGATCCTCAAAATACATGTACTTCGCCGATAGGACTTCTTCGGGATCTGGTTTAGTTAGAGAGTCTTCGAGCTGCCCGGTAGCCACGGCGTCCAACGCTTCATAAAGCGGTGGGGGTATCTCCGCGAATTCCGACAACGGCCCGTAGACTTCGTCGACGCCGTCGCGAAAGACGTCGCCAATCAGCAGGTTGATGATATTTACACGTTGTTCAGGATACTTGTGCAGGAACTGGGAAAAGCTGAAACCATCGTCGTAGAAGGCGTACACGAGCTTGCGCATCGACTCGATACCTTGATCCAACTTCGACTGGTGTTGACCCAAAAGCTCGGCTGAGAAGTCGTTCGTCTTGAACGCATCGTGGATCGCGTCAGCGGCGAGCTCCGCCATTTTGAGCGCGAGCAAAACTCCGGAAGAATAGATTGGATCGAGAAATCCGTACGCGTCGCCGATAATAATGAAGCCGTTACCGGCGTTGTGTTTTGAACGGTAAGAGTAATCCAGAATTGAGTAAATCTTATCTGCACGCGTTCCCACGGAAACACGCTTGCTCACCGCTTCGCACTTCTCAATCTCCTCATGATAAATCTTGGCAAGATCCTGGCCGCGATTCTTCAGCAGATATCCGGGATCAGCGACGATGCCGACACTCGTGATGTCATTTTCAAGAGGGATATACCAAAACCAACCACCACTGCCGGGTGGAGTGCGTAACACGAGCGTTGCTCCTCCGTTCAGATCCGGCTCGCGATGCGCGCCTTTGAAATAAGAATAGAGCACGGCCTTCTTGAGTTTCGGATCGCGGACTCGCCACCGAAACTTGTTTGACAACATGGCGGTTTGTCCTGTGGCATCGACCACTACGCGAGCATGAAAGCTTTGGCGCGATCCATCCTTCATTTTTACTTCGACACCCACGGCCCGATCACCTTCAAACAAGACCTGGATGACTGAACTTCCCTGATGCACCGCTGCCCCTTGATCGGCGGCGTGGTCAATCAACATCTTGTCAAACTCTGAGCGCGTCACCTGCCAGGTGACCGCGCTCTCATGATGTATGGCCTCGAAGAAATAGAACGGGCGCGACTCCTTACCTGCGGAGTTGGCAAACTGCACGCTGTACTTACGTACAAACGGGCTCGCCTTAAGCTTGTCGAGCAATCCCATCCGCTGAAAGGTCCAGTAAGTATCGGTCATTAAAGACTCACCGATATGATGGCGCGGGAATTGTTCCTTCTCAAACAGCACAACACTGCGACCTTCGCGCGAAAGAATGCTTGCAATGGTGCTGCCGGCAGGGCCACCGCCAATAACGATCACATCATATTTATTAAAACTTGTTTCCATCTTTAAGCGTAACGAACAGTTTTCAATTCAGGTTCAAAAAACTCCAGGAGAAAATGCTCAACTTCCAAAAGACCACGTCGAGTCAGGCGTATAATTCCGTTTTCACGATCCAGGAGGCCATCTGTCCTGAGACCTTCATAAACCGGGCGAAATTCCTGCCAAACATCAACACCGAATTTGTCCTGAAAGTATGTTAAATCAAGCCATCCGGTTTTTAGTTGCAGGATCATCTCCCGTATCAAACTCTGCTTAGGAGTCAAAGAAACCGCACGCAGAAGCGGAAGCTGACCCGTCTTAAGGATGCGGACATACTCTTCGAAGTTGTGTGCATTCTGAAAATTCACGCCGTCAAAGTGGGAAAACGACGAAACGCCGAGTCCGATCATGTCGCCCCCGTGCCAGAGCGCATCCGTATAAATGAATTTGCAGTCCTTCTTCCCGTTTACCAGAGTGTAGGTGCTCGCGATGCGATAGCCCCGCTCCAGAAACTGATCGAACGCATAACTGAGCCAGTTTCGCTTCGTCGACCAGTCAGCTACAGGTGAGGGGACTCCCTTTTTAAGCATGTCTTGAGAAATGACAGTGTTGTAGGGGAGCTCCATCTGATAGATGGTCACAGAATCAGGTTCCAACTCGATTGCGCGTCGAATTGTCTCGCGCCATTTCTCTTCCGTTTCACCCATCATGCCGGAAATAAGATCGATATTGATCTGCGGAAAGTCGACTTCGCGCGCCCAGTCGTAGGCGCGATAGATTTCAGGCGAAAGGTGCGCGCGCCCATTTGCTTCGAGCACTTGGTCATCGAAATGTTCGATGCCCAGGCTCAGTCGTGTTACACCGATCTCCTTCAGCGCTTCGAGCTTCGCCTTCTGCAACGTGCCCGGCTCACACTCGAAAGTCACCTCCTCAGCATTGGCCCAGCTCACATGACGGTTGAGTCCGTCAACCAGGTAATGTAATTGTTTTTCACTGACGTAGGAGGGCGTGCCGCCGCCAAAGTATGCGAATCGAAGCTGACGACCCTGGAATGCAGGGCGCTGGCTGTAAAGCTCATTCTCCTTGATGAGGGCGTCAAGATAGACCTCGATCTCGGAAGCGTTCTTGTCAGTGTAGACTTTGAAATAGCAGAACTTGCATCGTTTCCGGCAAAACGGAATGTGGATGTATAGGCCCAGCGGATCTTCCACGCGAGCGGGCTTGTCGAGCGCCGCGATGGCCTCGCCGACCGACTCGGGTTTCCATTGCGAAAACGGCGGGTAGTTTGAGACAAAGTAATTCCCGACCTCGGTACCGGTTGTTTTGATGGGTTCGATCGTCATTGACCTCTTCGCGGTCGTAATCGCAATGAGTTTACCTTCCAAAGACGGCTTGAGTTTCTGGGGATTGGCCTCTGCCGATGGATTGAATACGACTCGGTGCGGACTGTTTCGCTCATCCGCAGACCTATCAAATTACCATCACTGTGCCGGATGGGCAATTTGGGGTGTTTGGTGAGTAGTGTCCTGGTCTAAAATCCTCTGCGCTTTCTTTGCGTTCTCGGCGTCTCCGCGGTTACCGCTTTCCTGACATTTCATTCACCGCCGAGGCGCAGAGGACGCCGAGGTTGCGCAGAGTTGGCCAGATTGGTGTTCGTGCGTCTGATTTCGCGGATAGTTGACTCTTCGAGCAACTCAGAACCGAACTGAAGACCATGCACATTGTCTGGACCAGAATTTTCTGGTAAGGATTTTCCTCGCTTTGCCGTAACCCGGAACTAGAGGCGCTTCTTGTCGGAACCGAAGCTGTTAACAATCAAGCACTACCTACCTTACGTTGCCTTGCTCCTGGTGCTTGGTTTCGGGATCTGGTTGATATTGGCGACCGGCTCGCGTCTTTATCCCCGGCCCGTTGATTCGTCGCTTCAGCAGCCCATCACCGCTCCTTCGACTGCGGCCCCAACAGAATCAGATTCCGGGGGCCACGCGGGCAGAATCCTCCTGAAGAATCTCAGAAACTCTCTCAGCATCCTGCTACTCCAATTGGTTGTAATCCTCGTCGCGACCCGATTGGTGGGTAGGCTTTTCAAGAAGATTGGTCAGCCTCCCGTGTTGGGAGAGATCGTTGCTGGGATTGTCCTTGGTCCATCTCTTTTGGGTTGGCTCTCACCTGAGACAATGACTTTTCTGTTTCCTGATTCGTCAATGGAAACGCTGAAATTGTTAAGTCAAATAGGAGTTGCGCTTTTCATGTTCGTAGTAGGGATGGAGCTCGACGTCGATCACCTGCGACAGAAAGCCCACACCGCGATCATGGTAAGCCACGCGAGTATTGTCGTCCCTTTTTTCCTGGGGGTAGCGCTTTCGTTGTGGCTATATCCGTCCCTGGCTCAGACCTCCTTTTCAGCTTTTGCGCTTTTCATGGGGATTGCGATGAGCATTACCGCTTTTCCGGTGTTGGCGAGAATTCTCGAAGATCGAGGGATGTCCCAGACACAGCTCGGGAATACCGCTCTGACGTGTGCAGCTGTTGATGACGTCACTGCGTGGTGTCTGCTGGCGTTGGTCATTGCCATCGCACAATCTGGTGGCGTTGGAGCGTCGTTCATTACGATCGCTATGACGTTGATATTTATTGGGATCATGCTTTTGATAGTGAAGCCTCAGTTGGCACGTCTGCTGACAGCCCGTTCGAACTCAAGCCGAGGTCACCAGGAATACAGTCGAGGAGTAATCGCAGGAATTTTGGCATTCGTGTTCGCTTGCGCGCTAATAACTGAGGGCATTGGCATTCATGCGTTGTTTGGTGCGTTTTTGGCAGGAGTCGCTATGCCTTCCGCTTCGGGACTGCGGGCGCTACTGAAGGAAAAACTGGAGACGTTTAGTGCTACCGCGCTATTGCCGCTCTTCTTTGCTTTTACAGGTTTGCGAATGCAGGTTAGCGCACTGAACGATTGGAGCAGTTGGGGGGTATGCGCAGTAATAATTGCTGTTGCTATTGCGGGCAAGTTGGGCGCAAGCATGCTGATGGCTCGGTGGACCGGACTCAAGTGGCGTGATTCATTTTCATTGGGCGTGCTGATGAACACGCGTGGACTTGTCGAGCTCGTCGTGCTGAACATCGGGTACGACCTGGGGATCCTGTCGCCGCGTTCCTTCGCGATGATGGTGCTGATGACTTTGGTTACGACGTTTATGACAGGCCCGTTGTTGTGGCTGGTGAAAACAGATAGGCGACACGAGTCGATTCTCGGATAGTTTGCTACTTGCACGTCACCAATACCTCTTCGGAGAGCGCTGCGCGCAGAGTGGCTGGAATCTCGGTTGGCTTTCCGTTCTGAACCACCACCACGGTCATCGATCCTTCAATGGCTAATTCTTGATCGGCGTCGAACACCTGAAAGTCGTAGCGAATCGAGGTGCGGCCCAGCTTGCCAACCGTGAGACGAAGGCGAAAGTGAGCGTCAAGCGCCAGCACCCGGAGGAATCGGCATTCCACATGTGCCCGCGGGAAGTCGTAACCCATGCTTCGATTCATGGGCCAGGCGATGCTTCGGACCAGTTCGCTCTCGGCCCCTTCGATGATTTCGAAAATTCGCGGGAAGTGTAAGCGTCCGGCGGCATCAGCGTCCGCCCAACGCAGGCGGCGCTCCAGTTCAATGGCAATGGGCATGAATGATGACCTTTCAATTCACCTGAGCAGTCTTAGTTGACCTAACCGTAATGCCGATTCAACCTACAAACGACACGTAGAGTAAAGGAGAGGAGATTCTGTGGACAAGCTTGGCGTTGTCAACTCGCTGTTCGGCGTCCGACGAGCGCTCATCGGAGTGGTTCACCTGCAAGCGTTGCCCGGCACGCCTGAAAGTAAATTGGACGTCGCCGCGATCACCTCGATCGCGGTAGAAGAGGCCCGGCAATATCAAGATGCCGGGTTCAACGGTTTGATGATTGAGAACACGCATGATCGCCCTTACTTGAAAGCCAGCGCCGGTCCTGAGATCACTGCCACGATGGCGGTCGTCGGCGCGGAAATACGAAAAGCCACGGAGTTGCCTTTGGGCATCCAGATCCTGGCGGGCGCCAATTCATCCGCTCTCGCGGTGGCGCTCGCTTGCGATGCGAGCTTTGTGCGAGTTGAAGGTTTCGTGTTCGCACATGTCGCAGACGAAGGCTTGATCGAAGCAACCGCCGGAGCCTTGCTGCGATATCGACGGGCCATCGGAGGAGACCATATCCGAGTCTTTGCCGACGTCAAGAAGAAGCACTCAGCGCACGCAATCACTGCCGACGTTGATATCGTCGAAACCGCGAAGGCGGCGGAGTTTTTTCTCGTCGATGGTGTAATCGTCTCCGGAGTAGCAACGGGACAGCCTGCGGAACCCGGCGAAGTGACTTCCGTTAGCGAAGCGGTCTCAGTCGCAACATTAGTCGGCTCGGGAGTTACAGCTGAGAATGCCTCTCAATATCGGGCTGCTGACGCGCTTATTGTTGGTTCGTCAATAAAGACGGATGGACACTGGTCGAGTCCAATCGATCCGAGTCGCGCTCGTGAGTTGGTTCGAGCGTTTGGTGAGCTGAAGACGTCGTAGCAGGCAGTATGATGTAAGAACGGGTGCGAGCCCTAATTGCGAGGTCGCACGAGGTTTGACTATCTTGCTCAACTGCTGGAGTCCGGCCCTCGTTACCCGTCGGGATCCACGCGCACTTGGCACTTTGCGCCCTTTGACCAGGCTGGCGATTGGGTGCGGATGGCCATCTGATGTTGAATCCCGCTTAGTGCGAATCGCACATCGAGAAATCGTTCCGATGACCTGAGGGTTGCGAAAAACCTCGTTGACGAAGGTGCCAGCACCGCAGCAATAACATCCGAGGAGAAGGTAGCGCCGCCAATCAGGGTACCGTGATTATTGTTGCTTGATGAATCATTGGCGTTTTGCGCATCAAACTTCCACAGACCGCTGGTGCCGGCACCCGCAGTCGGTTGCGGATCGGGAGTGAAGTTGCTGGTGTAAAGCGCACTCGCCGTAACC
>Ga0187892_10010069_pt1 | contig 12139 bp, 9 predicted proteins | sample MA1701073metaG_FD_139345 | JGI IMG/M metagenome (GOLD analysis project Ga0187892, IMG submission 139345) | Bio-ooze microbial communities from a basaltic lava cave in the Kipuka Kanohina Cave System on the Island of Hawaii, USA - MA170107-3 metaG ...
ACCGCGATCCACTCGGCGTGGCGGCGCTCGGCCATGCGTCGGGCCGCACGCACGAGCCGCTCCGACAGCGCGCCGCCGCCCACCCCGACCACGATCCGGTCCGCAACCGGCCACACCCCCGGGACGGCGTGCGTCTGCATGAACGCGCGCATCTGCTCGTCGACGCGCTCGGCGGTGAGCCGCAGCGCCAGCTCGCGCAGCGCCGTCAGGTTGCCGGGCCGGAAGTAGCTGCGGACGGCCCGTTCGGCCGCAGCGGGCATGTACACCTTGCCGTCGCGCAGGCGCTCGATCAGGTCCTCCGGCGTCACGTCGACGAGCTTCACCTCGTCGGCGCGCTCGACCAGGAGGTCGGGCAGCGTCTCGCGGACGCGGATGCCGGTGATCTGCGCGACGACGTCGTTCAGGCTCTCGAGGTGCTGGATGTTGACGGTGGTGTAGACGTCGATGCCGGCGGCCAGCAGCTCTTCGACGTCGGAGTATCGCTTGGGATGACGGCTCCCCGGGGCGTTCGTGTGCGCCAGCTCGTCGACCAGGACGAGATCGGGCCGGCGCGCCAGGATGGCATCGAGGTCCATCTCCTCGAGGTGCGTGCCGCGGTACTCCACCGCCCGGCGCGGGAGCACCTCGAGGCCGGCGAGCAGCGCCTGCGTCTCGGCCCGCCCGTGCGTCTCGACCACGCCCACGACCACGTCGATGCCGTCGCGGCGGCGCTCGTGCGCCGCCTGCAGCATGGCGTACGTCTTGCCGACGCCGGGGGCGGCGCCGACGAAGATCTTCAGCCGCGCGCGTGTCTCCTTCGCGGCCTGCTCGAGCAGCGCCTCGGGCGACGGCCGTCGTTCGTCAGGAGGAGGATCTGGCATCGAGCGCGAGATTCAGCAGGAGGACGTTGACGCGCGGCTCGCCCAGCACGCCCAGTTGGCGTTCCTCCGTATGCGCGCGGACGAGGGCGCGCACGTCCGCTTCGGACAGGCCGCGCGCGCGGGCCACGCGGGCTACCTGGAACTCGGCGCCGGCCGGCGTGACGTGCGGGTCGAGCCCGCTCCCGGAGGTCGTGACCAGGTCGACCGGAATCGGCGCCGTCGGGTTCTGCGCCCGCAGCGCGGCGGCGGTCTCCTTCACCCGGTCGATCAGCCGCTGGTCGATGGGGCCGAGGTTCGAGCCGCTCGACGCGCCGGCGTCGTAGCCTTTCCCGGCAGCGGAGGGTCGCGGCTGGAAGTAGCGGTCCTCGGCGAACGGCTGTCCGATCAACGCCGAGCCGATCACCTTCCCGTCGCGCACGACGAGGCTGCCGTGCGCCTGGTGCGGGAACAGGTTCGCGACCACGGTCACGGTGAGAGGATACACTACCCCGGTCACGAACGTCAGCAGGAGCGTCATGACGACGGCGGGACGAATCTGGGATGACATGCCGAGCCTCCTTGGACGTCAGGCCCAGCCCACGAGCCGGACCAGGACGTCGATGACCTTGATGCCGATGAACGGCACGACGATGCCGCCCAGGCCGTAGACGAAGAGATTGCGGCGCAGCACCGCCGCGGCTCCGAGGGCACGGTACTGCACGCCGCGCAGCGCCAGCGGGATGAGTGCGACGATGATGAGCGCGTTGAAGATGATCGCCGAGAGGATGGCGCTCTGCGGCGTGGCCAGCCGCATCACGTTCAGCACGCCCAGCTCCGGATACGTGGCGGCGAACATCGCCGGGATGATCGCGAAGTATTTGGCGACGTCGTTGGCGATGCTGAAGGTGGTGAGCGAGCCGCGCGTGATCAGCAGCTGCTTACCGATCTCGACGATCTCGAGCAGCTTGGTCGGGTTCGAGTCGAGGTCGACCATGTTGCCGGCTTCCTTGGCGGCCGAGGTGCCGGTGTTCATGGCCACGCCGACGTCGGCCTGGGCCAGCGCCGGCGCGTCGTTCGTCCCGTCGCCGCACATGGCCACGAGCTTGCCCTTGGCCTGCTCCTGGCGGATGAGCGACAGCTTGTTCTCGGGCGTGGCCTGGGCGAGGAAGTCGTCCACGCCCGCCTCGGCGGCGATGGCCGCCGCGGTCACGGGGTTGTCGCCCGTGATCATGACGGTGCGGATGCCCATGGCGCGCAGCTCGCCGAAGCGCTCGCGGATGCCACCCTTCACCACGTCCTTCAGGTGGATGACGCCGAGCAGGCGCTCGTCCCTGGCGACGGCGAGCGGCGTGCCGCCGGTCTTCGCGATGCTCTCCGCGACGCGCAGGAGCTCGGGGGGCGGCGTGAAGCCGGGACCGTTCTTGCCGGCCGCGAAGGCGACGATGGCATCGACCGCTCCCTTGCGGACCTGGGTGCCGTTCAGGTCGACGCCGCTCATGCGCGTTTCGGCGGAGAACGGCACGAAATGCCCGCCGAGCTCCGCCACCTCGCGCCCGCGGAGCGAGAAACGCTCCTTGGCCAGCACGACGATGGACCGGCCCTCGGGCGTCTCGTCGCTGAGCGAGGCGAGCTGTGCCGCGTCCGCGAGGTCCTGCGGCGTCACCCCGGTGAGCGGGAGGAACTCGGTGGCCATGCGGTTGCCCAGCGTGATCGTCCCCGTCTTGTCGAGCAGCAGCGTATCGACGTCGCCCGCCGCCTCGACCGCACGCCCGGACATGGCGAGCACGTTGTACTTGACCAGTCGGTCCATGCCGGCGATGCCGATGGCCGAAAGCAGGCCGCCGATGGTCGTGGGAATGAGCGTGACGAGGAGCGCGATCAGGACCGTGGCCGAGATCGCCGTGCCTGCATAGATCGCGAACGCTTCGATGGTCACGGTCGCGAAGAGGAAGATGATCGTCATCCCGACGAGCAGGATGCTGAGCGCGATCTCGTTGGGCGTCTTCTGGCGCCGTGCGCCCTCGACCAGCGCGATCATGCGATCGAGGAAGGTCTCGCCCGGATTCGAGGTGATCTTGACGAAGATCCAGTCGGAGAGGACGCGCGTGCCGCCCGTGACGGCGCTCCGGTCCCCACCGCTTTCGCGGATCACGGGAGCCGATTCCCCCGTGATGGCCGATTCGTCGACGGACGCGATGCCGTCGATGACGTCGCCGTCGCCCGGGATGGTGTCCCCTGCCTCGACCAGCACGACGTCGCCGCGCCGCAGGCTGGTGGCGGGCACGACGTCGTGAGGGCCCGGGACCTTGCCGCGAAGCTGCTTCGCCATGGTCTGCGTCTTGGTCCGCCGGAGCGTATCGGCCTGCGCCTTGCCGCGCCCCTCGGCGACGGCCTCGGCGAAGTTGGCGAAGAGCACGGTGAACCAGAGCCAGGCGGCGATCTGGCCGGTGAAGGCCGGCGTCGCTGCCGGCCCGCCGCCGAGATCGCGCACGAAAAGGATCGTCGTCGCGACCGCCACGACCTCGACCACGAACATGACCGGGTTGCGGACCAGCGTTCGGGGGTCGAGCTTGACGAACGAGTCGACGACGGCGCGCCGGAGGATGGCGCGATCGAGCAAGGAACGCGCGGTGGCTTGTTTCATGATGTCAGGACCTCACAAGGTCTTGCCGCCGATCATCATCAGGTGGTCGACGATCGGGCCGAGAGAGAGGGCCGGGAAGAACGTGAGCCCGCCTACGATGACGATCACGCCGGCGAGCAGTCCCACGAAGAGCGGCCGCGTGGTCGGGAAGGTCCCAGCCGACGCCGCGACGACTTTCTTCTGCACCAGCGAGCCGGCGATGGCCATCACCGGGATGATCATGAAGAAGCGCCCGAGGAACATCGCCATGCCGAGCGTGGTGTTGTAGAAGACCGTGTTGGCGGTGAGCCCGGCGAAGGCGCTGCCGTTGTTGCCGGTGCCCGAGGTGAACGCGTACAGGATCTCGCTGAAGCCGTGCGGACCCTTGGCGAGCGGCCCCGCAAGGCCCGAGGGATGCACGCTGGCGAGGGCCGTGAACGCGAGGATGCTGAACGCCAGCACCAGCACGGCGAGCACGGCCATCTTCACTTCCTTCGCCTCGATCTTCTTGCCGAGGTACTCGGGCGTGCGGCCGACCATGAGCCCCGCGATGAAGACGGCGAGGATGGCGAACACGAGCATCCCGTAGAGGCCGGCGCCCACGCCTCCGACGATGACTTCGCCCAGCATGATGTTGACCAGCGGGACCATCCCGCCGAGCGGGGTGAAGCTGTCGTGCATGCCGTTGACGGCGCCGCACGAGGCGTCGGTGGTCACCGTGGCGAACAGCGCGGTGTTGGCGATGCCGAACCGCACCTCCTTGCCCTCCATGTTGCCGCCGCTCGCATCGACCGCGAACGGGGTGAGCAGCGGGTTGCCCCCGGCCTCGTTCACGTAGGCGACGGTCACACCCACCAGGAAGAGAATCGCCATCGTGCCGAGAAGAGCCCAGCCCTGGCGCTGGTCCTTCACCATGCGCCCGAAGGTGTAGGTGAGCGCGCCACCGATCGAGAAGATCGCGATCATCTGAAGCAGGTTCGAGAGCGGCGTGGGGTTCTCGTACGGATGGGCGGAGTTGGCGTTGAAGAAGCCGCCCCCGTTGGTGCCGAGCATCTTGATGGCTTCCTGCGACGCCACCGGACCCTGGGCGATCACCTGCTCGGCTCCCTCGACGGTCGTGGCGGTGACGTAGGGATCGAAGTTCTGCGGGACGCCCTGCCAGACGAGCGCCACGGCGAGCACGAGTGAGAAGGGTACGAGCACCCACAGCGTCGTCCGCACGAGGTCGGCCCAGAAGTTGCCGATCGTCTTCATCGAGTGCCGCGCGAATCCGCGCACGAGTGCCACGGCCAGCGCGATGCCCGTCGCCGCCGAGACGAAGTTGTGGAAGGTGAGGCCGAGCATCTGCACGAGGTAGCTCATCGTCGTCTCGCCGACGTACGACTGCCAGTTGGTGTTGGTCGTGAAGCTGACAGCCGTGTTCCAGGAGAGGTCGGGGGTCACGGCCGGCAAGCCCTGGGGGTTGAGCGGCAGCAGGTGCTGGAGCCGCTGGAGGGCGTAGAGCAGGAACAACCCGGCGACGTTGAACAGCATCATCGCCGTCGTGTAGGTCGTCCAATGTTGCTCGGCGGCCGGATTGACCCCCGAGAGCCGGTAGATCGTCCGCTCGACGGGGCGTAACACCGGGTCGAGGAAGGTGCGCTCGCCTTCGAACACGCGGTACAGGTAGTTGCCGAGCGGCTTCACCAGCACGAGGACGATGCCGGCGTACAGCAGGATCTGCAGGATGCCATTGGCGGTCATAGAGCTTGCTCCTTCAGAAGCGCTCGGGACGTAGCAGCGCGTAGACGAGGTAGACGAGGAGCCCAACGCTGACGATTCCACCCAGGAAGTAGTCGAACGCCATGGTCACAGCCTCTCGCAGCCCGCGATGTAGGCGAGGCTGGCGACCGTGAAGACGACGCTCAAGCCGAGGAAGAAAATGTCGTACATGGTGTCTCCCTGAGCACGGGCCGTGCCAGATTCGCCATGCCGACGCGCCGCGGAATTCGCCCGGTGGACCCGGCACGTCGTGCAGGATGCAACAGGCCTCGTGCAGGATGCAGTGTGCTAGACGCAGTGCTCGACGATGGCGCGCAGGTGCTCGGCGTCGGTGCCGCAGCAGCCGCCCAGGATCGTGAACCCGTAGCGGTCTTTGAGCGCCTTCATCTGCCTGACGAGATCGTCGATGTCGCCGCGATCGAGCTCGGTGGCCTCGTCCAGCTCCGCGTGGCTCTTCCGCGAGGCGTTGGTGCGCAGCCCGTGCAAGCGGCGCAGCCAGGGCGCCCCGGCGTCCGCGGCGGCACGCAGCGTGGGCTCGAGGTGCGCGGGGTGCGCGCAGTTGACGATGTAGCCCACCGGGTATCCGCCGGTGGCTTCGTCGACGCGCGCCACGAAGTCACCCAGCGCCGAGCCGTCCGGCAGGCTGCCGTCCGTCTCCACCGTGGGAGAAACGAGCACGGGAAGGCGCTGCTCGCGTGCGGCGCGCACGACGCCGAGCGCCTCGTTGACGCTCGTCATGGTGAGCGCGACGAGGAGGTCGACGTCCGCATCGGCCAGCGCGCGCACCTGCTCGACGTGGTAGCCGTACGCGGCGTCGACGGGCACCGGGCCGCCGGCCCCGACGGCGTAGCCGTCGCCGCGCGGCCCGAGATCGGCGGCGAGGACGACCGGGCACGCTCGTGCTCGCTCGCCCCCGGCGGCGCGCCACTCGTCGATCGAGCGCCGCATGCGCGCGACCAACCGCTGGTTCACGCCGGCGACGCCCACCGCCGCATGCCCGAGCCGGTCCACGTAGTCGCGCGACGCGCGCCAGACGAGGCAATCCGTGATGAAGCCGAAGCCGCCGGCGGCCGCGGCCTCGGCGATGGGGCGCAGGAAGGACCGCTCCATCGCGCTCCAGGCCGTCTCGTCGCCGACCAGCTCGAACGCACAGAACTCGCGCAGCGGCACGCCTTGCAGGAAGAGCAGGTAGGTTTCGATGCCGCCGGAGGTGAGAAACGGCTTCGACGTGAGCGCCCTCGACAGCTCTTCGGCCGACATGCGTGTGCTCATGGCGGCAATTTTCGCCGGCCGGACGAGTCGTGACAACCGAGCGACCGCGTCAGCAGCACGCGGTCATGGCGTACACGCTTCGGCCGTCGGCTTCGCCACCTTGAAGGTCTTGGCCGCCTTGTTCGTGATCACGCCGCCGGCGGCGTCGCCGAATGCCACGCAGTAGGAGCCGCCGCCGTTCACCGCGAAGACCGTCTGCGCTCCCGTGCCGGGATTCGGCGGGACGACGAGGATGTGCGGCTGGGGACCCGGGCCGAGGTTGCCGAGCGCCTTCACCTTGAGCTTCAGGACACCGGAGCCGCTCTTCTTCAGCGAAGCGACCTTGATGGGGCCGTTCACGCCGGCGGAGTCGGTGTACTTCGCTCCGCTCGTACCACTGGCGGTCCACGGTCCGGGCATGGAAAACGTCTGGTTGGTCGGATTGGCGCCGTCCGCGGTCACGCTGAACGTGGCGCCGTTGGCGACGAGCGTCGAGACGTCGATGGTGTCGGGCGACGCCGTTTCCACGGCGACCACGATCAGCTTGCGCTTCGACGGATCGGCGGGATCGGGATCGCGGACGACGAGGGACTTGCCCAGCACCGTCTGTGGCGGCGGGATCGACGTGTCCATCGTGAACGTCCCGTTGCCGCCGGTGCCGGCGTAGAGGATGTTGGGCTCCGCGACCAGCGCGCGCACGGAGAGATTGTAGAGGCCGTCGTTCGTCGCGATCCACGACGAGCCGCCGTTCGTGCTGGTGAAGACGCCGCCACTCAAGGTGCCGGCGTACACGATGTCGGGCACCACCGGATCGACGGCGATGGAGGTGATGTCGAGGTCGGCGATGCCGGCGCTGGCGGGAATCCAGTTGGCCCCGCCGTCGACCGTCTTGAACACGCCGGTCTCCTCGACGCCGATGTACACCGTCGTGGGGACGAGCGGATCGATCGCGACGGCAGTGACGCTGGCTTCGGCGGGCCCCGACAAGCCCGTGTTCACGGGCGCCCAGTTGTCGGCTGCGTCCGTCGTCTTGTAGACGCCGGCGAACGGTCCCATGCCCGCTTCGGTTCCCGCATAGAGCGTACCGGGAGCGCTCGGATCGATCGCCAGCGAGAGGACGAGCGGAAAGATGCCGTCGTCCTCGAGCGTCCAGTTCCCGCCGCCGGTCGTGCTCTTGAAGACGGCGCCGAAGCCGGCCGCGTACACGTTGGTCGGTGTGACCGGATCGATCGCCATCGTCGCGACGAGCACGGGGGGAAAGGGCCCCGTGTCGGTGGACGACCAGCTCGTCCCGCCGTTCACGGTCTTGTGTACGCCACTGAGCGTGGTGCCGGCGTATGCGACGTCGGGATCCGTGGGGTCGGCCGCGACGGAGAGGACGGGGAACCCGTCGCCGATCGGCGCGAGATCATCCCACGACGCGGCCGTGTCGGTCGTCCGATAGAGGCGCGAATTGCCCGAACCGTACACGGTCCCCGCCTGCGAGAGGGCCTTGGCGAGCGACGACACCACCGTGTTGGTGAAGCCGGCGTTCTCTTCGCTCCAGTTGGCTCCCGCGTCGGTGCTGCGCCAGATGCCGTCCCCGGTCCCGGCGATGACGGTGGTGGGTGCCACGGGGTTCACCTCGAGGTGGCGCGGGAAGGCGTCGAGCTGGGTGAAGGTCCAGGTGACCCCCTCGTCCGTGGTCTTGAAGATGCCGACCGGGCCGAGGTTCTGGAAACCAGCGGCGTAGACAGTGTCGGAGTCGCTCGGGTCGAAGGCGATGGCGTCGATGTGGTTCACGTTCAGGCCGGCCAAGAGCCCCAGCCACGACCAGGTCTCGCCGCCGTCCACGCTCTTGTAGAGCCCGGTCCCGTCCATGCCCGCATAGAGGACGTTCGGCGAATTCGGGTCGATGGCGAGCGCATCGACCGTGTCGGACCCGAGGCCCGAGGAGTACGGGGTCCACACGGTGCCGCTGTCGGTCGACTTGAACACGGTGCCGGTGGCGCCCGCGTACACCGTGCCCGGGGTCACCGGATCCGTTTCGATGCTGAGGAAGAGGCCGTTCAAGAGCTCCGTCCAGCTGGTTCCGGAGTTGCTGGACTTGTAGAGGGGGCTGATCGCGTAGAGCACGGTCGGGTTGAACGGGTCGATCGCCACGTCCTCGAACCCGACCACGTCCACCGAGGTCCAGCTCGCCCCGCCGTTGGTGCTGCGGAAGATCCCGCCCGGAACGCCCGATTGCCAGCTGCCGTACACATTGGTGGGCGTCACCGGGTCGATCGCGATCCCCGTGATGACCTTGGCGCTCATGGCGGAGATCCCCGTGCTGATCGACGTCCAAGTCGTTCCGCCGTCGATGCTTTTGAAGAACCCCCCGCTGCTCGTTCCCGCGTAGACTACGGCAGGGTTGGTCGGGTCGATCGCGAGTGCACCGACGAGGCCGCCGGTCGGACCGGTGGTCGTCCAAGGGCCGGCCTCGGCACGGACGGTGAGTAGCAGGGCGCCTCCGAGCGCCGCCATCGCGAGCATCTTCATCTCGCAAGCCCTCCTCACCAGGAGGCGCTACTTTTGAGGTAGCGGATCGCTACCTTGGTCCGCGCTCAGTCCCCGTCGTCGTAGAACTGCCCGATGGAATCGCCGATGGGACTGCGAGCCGGGGCCCCGAGGTGCCCGACGTCGTCCTCGTAGTCCCCGCACGCTCGCACTTCCGGCGAGATGCCGGCCACGAGGTCCGGGCTGTCCGTGACCACTTCGGCGATCGCCGCATCGATGTAGGGATGGTTGTACGCGGCGCGGACGCCTTCCGGCATGCCGGGGATGGGACAGAGTGCGTGGGCCGGGCCGCCCACGATGGGCTGCAGGACGATCTGCTCGACCTGCGGGTGCCGCAGGCGGATCGTGGCGACCGCGGTGCGGATCTTCTGCGCCCACACGGCCACGCTCGATTCGTAGGCCTGCAGCGTGATCGTGAAGATGACCCGATCCGGGGACGTGGCGCCGTTGGCGCAGGGTGAGCATACCACGAACGACCCGCTGCACTGCTCCTGGATCGGGGCGCTCCAGGCGTCCGCATTCGGGTTGCCCCAGACGTCGACGTCGCCGCCCGAGCGGTAGCGAAGCTGCCAGCGCGCGTCGTCGACGTGCTGCTCGAAGCCGGGGGTCTGCACCCAACTCAGGGTTTGGCTGAAGCCGATGATCTCGGTGCAGGTGAAGTCGCCACCTGGGAGGCTCGTCGAGGTGGTCGACGACGACGTCGTGGTCACGATCGTGGTGGTCGAGACCGACGTGGAGGTCGAGGTCGACGACGTGGAACTCGACGACGACGTGCTCGAGCTGGTCGAGGTGGGGAAGATGGTGGACGTGCTCGTGGAAGTGGACGAGGTGGTGGACGTGGACGGGCTGGTGGTGCTGGGCGTGCTCGACGAGGAAGACGAGGAGCTCGAGGACGTCGAGGACGACGTCGAAGTCGGCGAAGTGGAGCTCGTGGACGTGCTGGTGGACACGAGTGTGCTGGTGGGCGCCGACGTCGTGGTGATCGTCGACGACGGCGTGGACGTGCTCGAGCTGCTCGACGTCGACGAGCTGCTGGACGTGCTCGACGACGAGCTCGTGTCGACGGTCGTCGTCGGGACGAGGCTCGTACTGGACGAGCTCGACGAGGACGACGACGATGACGATGACGAGGAGGTGGAGGAGGACGACGTCGTCGACGATGACGTCGTGCTGGAGCTGGTCGTGGTGATCGTGCTGCTCGACGCGGTGGTCGTCGTCGTGGTGGACGTCGACGAAGGGACGGTCGTGCTCGACGACGCGCAGATGCAGCCGCTACACGCCACCCCGTCGCCGCAGTCCAGGTCGCTCTCGCATTGCTCGTCGTTCTCGAGGTCGAGGTAGCCGTCGCCGCAGATCGAGCGCGTCGCGACGAACGGCCGTCGCTTCGGGCTGCCCTTGCTCACCACCAGCGTCCCGGCGAGGGTGTCGCACGCGGGGGTGGCGATGAGCGCGTGCACGACCTTCGTCCGCGCCGGACGCCCCCGGCGTGTCAGCAGCCCCTGGCAGGAGGACCAGAGTGCGCGAACCCGCGTGCCGCGGCCCGTCGGGCGGAGCTGGGGAACGACGCCCGGACACCCGACGCTGATCGTCATGGCCGCAGGGTCGACGGCGATCACCTCGAAGCCGGACGACGAGTCACCCGGTACGAGCACGCTTCGCTCGACGAAGAAGCGGCCGCTCGGACACGGGAGCGCTCTCGGCTCGGCGCCGGCCTCGGCGACGAGGGACGACAGGAGTGCGCACACGGCCAGCCAGCGGACGAGCGACGGACGAATTGCCATACCTGTGTATCGATCCTTTTTCGTGCGAGCATGAGGCCGCCAATCCCTGGCGGACGCTGCGGCGTAGAGCACGCGCGGGGCGGCCCGATCGGGCCGCCCGAAGGTACTGGCAGGCTAGGCGGGCTCGCGCAACGTCGGGCTAGGCGCGCAACGCATGGATCCAACTCCAGACCCACGCGATGCCGATGACGTTGGCCCCCCATTCGACGCCGGGGAGCCAGACGATTCCGGAGAGCCCCAGGAGCCCGGCTGCCGCGAAGACGACGGCGCTCCAGCGCCAGGCGCTCGCGTCGCGCCACACGAACCGCGCCGTCGCCAGCGCGGAGAGGAACAGCGCCGCCCACTTCCAGACCGTGGCGGTGCGCAGGCGCGCGAGCGGCTCCGCCATCGCCGCCGGATCGGTGAGGTGCGAGAGCGCCAGCAGCTGGCGGTTCTCGATGAAGTCGCCGGCGACCATGACGAGCGCGAGTCCGCCGACGATCGTGGCGAACGCGCCCGGCGCGAGCCCGCGAGCCACGAGCAGCCGGGCGATGGCCACGGCGAGAACCGGATAGGCCAGCATGAAGAGGAAGTCGATGCGGTTCGCCCGGTCCATCGCCCCCACCGTGGCCGCGCGCTGCGGGTGGTCGGGCGCCCCGAGGATGCCGAAGACCTCCTCGGGAGTCGTCGCCAGCTCGAACCCGATGACAGCGCCGGCGAGCCCCTCGACGTTTCGGGTGACGGCCTTCTGCGGCATCACGATCGCCAGCGCGATGCCGACCGCCAGGACGGCCGCCCCGGCGAGCCGTACCAGACGGACCGCGCTCCGCTCGTCGACGTGCATGGCACCCCTCATGCCCCGGGCGCGGGTCGCGCTACAAGCCAGTGTCCCTAGACCGCTGCGTCGTCGACGTAACACCACCGCCACGACTCCCCCGGTTGGAGCGAGCGCACGATCGGATGGCTGCTCGCCCAGAAGTGCGCCGTCGCGTGACGGTATCTGGACGAATCGCAGCATCCGACGTGCCCGCAGGTGAGGCACATCCGGAGATGCACCCACTGCGCGCCCAGTACCAGGCATTCCTCGCACCCCGGCGAGCGCGGGGCGACGTCGAGGACGAGCTCGAGATGCGCGCAGCTGACGGCCGCGACGGTGCCGGCCGCCAGCACGCGTGACGGTGCCGATTCGACGAGGGCCATGGCCGCGAGCGCCGCGAGCCCGGCCAACACGGCCGCGAGCCCGGACACCCAGCGCAGGCTGCTCACCATGGCCTTCGCGGCAGCGTCGACCACGGCGAGCCGCTCGACGTCGCTCACGCCGATCGGGAGCGTCGCCACGCCGAGGTCGTGCGTCTCGGCGGCGAGCG
>Ga0187892_10010072_pt1 | contig 12137 bp, 7 predicted proteins | sample MA1701073metaG_FD_139345 | JGI IMG/M metagenome (GOLD analysis project Ga0187892, IMG submission 139345) | Bio-ooze microbial communities from a basaltic lava cave in the Kipuka Kanohina Cave System on the Island of Hawaii, USA - MA170107-3 metaG ...
ATGCCAAGTGAAAATGCTTATGGTCTGGTAAAGATATATCTTCGCGGCGAGAATGCGGTGTCGGAAACGTTCGCGGAGTTTACGCTGCCGGTCAACGACATCCTTGGATAATCCCGGTCGCGTTCGCGCACACGACGATGATTAATAAGGAAACTTAACCGCCGAGACGCAGAGAAGACGAGAGAAACTAAAGTAGCTCTGATGCGTAATACTCATGTTCTTTAGGTTTTAATCTCTGCGTCTCCGCGTCTCGGCGGTGAATCTAATTTTAGGAGTATTTATGAAACGACATTTTATTACTTACATCGTAGTTCTTACATTGTTAATGGTTGCGGTTACGGTCGCGTCGGCGCAGCTGCGTCTGCCGCGCTCGAGTCAAAAGGCGAGCGTGATGCAGGCCATCGGCGTGACTGACATTACGATCACATATCATCGGCCCGGCGTGAAAGGCAGGCCGATATTCGCCGACGCGCCAAAATCGATGGTTGACCGTGCAAAAGGTCAGGCGACGCTCGACAATTCGTTTGAGCGAAAGCCGGGCGAACCGATCGTGCCCTACGGTTATATGTGGCGAACCGGTGCGAACGACGCGACGCAATTTGTCGTCACCGACGACGTGATGATCAACGGGCAAAAACTCGCCGCGGGCAGCTACAGTTTGCACACGATACCCGGCAAGACCGAGTGGACGATCATCTTTAATGGCACGGCAAATCAATGGGGCAGCTTCAACTACGACCCGTCGAAAGACACGCTGCGCGTCAAAGCGACGCCTGTCAAAGAAAAGGTCGAGCAAGAGTGGCTGATGTTCAGTTTTGATTCGGTTACCGACAATTCGGCGATCGTGAATATGCGTTGGGAGAAAGTTCGCGTACCGTTTACCGTCACCGTCGATGTCGTCGGCACTTCGCTCGCAAAGGCTCGCACGACCGTCGCCGCCGCACCGGCTGACAACTGGCAGATTCCCTTCGGCGCCGGTAACTACGCGATTCAAAACAACGCCAAAGACGAAGGAATGAAGTGGCTCGAAACCGCTCTGCCGCGCGTCGAAGCCGCGATCAAGAAAGGTGAAACTTACGGCAATCTCGCCGCGAGAGCAAACATTCTCTTAAGCCTCGGCCGCAAAGAAGAAGGCCTCGCCGCCGCCGACAAAGCGATCGCAAAAGGCAAGGCCGACAAAGCAAATACAGCAACGCTCGAAACGCGGGTCGCCGACGTCAAAGCCGGCAAGCAGTAAAATCTTTAGCCACGAATGCACGAATATGAATCTCTTTTTTCATTCGTGCATTCGTGGCTAATTCTTTTCTCCTAGAAAGCATCTGTTGACAAGACTCCGCGCATCCAACGTCAAAATCTAGACCGTCAGACACATCTCTGATAATATTCGCGTTATGAAAAAGATATTTGCTCGCAGCGTTGTTTTTCTTCTCGTTGTCGGATTTGTTTACACGCCGGTTTGGGCCACTTGCGGCGGCGGCGGAGGTGGCGGCGGTGGCGGAATGTCGGGCAGCGGTTCGGGCGGCAACAACACGGTCGTCTATCACGTGCCGTGGAAAGTCCGCGACGACAAAACTCCGGCGGTTAAGTCCGGACTTGTTCTCTATTGGTTCCCTGCCTCGGCTGACGAAGTAAAAAAATCGAGTCTTCGCGAATCGCGTGATCTTTCGCTTTACGCCGGACAATGCGTTGCGATGGAGCTTGCCGACAACCGCGTCGCAAATTTCAACACGCTGGTCGGCGAATCGAAACTTCCCATCGCCGTGCTCGCCAATCCTGACGGAACGACGGTGAGCAAACTCGAAAATAAAAACGGCAAACTCGACGTTCGCGACGTCGAAAAACTCGTCGGCAACGAAGTTAAGCTGCGCAAAACCAACGTCGAGACGAGCATGAAAGACGGTAAAGCCGCTGCTTCGGCCGGCAATAAAGACGCCGCGATCAAGGCGTTTCAATCCGTGCTCGAACAGCGTTGCATGTTCGCCGACAAAGCAAAAGACGCTGCAAAAGAATTGAAAAAACTCGGCGTCGAGAATGTCGGCGAGATGCTCGCGTCGCCGAATTTCGACGCGAAAGTTTCCGCTGTGATGATTCGAACAATGAAGCGCGGACTCATTGCCGAGAACAACGCTCAGTACATGCTCGCGAAAAAACTTTACACTCAGGCGAGCAAGATGGACACCGCCGACCCGACGCCGCTGCGCTATCTCGCCGAGCTTCACAGGCACCACATCGGCGATTGGGACAAGGCTAAGGCTGAGTTTCACCAGATTCTCGACATGCAATCCGACCCGCTCTCGCGCGCGGTTGCGCTGCACGGACTTGGCAAGATCACGATTCACGAAGGCGAATTTAAAAAAGGTCTCGGCCTGATGGAGCAATCCGCCGACACTTATCCGACGGCGCTCGGTTATCGCAATCTCGCAGTTTATTGGAACTCGGAATATGAGTTTGAGAAAGGTAATTTTTACACGCAAAAGGCGCTCGCGATGGATCCGAAAGATCCTTACAATCTTGTCTTCGCGGCAGTCTTTATGGCGATGGCCGGTAAAAAAGACGACGCGTTAAAGATCGCGACCGACAACATCAACATGCTGCCCGCGTCATACAATCTCGCGGCGATCTACGCTCAACTCGGTCAACGCGACAAAGCGCTAAAACTGCTCGAACGCCACTTCTACAAATACGAGCGTTACCACGCCGTCCGTGAAAAAGAGATGATGGAAGCCCGCGTCGATGCCGTCTTCGACAGTCTGCGTAACGATAAAGACTTTCTCGCGCTGACAAAACACGCCGACGGAATGTTGCCAATGCCAATGTCGCCGCGACAGGCAATGCCGATGGAGCATTAAGTCTTTTACCGCAGAGAGACGGAGACGCAGAGAAACTCAATGGCTAAGTCGCGGGTATCTCAGTTATCTGATTTAACTCCGCGTCTCCGCGTCTCTGCGGTTAATCTAATTTAGCAACACACCTTCAATTCCACACGGAACTGAATACACACTTTCGCCCGTCGCGACGATCATTTCGCCTTTGCGTGTGAAGCACAGGCCGACGATGTTGTTGCCGGCGACGAGTTGTTCGCACGAAGTTCCGTCGCCGGAGATGCGCACGATTCCGTGGAGACCTTTGTAACACGCCGCGACATATAAATTCCCCGCTTTGTCGAACGCCAAACCCTGCGGTCGTCCGAAGCCGCGAAAGTATGTCGTCACATCACCTTTTTTATCGACGGCGTAAATTGCGTCGTGGCTTGCGAGGCACGGAGCAGTGACATACAAACGTCCGTCGGGGCCGAACGCAATGTGATACGCGGCGACGGACGGTTCTACAATCGCAAAAGTTTCGGGCGCGCTGAATTCGCGCACTCGGTATATCGTGCCCGAACGGTCGCCGACATGCATTCGGTTTTCGTCGTCAAACGCGATGCCGGTCGCGATGCCGAGACGCGTCGCATACACGGTCGCAGTTCCGTCTCGACTGACGGCATAAACTTCGCCCTGCGCTCGGTTAGTAACATACATCATGCCTTCGCGGTCGAACGCGATGCCGGTCGGGTTGAGAATAGGTTCGGGAAGTTCGTCGAGATAGCCGTCGGTTTCGAGGCGAAAAAGCGTAGCCGGCAGATGCTGACCGCGTCCGCCCGAACGCGTCAAAATTATCGCGTCATCGAGAGGATCGACCGTCGGATTCGCAACGATGTGCATGTTGTCGGCGATTCTCACGCCGACAGTGATCTCATGCGTGTTGCTGACCGCGCCGCCGCTTTCGAGATGAATGAGCGTTTTGCCTTCGCCGGCCTCGTCAGGCACGATCGCCAAGACCCGATGCGACGACGCCGCGACGATCCGACATTTCGCACCGGCGACGTAACAGCCGTCGTTCTCATGCACCAACGCGGCAAAGCCCTCGCAATTCACAGCGATCTCGCCGCCCGGAATGGCAAACGGCGGTTCGACGGAGATTATCTTCACAACATCGCTCATCTTGTGAGTTCGATTCTACGATTCGGCGGTGTAAAGTGTCGATTTCGCCTGTGCAAAAAAATCGTTGACCGTGTTCGTTGGCACAAGTTAAACTTGGAATACAAGTTGGCCGTTACACGCGTCCCTGCAAATTTGCGTTCAGACGCATGCCTTTCTCGGTTTCGACTTTAATTTTCAAATTATGCCGACACGAATCGACGATCTCCTGCGAATGGCTATGAGTTTTGGAGCCTCCGACCTGCATTTGCGGGCCGGCTCATATCCAGTTATTCGAGTGACCGGCGAGTTGAAACCACTTTCTGGCGTTTCGCGACTCTCGCAAGACGAGACGCTCGAAATGGCGTTCTCGATGATGTCGAACCGGCAGAAGCAGCATTTTAAAGAAGCTTACGAGGTCGATATCGGTTATGGCGTTTCGGGTCTGGGTCGGTTTCGCGTGAATATCTTTCAGCAGCGAAACTCGATCGGCATCGTCGCACGCGTGATCTCTGACAAGGTTCGCGGATTCGCCGAACTCGGTTTGCCGCCGATCCTCAACACGATCGCCGACGAAAATCGCGGCCTTATTCTCGTTACCGGAACAACCGGTTCGGGCAAATCGACCACTCTTTCCGCGATTGTCGATCACATAAACGGCAGCCGCAATTGCCACATCGTCACCATCGAGGACCCGATCGAATTTCTGCACAAAGACAAGACTTCGTTTGTGACGCAGCGTGAAGTCGATGTCGATACGCGCTCGTTTGCCGAGGCGCTTCGCGGCTCGCTGCGGCAAGACCCTGACGTGATCCTCGTCGGCGAAATGCGCGATCTCGAAACCATCGAAACCGCTCTTGTCGCCGCCGAAACCGGTCATCTCGTGCTTTCGACGCTTCACACGATCGACACTCAAGAGACGCTAACTCGAATTATTTCAGCATTTCCGCCTTATCAGCAAAAATCGGTTCGCATCCAACTCGCCGGTCTGCTCAAAGCCGTTGTCTCGCAGCGTCTGTTGAAATCGGCCAAGGGCAGCAGCCGAATTCCGGCCGTCGAAGTCCTCAGATCGACGCCGCTAATCCGCGATTACATACTCCACGAAGACAAAACCGCATCGATCCGCGACGCGATCTCGGCCGGCACGTCGCAATACGGAATGCAGACCTTTGACCAGTCGCTATTTTATCTCTACCAATCCGGCTTGATCGCGCTCGACGAGGCTCTTCGCGGCTCGACCAACCCGGACGAGTTTCGCCTCAGACTCGCCGGCATACAAAATACGACCACGAGCTCGCGCGAAGAGATGGAAAAAACGAGCGGCGTCCACAACGTCACCGATGTCATAACGCGAAACTAAACACGCGGTCAGGTCACAGATCGACCACTGGCCTCGACAGACGAGATCGGTGTTACTGTTAACACCTTTCCCTTCGGCTTGGTTTAGCTTTTCAAGAGCCGAGTTCAGGTGGCGGCATGACTGAGGTCGGGTCGCAATTTCCCGTCGAGGTCTCGGGCGATGCACCTGGTGCCGCTTTTTTTCCCGTGATAAATCTAATTTGATGTGTCGAGGTCGAACGCTTGTCACTAACCCAATCATAGTAATGCAGGAAATCATCCTCGGTGCTGAGACCTTCGCAGTCATTGTCGAATAGCAGATCGAGAGTGCTCTGTGAAGGATACTCGTAGGTTTTTGACGGATCGGATAGTTCGACTTTGACACTCGACTCATCCTCGACCACGAAAACGATTTTTATTTCCCGTGCCACTTTTTGATCGAGGTCATGCTTTGTACCGCCGGGATACTCGGCATACCAGTATTCGACCAGGTTGTTGCCCGAAACCGTCCCGACAGGCACGGTCATGTGAATTAATTCCCTGTCCGGTCCGCTGTTCTGCTTGGCGATCAGGTTTGAATTCCCAAGCGAGTCCAAACCGTGCAAGCTATGGTGATTCATATCCAAGATCTTGTCGAAATCGTCTCCCTGCTTGCGCGGCGACGAACTTCCGGTAATGATACTCAAATTACGCGTAACCCCGGCCCGTCGAAGCGAATCGACCAGCACGCCGTCAGCCCAAAAATCTAATTTGTGATATTCGTCCGTAATAAACGTGACGTTCCATGCGTCGTTCCTTTCGTAGATCATCGCATCGCCATTGATTGTAATCTTAACCTTCATAGTGTTTCTCCTTTTTTTTAATGTTCTCGACAAACTAGTACGCGACGCTGCCGCCAAACACGGCGAAGCCCGCCCAGAAAAACGGATCGGTAAATTCACCCGACTCATGGCCGAGCATCTCGATCTGCGCGGCTCTCAGAGCCTGAGTGGTAGAGAGATCGTGCGACCTGCGCAACTCGTGAAAACGACTCATCAATCGTGTCGTCGCACCTGAATCGACGCTCCAGTGACTCGCGACGACGAGCGGCACATCGGCGGACAAGAACACGCTCGCAAGCCCAACCATGCCCTCGCCCTCGTAAACCGTTTCACCGCCGGTCTGACAAGCGGCCAAAACGATCAACTTGGTTTTCGAAAGACTCCGCGAGGCAAGCTCGCGATTTGTAAGAACGCAACTCTCGGCATCGGCGCCGTCTTTCGCAAACAGCAAATGCGAGGACATCGGGTCAAGCGGAGCAACGACATAGTGGCCCGCAAAATGAATGACGTCGGCCTGCGGGCTTGCTTTTAGAAAAGTCGAAGTCTTAGCATCTGCACGCAAAAACATCCGTTTCGATTTGTAATGAGAGGCCGATGTTTCAACTTCTTCCTTCGCCGACGGCAGATCGGGCAGATCCTGAAACGCATCGCGGTCGAACACCGGATTGCCAAAGCCGAGGAAGGACTCTTCGCGTGATTGATCTTTCTCAGCAGCGGTCTTTGTGCACCGAATAAATACGCTCGCGCTCGGCGAATAGAGGATCGCAAAATCTTCGATGAGAACCTTACCGTCAGCGGATTCGAGTGCGACAAAAGGCAGAGCGAAAAGCAACTTGTCCGGAACGATCGCAAGTTCTTTTGCCGGATCGAGTTCGGCGACGACGGGTGCGATCAGTTTGTCGTAGAGCGCACGGCTACGACCGGAATGCGCCGCTTTATTCTGTGCGGTCGATATCGAACTTACAAATTCGCCGACTTCGCGTTCCAGATCGGATGAAGTGATTTCCAGCGTGTGCTGCGTAAATTTGTCGCGGGTAACGACCCAGATCAAAAGCGATCTCTGCAAGAGCGCGTATTGAAGTAACTGAACATTCTCCGGCAATGACATGCGAACTTCGGCAAGCGACAGAGGACGTTCCGCATCGGGTTGCATCGAGTCGAGCAATGTTCTCGCTCTCGCACTCTCGGCGTAGTTGTAGGCAGCCTCGTGATTGCGGCGATTTGTTTCGAACTCGCACGCCATTTCATAGATACCCGCCCGGAGATCGAAAAAATTACGTTGCTCGTCGATGTCTCTGATCTGCGATCGATAGCTTTCGATGTTTTTCAGCGTCGTGCCGATTTGCTTTTCCGTTTCGTCCGGAAGGCCGAGCGCGGAAAGCGAGACGACGAGCCCCTTGTTCGCCTGTTCGGGAAAGTAAGGCATCTCGACTGAGTTGTAAAGATTTACCGCCTCGCGATAACTCTCCGCCGAGTTGTTAAAGTTGCCGAGCCGTGCTTCGAGTTCGCCGAGGTTTGCCGCTGCTTGCGCCAGCGCTTTGTTCCGCGTGCCGATGTCGGCAATTTTCTCCGCAGCTTCGCGAGCACCGGCTGCCAATTGCCGCGCGTTTTCGTTATCGCCTAATTCCAAAGCGATCGAGCCGGCACTGCTGCGCGACGCAGACATCCACATCTTGTCGTCGAGTTCGTCGGCAAGCTGCACGGATGCGAGCGAAAGGTCTCTCGCCGCGTGAAAAAGTTTGAGGCGCGAAAGCATTTCGGTTGCGATCGCGTAATTTCTATATTTCTGTCGCCGGCTGTTATTTTGTTGGCTAAGTTTTTCGAACATCTGCGACAGACGACCGAGTGCTTCGTCGCGTCGTCCGACAAAGGCGTTCAAACGCGCTAATTCGACGAGATTCCGCTGAGAAATGTAGTTGTCGCCGATCTTTTCTGCGATGCGAAGCGCGTGTGCATGACTAAGGCGCGAGCTTGTGTGACGCTGCAATTTTTGTTCGGCACACCCGATCCAATACGAAACCGTCGCGTCGAGCCAGAGATACCGGTGGCGTTCGGCGTAATCGTGAACGCGCGACAGGACTTTGATACTTTCGGCGGACTGCTCGACGTTGGCGAGTGCGTAACCGACAAAATAACTTGCGAGTGCCGCGTTCCAATGATCGCCCGCGTTCTCAAACTTTTGTCGTGCGGACCGGAACGCCGTTAGCGCGTCGCCAAAATGTTGATCGAGGCATTTCGCATGACCATCGCGAATCTCCGCGTGCGCCGCCGTGAGCACTCCGAATTTATCGCCGTCAACCGTCGCATAAAAAAGGGCGATCTCGTTTGCAAACGTATCGCCCGTAGTTTTGAGTTCCAGCTCGCCCGCATAACGCAACGCCCGAAGCAACTCGTTGCGTCTCGCATCGGGTGCACCGACGTAAGATGCGGCGAGCCGTTGCGGCAAATATTTACCGCGGATAAGCTCGCGATTGCCGCTGATAAGTGCGGCGGCGAGAGCTTCGTCACCCGCTCCGGTCGCCGCGACAAATTGCGTTTCGAGATCGGCGGCGGAAATTTCCTGCGACTGTTTTTTGTCGAGAGCTTCGAGATTGCGGCGAGCTTCGTCGGCCCATTTCGACGTGGAATCGATCTCGAGATATTGCCGCCAGGCTTCACGTGCGCGTTCGGAAATGCCAAGAGCCGTCAGACAAAGCGCCCGGTTAAATCGCGGCTCGCTCAACTTCTGATCGACGGCGATCGCGAGATCGAGATTTTTCAGACTCTCGTTTAGATATTCGTATTTTTTTGTCGCGTCGCCGTCGGCGGCGGCACGCTGTCCGAGTTCGAGATAGATCGCACCGGCGTCGCTCAGCACGCGTGCGTCGCGCGGTGCCGCCGCGAGCGCCAGTTTAAGTTCGTCGAGAGCTCGGTCAAATTTCTTCTCCGCGAAATTCAGCACCGCAAGAGCATGATGCGCGGCCGCGTCGGCGTTATTCGCGCTTCCGTCGAGCAGATAACGCTCGGCACGGTCACGGGCGGCGGCGTCACTGAGTTTGACTGTCGCACCGCGAGTCACGACATGAGGCGAGTAATCGGGCAGCACCGTGATACGCGGCTCGAAAAGGCGCTGCCCTTCGTATGCTTTTCGCAGTTGTGCAACGCCCTTTTCGGCGTCCGACTCGTAAATCCCAAACCGCCAGATCGCCAAACACGCAATAACTAAAACGGCGGTCACGCTTGCAAATCGCAGCCATCCGAACAGCGGCGCAAAGTTCAGATTCAAATTTTTCGCATCCGAGGTTTCGGGCGTCGGCGGCTCTGCGGCAATTTCGCGCAGACCGCTCACAAGGCTCAGCGTCTCACGACGATCTTCCGGGATCAAAAAATGCTCGTCAAAGCATTTTCGCTCTTCGCTCGTCAACTCGTCGTCCAGATATTGCTCGATCAGGTCGTCCTCGCAAATGCGAAGCTCGTCGAAAAACGCGTCGTCCGTCATCAACCGCTCTTCGATACCATCGCGAACAGCCTCATCCCCGACCAAGCCTAAAAGATATTTTCGAAGCGTGGAATTGTCGTCAAAATTCTCGTTCATTGCACAAAAAAAATTTGCTTCTCACTTATATATGACTTTTTTGGCCAAAAAACCACGCACTATTTTTTGTCCCGACGAATTTTTTTTCGTCCCTCGAACCTCCGTCGCAGCCTGAGCACCCGCATTTGCAAGGCTTTGATCGAAGTTCCCAGTCTTTTTGCAATTTTTTTTCGACAGGCAATTTTACCCGTCTTTTCGCAGCCGTAATAGTCGATCAGGAGTTCGCGTTCCGCCGTCGGCAGAGATTCAAGCCGTTCGCGCAGGTCAGAGAGCCATTCTTCATGTTTGCCAAATCGCGTGTCGGCGAGATTTTCGGTTAGAAGGGCGACGGGTTTTGGCGATCTTTCCCACTCGCGATAAACATTTTTGCCGACGCCGTAGAAATAAAAGGTCTGATCGCCGTCATAGCCGAGCGCGAGATCGACGGATTTCTCTGCAACGCGGTCGATCGTGCGGTCGGCAAGCATTTCAGGCTCATCGCAGCCACGCGCGGCAAATACGACGATCAGGCGCTCCCTGATCCGCTCGTACTTTTCGGCCGCGACCTGCTCATCCGCATCCAGCCAGCCAAGCAGAGTCCTAAAAGTCTCCGGGGTTAGAGTCTTTGCTCTGTCCATCGCAGGAAAATTCCTAAAAAACCTCTTTTTTGCTAAAGCCCAACTATTATCGACAAATTCCGCATAAATACCAAGCATTTAACCCCCGTTCTAAAATTTTTTTTTACTTTTACAAAAAAACCGCGTGGGTTTTTGCCAAAAAAAGTCATATATAAGTGGAAAGCAAAAATTTTATCTCGCGTCAGGAGCGGTATCACGCGGGTTGAGCCACTGATTTTTGGACTTGATAAAGGAGAACCAACGTATGACCAGATTGATCATTCTTGTATGCGGCATGCTTGCGGCTTTGCCAATCACCGCATCTGCACAGTCGTTTACATTGAGCGATGCATCGTTCGAAGTCGCCGTAAACTCGGCGTCGATGAAGACAAAAACCGTTACCGCAAACTTTTCGGCCGATCTTCCCGCTGACGCAAAGATCGAATGGGCCGGACACGAAGGCTTTCTCAGCTTGTCGCAGACTCGAACCGACAACAGGACGATCACGACGACCTTTACTGCCGTGAAACCCGTTACTAATCAGACAATAACAGCGACGTTTGCGGGGCAGTCAGCGACTATTTCTGCGACGGTCAAACCGGAGCTAAGCAATAAAACCGTAGTGCCTCAATTACGGACTACGGAGAAAGCGACTGGAGTTTCGATCGTTCGGGGCGGAGAACGGGATATCGCTCTGCGACTGATCGGGACAACTGCTGCACCGGGCTCACTGAGCGCCCAAAGTTCGACTGCCAACGCAACTGTGCAACTGGTCGGGTTGAATTTAAAAGTAACAGCCGTTACCGAGGGAAACGCCGTCGTTACGCTATCAGGCAACGGAGACAGCATAGGTAACTTTACCGTAACCGTCACGCCTGCCATCGACATCGCCGCATTTCCGAGCGAGATCGTCATAACGAGGGATGTCGCCGACAAAGTTGCACTGGGGCCGAAACTCAACAACGCCGACCTGACCAAACTTGAGATTTCTCAACCGGCCAGTCCGACCGTCGCCGAGATCGTAAAGAACGAACTTATCTCCAAAGGCCCGGGTAAAACTTCGTTCACCGTTAAAGTTAAAGACACTACCCTCTCAAAAGATATTGCCGTGATCGTAGAGCCAAAGGCGCAGGACATCGTCCTGGTAGGACTAAATCCGAACGAATCACTGCGTAAAGGACGTAATAAAGAGATCACGGCAAAGATCAGGGGCGAAGGTAAAGATATCGAGGGCGACATCACGCTCGCCAGCGGAAACGAGGATTGTGTGTTTGTCGATGATCTCGGCGGAAATAAGTTCGTTCTCAAAGCCGGAGATGAAAATTGCGACAGCACGATAATCACGGCGACCGCGACGGTGAATGGCAAGACGCTTTCGCAGCGGTTCTCGATCTCGCCCAAAACCGTGATCGGATTCAAGCCGCTCAAGATCCGCCTCGACATGCTCGACGGCCAAACGGCAAGAGACCTTTTTGGCAAGAAGAGCACGGACGAGTATTTCATTGCCAAGATCCGACTATTCAACAATATCAAGGAGTCCGAGACCCAGAACGCAGATTCTATTCTGGTTTACAGCGAATCGCTTGAGGTCAAAGTCGCCGTAGAATGGCGGGTTCCGGGATCGAAAGGAAGAGTGCCCGTCTGGACGACGATCTATGATCCGGTGACCCGACAGTATGTCAAAGCTCAAGCGGTAGACGCCGCCGGCGCACCGCTCTTCGTTGAAGCGAGCGAGTGGCAAACCCTTGACGAGCAGACCGCGAGGGCATGGTTTCCCGGAGCGCAGCTTACTGCGGCTCCTGATCCAAAATCGCCGTGTAAGGCCATCAAACAAGAGAATATGTTTGTG
>Ga0187892_10010073_pt1 | contig 12136 bp, 11 predicted proteins | sample MA1701073metaG_FD_139345 | JGI IMG/M metagenome (GOLD analysis project Ga0187892, IMG submission 139345) | Bio-ooze microbial communities from a basaltic lava cave in the Kipuka Kanohina Cave System on the Island of Hawaii, USA - MA170107-3 metaG ...
CGGCCGCAAGCAGCGCATCCATCGGAAGCCAGTAGCCGACAAACGCCTCCGGCGAAGGAAATACGACGCCCTTCCCCTTCAGGTCGGCGAGCGAACCGATCGCGGACGACTCGGCAACGACGATCTCGCCGCGTATCGGTTCCCCTGCGCCACGTGCGAACACCCGCCAGCCCAGTCGATCGCGCTCGACGCTGAACAGATGGTTCGTGTAGAAAAAATCGAGCTCGCCGCGTACCGCCAGCGCGGTCGTGTCCGGAGCCGCCTTGCCGATCCGCAGCTCTAGCGCCACACCGCTCTTGCGTCCGATGTACTCGAGAATCGGGTTCCAGTATTGCGCCGTCAGTTGCGGGCTGCGCTGATTGACCACACCGAAGCGCAGGGCGTCGGTGTTCTTCGGTTCGGCCGCGGACGTGCCGCTCGCCAGCACGGATGCGACTGCGATCAATGCCTTGAACCATGAATGCGTCATCGGAACGACCTTCCAACTGATCTTTCAGGAAGTGGCTGACAGCCACTTGCTGCGCGAAGCTCCCCTCTCCCCCCGTGGGAGAGGGGCAGGGGAGAGGGGCTGAGCGTTCGAACTGTCAATCACTAACTCAACGCTCAGTAATCCTCTCGCACGCGATTTTTCAATGACGGCCGGGCAACGAATCATCCGAACAGATCGATGACGAGGACTCATTTCGCCGACCGGCACGTGCGCGCTCGCGTTTCGGTACATTCGGCGGCAAATCACCCTCATTCAAGTGGTAGTCCGGTGAGCTGGCTCACTCCTTCTGTTCCGCAAGCCTGGATACTCCTCACGATCGCAGGTGTACTCGAGGTCGCCTGGGCCGTCGGGATGAAGTACACGGATGGGTTTACGCGCTGGTGGCCGACGACCTTCGTGTTGCTCGTCGCGCTGTCTTCGTTCTGGCTGCTGGGTCTCGCGATGAAAACGCTGCCGGTCGGCACCGCGTACGCGGTGTGGGTCGGTATCGGTGCCGCAGGCGCGGCCGTTCTCGGCATGTTTCTCTTTGCCGAGCCAGCCACCGTTGCGCGCATGTTTTGTCTTCTTTTGATCGTTGCCGGCGTGATGGGTCTGAAACTCGTTGCTTGACACCTCCACGATGAAACAGAGATTCGTCATGGCGGCGGTGCTGGCCGCCGCCGCGTTCTCCGGTTGCGAACGACAGACGGCAGCTTCATCGTCCACGGATCTGCAGCCGTGCCGCTTGCCGGCCGTCTCACGTGAAGTGCTGTGCGGGCACGTCGAAGTGCACGAAAACCCGCTTGCGCAGGACACGGAAAACGCGCGCCGCATCGAAATCCATTTCGCCGTCGTGCCGGCGCTGGCGAAGAACAAGTCGGCCGATCCGGTGTTCGTTCTCGCCGGTGGACCGGGACAGGCCGCGACCCAGGTGGCAGGGCTGACGCTGCCGCTGTTTGAGCAATTGAACGCGCGGCGCGACATCGTGTTCGTCGATCAGCGCGGCACGGGCAAATCCAATCCACTCGAGTGCGAGCCGCGGCGCCGTCCGCGCGTGACCGACGGGGTCGATCCGCACGCCCAGATCGCCGAACTCGGGCAGTGTCTGCGTACGCTGCCTGCCGATACACGCTGGTACGCAACGTGGGTCGCCACGCGCGATCTGGATGCGGTGCGCGCGGCGCTTGGCGCGGACCGGATCAATCTATGGGGCGGCTCATACGGCACCCGCGCCGCGCTCGACTACATGCGGCAGTTTCCCCAGCACGTGCGCAGCGTTGTGCTTGACGGCGCGGCACCCGCCGACATGGGTTTGCCCGCGAGTTTTTCGGTTGACGCGGATGCGGCGCTGACCGGGCTCGTTGCCGCGTGCGAAAGCGATGCTGCGTGCAAGCGCGAGTACCCGCGGTTGGGGGCGGACATCGACTCGCTGTTGCGACGCTTTGGCCGCCAGCCGGTGCCGATCGATTTCATCGACCCGCTGAGCGGCGCACCGCAGACGATCGAATTCACACGCGATGCGTTGTTTGCAAGCCTCCGCGCGCCGCTGTACGCGCCGCCGCTGGCGGCCGCGCTGCCGCACGCGATCGCCCGAGCGTCACAGCGCGACTACGGACCGCTGCTCGCGCTCATCGTGTCGTTCACCGGCAATGACGCTCTGCGCCTGAACTGGGGCATGCATTTCGCGGTTGTATGCGCCGAAGATCTTCCGCGCATCGATGCGAACGCGCGCGCCGCCGCCACCGCGACGCGGTTTGGTGTGTCGTTCGTGGCGTTGTACGAAGCGGCTTGCACGGTGGTGCCGCACGAGCCGGCGCCGCGTGAGTTTTACGAACCGCCGCAATCCGACGCGCCGGTGCTCGTCTTGTCCGGCGGACTCGATCCGGCCACGCCGGCGCGCCACGGTGAATCAGTTGCGGCGCGTCTGAAGAATTCGCGCCACGTGATTGCGCCGCATCTGGGTCACGGCATCAGCGCGCAAGGTTGCGCGCCGGAACTTGTCACGCGGTTCATTCGCACGGCGTCGTTCGACCGCATCGACGGACAATGTTTGGTGCGCCTGCCGCGCCCGACTTTTTTTGCGCCGGTTCAAGGCGACGCGGCTTTCCCGGCGGCGGTGCCGCGATCGAATGATTGAAGTTTCCCGCCTTGCCAAGTCGTTTGCCACGCGCCGCGGCGCCGCGGTACTTGCGGTCAGCGACGTGTCCTTCGTCGCACCGGATGGCCGCATCACCGCGCTGCTGGGGCCAAACGGCGCCGGCAAGACGACCACACTGCGCGTCATCGCCGCGTTGATGCGACCCGACGGTGGCTCGGCCCGTGTCGGCGGTATCGACGTGGCAGCCGATCCGCGCCGCGTTCGGGCGCAACTCGGCGTTCTATCCGACGCGCGCGGCCTGTACACGCGGCTGACCGCGCGCGAGAACATCGCCTACTACGCGGCGCTGCGCGGCGTTGACCGCGCGATCTGCGCACAACGCCTGGGCATGCTAGCCGAATTGCTCGACATGATGGAGATCCTCGATCGCGCGACCGTCGGGTTTTCCACCGGCGAAAGAATGAAAGTCGCGCTGGCGCGCGCATTGATTCACGATCCGCAACACCTCGTGTTGGACGAGCCGACCACGGGACTCGACGTGACCTCGACGCGCGCGCTGCGCAGGCTGCTGCGGCATCTTCGCGACCGCGGCAAGTGCGTGCTCTTCTCGACGCACATCATGCAGGAGGTGGAGCGGCTCTGCGACGAAATTGTCATCGTCGCGCGCGGTCGCTCGGTCGCGCATGGCACAGCACGCGCGTTATGCGAGCAGGCGCAGACCCCGGATCTGGAGGAGGCGTTCGTGACGCTTTCCTCAGATCCCCGCGCAGCGCCGACCTCGCCCTCCCCTTCAGGGGGAGGGTCAGGGGTGGGGGTGGGGTTCTGTGCACCATGATGAACACCGCCGTCACGGTCTTCGTGAAGGAATTGCTCGACGCAATCCGCGATCGCCGCACGTGGACGATCGCGCTCGTGATGTCGATGTTGTCCGGGCCAATTGTCTTTCTGCTGCTATCCAACTTCGTCTCCGGTGTCGAGGAAAAGCTTGCACAGCGCGAGGTCGTGATCGCCGCCCCAGAACAGGCGCCGACACTCGTCAATTTTTTGCAGCGGTCCGGCGCCAACGTCCGAACGGCGCCACCCGACTGGAACGCGGAGCTGAAGTCGGGCCGCCTGCAAAACGCCGTGATCGCGCCGCCGGCCGATTTTGAGTTTCAACTCGCGCGCGGTGAAACCGTGCGCGTCGATGTGGTCTTCGACGGCAGCCACGACAAGGCGCAGGCGGTTGTGCGCGCCAATCTGCGGCTGCTGCAGGGCTTTAACCGGGAACTCGGCGTGCAACGGCTGCTGGCACGCGGGGTCAGTCCGCAATTGCTGGCGCCGATAACTCTGGAAGAGAAAAATCTGGCAACCGCATCGTCGCGCGGAGCGCAGTTGCTGTTCATCGTGCCGTGGGCGGCGCTGATGGTGGCGGTGTTCGGTGCGCTGTCGGTCGCGATCGACGTTACCGCCGGTGAGCGTGAACGCGGATCGCTGGAGCCGCTGCTCGGCAATCCGGTGGAACCGGCCGCGCTGGTGCTCGGAAAATGGGGCGTGGTCATGACCTACTCAGTCGTGATCGTGGCGCTGACGCTCGCGGGGTTTCTTGTCTCGATGACCTTTATCCGCAGCGAAACGCTGGCCGCGCTGATGCAACTGCAATTGCGCGAGATCGCGATCTTCGTCGCGCTTCTGCTGCCCTTCGCGGGGCTGATGGCGGCGCTCAACATGCTCGCGGCCACGTTCGGACGCAGCTACCGGGAAGCGCAGACAACCGTCAGCTACATCGCGATGGCGGTGCAGTTCTCCGCCATCGTGCCGGTATTTCTTACGGTTCGCGATGCGCCCTGGCAGCTCTACGTGCCGTCGATCGCGCAATTGACCGTGCTGATGAAAGCGCTGCGGGGCGAGACGGTCGGCGCGCCCGATATCGTCGTTCCCGCCTTGGTGGCGCTGGCGCTCGCAGCCCTTTGCCTGTGGGTGCAGGCGCGGCTCCTGCGCCGCGAATCGATTGTGTTTGCGCGTTCTTGAATGTGAAATGTGAAATGTGAAGCGTGAAACAAAAGAAACGCCGCCGTGGTCCTATTTCACGTTTCACGTTTCACATTTCACGCCTTATTTCTCGCAGTGGCCCCGCGCCTGCGGTGCAATAATCCTTGCGCCATGTCCGCGACCACTCTGGTGACGTTGCCAACCGAGCCGTCGGCATTGCTGGCCGACGCGCCGCGTATGGTCGGCCGGTTCACCATCCGCGGCGAAATCGGCCGCGGCTCCAACGGTGTCGTGTATTCCGCCTTCGATCCGGTATTGAGTCGCGAGGTCGCGATCAAGGTGATACCGCTGACGCACGAAGGCGAGTTTCGCCAGCAGGCCGAAGCGACTTTCCTGAACGAAGCGAAAGCGGCCGCGGGATTGAACCACCCGCACATCGTCACCGTGTTTGACGCCGGCCGCACCGACACGCTGGCGTATCTGGCGATGGAGCGCCTGCACGGCCGCGACCTGCACGAGACCATCGTCGACGGCCGAACGCTGAGCTTTCGCCAGATCGCATCGCTGCTGATGCGCGTCGCCGATGCCGTGCACTACGCCCACAAGCGCGGACTCGTTCATCGCGACATCAAGCCAAGCAACATCTTTCTGCTGAAGGACGGCAAGCCGAAGGTGCTCGACTTCGGTGTTGCGCTAGCGGCCGCCGGCGATCCGGGCGCGACGCACAAGCGGCAGTTGATCGGAACGCCAAACTACATGTCGCCCGAGCAGGCACTCGGCCGCAAGCTCGATGCGCGCAGCGACGTATTTTCAATCGGCACCATCCTGTACGAGTTGCTCGCTGGGAACCGCGCGTTCGAAGGCAAGACGATCGACGACACGCTGGCGCAAGTGATCTCTGATACGCCGCCGCCGATCGAATCGCTGCGACAGAACGTCCCGCGACGGCTGATCGAAATCGTCGAACTCGCGCTCGAAAAAGACATCGACCGGCGCTATCAGACCGCCGGCGCGCTGCGCGACGATCTCGCCGAATTCGCGACACAAGCCGCCACTGCGGCGGCTAACCAGTCGAGCTTCGCGACACAGACCGCCAAGGCCGTTTCGGGGGTGCGTGTCATCCCTGCGCTGTTGCGACGCTCGAAAGCGCGCGTCGCAATCGCGGCGGCGATGATTGTTGCGATTGCGGCGCTCGGCTGGTTGTTTGCGACCGGCGATGAGAAGCCACCGGCGCTCGCCGCCTCGCAGGTCGTGTCGACTGCGCCCGCACCGATCGAGCCCGCACCGCCGGCTGTCGTCGCGGAACCGCGCCCACCGGAAGAGGCCCGCAAATCGCCGCCACGCCCATCGACGCGGGTCTCGCCGGTAGCAGACGCCAAACCGGCGCAAGAGGCGATGCTGGAGGACGGCGCCATCGCGCTGGCGATTGCACCCTGGGGCGAAGTGTTGGTAAACGGCGTTTCGCGCGGCGTATCACCACCACTGTCCCGCATTGCGTTGCCGCCGGGGCTGCACACCATCGAAGTGCGCAACAGCGCGGCGCCGACCTTCAGAGTGCGCGTCGACGTAAGGCCCGGACAGACGTCGACGGTTCAGCATCGCTTCTGAAAGCCCGACCATGGGGTCAGACCCCAATTTCGGCGGACGTGGCTGTTGCGAAGTCGCGGTCGGACAGCCGAAGATTGGGCTCTGACCCCTTCTGACTCTAACCATCCTTTTTCCTATACCCTCACCCGCAATGAACGATCTGCTCAGCCCGAACGTGCGGATGATCGGTCGCTACGCCGTTCTGCGCGAACTGCGGCGCGACCGCTCCAGCGTGTCGTACGTCGCGATGGACCCGGTCATGCATCGCGAGGTGGTCATCAAGGCCGTGCAGATGCCGCCCCCCGCGACGAATCCGCAGGGATCGGAAGCGCAGATCTCAGCGCTTGAAGCGGCGTTCGTCCGGCAGGCGCAGGCCGCAGGCAAACTGCATCACCCACACATCGTTACGGTGTTTGATGCCGGTCGCGTGCATCACGTTGCGTACCTCGCGATTGAACGCGTGGCCGGCCGGCCGCTGCATGAGTTGCTGGCAAGCGGCTTGCGACCTGAATTCGTCCATTGCGCGAGCATCACGGCGCGCGTGGCCGACGCGATCGAATACGCGCACGCGCAGGGTCTCGCGCACGGTCGCCTGGGGCCGCAACACGTGATACTGCAAAGCGACGGCGCTCCGAAGGTCGAGGGCTTTGGCGGCTGGATCGACAGCGGCAGCGGCGGACAGGACGCGCTTGAACGAACCGAGCGTCTGTTGCCTTACTTCGAGAACGAAATCACCGAAGAAGCACGCACGCGCGACGTGCAGGCGGTGGCCGCCCTGCTGCATATGCTGCTGACCGGCAAGGCCCCGCAGCGCGATGGCGACGGGGCCGGCTATCGACCGGTCAGCGCGCTGCGCGACGGAATACCGCCTGCGCTGGCAAGCTGCGTCGACGACACGCTATCGCCGCAGCACCCGGCGTCACGCCGCGCGGCCGGAGATCTGCGCGACGCCTTGACCGCTTTCCTGTGGAACGATCGCAAGTCGCATGTTGCGCCGGCGACGATCGGCATTCCGCTCGCGGCGCCACCCCGACCCGCACCACGCCCGCAGACAGTGGCACCTTCCACCGTGCAAGTCGCCCCAACGATTCAGCGCGAGAGCACGCCGGCGACACCGTCGAATGTCGAAACACAGGCAGATGCCGTTTTCGCACCGGCCGAAACGCCGGCGAGCAATCCAGAGCCGAGCCTCGCCCTGGCCAGCAGCGATCTGGCGCAACTTTTCTGGCGCCGCACGCGCGTCTGGTTTGCATCGCACAGACTGGCGGTGGGCGCGCTGGGCGCACTCGTTGCGATCGGCGTGCTGATCGGCGTCGTGCTTGCGCAGCTGGCGGGCCGCACCGATCGCAGCGTGCAGATGTCGGTTGACGTGCCAAGAAAAGCGGGCGTAATCGCGCCCGATGCGACCGGCATCGTCGTGCTCGAAATCAGTCCTTGGGGCGAAGTGTTTGTCGACAACAAGCCGGTCGGCGTCACACCGCCGCTCGCCGAGCTAAAGCTGCCAATCGGCCGGCACTTGATCGAAGTGCGGCACGGCGAGAGGCCGGCAATTGCCGCGCAGGTCGACGTCGACGCGGCGAAGCCGCTGCGCATACGACACCGGTTCGAGTGAAATTCCACGCTCTCATCTTGGCGGCGGCGATGCTCGCGGGATGCCAGGCGCTGGATCGCCAGGCCGCACCGGCCACGGTAAGCATTGCGTCGTTGTATCAGCGGCCGCCCGAGCGCGCGCTGATCAATGCGCTGCGGCTGTACGAGGAAGGAAACTTCGAACGCGCGGAGCAGTCATTCCGGTCGGCCGTGATTCAAGGCCTGGCGGACTGGCGCGACGTTGCAGTCGCGCACAAGTATCTTGCCTTCATCGCTTGCGCATTCAATCGCGCGGCTGATTGCGAGCAGCAGTTTCGCAACGCATTCGCTGCCGATCGGGACTTCCGGCTTACCGACGCAGAGATCGGTCACCCCTTGTGGGGGCCGGTGTATCGGCGGGTGGCGGCGGGGGTGAAGAAATGAACGGTGCCTTCGCGAACACCCCTCTCCCCCCGGCCCCTCTCCCGCGAGGGGAGAGGGGAGAAGGTCGGCGCGGCTCACGCCGCGATGATTAAAAGCCGATCCGGGCCTTCCGCGCAATCCGCTCTTCGCTGACATCGGCGGCTCGCACCTCGTGGCGGCCAGCGAGTTTGGCGTTGCCGAATGCGGCCAGTAGCACGCGGCGCATTTCGCGAGGTTTGAGGCGCGCCACGCGCTCTAGCGCGTCGGCGTCAAGTTCATCGGGAAACAACCTGCCCCACGCATGTTCGCCACGTAGTTCTTGATAAATGATGGCGGCAATGCGGCGCGCGCCATCAGCGTCGGGGGCCTCGATCTCGTAGACGTTCATCCGGTTCAGGATGGGTTCCGGAATCGATCGCGCGTTGTTGGCCGTGGCAACCCAGACCACGTCGGAGGCATCGATCGGGACTTCGGCAAACTCGTCGACGAATTCGCTCGCGGTGTCTGACTCGAGCAGCGTGTACAAACTGCCGAGCGGGTCGTATTGATGATCGCCACCAGCTTTATCGATTTCATCGATCACAATGACCGGATTGGCGTAGTCGCCATAAACCAGCGAATCGAACACCTTTCCGGGCTTGGCGTTTTTCCATTGCGCGGACGCACCGGACAGGATCCATCCGGCCGTGAGCGAACTCATGCCGATGAAGTTGTAACCGGTACCGAGCAACTTCGCCACGCGCCGCGCGAAGTGCGTCTTGCCGATGCCGGGATCGCCCAGCAGCAGCATCGGCTCCAGGTCGAGTGCGTCGTCGCTGGCCAGGCACAGCGCCAGTTGGCGGCGAATGTCTTCCAGTGGCTCCGCGAAATTCGGCAACTCATCGATCAGCGCATCGATATCGGGCAACGCCGAGGGTTTGATCGTGAAGCGCTGGCCGCCGGCCTTGATCATCTTTACGTACGTGGCCTTTAGATGCTCGTTGCCGCTGGCGCCAAGATCCTGCAGGTCCGCGAGTGCCTCTTCCACTCTGGGCACGCGGTATAGATCCTTGAAACCGGCGATCGAGATTGCCGGCTTGGCCGATGGAAGTGCGGGAATCGTTGCCGGTACGCTCATGACAGCCTCCGTCATTGCCAACCCAGCTTGCATGCTTCAACACACATTGTGATGGCAATGATGTCGAGCAAAAAGCTTGCCAATTACAGCAATAAGTCGTGCAAATCCACGTGGAGGTTCAAACCTTCAAGGGCAGCACTCTGGCTCGCAGAGTGCCAACCGCTCACAGATTGCGGATCGCGGCGCTACTTGCAGCTCTGCTCCAGATTCGGCGCTGCATTTGGCGCCGGCGCGGCGGTGATCACGCACTGCATGCCCGGGCAGACGCAGTGCCAGACTTGCAGATCGGCACGACCGGCCCCCGACAGTGCGGTCGGCCGTGAACAGGTGCAACCATCGACATTGACCTGCGCGCCCACCTGCGATTTCGGCCATAGCGCCAGCGCGGCGGCAAACGCGAAAACACCGGCGCACGCGCCCGCAACCAGAAACTTTCTCATGTTGATCTCCTCAGTAACGGCGCGCGGTCTCCGCGTTCGCCAATTGGGGCGGATCCTTTCAGCGTCGCCTGCCGCCCAGCAGCGAGCCGAGCACTCCCCGCGCAATCTCCCGCGCGACCGCGGAGCCGACCGATCGCGCCGCGCTTTTCGCGGCCGCTTCGACCATACCCTCGCGGCGCCCGCCACGCGGACCGCTCGAGCCGAAAAGAATGTCGCCGATGCCGCCGAGCATTCCCCCCGAGCCGGTCGATGCGGGCGCGGTCGTCGTGGCGGGAGACCGTTGTCCTCCGGCCGCCGGCGCTCCTTCGGCGCGCTGCTTCAACATTTCGAATGCCGATTCACGGTCCGCCGCCTTGTCGTAGGTACCTGCAACGACCGATTTAGCGATCAGCTGTTTGCGTTCGTCTTGTGTGATGGGACCGATCTGGCTTACGGGCGGCAACACGAACGCACGCTCGGTAATTCCCGGCGCGCCCTTTGCATCCAGCAATGAGATCAACGCTTCACCGACGCCGAGTTCGAGGATCGCGCGTTCGGTGTTGATCTTCGGATTCGCCCGCATCGTTTCCGCGACTGATTTGACAGCTTTCTGATCACGAGGAGTGAACGCGCGCAAGGCGTGCTGCACTCGATTGCCGAGCTGACCGAGCACCCTGTCCGGGATGTCGAGCGGGTTCTGCGTGACGAAGTAGACGCCAACACCCTTCGAACGGATCAGTCGCACCACCTGTTCGACTTTTTCGAGCAGCGCCGGCGGCGCTTCGCTGAACAGCAGATGCGCTTCGTCGAAGAAAAACACGAGCTTCGGTTTGTCGCGGTCGCCGACTTCAGGGAGGTTTTCGAACAACTCGGCAAGCAGCCACAGCAGAAACGATGCGTACAGGCGCGGATTGCTGAGCAGCTTGTCGGCCGCCAGCACGTTGATGATGCCGCGGCCGCTGCTGTCGGTCTGCATCAAGTCTTCGATATTCAGCATCGGCTCGCCGAAAAAGCGATCGCCGCCCTGCTCGTCGATCTGCAACAGCCCGCGCTGGATCGCGCCGATCGACGCCGACGAAATGTTGCCGTACTCGGTCTTGAACTTTGCCGCGTTGTCGCCGATGAACTGCAACAGCGCGCGCAGATCCTTCAGATCGAGCAACAGCAGGCCCTTGTCGTCGGCGATCTTGAACGCCAACGCCAGCACGCCCTCCTGCGTCTCGTTCAGATTGAGCAGTCGTGCAAGCAACAGCGGGCCCATATCCGAGATCGTCGCGCGCACCGGATGACCTTGCTCGCCCCACACATCCCAGAGCGTTACCGGCCAGCCGGTCCATTTGGGTTCGGCAAGCTTCAGCAGATCAAAGCGTTCTTTCAGTTTCGGCGTCAGCTTGCCGGCATTGGCGATTCCGGTCAGATCGCCTTTCACATCGGCCATGAATATCGGCACACCGATTGCGGAGAATTTTTCCGCCAGCGTCTGCAGCGTGATCGTCTTGCCGGTGCCGGTGGCTCCGGTGATGCAGCCGTGCCTGTTGGCCAGCGCGGGCAGCAGCGCGAGATCTGCGTCGGCCGATTTTGCGAGGAGAAGAGGTTCGGGCATTGGGCCTCGGTGAGGCGTTGAGCGTTGTGCGGTTCAGCGCGTGCAGTCGCACCAGGCGCACAGCGCTGAACATTGTCCCGATGATATAGTCGCCGCCCCTCAAAACACCCCCATTTCCTCTCGGAAACACGCGATGGCCGGCCATTCGAAGTGGGCCAACATCCAGCACCGCAAAGGCCGCCAGGATGCCAAGCGCGGCCAGCTTTGGACCAAGATCATTCGCGAAGTGACCGTTGCCGCACGCGATGGCGGTGGCGACCCGAGCATGAATTCGCGGCTGCGGCTCGCGCTCGACAAGGCAAGCGCCGGCAATGTTCCGAAGGACACCGTCGCCAAGGCGATTGCGCGCGGCACCGGCAAGCTCGAAGGCGCCAGTTATGACGAAGTGCGCTACGAGGGCTACGGCATTGGCGGAGCCGCGCTGATCGTCGACTGCATGACCGACAACCGCACGCGAACGGTCGCCGAAGTCCGACATGCATTCGCCAAGAACGGCGGCAATGTCGGCACCGATGGCTCGGTCGCGTTTCAATTCAGGCACTGCGGCCTGTTCGTATTCGCGCCCGGCACTTCGGAAGAACGCGTGATGGAAGCCGCGCTCGATGCCGGCGCAGACGACGTTGTCAGTGCCGACGACGGTTCGATCGAAGTGATCAGCGCGCCGGGCGAGTTTTCCGCAGTCAAGGAAGCGCTCGACAAGGCGGGGCTCAAAGCGGCGGTTGCAGACGTAACGATGAAGGCGTTGGTCGAAACGCCGCTCGCCGGCGAAGACGGCCAGAAGATGCAGAAGCTGATCGATGCGCTGGAAGATCTTGATGATGTGCAGGCGGTGTACACGACTGCCGTGATCCGTGATCTTTGATCGGTGACACCACGGATC
>Ga0187892_10010074_pt1 | contig 12134 bp, 6 predicted proteins | sample MA1701073metaG_FD_139345 | JGI IMG/M metagenome (GOLD analysis project Ga0187892, IMG submission 139345) | Bio-ooze microbial communities from a basaltic lava cave in the Kipuka Kanohina Cave System on the Island of Hawaii, USA - MA170107-3 metaG ...
AAACCAAAACACCTATCGTCTTCGCGTTGAGAAGGACAATGATTTTAACAAAGTGACCTCTCCGATCCTGGAGACGCTCCCGCGCGTTGACATGGGAGACTACAAGAAGCTTGTCGAATTCGTGCGCTGGGCGGTGGAGCGCTTTCCGGCGAAACATTATTTTATTTCCTTTTGGAATCACGGATCCGGATGGCAGAGGCGCAACCAGCCCGTCATGAGGGGAATTAGTTTTGATGACTATAGTGGCAATCACATCACGACAGAGCAGATGGGCATCGCGTTGAAAGAAATTTCTAAAATGATCGGGCGAAAGGTGGATATTGTCGGAGCGGATGCGTGCCTGATGGCCATGGCGGAAGTGGGAAGCGAAATGGCGGATTCGGTGGATTATTTTGTGGCCTCTGAGGAGACGGAACCCGGCTTGGGCTGGCCCTATCACACGTTTTACGAAAGGTGGGCCGCGGAACCTTATGCATCGGCCGAGAAAATCAGCGGGTTTCTGGTCGAGGAGTATTACAAATACCTCTCTGGCCAGATGGAGATAACGCTTTCTGCTTTGAATCTCAATCAGCTGCCAATGCTCTGGGCTGCTTTTCGAAGAATGAATCAAATGATTCACGCTTTGCCTGTTGAAAAGCTCATGGCGGTGAGAAGCTCTGGACTAGCCGCTCTGCCGTTCTATTACAGGGAGTACGTTGATTTCGGAGACTGGCTCAAAAAAGTGGTTGAAGGTGTTGCGGGAATCGATATCGGAATTTCCTCGAAACTCCAAACAGCCATCAGCGATCTGGTGACAGCCAATAAGACTACGCCCAAATATAAGGCGGCTCAGGGAGTGGCGTTCTGGCTACCAGAAACGAAGGTGCAGCTCGAAAAATATCTTGCACGCTACCGCAATCTTCGCTGGTCAAAGGAGACCGGTTGGGATGAAAGTCTCAGTACGTTGATCTCTTTACCTCCGTGCTTTCTGCGCGAAAACGGACAATGGGCGAACGAGGTTCTGGAATTTAGTTCGCAGTACGGGGAAACTTCCTGGAGTGCGCGTCAGGCGCTGGGTGCGTGTGACGTCGCCACGTACGGAGATAACTCTTCAGCATGGGCCCCGTCTTCGGAGCAGGGGACGAAAGAGCACATTACGGTGGGATTTGCGTCGCCTGTTTATGCGACGGGGGCGGTGATCCGTGAGACCTATGGGAGCGGATTTGTTACTCAAGTCGAGGCATTCGATAGCAACGGCGAGTACCATGTCGTATGGGCGGGAGACGACACCTCAGCGCCCGGCACGGTCGCGGACTTCGAATTGCGTTGGCCCCAGACGACCTACTTGGTCAAAGGGCTTAGGGTAACGATCGATACTGACAAGCAAAAGTCCTGGGAGGAAATCGATAGCATTCAGTTGTTGGGGAAGTAAGCGCCTTTGAGTTGCGGTTGCTTTCTGCGGCTGTGGCCCCCTAATACCGCCTCTGCAATCCCACCACGCGCCCCTGAATTTCAAATTTTCTTCCTTCAACCTCCATGGGTTTCATCTCGGAATTTTCAGGCACAAGCCAGGGCTTGCCGTTTTGTAATTTGTATCTTTTGACTGTCGTTTCGCCGTCAAGGAGAGCGACGGCGATGTCCCCATCGTTAACACGCGGCCCTTTCTCGACGATCAAGAAATCCCCTTCGAATATACCTGCCTCGACCATGCTGTTGCCTGTGACACGAAGCCCGAAGCAATCTTTTTTTGTCAAAGAGTCCGCGATGAAAACGCTTCCCAATTCCACTTGAGGAGCATCCCGTGGTGTTCCGGCGGCAATTTCTCCATAGACAGGAATCCGGCGCGCCCCTTCCAGCTTTTCGCCCGTGGGGAGGATCTGTCGGGCGCGCCGTTTTTTTGGTTCCGAGCGCTCGAGTGCCCCTTTCGTTGTGAGTGCATGGATGTGATCCTGGACCGCCTTGATGCTTTTGTATCGGAAGTGGCGCTGTATCTCTCGATAAGAGGGAGAGGTGCCCGTTTTGTCGCGATAGTGTTTGATGAAATTCAGCACGTCATTTTGGGAATCAGTTAACGTTTTCATGGACGTTTTACAAAGACTATACTTTTGTATAGTGTTATACTATACTGATGTATAGTTAACCATGATTACCGGGAATTTGTCTAACATTTTTTGTAACTTAGCCAGGGGAGGGCTCTTTCAGGTGACGTCCCCCCGGGGGGGAGCCACCCAATTTTTTCTTTCCCGTGCGGGGGTTTTCGAAGGTTACTGCCTTTGGATCTCGGACGAAGCCATGTTGTACCCTCCGGCGCTTCTGTGCCGCTCTTCCATTCCACTTTCCCGTTGGTGTTTCGTTCGAGTGGAAGCTCCCAAGGAGGCATGGAGGGTTGGCTTGGAAGCCACCTATACGGGACTTTTTCAATGGATCTTGGTGCGCCCTTCTCAAACCTGCTCTCCTGCTCACTTAAGGCGGTTGCAAATTGCGGCGGAAAGAGCGCGCACCAAGATTCTGGTTTTGGGTAACCTCAAGATCCCGCATTGGGTGTTGACACTTTCCCTCGAAATTGATCGGGAGGCACAAGATGAAACGTATCCTTTATCTTCACAGTTCTTTATCTGTCATCCCGCTGGCCGAGGCATGTTTTTCGCTCACGCCGAAGGTCAGCGTTTATAAAACGAATGAGCTAATTCTTGAAATTTCCGAGACCCAGAAATTTTTTGGGGGAGACGCGGGAGTGCTTCTTAAGCTGGAGGAACTGGTGTCTTTTTTCAAAATGGATAGAACCGTTGTCTTAACCGATCGGCCGGAATGGGCCAGGGCTTTCCGTATGGAGTCGGACGTGATTTTACCTCCGGGAGAAAGCGCAAAATCCCTTCTCGCTCTTCCCATCGATCAGCTTCAATATTGTGGGGATCCTCTCGCGATTGAAGAAGAAAGAGTGGCGCTGATTGCTTTTATGAAGAGAGTGGGGATGCGGTGTATCTCAGATTTTGCAAAACTTCCCCCGATCGCCATCAACCGACGCTTTGGAAAAATGGGGCTCACCCTTTTGGAATGGGTTCGGGGGGAAAGGGAATTGCTGATACCCATCTTTGTTCCCGGTGATCCGATTCGGGAAACTTTGGAAACTGGGGAGATCACCTCTCTTGAGACGCTTCTTTTTTATTTACGGCAGACTCTCATTCGTATTGAGGCGAGGCTTTGTGGACGTGCCGTGATGGCACAGGAATTAGTTCTTACTTTTTTTCTCGAGTCCAGAAAAAAACTGGTGCGTCATCTCAAGCTCTCAGAGCCTCAAAAAACTGCACAAGGTTTGCTCGCACTTCTTCGAGAGTTTTTATCGGGCCTGCAATGGGATTCTCCTTTGCAAAGTTTGGGAATAGAGGTTTCCGATACGGTTCCCTATGTGCCCTCCCAGCTTTTGCTTTTTGAGAATGCCGAAAGTAGATTTCATGATCTTGCTCAGTTTGTCGCGAAACTGAAAGCCCGCTATGGAAATCAATCGGTAGGAAGTCCGCAAATACAAGAAAGTTATTATCCGGAATCTTCCTGGAAAAATACTTGGCCTCCGGTGGCTCCCAAAAATACCGATGCCTTATTTCCAGAACGCCCGTTATTGCTCTATACGCCGCCAAAGCCCTACAGGTCACCGAGCTTGTCTAGACTAACTTCTTCCGAAAGTTTGTACTGTGAATGGTGGGAAGGGGGAGGGGAAAGACAATATTTTATTGCTGAAAACCCTCAAGGGGAAAAGCTCTGGGTTTTTCGTGATTCCACGAGCGGGCAATGGTTTTTACATGGGGTGTTTGATTAGGTGCCCTTTTCAGCTGAAAAGTAGATGGGCACCTTTGCGGAATTATTAGCGAAGACCAACTTTTCCTTTCTTGAGGGAGCCTCTCATCCGGAGGAAATGGTTCAAAGGGCGCATGAGCTTGGTTATTATGCGCTCGGAGTGACGGATAGAAATGGCGTCTATGGCATCCCTCGCTGTCATGTGGCCAGTCAATCGATTGGCCTGAAGCTCATTGTCGGAGCCGAGTTTCAATGGAGCTCTCAAAACCTTTTTTTACTTTGCAAAAACAGAAATGGTTATGGAAATCTTTGCGAAATATTGACGGGCTCCGCCCTCGAGGAAAAATGTGCGGATCTTTTTATCCTGTTGCCCAGTCTCGGTCTTAACGAAGCGCTGCTCCCTAAAATTAAAGAGCTTTTTAACGATCGTGTCTTTTTGGTGGCGAGCCGTTTTTTTGATGGGAAACACCGGACTTCTTTGGTAATGGCCGAGACCCTTTCCAAGAAATTTGAAATCCCATGTATTGCAAGTGGGCAGCCACTCTTTCATGTCCCTTCCCAAAAGAAGGTGCAAGATGTTTTAACCTGTATTCGGTACACCAAGACATTAAAAGAAGCGGGTTTTTTGCTTGGGCCCAATCGCGAGAGATATTTAAAACCCATCGATACGCTGGCCCAACTTTTTAAAGGGCATCATGCGTGGCTTGAGAACACCGTTCGGATCGCTGAGAGCTGTCAATTTCGATTGGATGAAATCCGTTATGAATACCCTCACGAGTGGTTACCTCCTGGCGAGACCGGAAATAGTTTTTTAAGGAAACTGGTGGAAGAAGGGCTCTCTCATCGATATCCCACTGGCCCCGCTCGGAAAGTACGTGAGCAAGTCGCCCATGAGCTTACTTTGATTGAGGAGCTCCGCTATGCGGATTATTTTTTAACGATTTGGGACATTGTGCAGTTTGCACGGGCCAAAGGCATTTTGTGCCAGGGAAGGGGATCCGCGGCGAATTCGATTGTTTGTTATGTCTTGGGCATCACTTCTATTGATCCGGTAAGGATGGATCTTCTTTTTGAGCGTTTCATCTCCAGAGAGCGCAATGAGCCGCCGGATATCGATATTGATTTTGAGCACGAGCGCAGGGAAGAGGTTATCCAATATATTTATCAGCGCTATGGAAGACATCGAGCGGCCATCACGGCGGAAGTGATTTGTTTTAGAAGAAGATCCGCACTTCGGGAAGTGGGAAAGGTGTTTGGGATACCCTTGAATGAGGTGGAAAAAATTCTGGCGCTGACTCACCGGGAGGATCTAAGGCAGGTCAAGGTCGAAACGACACACCCATACCTCAAACTGGCAGCAGATATTCTGGGCTTTCCAAGACACCTGGGAACTCATGTGGGAGGCTTTGTCCTGTGTCAGGACGCGCTCAACCGAAATGTGCCCATTGAAAAAGCCGCGATGGAAGGTAGGACCATTATCCAGTGGGATAAAAATGATCTTGATGCGCTAGGGTTTGTTCGAGTGGATATTTTGGGATTGGGAATTCTCACCTGCATTCGAAAATCTTTCCAATATTTAAAAGAGCATTATGGCATTTCGATGGATCTGGCGACACTTCCCCCCGAAGATCCAAAAGTTTATGAAATGATTTGCCGGGGGGATACGGTCGGAGTGTTTCAAATCGAGTCCAGGGCCCAGATGAACATGCTCCCCAGGCTCAAGCCCAAAAATTTTTTCGATTTGGTGGTGGAAATCTCCATCGTCAGGCCGGGACCCATCCAGGGAGAAATGGTGCACACTTATCTTTTGCGGCGGCAAGGCCTGGAAAAAATCGAGTATGCCCACCCCGACCTGGAAATGATTCTGAAAAAAACGTATGGAGTGCCTTTATTTCAAGAACAGATCATGAAAATGGGCATGCAAGTGGCGGGATTTTCCGGGGGTGAGGCGGACGAGTTAAGGCGGGCCATGGGGACCTGGCGGAGGCAGGGAAGGCTCCGTGAAATGGGAGAAAAGTTCCGGCAGGGGCTCATGGCAAGAGGGATTGGTGAGGAGTGGGCCTCTCGCATTTTCAAACAGATTGAAGGCTTTGCGGAGTATGGCTTTCCCGAGTCTCATGCGGCCTCTTTCGCCATCTTGGCTTATGCGACGGCCTACCTGAAATATTATTATCCCGACGTATTTTTAACGGCACTTTTGAACTCGCAGCCCATGGGGTTTTATGGGTCTCAGACGCTTATCTACGATGCGAAAAGACATGGGGTGGCCATTTTACCTGTCGATGTCAATCATTCCACTTGGGATAATCGACTGGAAGGCCACCGCAAAGTGCGTTTGGGATTTAGAGAGATTAAAGGATTGGCGAAGCGCACGGGCGAAGCCATTGTGACCGCAAGAAAAAGTGTTTTTTCTTGCTTTCATGAATTTGTGGATCGTCTAAAAGTCTCACTCCAGGGAATTGCTTTAACCAAGCGAGATCTATTTTTACTCGCGGGCGCAAATGCTTTTTCCTCTCTGGGATGGGAAAGACGGCAAGCGTTTTGGGAAATCCAGGCACTCACTTTGTCAGATAGCCATTATTTTTCAAGTGGGGATATGAAAGTATCTTTACCTGAAGAGGCACCCTGGGAAGCGATGTGTTTGGATTTTGAGTCTCAGGGCATGTCACTGAAAATGCACCCCATGGCCTACTTGCGCTCCGAGCTGACCGCTCATTCGATCGTCTCCTCGCAAGCCTTACGGTTCATCCCTTCAAAACAAAAGGTCAAAGTGGGAGGGATTGTCATCTGTCGTCAGATGCCGAAAACGGCATCGGGAGTTTTGTTTGTGAGCCTGGAAGATGAGTTTGGTTTTATCAATTTAGTGGTGTGGCGAAATGTCTATGAAAAATTCAAGGAAACACTGGTCACGCAATCTTTTCTTCTGTGCGAAGGAAAAATCGAAAAAGCAAAGCCAGGAGTCATTCATATCATCGCAGAAAAAGTTTACCCTCTCCTATCCAAAGAGCCCGATCCCCAAATCGTTTCCCACGATTTTCATTAGGGCAGTGCGTGCCGACTAAAAAATTCCCAGATCAAATCATTGGCATTGATATCCATGGTCACATTTCCCAACGTGGCTCTTTGTGCTTTAAAGCTGACAGGGTTCAGAATTCTCTCTCCAAAAATATCCGGGTACTCGATGGGAAGCCCGGGCCAGGTATGCCCTCCATGGTGAATAATGTAACTGACAACTTCCGTGCCGGCGTTACAGGGGCCATAGGTCTTCAAGGTCACATGAGTGCCGTCATCCACTTTGTCCGGAAGCTCAGTTTCTAGCGCGTTCGTCGGACAGCCATTTAACTTCAACCAAGTACTGATTGTGTAATCGGCTGAGTTAAAATCAAAAGGCCCACCGCCCTCAACCGGCACGAACCCATCTTCGGTCCCATGAAAATCCAGAACGGGCACCGGTCGACGGGGATTGCATGGGATCCGTTCCTGAGAGCCAGCAACAGGCGCTATCGCGGCGATCCTGTGGGACAGATCGCATGCCAGGCGGTAGGACATCATGGCTCCATGGGAGAGCCCCGTGGAATAAATGCGCTTTGGGTTTACCGCGGCTACTTTCGACAGATCGTCGAGAACGGAACTAATAAACTTCACATCATCAGCTGTCGAGGGAAATCCTTTATCGTCCGGGTTCCAGAAGAGGTTCGTTTTGGGATGAACGCTATGTGGTTTGGGCTGGCCATTGGGATAGACCGCGAGAAAATGTTTACGATCGGCCATTTCATTAAAGCCAAAAGCCCGCATCGTGGAGTCTCCCGCTCGTAGCCCTCCATGTAAAACCAGAACGACGGGCAGCGGAGTCGTCGAATTCATCGATGGGGGCACATGGACATAATACTTTCGTGGAAGTCCGTCGACGGTGAGGCAACGGGTGTGGTTGCCTTGCTGAAGTTGGCCCGCGAGCAATGGGAAACAAAGGGTAAGTAACGCCGAAGCTGTTTTCATAAGCGCGCTCCTTTAGACTAAAGCTTACTTGAGAGGAAAGCGGCTCCGGTCGGGGTATGTTTTTTCTGTTATCGAATTGTTAACAGGTGACTTAGGCCTTGGATGCGCTGGAGCATGAGCATGCGATCCTGCTCGGACAACTGACTCAGAACTCCTTCGCATGCGGGCTTCTGGTATCGATAGATGCAGTGATAGGTGAGCTTTGTTTGTATCGTCTCCGTCTTTGTCTTGGTGAGATGAAACACTGAAAACGCGGTAAACGCGATAAGGCTTACCGCCGATGCTGTCCATTTTTTCCAAGGGGCTTGCCGTAGACTCACCCAGTGTTGGCAGAAAAGAAGCAGAAAGGCGCAAAAGGCGACCACACCAAATTCTTTCCCCATGATGAGCATGAGAGGGTTGGAGAGGCCACTCTTAATCTCCATTCGGTTGACGTTGGAGAGAAAAAAATATCCAAGGAATGAAAAACAGCCTCCCGCGAAAACAAGTGTCGACGCATCGAGATCGGCGATGTGAAACCCGTCACTTCGGAAAATGATCGGTTGGCCCAAACGCGAAAGCAGTGCGTTCAGCTCACGACACGTGCGTCTTCGCACACGCACGCCCAGAATTCCCCTGGGGTTGAGATTCATCTGGTAAGGGATCACGAACAATCGCAGGATTCGAGAAAGAAAGCTAACGCCAATCCACGAACTCAAGGTGACCTCGTAGTCTCGTTCTTTGATATCCAGATAGGTCGTGAAAGCAGTGCCTAAGCCGCGGGGCCTATAGTACAGCCGTCGGCCACCGCGCATTCCACAGAGGCGAAAGCCGTTTTCCGATGCCCAGTGCTCGATCACGGGCCATACTTCGGTCCGGCAGGAAAATGTCCGGGTCCAATGGCCAAAGCGATTCACCATTTCCCCTTGCGGGGATTTCGATTTTCGCCTGCGGCGCGGGGATGTCCAATAATCCACACTCATTCACAGAGGAAAACAGCAATTTAAATGCCAGGGAAGAGGGCGGTACACGGGTGGAATACGCGCTTCCGGGATGCGAGCAAGCCGATAAACGGCGCCCCAGGGTGTCTAAAAGCTAATCGGGTAAATGAGGACACGCCCTATGTCGATGCCGTGGAACGCGGAGAGACACTGTAAATATATCGTCATGGAAAGCCTGACTTGAAGAGTCGTCGATACGAACTTTGGATGCGCTTCATGTGGCAACCGCGAAAGAGGCTCGCTGCGAGCTTTTCATTTCGGCCGATGTGTCACAAACTCGCGTGGCTCAGAGCCTGCGACTGAATGTCGAGCTTATCCGCTAGAACTTTCGCGACTCCAGGCACCTGTCAAACTGCTCTACGTAAGCGAAGTTTCCGAAGCCTCCACCTGAATGAAGAAAGAGCATGTGGGTTCCGAAACGAGAAGGCGTTTTTTTGATCTCCGTTACCATCCCCAGGAATGCTTTTCCCGTATAGCAGGGGTCGAGCATGAGTCCCTCTTTGCGAGCGATTTCGATATAAAATTTCAGCTCGTCATCGGAAGCCCGAGCGTATCCTCCGCCGACATAGCCATCACCAATATGAACGTTTCGATCCCTGACTCCCCGCTGAAAAATGTTTTCGAAATCGTCAAACAGGCCGTGGATCCGGGTTTCAAAATATTTCGCGTCGTCGCAAACATTGATGGCAAAAAGCAGCGATGGGGATAAGCCCGCCTCCTCTAGTCCGAGGTGGAGTCCGGCATAGGTTCCGCCGGAACCTAACGCCAAAAAAAGATGATCGGGGCTCTTTTTCTCCCCGCAAGCAACTTGCCAGGTTTTCAGCATTTCAGAAACCGCCGTGAGGTAGCCAAAACACCCCAAGGCACAACTGCCGCCTTCGGGGATGAGGTAGGGAGTCTCGCCATTATCACGTAATGTTTCAGCGTGCTCCATTAAAAAAGAGTCGTACTTTGCGCCAGCTTTTTTGTACTCGGCAAATTCAATAAACGTTAGGTCGGCACCCAAAATGCGATTGAGCAAAAAATTGGCAAGGCGTGGCTCGTTTGCGCTGAGCCCTTCCTTGGGTTTTCTCACCAGGATAGAGATGCCCAAGCCCAATCGCCTGGCGATAAAAGCGGTTGCCCGTGCATGGTTGCTCTGGGGCCCTCCGCACGTGAGAAGCACCGACGCTTTTTTTTGAACGGCTTCGGCGGCAAGATACTCAAGTTTTCGGATTTTGTTTCCCGACTCGAAGAATCCTGTCATGTCGTCGCGCCAGACATAAATCCTCTTTCCGAGCTCACGTGACAAGCGAGGAAGAAAATGGATCGGTGTAGGGAGGTGGGCCATAGAAATTTTTTCTGGGTACTTAAACGGCATAGCCATCAATCAACTTGGACATGGAATCATGCGAAACTTAATGCATGAAGCTAAGACTTGTCTACCTTTTATGAGATAATAATGTCTTCAGAGTCTTGGCATCTTTCCCCCTTTTCCATGCAAATAAAGACAATCTTTCTTATTCTTTGGTGCAGTCTTATTTCCCAAGGTAAGGGAGTGCCCGAGCCCTATTCATCGGCGGGTTTTGCCAAAAGAGTGATCCTGGCATTGTGGTCCAGTCACGAATCCGAACAAATCTACACCTCTCCCATTTTGCGGCACGTGGAGTCGGTATTGAACCATCTGGGTGTTTATGTCGAGTACGTGGACATAGATCGGGAAAATCTTCCCCAGATGGCAACGCTGAAAAATGAGCGCTACCTGGGATTATTGACCTTCTTTCAGAGTGAGGCCGCAAGCAACGGGCAAAAGGTGGTGGAATGGTTGATGCGGTACTCGAAGCTAAACCTTCCCTGGGTGGCCCTCGGGTATTTCGGCTTTCTGGATATCACGGAAGAAAAGGAATTGAGCGAGCTCTTCGACAGCTTTGGAATCAAGTTTATGGGGATACAAAAAAACCCGCTGATTGCATCCGTCTCATATGTTGATTCGGCAAGAATGAATTTTGAACGAAAACTTAACAATACCGTTGAGTACCCTCCCATCGTTGCCAGCGGCGCCCCGGGACTTAAAGTCTGGCTGCGTCTCCGATTCAAGACGCTCGAATTTGACAGTTTTGCGGTTTTCACTTCAGCGCGCGTCAGCATGGCCTACGGAAATTATGGCCTTTATTCCGATCCGGCGAGAGCTCGTAAGCAGTGGCAGCTAGACCCGTTCCAGTACTTCGCGGAAGCCTATTCTCTGGATCGATCGATGCCGGTGCCGGATGTTTCTCTATTGAACGGGCATCGTGTCTTTTTTAGCCATATCGACGGGGATGCCTTTTCTTCGATTTCGATGATCGATCCCTCTCGATATTGTGGCGAGGTGATGGAGAGGGAAGTTCTGAGCGCTTATCCCGACCTGCCATTCGGTGTGTCCGTGATTGTGGCTGAAGTCGATGAAAAGCTTTTCGGAAACGAGCGGCTGAAGTCGGCGGCAAAACGCGTTTTTACGCGCCCGAATGTAGAAGTGGCAAGTCATACCTATTATCACCCCCTCGTCTGGGCGACGGGGCATCTGACGTACAAGAAAAAGGAGGGAAAGTACGACGTACTGGAAGAGGTGGTCGAAAGCGCGCGTTATATTAAAAAAAATCTTGCCGGTCCGAAATCCGTGAAGGCCGTTTACTGGAGCGGGGATTGTATGCCCCCTGAGAACGCGCTCCGTATCGTGAGAACCGGAGGATATTTGAACCTGAATGGAGGGGACGGTCGGTGGGATTCTGAATATCCATCGATTGCGTATCTTTCCCCTCTTGGTAGACCGATCAAAAATGAATTTCAGGTTTTTTCGGCGAATGCCAATGACAACATTTACACGGGGGGGTGGGAGGTGTCTCTCTTTGGTTTCCGGAAGGTGATTGAAACATTCGAGAGAACTGAAAAAGGTAGGCTCTTAAAGCCTATCAACCCATATTTCCATTTCTTTTCGGCGGAAAAAACGCCGGGGATTGATTCGATTCGAGAGGCATTGGATTGGGCGCTGCGCCGTCCCATCTCTCCGATCTTTCCCTCGGAGTACGTCCGATCGGTTTTGGGTTTCCGACATGCCGAGATCCAAAAAATCAAAGAGGGGCATTTTCGTGTGGCTAACGCCAAGGGCTTGAAAACGTTGCGGATAGATCACACCACGTTTCTCCCTGATATGAAACGCTCGCGGGGGATTTTGGGCTACACGAGGAAGAATGAGTCGCTTTATCTCCACCTTTCTCCCGGCACAACAGGGGAGGCTGAGCTTTTTTTGGCACCACCGGATTTTTCACCGTTGGAACCGTATATCGAATCGGTGGGCGGAGCGATTCAGGATTTCGAGAGGAGGAAAAATAAAATCAGGGTGTTGCTCGCTCCTTTTGCGCGAGGTCCGTT
>Ga0187892_10010075_pt1 | contig 12134 bp, 9 predicted proteins | sample MA1701073metaG_FD_139345 | JGI IMG/M metagenome (GOLD analysis project Ga0187892, IMG submission 139345) | Bio-ooze microbial communities from a basaltic lava cave in the Kipuka Kanohina Cave System on the Island of Hawaii, USA - MA170107-3 metaG ...
CGCCCGGGTAGAGCACGACGCGGCCGGAGGCCACCTCGAGCACGCGCGTCGCCACGCGCGCCATGAGCGAGCGGTCGTGCGTCACCACGATCACGGAGCCCGGGTACTGGGCGAGCGCGTCCTCGAGCACCTCCTTGCCGGCCAGGTCCAGGTGGTGCGTGGGCTCGTCCAGGAGCAGCAGGTTGCCGGGTGCGAGCAGGAGCCGCGCGAGCGCGACCCGCTGTCGCTCGCCGCCCGAGAGCACACGGCAGGGCTTGAACACGTCGTCGCCCGAGAACAGGAACGTGCCGAGCAGGCTCCGGAGCCGCGGTCGCCACTCGTCGCTCGCGAGCTCCTCGAGCGCCTCCAGCACCGTGAGCGAGCCGTCCAGCGTCTCGGCGGCGTGCTGGGCGAAGTAGCCGATGCGCGTGGCGGGGTTCACCTCGCGCGTGCCGGCGCGCGGCGCGAGCTGGCCGGCGACCAGGCGCAGCAGCGTGGTCTTGCCGGCGCCGTTCGCGCCCACGATCGCCAGCTTCTCGCCGTTCTCGATCTCGACCCGGGCGTGCGCGAACACGTCCGGCGCCGAGGGGTAGCCGAACGAGGCGTCCTTGAGCCGGAGCAGCGTGCGCCCCGCGTGCGGCGGGGGCGGGAACGTGAAGCGCAGCGTGCGCGCGCGGCGCGGGATCACCACGTGCATCGCCTTCAGTCGCTCGATCTGCTTGCGCTTGCTCTGGGCCTGCGAGGCCTTCGTGTTCTTGGCGCCGAAGCGTTCCACGAAGCGCTGGAGCTGCGCGATCTTCGACTCGAGCTGCGCGTTCGTCGCCGCGGCCTGCTCGCGGCGCAGCTCCTTCTCTTCCAGGTACAGCGAGAATCTCATCGAGTAGGTCGTGAGCCGGCCGTGCTCCAGCTCGCGCACCTCGGTGGCGACCCGGTCGAGGAACACGCGGTCGTGCGAGACCACGACGAGCGCGCCGCGGAAGCCCTCGAGGTGGTCCTCGAGCCACTCCATGGCCGGCAGGTCCAGGTGATTCGTGGGCTCGTCCAGGAACAGCACCGTGGGATCGGCGAGCAGCAGCGCGGCGAGCGCTGCGCGCATCCGCCAGCCGCCCGAGAACTCGGCCAGCGGCCGGTCCTGGTCGGCGGGGGCGAAGCCGAGCCCGGAGAGCACGCGACGCGCCTCGGGCTCGAGCGAGTGCTCGTCGTGGTGCTCGAGGTGATGCTGCAGGTCGCCGGCGCGCTCGAGCAGGGCCCCGAGGCGCGGGTCGTCGGCGCCGATGCCCGCGAGCTCCGCGTGCAGCGCGTCCAGCTCCTCGCGCATGTCGAGGAGTGCCCGGTGCGCCTCCATGGCGCGGTCCAGCACGGTGCCCTCGAAGCGCTCGGCGGCCTCCTGCGGCAGGTAGCCGATGCGCGTGCCGCGCGGCCGCACGCAGGCGCCCGCCTCGGGCGTGAGCTCGCCGAGGACGAGCCGGATGAGCGTGGTCTTGCCGGCGCCGTTCGGGCCCACGAGCGCGCAGCGGTCGCCGGGTCCGAGCACCCAGTCCACGCCGTCGAACAGGACCCGCTCGCCGATCGCGTAGCGGACCCCCTGGAGCTGGATCACGCGGGCTCCCGCGCGGCCCGGCGGGGCGCCCCGCTCCCGTGCCGGTCCGTCTCACCGGGCGTTGACCCGACCGCGCCCCGGAGCGGATAATCGGCCGACCGTCCCGAGGGCCGCTGGCGCGGCGCCCACGCGAGGCGGCACCCCCGGCCGAGAGGCGTCCGTCCGCGTCCGTGCACCTTCCGCTCCGACATCTCGCCCCGCTCCTCGCGCTCGCCCTGCTCGCCCTGCCCGGCCCGGGCGGCGAGGCGCGCGCCGCCGGCATGAACGCGCCGCCGGGCATCCGTCCCAAGGACTTCGCGTTCGTGAAGAAGGACGGTGTGTACCACCTTTTCTACATCCGGCATAGCGACTTCCTGCCGCTGTGGGCCACCGAGAACGACTTCGGCCACGCCATCTCCACCGACCTCTACAACTGGACGCACCTGCCGCCGGTGCTGCCGATCGACGCCTACGGCTGGGACAACCTGCACGTCTGGGCGCCGCACGTCGTCTACGCCGACGGCCTGTGGTGGATGGCGTACACGGGGGTCTCGGACGCCCCGGGGCAGTACTTCGAGACCCAGCGCACGGGGCTCGCGGTCTCGAGCGACCTCATGTACTGGAGCCGGGTCCACTCGCAGCCCATGTGGGGCAACCACGCCGCGCCGTGGGCGTGGTGGGCGCCGCTGCGCCCCGCCATGGCCTGCCGCGACCCGTTCCTGATGCGCGACCCGTCCGCCCCCGGGCAGTGGCTCATGTACTACACCGCCTCGCCGGCCGACGACACGCTCGCCACCTTGATCGGCGTGGCCCGCAGCCCCACGGGGGATCTCGGGCAGTGGGTGGACGAGAAGCCGCTGTGGATCACGCACCGCTCGCTCACGTTCAATCCGGTCACCGAGTCGCCGCACGTCTTCGAGCACGCCGGCCGCTGGTTCCTGTTCATCACCACGGCCGCGGGCCAGCCGCTCACGTTCTACGAGGGCGCGAACCCGCTCGGCGAGCCCTCGGAATGGACGTACCGGGGCCGGCTGCGCAACATGCTCGGCTGGGACACCTCGGCGTGGGCCGCTTCCGAGTACTTGCGCGACGGCGAACTCGAGCTGTTCGCGTTCCTGGACAACACGCGCATCGAGATCCGGCGCATCGTCTGGCTCGACGCCACCACGTTCACGCTCGATCAGCCCTCATTGTTCGCCATGGTCGGCATGGAGTGGACGGCGACGATGGCGCGCGAGAACCAGTTCGTGGGCCTGCGGCTCGTGAGCGCGAACGGTTTCGCGCTGGACCGCTCGCTCGTGGCCTGGGTTCGGGACGCGGCGGGCGTCGAGACCCAGGCGCCGCTCGACGGCCTCGGCCTGCCCGCGCGACCCATGCTCGGGGCCGACACCGTGGTGGTGCCCTGGTTCGTCCGCCGCTGGCCGGCGACGCTCGCTGCCGCCGAGCCGATGACGATCCGCGTCGCGATGGAGGACGGCACGGCCACGACGCCCTGGCTGCTCGTCACGGCGAACCCGGTCCACCGCCCGCCCGGGGGCTGGCCCTCCGGGACGGAGACCGACACCGCCGACTTCGCGCCGCCGCCCGTCTCGCCGCCGCCCGTCCCCGAGGACACGGTGCCGCTCGCCCGCGCCGGCGGCGTGGCGGGCGCGCCGCTCCGGGTGCTCGGCGACGCGCCGCTCGGCGGTCCGGCGACAATCGCGCTCACGCTTGCCGAGGCGGGCGAGGTGCGCGTCGAGGTCTACGACCTGCAGGGCCGCCGCATGGCCCGCCTCGCCGAGCGGCGGCTGGCGGCCGGCGCGCACGTGCTCCACTGGGACGGGCGCGACGCGGACGGCGCCCGCGCCCGGCGCGGGCTCTACTTCGTGCGCGCGGGGACGCCGGCGGGCGTGCTCACGGCACGGCTGCTGCTCCGGCCGTGACGGGCGGGGCTCACGCGCCCAGGCGCTCGGGGTTGAGCCCGGCCAGCTCGTCGGGCACGAACCGGCCGTCCTTGCGCACCAGCTCGCCGTCGAACCACACCTCGCCGCCGCCGAACTCCGGGCGCTGGATGAGCACCAGGTCCCAGTGGATGCGCGAGCGGTTGCCGTTGTCCGTCGTTTCGTAGCACTGCCCGGGCGTGAAGTGGAGCGAGCCGGCGATCTTCTCGTCGAACAGCGTGTCCTTCATGGGCTGGAGCACGTGCGGGTTGAAGCCGAGCGAGAATTCGCCCACGTGGCGCGCGCCCTCGTCGGTGTCGAGCAGCTGGTCCAGCTTGTCCTGCGGGTTCCCGCTCGCACGCACGATGCGGCCGCCATCGAACGTCAGGCTCACCCGCTCGTAGGTCGTGCCGAGGTAGACGGAGGGCGTGTTGTAGGCGATCACGCCCTCCACCGAGTCGCGGACCGGGGCGGTGAAGCACTCGCCGTCCGGGATGTTGCGCTCGCCGAAGCAGGGCACGACGCCGATGTCCTTGATGCTGAAGCGCAGGTCGGTCGCGGGGCCCTTGAGGTGCACGCGATCGGTGCGGCGCATGCGCTCGACGAGCGGCTGCATGGCATCGCGCATGCGGGCGTAGTCCACGGTGCAGACGCGGAAGTAGAAGTCCTCGAACGCGTCCGTGCTCATGCTCGCGAGCTGGGCCATGGCCGGGTTCGGGTAGCGCAGCACGACCCAGCGCGTGTGGTTGACGCGGTAGTCCAGGTGCACGGGCTTCGCCACGATCCGCTGGTAGAGGCTCATGCGGTCGGCCGGGACGTCGGCCAGCTCGTTCGCGTTCCGCGAGGCCCGGATGCCGACGTAGGCCTGCACCCTGCGCATCTGCTGCAGCTCGATCTCGGCCTGGATCTCGAGCTGCGCCTCGGTGGCGCGCAGGAGCTGGGTACGGAGCACCGCGTTGTCGCGGAGCGAGACCACCGGCAGGGCGCCCACCGCGTGCGTCTCCTCGACCAGGTCGAGCAGGAGTCCGTCCGCAAGGTCGAAGGACTCGATGAGCACGGCCTCGCCGGCCTGAAGGCGGCAGGAGTGGTGGACGATGAGCCGGGCCAGCTCGCGGGTGCGCGCGTCGCGCATGGGGCCTCCGGGGGGTTCGTGGGCGGCGGAGGAGCCTAGGCTCTGTCTGAGAACGCCACACGAACGCGCCGGGCCGGAAAGCGCCAGCGCGCAAGGAACGAGGAGGAGATGAGCCTTGTCCCGGCTATCGACGACGAGTGACGCGGCCCGGGGGCGCTTTCCGGCCCGGCCCTTCGGGTGGGCGGCGGCGGCGGGCCATTCGCCGCGTCGCACCTCCTCGGCGTGTGCTCGAACACAGCCTCGTCGGTGCTCCTTGCGACTGGCCCGCCGGCGCCACCCACGCGCTCGCGTGACGTTCTCAGACAGAGCCTAGCACAGCCGCCCGCGCCGGCGGCCCGCACCGGGAGCGTCCTCAACCGGCACCGCGAGCGTCGGTGGCCGCCACCGCGCCTGTGAAACCTTCGTCAGGGGTCACGGGCGCGGGTGGACCCTCGTAAGAGGGCATGACTATACTCGGGCGGATCGTCACGACTGCGACGGGACCGGCCGGAACCCGCGGCCCGAAGGGGGAGTCTCGCATGGCGGATTGGGACGTCATCGCCAAGCAACGCATCACCGAGGACTGGGGCACGCTGCGCGCAGCCTACCTGCCGCTCAACCAGGCCATGCGCCGCGCGATCGAGTTCCTCGACAAGGGCGAGGGCACGTTCGACGAGCTGCTCGCCGTCTCGCGCGAGCGCGTCGAGGGCTCGCTCCACAACCTGGCCGCGCTCACGAACCGGCGCTCGCCCTGGGTGCGGCTGGAGGCGATCCGCAACCTGCGCGTGCTCGCGACCGGCATGCGCGGTGCCGCCTCGGACGACCCGCGCGCGCTGCTCCGCTACCTGTTCGCGCTGAGCGAGTTGCTGGGCAACGTGTGGCGGGACGCCCCGACCGAGGCGCGCGTCGCCCAGAACCTGGTGGTCCGCGGCGAGCTCGACTTCTGGTTCGGCTGCGACTGCTGCGCCGTGGGCGCGCTCGTGCCCGCGGCCCCGGACGACCCGCCCGACCTGCTCAAGGGCCGCGAGGTGCAGCTCGTCTGGGAGGTGGACGCCCTGTTCGCGTGGACGCTCGACGAGTTCGAGGACTACCTCGCGAGCGAGCGCTACGCCCTGCCGACGACCTCCCGCGTGGCGGCCGTCGAGGATCTCGGCCTGCCCGTCGTGGACGTCCCGGGCGAGGCCCTTCGCCGTGGCCGCGAGTGGTTCGGGGCCCAGGGGGGCGGCCTCTACGGCGCGCTCGACCTGCGCCACCTCGAGCTCATCTGACCCCACCCCATGAGGAGGATCCCATCATGAAGCGTCTCATCGCGCTCGCCGTCGCCGGTTCGCTCGTCCTCGTCGCCGCCGCGTTCGCCGGCGACGAGCACGCGGGCCACAAGCACGGAAGCTCCACCGCCGCCGCCGCGAAGGCCGCGCCCGCCGCGACCAAGACCGGCTCCTGGACCGGCGAGATCCTCGACGCCGGCTGCTACCTTGGCAAGGGCGCCATGGGCCCGAAGCACGCCGAGTGCGCCCTCAAGTGCGCGGCGAACGGCATGCCGCTCATGCTCCTCACGAAGGAGGGCCGCGCGATCCTGCTCACGCCCAACCACGACAACCCGGACGCCTACGAGGCGGTGAAGCAGCTCGCGGGCTCGATGGCCGTGATCAAGGGCACGCTGAGCGAGCGCGGCGGCGTGCGCGGCATCGACGTGACCGGCGCCACCGCGGTGGTCGCCGCGAACTAGCGGACCCCGGCCGGCGCGCGGGCCCCGCGCGCCGGCCGTCCCCGCGCCCATGCGGCGGAGCGTCCTCCTCGGCGGCGCGCTCGCCGCGCTGCTCGCGGCCGCTGCCGCGTGGACGTGGCTCACCTGGCCGCGGCTGCCGGCCGCGGAGCGCGGCCGGCGCCTCGCCGAGGCGCACGGCTGCTTCGCCTGCCACGGGCCCGGCGGCCGCCACGGCGCCGCCAATCCCGGCCGTCGCGACCGCACCGTGCCCACGTTCGCAGGCGATCTCATGATGTACGCGCACGATGCCGCCGACGTGCGCGAGTGGATCCTCGACGGCTCGATCGCGCGCCGACGCGAGAGCGCCACCTGGCGCGCGCAGCGGGACGCCGGTGCGGTCCGCATGCCGGCCTATCGCGGCGCGCTCACACCCCGGCAGGTGGACGACCTGGTCGCTTTCGTGATGCTCGTCTCCTCGAGCCCCGAACCCGGGGACTCGCTCGCGCGGGCCGGGGGCGACCGGGCCGAGGCGCTGGGCTGCGTGGGCTGCCACGGCCCCGGCGGCCGGCTCGCGCTCCGGAATCCCGGTTCGCTCAAGGGCTACGTGCCGTCGTGGGACGGGGGCGACTTCCCGGAACTGGTGCGGGACGAGGCCGAGTTCCGCCAGTGGGTGCGGAACGGGATCTCCGACCGCTTCCGTGACGACCCGCTCGCGCGTCGCTTCCTCGAGCGCGCGCGGCTCAGGATGCCCGCCTACGAGCGGCACCTGGCGGGCGGCGACCTGGAGGCGCTGTGGGCCTACGTGCGCTGGGCGCGCAGCCCTGCCGCCGCACCCGGCTCCGCCCCGGTCACGTCGCATTGATCGGCGCCGCGAGGCCGCTCGCGCGCCGGCGCGCGCCGGTGGCTGGGAGCGCCGTGCCCGCCCCGGCGCCGTCGGCACCGCGTTTGCCGCCGGAGCGCGTCCAACGCTAGTGTCACCGGCCGCGCGTCATGGGGACGCGCTCGTCACGACGGGAGAGGCATGACCGCGTACAAGCATCGCCTGCGCCGGCGCCGCGCCAAGCAGGCCGCGCGCAAGAAGGCCGAGAAGGCGCGCGCCGCGAAGAAGCGTCGAACCTAGGCGCAGCCGGTCCGGACGAACGCCCGCCGCGGGGCGGGCGTTCGCGCGCCCGGGGGTGTCGCCCGCGTCAGTCGCTGCCGGTGGGCCGCTCGGGCGTCGCGCTGCGCGGCGGGCGCGGCAGGAACGTGCTCGGGCGGCGCGCCGCCGGATCGGGCAGCGGCGTGACGATGCCGCCCGGCCGCGGCTCCGCGCGACTCTCCGGACCCCGACCCTGCGGCTGCGAGGCCAGCACCCGCTGCGCGAGCACATCGGCCGCGGGTCCGGCCTTGACCTCGACCGTTGCGGCGGTGATCACGAATATGCGCTGGTTGTTGCCCTCGGCGTCGGCGGGGAAGAGGAAGAAGCCCTCACGGTCGGGCGTCCACGACAGCGTGTAGCCGCAGATGAACTCGCCGTCCCGGAAGCGCACGGCGATCTTCTTGCCCTGCTGTGTCTCGGCCGGTGCCGCCACGAACCCGCGCACGTCCTGGCGGGAGCCATCGCCCTGGAGCGACCTGACGAAGAACAGAGCCTTGAGCTGCTTGAAGCGCAGCTCCACCGCGTTCCGCTCGTCCCCGGGCGAGTACACATGGAAGATGCCCCGGTTGGGCGAGAAGTCCTGGGTGACGCCCTTCAGCACGCGGCCGTCCGCGTAGCGCGCGACGACGAGGTTGGAGATCTCCATGGTCGGCTCCTGGCATGAGACCTGTCGGGCCGCGGGGCTCCGCCCCGGGCGCTCCCCCGGGTTTTCGGCGGCGGGCGCGGCCCGCTTGAGGGCTCCGCGTCGGGCCGGAAGCGGTTGCGGAAGTCCATGGGATGTGTAAGGTTGCGCGCTCCAATGCAGGCACGACACGAGCGAAAGGAGCATCGCATGAACGGCAGGATCATGGCTCTGGCGGCCGTGCTCGGCATCGCCGCAGCCGGCTGCAACGAGGCGAGCCAGCGGAGCGGCTCGGCGAGCACCCAGTCCTCGTCCACGACCACGGGCGCGGCGGGCACGCCGGCGCCGGCCGAGGCCGGCAAGATGCACAAGCTCGCGAGCGGCCTCCAGTACGAGGACCTCGCGCTCGGCAGCGGCACGCTGGCCGAGCCGGGGATGACGGTGTCCGTGCATTACACGGGCTGGCTCACCGACGGCACCAAGTTCGACAGCAGCGTGGATCGCGGCCAGCCGTTCGGCTTCCAGCTCGGCGCAGGCCAGGTGATCCGGGGCTGGGACGAGGGCGTGAAGGGCATGCGCATCGGCGGCAAGCGGAAGCTCACGATACCGCCGGACCTGGGCTACGGCGCCCGCGGCGCGGGCGGCGTGATCCCGCCCAACGCCACCCTGGTCTTCGACGTCGAGCTCCTCGACGTGAAGTGATGCTCCGCCGCTGGCAGGCGCTGGCCCTCGCGCTGCTGGTCGGCTCGCCACCGGCCGCGGGCGCGGCCGCGCGGCCCGGGACCGTCGAGCTGACCGAGAAGCTCTTCAAGAAGCTCGAGTGGCGCCCGATCGGGCCCGCCGCCATGGGCGGGCGCATCTCGGACCTCGCGGTCGTCGAGTCCGATCCGGCGCGCATCTGGATCGCGACCGCCACCGGCGGCGTGTGGAAGACCACGAACCTCGGCACCACCTGGACGCCCGTCTTCGACAAGGAGGCCGTGGCGAGCACCGGCGCGATCGCGGTGTTCCAGCCGAAGCCCGACCTCGTCTGGGTCGGGACGGGCGAGGCGAACAGCCGCAACTCCTCCGGCTGGGGCCGCGGCGTGTACCGCTCGGACGACGGCGGCGGCTCGTGGCGGCTCATGGGTCTCGAGGCCACCTCCACGATCGCGCGCGTGCTCACGCATCCCACGGACAGCCTCACCGTGTACGTGGCCGCGCTCGGTCGCCTGTGGGGCGCCAACCCCGAGCGCGGCGTCTTCAAGACCCGCGACGGGGGGCGCACCTGGACGCACGTGCTCAAGCTGGACGCGCGCGCGGGCTGCGTGGACCTGGCCATGGACCCGCGCGACCCGGAGCGGCTCTACGCCGCGATGTACGCCCGCCACCGCACGCCATGGTCCTACTCCGGGGCCTCCGAGACCGGCGGCATCTTCCGCAGCGAGGACGGCGGGCGGAGCTGGAGGAAGTGCACCGACGGCCTGCCCCGCCGCACCGGGCGCATCGGGCTCTCGGTCTACGCGAAGAACCCGGACGTGGTTTACGCCGTGGTGGAGTCCGACGAGGGCGGCCGGCTCAACGACTTCGAGGAGACGAGCCGCGCCGGCGGCGTGTTCCGGAGCGACGACCGCGGCGCGCGCTGGACGCGCGTGAGCCCTTTCTCGCCGCGGCCGTTCTACTTCAGCCAGATCCGCGTGCAGCCCGACGACAGCACGCGCATCTACCTCCTCGGCTCCGACCTTTACGTCTCGGACGACGGCGGCGTCACGTTCCGGGCCCGCGGCGGGCGCGCGGTGCACCCCGACTGCCACGCGATGTGGATCGAGCCCGTGAAGGGCCGGCGGCTCGTGCTCGGCACCGACGGCGGCGTGAACCTGAGCTTCGACCGCGCCGCGACCTGGTCGTTCGTGGACAATCTGCCGCTCGGGCAGTTCTACAACGTGGCCACGAACCGGCGCGAACCCTACTACGACGTCTTCGGCGGGCTGCAGGACAACCAGACATGGGGCGGGCCCTCGCGCACGCGGCTCGGGATCGAGAACTGGCTCGACGACACGCGCGAGGGGCACGGCATCCTGAACGAGCACTGGTTCGTGCTCGGCGGCGGCGACGGCTTCCACGTCGCGGCCGACCCCACGAACCCGGACCTCGTCTGGTACGAGTCGCAGGGCGGGGAGATCGTGCGCCAGGACCTCGCGAGTGGCCGGGAGCGGAACTGCAAGCCCTCGCCGGGCGAGGGCGAGCCGGTGTTCCGCTTCAACTGGAACGCGCCATTCCAGCTCTCGCCGCACGACCCGACCGTGCTGTGGCTGGGCGGCCAGCACGTGTTCCGGCTCCACGAGCGCGGCGACAAGTGGGAGCGGGTGAGTCCGGACCTCACCACGGCGGACCCGGCGAAGATGGCGAGCGCCGGCTCGGGCGCCGAGCAGCACTGCACGATCACCTCGCTCGCCGAGTCGCCGGTGAAGGCGGGGGTGCTGTGGGCGGGCACGGACGACGGCAAGGTTTGGGTCTCGCCCGACGCCGGGCGCTCGTGGCGCGACCTGACCGCGAACGTCCGCGGCGTGCCGCGGGGCACGTACGTCTCGCGCGTCGAGCCCTCGGCGCTCGACGCGAACGTCGCCTACGTCTCCTACGACGGCCATCGCACCGACGACCGGCGCCCGTACGTGTTCGTGACCCGCGACCAGGGGCGCTCCTGGCGCTCGATCGCGGCCGGGCTGCCGGCCGGGTCCCCGGTGAAGGTCGTGCGGGCCGGGCTGCACAACCCGGGCCTCGTCTACGCGGGCACCGAGACCGCGCTGCACGTGAGCCTAGACGGCGGCGGGCGCTGGATGAAGCTCATGCACGGGCTGCCGACCGTGGCCGTGGACGACCTGCACACGCACCCCCGCGACCTGGACCTGATCGCCGGCACGCACGGCCGGAGCCTCTACGTGCTGGACGGAGTGCACGCGCTCGAGCACTGGACCGCGGCCGCGCTCACCGACACGCTCACCGCATTCCCTCCGCGCGCGGCGTGGGCGTGGCACCGCCGGCCCATCGGCGGGCACTTCGGCTCGGACGAGTTCACGGCGAAGAACCCGCCGTTCGGGGCGTGGTTCGACTACTTCCTGCCGCGCGAGGTGGAGGGCGGCGTGTCGCTGACGGTGGAGGACTCGACCGGCAAGGCGGTGCGCACACTCACGGGGCCGGGCGAGCCCGGCTTCCACCGCGTCGTCTGGGACCTCGTGCCGGGCGACCCCAAGCTCCGCATCCGGCGCACCGAGCTCTCGGGGCAGCCAGCGCTCGCCAGGCCCGGACGCTACCGCGTGCGGCTGCGCGCCGGCAGCTCCGCGCCGCGCGAGCACGCGTTCGAGGTCCGCGCGATCTCCGGCACCTATTTGAGCGAGCTGTGACGGGAACGACGTATCTCCTTGGGGCGCTGTGAGCTCCCACGTCGTGAACCGACCTCCCTTCGGGCCGCGAGGCGGCGAGCCGCCGGCGCCCCGGCCGCGCGAGCCGCGGCGCGGGCGGCTGGTGCGTGCGCGCGACATTCCCGTTGACCACGCCCGGTGCGGGCCTCATGCTGTGCGCCGTCGGAGCCGGGTTCCGGATTCGCTTGAGGCAGCGTTCCAGCCGCAGGTCCTTCGCGACCGCGGCTGTTTTCGTTGCGAGGGCGGCCGCCCCCGGACCGGCAACTGTTCGCGTGCTCCGTGGTGGCTCATGGGAGCGCAGTCGTGACGGGGGTGCTTCCCCCGCGGCCGGAAGGAGTCCGCAGTGGCGACGGGTACCGTGAAGTGGTTCAACGATGCGAAGGGCTTCGGGTTCATCTCGCAGGAGGGTGGCGAGGACGTGTTCGTGCACTTCTCCGCCATCCAGGGCGAGGGCTTCAAGACGCTCGCCGAGGGCGAGCGCGTCGAGTTCGAGATCGTGAAGGGGCCGAAGGGGCTGCAGGCCAGCAACGTCCGCAAGGGCTGAACTCGGCTCCAGCCGGATAGCGTCGAGTCGGGTGAAGGGCGGCGTGGCCACGCCGCCCTTCACGTTTCCGGGCGCTGGCCGGCGGCTCGCCCGCGTGTCGGCCCCGGAGCGAGCTGGCCGGCGAGCACCGCGCCGA
>Ga0187892_10010076_pt1 | contig 12132 bp, 9 predicted proteins | sample MA1701073metaG_FD_139345 | JGI IMG/M metagenome (GOLD analysis project Ga0187892, IMG submission 139345) | Bio-ooze microbial communities from a basaltic lava cave in the Kipuka Kanohina Cave System on the Island of Hawaii, USA - MA170107-3 metaG ...
CCGGCATAGGGCAGCCCGAGCTGCACTGCGCGCTGCCGCGCCAGATCCAGGATTTGCTCAGGCGTTTCCATGAGTTGTGCTTCCTTCGCGGACTGAACGGGCAAGCCGTAGCGGTTTTCCGCCTGCCCTGGATCCGCTCGCCGGGACGGGCGCCAGACGCTGATCGCACATGTCTGGTGCATAATATTCGCTGATGCACCAATGGCGTGCGATCCTGCCACGCCGGATCGGCGCTGAGCCTTGCGGCACAGGGACCTAGCCGATTGTGAACCGTGGCACGTTTTTCGCACAAAGGCTTTCGATTCCGCTCAGGGATTCGCTCGCAACGCCCACTTCCGACAGGAGAACAACATGGCAATGACTGCCACCGACGTCCTCAAGCTCGCCAAGGAAAAGGAGGTCAAGTTCGTCGACTTCCGGTTCACCGACACCCGCGGCAAGGAACAGCACGTCACCGTTCCCGCCAAGTACTTCACCATGGAGAAGTTCGAGAAGGGCCACGCGTTCGACGGCTCCTCGATCGCCGGGTGGAAGGGGATCGAGGCCTCCGACATGCTGCTGATGCCCGACCCGGTGAGCGCGCGGCTCGACCCGTTCACCGACGAGACCGTGCTCAACATCAGCTGCGACGTCATCGAGCCCTCGGACATGAAGCCGTACGACCGCGATCCGCGGTCGATCGCGAAGAAGGCGGAGGCCTATCTCAAGTCGACCGGCATCGGCGACACCGCGTACTTCGGCCCGGAGCCCGAGTTCTTCATCTTCGACTCGGTGACCTGGAACGTCGACATGTCGGGCTGCTCCGTGAAGATCAAGTCGGAAGAGGCGCCGTGGGCCTCGGGCGAGGAGTTCGAGGGCGGCAACATGGGCCACCGCGCCCCGATCAAGGGCGGCTACTTCCCGGTACCGCCGGTCGACACGCTGCTCGACATCCGCAACGCGATCTGCCTCGCGCTCGAGCAGCAGGGGGTGGAGGTCGAGGTGCACCACCACGAGGTGGCGGCGCCCGGCCAGAACGAGATCGGCACCCGCTTCGCGCCGCTCGTGCAGCGCGCCGACTGGATGCAGATCCTCAAGTACACGATCTGGATGACCGCCGCCTCCTACGGCAAGACCGCGACCTTCATGCCGAAGCCGGTCGTCGGCGACAACGGGTCGGGAATGCACGTGCACCAGTCGGTGTGGAAGGAGGGCAAGAACCTCTTCGCCGGCAACGGCTATGCCGGCCTCTCGGACTTCGCGCTGCACTACATCGGCGGAATCATCAAGCACGCCAAGGCGCTGAACGCGATCACCAACCCCGGCACGAACTCGTACAAGCGGCTGGTGCCCGGCTTCGAGGCGCCGATCAACCTCGCCTACTCCGCCCGCAACCGCTCGGCCGCCTGCCGCATCCCGTTCGTCGACAGCGACAAGGCGCGCCGGGTCGAGGTGCGGTTCCCGGATCCGACCACCAATCCCTACCTCGCGTTCGCGGCGATGCTGATGGCCGGCCTCGACGGCGTGCAGAACAAGATCCACCCGGGCGGCCCGCTCGACAAGGACCTGTATCACCTGCCGCCGGAGGAGGCGAAGAAGGTCCCGAACGTGTGCTCGTCGCTCGACATGGCGCTCGAGCACCTCGACAAGGACCGCGAGTTCCTGACTCGCGGCGGGGTGTTCTCGAACGACATGCTCGATGCGTACATCGGGCTCAAGATGGACGAGGTCACCCGCTTCCGCATGACCACGCATCCGCTCGAGTTCGAGATGTACTACAGCTCGTAGCCGGCGCCGTGCGCGGGGAGCGGGGCGCGCGTGGCCCCCCGCCCTCGCCTTCGCGGCCCCGGCCGAAGCGCCGGCCGTCCGCCACCGCCGAAGGGCGTGAAATAGGCCCCTGGAGCCCCAGAAAGTGTTTTGTTATCAGGGTGATCTTGGCCTAGACTGGAAGGCCTTTCTGGCTTCGGGCGGTTCCCATGGCACTCGCGACACTTCGGGCGGCAGGCTGGCTCTCCTGCGCGGCACTCGCCGTCGCGGAAACCGCCTACGCGCAGCCGACGGGCGGGGGCACCGTCTGGCGGTGCACCGAGCAGGACGGGCGGGCGCACTACACGAACATCAAGAAGGAAACCGAGGGCAAGCAGTGCACCGTCGTGACCAAGGAGGTCTCGGTGGTGTCCGGTCCGCCCGTGCGCGAGCGCTCGGCCGCCGCGCCGACGCCGCCGAACTTCCCGCGCGTCGACAAGGACACGCAGCGCTCGCGCGACGACGGCCGCCGCCGGATCCTCGAGGACGAGCTGACGACCGAGGAGCGGAGCCTGAACGACGCCAAGTCGAAGCTTGCCGAGCAGGAGTCGGTGCGCCACGGCGACGAGAAGAACTACCAGCGGGTCCTCGACCGGCTGCGGCCCTACCAGGACGCGGTCGACCGCGCCGAGCGCAACGTCGCCGCCCTGAAGCGGGAGATTTCGACGCTGCGCTAGCGCGCGCGCGCCGCAGCCCGGCCGCGCAGGCCCGCTCCGATCCCGCGGCGCGGGACCGCTGCCGCGAGGCGGCGTGGGTGCGGTGCGGTCCGACCACCCGGATCCGCTACGGTCCGGTCGCTCGGGCCGGCCGCCGTCCGGCGGCGCCGGCCGGCGGGAGCGGCGGATGAACGCTCCGGCGCCGCCACCGCCCGCTTTTCCCGGCCTCGAGCTCCTCGGCACGGCGGTCGTCGTGCTCGATGCCGAGCTCCGCGTCCTCTACGTGAACCCGCCGGCCGAGCACCTGCTCGAGGCGGGAGCGCGGCTGCTCGGGGGGCAGCGGTTTCCGGATCTCTTCGTCCAGGCCCGCCAGTTCGACGCCAAGTTGCGCCACGCGATCGCGAAGAGCTGGGGCTTCTGGGACCAGGCGATCGACCTCGAGCGTCCCGGCCTCCCCGCCCTCCACCTCAACTGCCTCGCGACGCCGGCCGACGCCGGGGCGGCGCGGCTCGTGCTCGAGCTGCGCTCGATCGACCAGCGGCTGCGGATCGAGCGCGAGGAGCGCAGCCTGAACCTCGCGCTCGCCAACCGCGAGCTGATCCGCAACCTCGCGCACGAGATCAAGAACCCGCTCGGGGGACTGCGCGGGTCGGCGCAGCTCCTTGAGCGCGAGCTCGAGCGGGCGGACTTGCGCGAGTACACGCAGGTGATCATCAAGGAGGCCGACCGGCTGCAGCGCCTCATGGACCGGCTCCTGACGCCGCACCGCCCGCCGCACCTCGGCCCGGTGAACGTCCACGAGGTGTGCGAGCGGGTCCGGAGCCTCATCCTCGCCGAGTACCCGGCGGGGGTGCGGATCGTCCGCGACTACGACGCGAGCCTGCCCGCGATCGAGGGCGACCGCGAGCAGCTCATCCAGGCGGTGCTCAACATCGTGCGCAACGCCGCTCAGGCCTGCGCCGGGGCGGCGGGCACCGGCACGGCGGCGCGGGGGGCGGGTGTCCCGGGCGAGATCGCGCTGCGCACGCGCATTGCGCGCTCGGTCACGATCGCGCGCCGCCGCCACCGCCTGGCACTGGAATTGCAAGTGACCGACAACGGGCCGGGAATCCCGGCCGAGCTGCGCGAGCGGGTGTTCCATCCGCTCGTCTCCGGCCGCGAGGGCGGCACCGGGCTCGGGCTCACGCTCGCGCAGACGTTCGTGCAGCACCACCACGGCTCGATCGAGTGCGAGAGCCGGCCGGGGCGCACGACGTTCCGGGTCCTGCTGCCGCTCGCGCGCGGCGCGGCGACCGAAACCGAAGGCTGACGCGCCGTATCGACGAAAACATGGGTGGCCGATGAAACCGGTATGGGTAATCGACGACGACCGCTCGATCCGCTGGGTGTTCGAGAAGGCGCTCACGCGCGAGGGCATCCCGTTCAAGACGTTCGGGCTCGCGCAGGACGCGCTCGACGCGCTCGAGCGCGACACCCCGCAGGTGCTGGTGTCCGACATCCGCATGCCGGGCGCTTCCGGCCTCGAGGTGCTGCAGAACGTGAAGCAGAAGCATCCCGGGCTGCCGGTGATCATCATGACCGCCTACTCCGACCTCGAGTCGGCGGTGGCGGCGTTCCAGGGCGGCGCGTTCGAGTACCTGCCCAAGCCGTTCGACGTCGACCAGGCGGTGGAGCTGATCCGGCGCGCGGTGGACGAGAGCCTGCACGAGGGCGCGGCCGAGGAGGCGGCGACCGCGACGCCGGAGATCCTCGGCCAGGCGCCGGCGATGCAGGAGGTGTTCCGCGCGATCGGACGGCTCTCGGCGTCGACCGCGACGGTGCTGATCACCGGCGAGTCGGGCACCGGCAAGGAGCTGGTCGCGCGGGCGCTCCACCGCCACAGCCCGCGCGCGGCGAACCCGTTCATCGCGATCAACACCGCCGCGATGCCGAAAGACCTCCTCGAGAGCGAGCTCTTCGGCCACGAGCGCGGCGCGTTCACCGGCGCGCAGGCGATGCGCCGCGGCCGGTTCGAGCAGGCCGAGGGCGGGACCCTCTTCCTCGACGAGATCGGCGACATGGCGAGCGATCTCCAGACGCGGCTCCTGCGCGTGCTCTCCGACGGCAACTTCTACCGCGTCGGCGGGCACCAGCCGCTGCGCGCGAACGTCCGCGTCATCGCGGCGACCCACCAGGACCTCGACTCGCGGGTGCGCGAGGGCACCTTCCGCGAGGACCTGTATCACCGCCTGAACGTGATCCGCCTCCGGCTGCCCTCCTTGCGCGAGCGGCGCGAGGACGTGCCGCTGCTCGCCCGGCACTTCCTCGCCAAGAGCGCACGCGACCTCGGCGTCGAACCGAAGCGCCTCGCCGAGGGCGCGATGAACTTCCTCGTCGCGCAGGACTGGGCGGGGAACGTCCGCCAGCTCGAGAACGTCTGCCACTGGCTCACGGTGATGGCGCCGGGCCAGACGGTCGACGTGAGCGACCTGCCGCCGGAGGTGCGCGAGGACGCCGCCGCCGGCGGCGAGGCCGACTGGACCGCCGTGCTCCAGCGCCACGTCGACAAGGCGCTGATGCGCGGCGAGTCGGGGATCATGGACTCGCTCGTGCGCGAGTTCGAGAAGGTGCTGATCGCGCGCGCGCTCGTGCACACCGGCGGGCGGCGGATCGAGGCCGCCAGCCTGCTCGGCATCGGCCGCAACACGATCACCCGCAAGATCGCCGAGTTGCGGCTCGAGGAGCGCGCCGGGCCGGCGGAACCGCCGGTGGAGTGAGGCTCGGCGCCCGCGCTCGCTTGCCGCCCCGGCTGCGCGCGCCGGCAGTCGGACTTTCCGGATGTCGGGACGGGCGAACCCCGTTCCCGCACTGCAGCAACAGTCAGTAGAATCGGCGCGTTCCGTTCCTGCTTTTCCCGAGGCGCTTCATGACCGACAAGTTCCCCGGCGGCGTCGAAGTTCACGGCCGCGTCACGCCCGAGTACGCGACGATCCTCACGCCCGCGGCGCTCGGGTTCGTTGCGCTGCTCCATCGCCAGTTCGAGCGCCGGCGGCAGGAGCTCCTCGCCAGGCGTGCGGCGCGGCAGCAGGCGTTCGACGCCGGCCGGCTGCCCGACTTCCTGCCCGAGACCAGGGCGATCCGCGAGTCCGAGTGGAAGGTCGCCGACCAGCCGCGCGACCTCCTCGACCGCCGGGTCGAGATCACCGGCCCGACCGACCGCAAGATGGTCATCAATGCGCTCAACTGCGGCGCATCGACGTTCATGGCCGACTTCGAGGACGCCAACTGCCCGACGTGGGCGAACATGATCGAGGGCCAGATCAACCTGCGCGACGCGGTTCGCCGGACGATCGTCTTCGAGCAGGGCGGGAAGCAGTACCGGCTGAACGACCGGACGGCGGTGATCATCCCCCGCCCGCGCGGCTGGCACCTCGACGAGAAGCACGTGCGGATCGACGGCCGGCCCGTCGCGGGCTCGCTCTTCGACTTCGCGCTCCTCTTCTTTCACAACGCGCAAGAGCTCGTCGCCCGCGGCAGCGGCCCGTACTTCTACCTGCCGAAGATGGAGTCGCACCTCGAAGCGCGGCTCTGGAACGACGTCTTCCGGGCCGCGCAGGACTCGCTCGGGGTGCCGCAGGGCACGATCCGCGCGACCGCGCTCGTCGAGACCGTGCTCGCGGCGTTCGAGATGGACGAGATCCTGTGGGAGCTGAAGGACCACTCGTCCGGGCTCAACATCGGGCGCTGGGACTACATCTTCTCGTGCATCAAGAAGTTCCGCGCCAATCCCGACTTCTGCCTCGCCGACCGGGCGCAGGTGACGATGACCGCGCCGTTCATGCGCGCCTATGCGCTCACGCTGGTCAAGACCTGCCACCGGCGCAACGCGCCGGCGATGGGCGGCATGGCGGCGCAGATCCCGATCAAGAACGATCCGCAGGCGAACGCGGCCGCGCTCGAGAAGGTGCGCGAGGACAAGCTGCGCGAGGTGACCGACGGCTGCGACGGCACCTGGGTCGCGCACCCTGCGCTCGTGCCGATCGCCAAAGCGGTGTTCGATGAGCACATGCCCTCGCCGAACCAGTACGGCCGCCAGCGGCCCGACGTGAGCTACGCGGCGAAGGATCTGCTCGATTTCCGGCCGGAGCAGCCGATCACCGAAGCGGGCCTGCGGGCCAACATCAGCGTCGGCATCCAGTACCTCGGCGCGTGGCTCGCCGGCAACGGCTGCGTGCCGGTGTTCAACCTGATGGAGGACGCCGCCACGGCCGAGATCTCGCGCTCGCAGATCTGGCAGTGGATCCGCTCGCCGAAGGGCATGCTCGACGACGGCCGCAAGGTGACGGTCGAGCTCTTCTGCTCACTCGCTGCCGAGGAGCTGCCGAAGGTGAAGGCCACCCTGGGCGAGGAAGCCTGGCGGGCGGGCAGGTACGAGGCGGCTGCGCAGCTCTTCGACCGCATCACCACCGGCGAGTACGTCGAGTTCCTCACCCTGCCGGCGTACGACGCGATCGACTGATGACCCGGGGCGCGGCCGACCGCCGCTCCGGCGGGCGAGCGCTCGCCCGCGCCGCGGTTCCGGTAACCTCGCGGTCGCGAACGACACCACGAACGACGACCACGAGCGACGATCAAGAACGACAACCACAAACGACAACCACAAACGACAACCACGATCGACAACCACGATCGACAACCACGATCGACAACCACGATCGACAACCACAAAGGGGGAACACCATGCCGGTGACCGCAATGCTCGGCGACCTGGGTCGCAACTGGGGCTGGCTCGCGCTCCGCGGGGTCGTCTCGGTCCTCTTCGGCCTCTTCGCCTTCGCCTGGCCGGGGAAGACGCTCGCCGCCGTGATCCTCGTCTGGGGCGCGTTCGCGCTCGCCGACGGCGTGCTCTCGCTCGTCCACGCCGTCCGCGTCCGCGACCAGGGGAAGCCCTTCTGGTCGCTCGTGATCGTCGGCCTGCTCGGCATCGCGGCCGGGGTGGTCACTTTCGTGGTTCCGGGGATGACGGCGCTCGTGCTGCTGATGTTCATCGCGGCGTGGGCGTTCGTGACCGGCATCTTCCAGATCGTCGCGGCGATCCGCCTGCGCAAGGAGATCGAGAACGAGTGGCTGCTCGGGCTGTCGGGCGTGCTCTCGGTCGCCTTCGGCGTCCTCATGTTCCTCCAGCCCGGTGCGGGGGCGCTCGCGGTGATCTGGGTGATCGGCGCGTACGCGCTCTTCTTCGGCGTGCTGCTGATCGTCCTCGCGTTCAAGCTCAAGGGGCGCTCGGGCGCGCCCGCGCCGGCGGCCTGAGCGGCGCGGTGCAGCGGGGCGCCGCACGCGGGCGCCGCGGGAGCCGGGGAGGAAGGCGATGGTCGAGTTCCAGCCGGAGGGCGTGCTCTTCGTGCGCCCGTTCCTCGCGGTCACCACCGGCATCGTGGTGTTGTTCGCCGGCAAAGCGCTCAACCGGCGGATCGCACCGCTCCGCGAGTACAACATCCCGGAGCCGGTCACCGGCGGGCTCCTGTTCGCCGCCGCGTTCTGGCTCGTGTATCTCGTCTCGGGGTACCGCGTCAGCTTCGAGCTGACCGCGCGCGACGTGCTGCTCGTCTACTTCTTCACCACCATCGGCATCAATGCCCGCGTGAGCGACCTCAAGGCGGGCGGGCGGCCGCTGCTGCTCCTGCTCGGGTCCGTCGCCGTGTTCATGCTGCTGCAGAACGGTCTCGGCGTCGCGATCGCGACCCTGCTCGGGCACCCCCCCGCGCTCGGCGTGCTCGCCGGCAGCGTGTCGCTCCTCGGCGGGCACGGCACCGCGATCGCGTGGGCGCCGCTCTTCGCCGAGCAGAGAGGCATCCCGAATGCGCTCGAGATCGGCGTGCTCTGCGCAACCGCGGGGCTCGTGCTCGCGAGCCTCGCCGGCGGCCCGGTCGCGCGCTTCCTCGTGCAGCGCCACCGCCTCGAAGGTCCGGCGGGCGAGACGCCGGAGGTCGGCGTGCGCTACGGCGCGGTCCAGCCCGGCATCGACTACGCCTCGTTCCTCCAGTCGATCCTCGCGATCCACGTCTGCGGAGTGATCGGGATCCTCGCTCACCAGTGGCTCGAGAGCACCGGCTTCAAGCTGCCGCTCTTCGTGCCCTGCCTCCTCGCCGGGATCGTGCTCACGAACCTGCTGCCGCGCTTCGCGCCGCGCATCCCCTGGCCGAGCCGCACGCCGGCGCTCGCCCTGATCGCCGAGGTGTCGCTCGGCGTGTTTCTCGCGCTGTCGCTCATGAGCATGCAGCTCTGGGCGCTCGCCGAGCTCGCCGGCCCGCTCTTCGTGCTGCTCGGCCTGCAGCTCCTGCTCGCCGTCGGCTTCGCGGTGTTCGTGCTCTTCCGCGTCCTCGGCCGCAACTACGACGCCGCGGTGATCGGCGCCGGCTTCATCGGGTTCGGGCTCGGCGCCACGCCGACCGCGATGGCGAACATGACCGCGGTCACCCAGCGCCACGGCGCCTCGCACGTCGCGTTCCTCGTCGTGCCGCTCGTCGGCGCGTTCTTCATCGACCTCCTGAACACCGTCGTCATCCGGCTCTTCCTCGGCGCGCTGTAGGCGCTCCCCGGCCGGTTATGATTCGCACCGGACAAGGAGCCCCGCCGTTGCAAGATCCGTTCGAAGCCGTCGCGCAGTTGCACCGGGAGCGGAAGCCATGGCCGAGCTGAGTCGCGACCTCACGCGCGTCGTCCTCGCGGTGCTGTTCATCGGCGGGCTCATCGTCGCGTCGATCTGGATCCTGCGGCCGTTCCTCGCGCCGATCATCTGGGCGACGATGATCGTCGTCTCGACCTGGCCGCTGATGCTCGCGGTCCAGGGGCGCCTGTGGAACCGGCGCTGGCTCGCGGTGACGGCGATGACGGTCGCGCTGCTCCTTGTCTTCGTCGCGCCGTTCTCGGCGGCCATCGGCACGATCGTCGGCAACGCGAACGAGATCGCCGGCTGGGCGAAGGGGCTGCAGGGGCTCAAGGTGCCGCCGGCACCCGAGTGGGTGGCGCGGTTCCCGGTGGGGGGGGAGCAGGCCGCCGCCTTCTGGAACGAGTACGCGGCGAAAGGCGTCGAGGATCTCGACGAGCTCGTCGCGCCGTACGCCGGCCGCGTCGTGCGCTGGTTCGCCGCCGAGGTCGGCGAGTTCGGCCTGGTCAGCGTGCAGTTCGTGCTGACGGTGGTCATCGCGGCGATCATGTACGCGGTCGGCGAGTCGTGGGCCGCCTGGGTGCGCCGCTTCGGGCGGCGGCTCGCGGGCGAACGCGGCGACAACGTCGTGCGGCTCGCCGGGCAGGCGATCCGCGGCGTCGCGCTGGGAGTCGTCGTCACCGCGTTCGTGCAGGCGGTGCTCGGCGGGATCGGACTCTGGATCGCGGGCGTGCCGTTCGCGGCGGTCCTGACCGCGGTCATGTTCATGCTGGCGGTGGCGCAGATCGGCGCGGTGCCGGTGCTCGTGTGCGCGCTGGTGTGGCTCTGGTTCCAGGGCTCGACCGCCTGGTTCGTCGCGCTCCTCGTGTGGACGATCATCGTCGGCAGCCTGGACAACGTGCTGCGGCCGATCCTGATCAGGAAGGGCGCCGACCTGCCGCTCCTTCTCATCTTCGCCGGCGTGATCGGCGGGCTGGTGTCGTTCGGCCTGCTCGGTCTCTTCGTCGGGCCGGTGGTGCTGGCGGTGGCCTACACGCTGTTCGACGCGTGGGTGTCGGAGGCGCCCGACGAGATGCCGCCGGTGCCCCCGTCGGCGCCACCACCGTCGTCGTCCAGGAGCGCCGGCTGATGGCGCAGGTCGCAGGCGCGGAGGCGTTCGTGCGCATGCTCGAGCTGCACGGCGTGCGGCACGTGTTCGGGCTCTGCGGCGACACGAGCCTCCCGCTCTACGACGCGCTCTACCGCCTCGAGCACGGGATCCGGCACGTCCTCACGCGCGACGAGCGTTCGGCCGCCTACATGGCCGACGGCTACGCGCGCGTGTCGGGCCGCGTCGGCGTGTGCGAGGGGCCGAGCGGCGGCGGGGCGACCTACATCCTGCCCGGCGTCGTCGAGGCGAACGAGTCGTCGATCCCGGTGCTGTGCTTCACCTCCGACATCTCGGTCTCGGCGCGCGGGCGGTTCGCGCTCACCGAGCTCGACCAGGCCGCGCTCTTCCGGCCGCTCACGAAGTGGAATGCGGTACTCGATACGGCCGCGGACATCCCGCGGACGCTGCGGCGGGCGTTCGCCGAGCTTTCCACCGGCCGGCCGGGGGCGGTCCACGTCAGCCTGCCGTACGACGTGCAGCGGCAGAGCGTCGACGACGGCGAGCTTTGGGGGGACGCCTCGCTCGGAGAATATCCGGCGCGGCGGTCCGTGGCGGAGACGCAAGCGGTTGCGGAAGCCGCGCGGCTGCTTGGCGCGGCCGCGCGCCCCCTCTTCATCGTCGGCGGTGGCGCAGTGATCGCGGGTGCCGAGCCCGAGCTCGCCGCCTGCGCGGAGGCGCTCGGCGCGGCGGTCGCGACGACGATCAGCGGCAAGGGCGCGATCGCCGAGGACCATCCGCTCGCGCTCGGTGTCGTCGGGTCGAACGGCGGGACGCCGCCGACGCGGGCGGTCGTCGCGGCGGCGGATCTCGTCGTGTTCGTCGGCTGCCGGGCGGGCTCGGTGACGACCGAGCGCTGGCGGTTCCCCGCGCCGGGCGCGGTCGCGGTCGGGCATCTCGACGTCGACCCGCGGGTGATCGGCGCCAACTACCCGACCGCGGCGGCGCTGATCGGCGACGCGAAGCTCACGCTCGCGGCGCTGCACGCCGCACTCCCGCGGAAGACCGGCGGCTGGGGGCGCGACGCGGCGGCGCAGGCGCAAGCGGCGAAGCACGCCGCGTTCGCGCCGCTCGCGCGCTCGGACGAGGCGCCGATCCGGCCGGAGCGCGTAGTGGCGGCGCTGAACGCGGTGCTGCCGGACGACGCGATCGTCGTCGCCGATCCCGGCACGCCGTGCCCGTATCTCTCGGCGTACTACCGGGTGTCGCGTACCGGGCGCCACTTCTTTTCCAACCGCGCGCACGGCGCGCTCGGCTACTCGATGGCCGCGGCGGTCGGCGCGCACTTCGGCCGGCCGGGCGCGAAAGTGGTCGCGGTCATGGGCGACGGCAGCTTCGGCATGACCGCCGGGGAACTCGAGACGATCGTGCGCCACCGCGTCCCGCTCGCGATGGTCGTGATCTCGAACGCGAGCTACGGCTGGATCAAGGCCGGGCAGAAGGCGGCGTTCGGGGAGCGCTACTACTCGGTCGACTTCGGCGCGACCGACCATGCCGCGGTGGCGGCGGCGTTCGGCGTGAAGAGCTGGCGGGTCGAGGACCCGGCGAAGCTCGAGGAAGCGCTTGCCGCGGCGGTCGCCCTCGGCGCGCCGGCGCTGGTCGACGTGGTGTGCCAGCCGCTCGAGGAGGCGCGCGCGCCGGTCAGCGAATGGATAGCCTGAGCCCGCGCGCAACGAACCGCTGCAGCCGGCCGCGCACCGTCGCGAACACCAGCACGTCGAGCACGCAGTAGAACGCGGCGACCGCGACCGGCGGGTTCGTGGTCGCGAGCCCGAGCACCGGCGCGACCGGCTCCCAGTACCACGTGCCGAGGGCGATCCCGGTCAACTCGAGCGCGAGCGTCACGAGGAACATCGTCGCGAGCAGCGGGCGCAAGCCCGGCCGCAGGCGGTAGGCGA
>Ga0187892_10010077_pt1 | contig 12132 bp, 9 predicted proteins | sample MA1701073metaG_FD_139345 | JGI IMG/M metagenome (GOLD analysis project Ga0187892, IMG submission 139345) | Bio-ooze microbial communities from a basaltic lava cave in the Kipuka Kanohina Cave System on the Island of Hawaii, USA - MA170107-3 metaG ...
ACGCCGCCAATTGCGACGATCGGTACCTGCACACGGCGGCGTACGGCTCGCAGCTCTTCGAGACCTTGAACCGGGTCGGGGTTGACTTTGCTCGTGGTGGGAAAGATCGGTCCGAAGCCCACGTAGTCCACGAGTCCGCTGCGGGCCGCGGCGTCGGCTTGGTCGAGATTGTGCGTCGAGTACCCCACGATCTTATTAGGACCTAGGAGTCGACGGGCCGCACTCGGGGGTAAGTCGGACTGGCCCAGGTGCACGCCGGCTGCGTCGACGAGCTGGGCGATGTCCGCACGGTCGTTGATGATGAGTTGCGCCTGCCAACCATCGGCTAGCTGCTTGACAGCGCGAGCCCTCGGGCAACTGCAGAAACCGCACGCCAGCTTCGAGCATGCCCTGAGCCAACCCCAGGTGCGACCAACGCGCATCACCCAGATTGTCGACGATCGGGTAGAGCTTCGCGGGAAAGGCAAACGTGGCCGCCATGGCACAGCGTGCTGCGGGCGCCGAGCGAAGCTACGCTCCTCATCCTTCCGTGGGCGAGCGCCGCTTCGGCGTGATCTTCAGATCACTGATCTTCTTGTGCAAGGTGTTGCGGTTGATCCCCAGGATGGCGGCGGCGCGCAGCTGGTTCCCTTGCGTGCGCTCGAGGGTCAGCTCGATGAGGGGTCGTTCGACGCGCTCGATGATCAGGGCGTACAAATCCGTCGGCTCGACATCACGCGTCTGGCGGAAATATTCCTTCAGCTTCAAGCGGACGACTTCCTCGAGAGAGAGGTCGTCGTAGACCGTAGCCGGAGCGTTCTGACTGCCGAGAGCCAGGTCGTGCGGCATCAGCGCCGGCCCCGGCGCCAAGACTGCCGCCCGCACCAATGTATTCTCGAGCTCCCGTACGTTACCGGGCCAGTTGTACGCCACGAGCATCGCCTGCGATTCGGCGGACACGCTGGTCACCCGTGTGCCCATGTCGCGGTTGATCTTCTCGACGAAGTGGCTGACGAGATCTGCGATGTCATCGCGTCGTTGGCGCAACGGCGGCACGGTGATCGGGACAACCTTGAGCCGGAAATAGAGGTCTTCGCGAAAGCGACCTTGCTGCACGGCGCGCTCGAGATCCTGGTTGGTTGCCGCGATGATGCGGCAGTCGACTTTGATGAGATCGCGTCCGCCGATGCGGGTCAGCTCCTTCTCTTGTACGACCCGCAACAACTTGGCTTGCAGCTCGAGCGGCATGTCGCCGATCTCATCCAGAAAGAGGGTACCGGCATCCGCGACCTCGAAGACACCAGGACGTTGCTCAGTCGCACCGGTGAATGCACCGCGCTCGTGTCCGAACAACTCGCTTTCGAGCAAGTCGCGTGGCACGGCCGAGCAATTCAGGGCGACGAACGGACCGCCCCAGCGTTGCGAGTGCGAGTGGAGTGCCTTGGCAATCAGCTCTTTTCCCGTCCCGCTCTCACCCTGGATGAGCACGGTTGCATCCGTGTGGGCGACGCGGCCGATGGTCTTGAAGATACTCTGCATCGCCGGCGTCTTGCCGATGATCTCGACGCCGAGCTCGAAGCGTCGCCGATTCTCGGCCTCGAGCCGCGTAAGACTCTTCGCCTGCCGCCGCGTCTCGAGAGCGCGTTGCACCAGCAGTTGGACTTCCTCGATATCGAATGGTTTCGTGACGTAGTCATAGGCACCGCGCTTCATAGCCTCGATCGCATTGGCCATGGTGTTTTGCGCGGTGATGATGACGATCGGCGTGTTCAACCCGGCGGCCTGTGCTTTGGAGAGCAAGGACAGACCGTCGAGGTCGGGCATCTTGATGTCGATGAGCGCCAGATCGAAATGATCACCCTGCAGTCGTTGCAGCGCCTGTTCGCCACCCTCAACCTGTTCGACCGAGTGACCTTCACCGCTGAGTGCCGTTGCCAGCACCCATCGGATCGAGTCCTCATCGTCCGCCACCAGGATCTTTCCAATCAGGTCCGTCATGATCCAACCAATGGAAGGTGCACAATGATGACCGCCCCGCCTCCACGACGATTCTCGGCGCGGATGACGCCGCCGTGGGAAGCGACGATGCGCTCGCAAATGGCGAGACCCAGTCCGCTGCCACGGGCTTTGGTGGTGAAGAACGGCTCGAAGAATTGATGCGTGTCACCACTGGGAAATCCAGGTCCGGTGTCAGACACCTCGACGCGCAGAAATTTCCCTGGCGCCGCTGCGGGTTCTTCTGGGTTCGCACGTTGGGATGGAGGCTCGGCCGGGGCGCGTCGAGATCGCAGAATGTGGAAGTCGGTTTCCATGCGGGTGGTAATCGTGAGCTGTCCGGCTCCAGGCATCGCCTCGAGTGCGTTTTTAATCACGTTGAGAAAGACATGTGTGAGTTGATCGTCGTCTCCGCGTACGTCCGGCAGGCTCGGATCGATCTCCAGTCGTACAGTTATCTCCTTATCGGTCAATTCCGTTCCCAGCAACGCCAGCACCTCGTGAATGACCTTGTGCACGTTCAGCGGTGTACCTTGCGGCGTCGGCGGCGCACCCAGAGTCAACAGCTGCTCGACCAGGCGGCTGAGACGGTCGATCTCCCGGATCATGACGTCGGTATAGTCAGTCACCTCGGTACTATTGGCGAAGCGTTTCGCCAACAGCTGCGCGGCCCCACGGATGCCGCCGAGGGGGTTTTTGACCTCATGCGCCAGACCGGCAACCAGGCCACCGAGCCGCGCTAGTGTTTCGTTGCGACGGGCCTCGTCCTCGAGTTTCTTGAGATAGCTGAGGTCTTGAATCACCAAGGCGACGCCTTCGAGATGGCCATGCGGTCCCCAGATCGGCGAGCAACAACACCGAATCGGCACACTGCGGTAGGGGAGGTTGAGACTCTCTTCGCTGACCGATTGTCCCTGGCCGCTGGCGCGCGTGCGCTCCACCATCTGACCGATGGTGGGCGTTGCGGCGAACACCGGCGCGTAGTTGTGCTGGAGAACCTGTGCTTCCGAGAGACCGGTGAGCTCCTGGGCGGCTTGGTTGAACAGCGTGATGCGGTTCTGCTCGTCAATGAGCACCACCCCATCCCCCATGCTCGCCAGCACGTTCTCGAGAAGTCCGGGAACTGATCGCGCTTCTCGGCTGTGAGGTTCGATTCGGCGGCGCCGCGTCAACATACTCACGACGATGCTAACACAGCCAATCCGGGGTTTGAATGAGTGCATTGACAAGCTCGGATACGTTACGTTAGCTACTCTTCTTTCTATGATTACCGCTCGTGAAGCACTCGAAACGGTCTTGGGGCACGTTACCACCCTGGGAGTCGAGCAGGTCGCCCTCACGGCAGCTGCCGGCCGTGTGCTTGCCGAGCCCGTCCAAGCCACACGCGACATTCCCCCCTTCCGCAACACGGCGATGGACGGGTACGCGGTTCGCGCTGCCGACATCGCAAGTGCTACGTCCGCCGGTGCCGTGTCCCTACGCGTCTTGGAGGTGGTCGCGGCCGGCGGCGTCCCGGGTGTCACGCTGAATAAGGGGACAGCGACCAAGGTCATGACCGGCTCGCCGATTCCCGAAGGTGCCGATGCGGTGGTGCGCATCGAAGACACGACGGAGTCGAACGGCCAAGTGCTCGTGCTGGCAAGCGTACCGTCGGGGGCGAACGTGCGGCTGGCGGGCGAGGACATGAAGACCGGCGAGACTGTCCTCCTGCCGGGCCGAGCGCTGCGGCCGGCGGACATTGGTCTGCTCGCATCGCTGGGCCGCTCCGTAGTGCGCGTCCACCGACGGCCAGAGGTAGCGATCTTGGCAACCGGAGATGAACTCGTCGAGATTGGCGAGCCACTCGGTCCGGGGCAAATCGTCAATAGCAATGCGTATGTCCTGGCGGCGGCCGTCGAGGAGAGTGGCGCCACGGCGCGCATACTGGGTGTGGTGCGTGACACGCCGGAGGAAACGCGCACCGCATTTGACGATGCCTTCAAGAGTGATGTGGTCCTATCGACCGGGGGTGTGTCGATGGGCGTCTTCGACATCGTCCGCGAGGTTTTGCGCGGGCTGGGGGTAGAGGAGCACTTCTGGAAGGTGGCGCAGAAGCCGGGCAAGCCGATGACCTTCGGTACGCGGAACGAGCTGCCGGTCTTTGGCCTTCCAGGGAATCCAGTATCGGCGTTGGTCTGTTTCTATCTCTACGTCCGGCCGGCGTTGCGAAAGATGATGGGACATCCCGGCGTCCACCTCCCGACCGTGGCGGCGCGCCTTGATGAGGACGTGCGAACGGCCGAGACACTGACGGAGTTTGTACGGTGTACGCTGGAGAGCGACGGGCGCGAGTATCTCGCTCGGTTGACCGGGTCGCAAAGCTCCGGTGTGCTGCGCTCGATGTCGCTCGGCAATGGCCTGATCGTCGCGCCGGCCGGTGTTCAAACCCTCACACGCGGCAGCATCGCGCGGGTCATCAAGCTGGCCGATGAGGCGGCGGTAGAGCCGCCGGTATAGAGAGTGCCTCAGGTTCGGCGTTCCGGCGCAAGTTCCTGACTGAGCAAGACCAGCGCGGTGGCGGAGATGGCTTCGCCGCGACCCACCGCGTCGAGGCCCTCGTTGGTCTTCGCCTTGATGTTGACGCGCGACGTGCCGGTCCCCAGCAGGCCTGCGACCGCTGTGCGTATAGCGTGACGATACGGTGCCAAGCGCGGCGCCTCGGCCGAAATGGTCACGTCGACGTTGACGATCTGCCAACCCTCCTGGCGCATGCGAGCGACGACCTCCTCCAGAAGCTTGGCGCTGGCGATGCCGGTGTATTGCTGGTCTGTGTCGGGAAAGTGCTCACCGATGTCGTCGGCACCGAGCGCTCCGAGGATAGCGTCGGCGATGGCATGGAGGACGACGTCACCATCGGAATGACCGAGGAGTCCTTTTGGGCCGGCAATTTCGACGCCGCCGAGGAGAAGCTGGCGGCCGTCAACCAGCCGATGGATGTCGGTGCCGTGCCCGATGCGTTGCGACATGACAGCCGGTTCGCGGCGCTCCGTTTCACTCGTCGTCGGAAGGCTCGCCGGATTCGACTTCGTCCATCATCGAGTCGAAGTCCTCGCCGCTGACGTCCTCGCCCATCTCCTTGCCCATCTTTCGCATCCAGCGCGCCACACTCTTCGGGTCACTTTCGTCCAGTCCGCCGAGCGCGCCGGCATCGGTCAGCGCTTCCATGCGGGCATCTTCCGACTTCGGCATGGCGAATCGCGACATGAGGCGATCGGCGGCGCGGCTGCCACATTTGTCACACTGCGGAGCAGGTCGTTCGGAGACGCGTAATGTAAGGACAGAAAAACGCCGACCACACTTGCGACAACGGTACTCGTAGATAGGCATGACGTCCCTCGCAGCGACTCTTCTGTAGCAAATCGCCGTGCCGGAGGGAACGAGGTTGTGCCCGGTGTCGCTTACTTGAGTGTCTTGGTCGAAAATCCCCGCTCGCCATGCGTCAATAACGAGCGTTTGCCACCGACGGTCGTCTCGAGGGCGACCTCGCGCTGCCACAGGCGGTGCGCATATGCGAGCGTGCGTTCGGCGGACTCCAGGTGGAGATCCCGCCCATCATGTTCGTGGACGAGATACAGCGTCCGGTTCTGGTTGTAGTCGCTGTCGACGACCTTAATGACCGGCATACTGCCCATGCCGACGCCCTGGAGAAGGGTATCTCTCACCTTACGCCAGCCGTCCTCGTCGGCGACATTGCTGACGACCAGATCTTCGCCGCGCGTCTGATACTCGAAGAGGTTGAGCTCGCGGAGCAGTTTCTCGGTTAGATGTCGACGCAGGAAAGAGACGTCGCGATCGGTTTCACGCACCTCGAAGAGTTTGCTGGTCCCATCCGGGCGATCGGGGCCGAGCGCCTGAGCCTCGTCGGGGTCCGGATCGTCGTACCGTCGTTGAATGTCTTCCCACAGACGGAGGCCGAGATGGTATGGATTCAATCCTCCGGGGAACGGACGGACAACCTGATTGTGACGCACCAGGAACTCGAGATGCAGTTCTTGCGGAAGATCGAGGCTATCGAGGATGCGTTTGTGCCAATATGTGGCCCACCCTTCGTTCATGATCTTCGTCTCGACCTGCGGAATGAAGTACTGCGCCTCTTCGTGGACGATGGTGAGGATGTCGCGTTCCCATTCCGAGAGGAACGGATTGTGGTCGCGGATGAACAGCAGCAGGTCCTCGTCGGGTGCAAGCGGAACCTTGCGGAGGTTCGGCTCGACGTACTCCGGGCGGCGATGGATGGTCCGAAACGGATCCGCGGGTGGCCGGGCGGTTTCCAGAATCGCTTGCCGTTCCTCCTCGGCCGTGCGTTTGCGGATCGCCAGATTGCGTCGACATTGGAGTGAGATGGCGTGAGCGGCGTCGAGCACGGGCTCGACTCTCTCGAGCCCAATACTCGGATCTTCGACATACGTGCGGATTCGATGGCCGTGTGTCTTGAACGTGTTGAGCGTGAATTCGGCGCGGGTGCTCTTGAAGGTGAAGTTGTTCTTGAAGAAGTCGTTGTGCCCGTACACGTGGGCGATCGTCAGGATCTGCAGGAGCAGCGAGTTGTCGCGCATCAAGTACGCCAGCGACGGGCTGGAGTTGATCACCATCTCGTACGGCAGTCCTGAGACGCCATAGTCGTACAGGGTTTTCAGCTTTTCGTAGGCTTTGCCGTACGACCAGTGCGGGTAGTGCGAGGGCATGCCGGAGTAGGCCATGTAACCGAGCATCTGACTGTGATCGCAGAGCTCGAACTCCTGCGGGAAGCAATCGAGGCCGAACTCCGCCACCTTTTCCCGGATGCGGGCGTCCCACGCTTCCAGGTCCTTGAGTTCGTAAGGCGTTGACATACCGCTACTCGACGGCGCGATCCTTGGCGAGGAACGCCTTGAAGGCAGGCCAGATATCTTCCTTGCGCTCGATCAGCACCGTCTGAAAATTCTCGGCTTCGAGCCGGCGGAAGATATTCAGCATCGAGCTCTCGTAGTAGCGGGAGCCCAGCGGCTTGATCTCACCGTACCCGAACAGGTTGCAAATCGTCGACAGCTCCTTGGCGTTGCGCAGTGCGGCCGCATTATCGGAATCGAAGTTGTCTCCATCGGAGCAATGGAACGCGTACACGTTCCACAGAGATGGGTGATAGCGCGCCGCGATGATGTCCAACGCCCGCTGGTAGCCGGAGGAGATGAAGGTGCCACCGGACTCGCCCTTGTGGAAAAACTCCTCCTCGGTAACCTCCTGGGCTTCGGTGTGATGCGCGATGAAGACGATCTCGACGTTGCGGTATTTGGTGCGAATGAACTGATAGAGAAGGAAGAAGAAACTGCGGGCGAGATACTTCTTCATCGTGTCCATCGAGCCGGACGTATCCATGATGCAGACGACGACGGCATTCGACTCGCGCTTGGTGTCCGTCACCATGTGGCGGTACACGAGATCCTCTTCGTGGAACGGGAAACGCTCCCGGGGCGTCTCATCGGTGCCGGCCGCATGTCCGCTGGCCAGCTGCCGCCGCACTTTCTCCTTCACCGTCCGGCGTTTGTCGAGCCGGATGCGGATGCCGACCTGGCGATATCCCTTGCGTTTGGCGATGCGTTGGGCGGCAATCTCGCGGAGCTTCTTGCGTTCCAGATCCGGCAACTCGAGATCCTCGAACATGATCTCGACGAGCTCTTCGAGGGTAACGTCCGTTTCGTAGTAGTCGACGCCAGGGCGATCCCCGGCTTGCTCACTGGGACCTTCACCCTGACGTTGCGCCTTGCCGACGACCTGTCCCGGCTGGGTCTCGCCGTCGCCCTGGGCAACACCCGGCGTATTGTCACCGTAGACGAAGCGGTACTCCTTGATGCCGCGAATGGGGACTTTGATGACCCGCTCGCGATCTTTACCGATGATCGATTCTTCGGCGATGATGTCGGCGATATTTTCGCGAATCGACTGCCGCAATTTCTGCCGGTGACGCAGCCGGTCCCCGGCGGCGCGATCACTCCGTTCAGCGTCGGAATGACGAAACGGGCGAAAGATGCTCTCAGCCGTCATGGGGTACCGCCCCGCAAGGCGCAGCGTCGAGGCCGCTGGCAGCGGATGTCCGATCGCGGTGGAGCGGCCGCGAGCTCACCGTATCCTCTCGCGACGCCGAATCGCCGCCCTCAATCCTTCCACAGATTGTTGGCGGCGTACTTGAGGACGACGTCGACGCAATTGTCGCAATATCCGTTCTCCAGCAGGTTGTTGACCATCGCGTTGTACTTCTCCGACTGCTCCTCGTCGCGGGTGCGTGCCTTCGTGATGATCCGACTGATGTCGCGCACCGACGTCATGAGCTTCTTCTCAATGGCTTCTTTCAGCGGCTCGTAGCTGCGATAGCTGACTTTCTCGCCGCGTCGGGTCGCAGCCCACAGATACGCGATGACTTCCTGACGGAAGCCGTCGGCGGCGGAGCCGATGATGGCAATCTGCTCTTCGATGGACTTCAAAAAGCCTTCATCGGGTTGCAGCTCCTCCTTGGTGTTACGATCGCGCACCTTCGTCTTGTTCACGTAGGCTTCGGCGTGATCGAGATAGTTCTGGAAGAGCGACTCGGCCTGCTCTTGGTACGAGAACACGAACGCTTTGGTGATCTCCTTCTCGAGTGTTTCGAGATACTCCTTGTGCAGAATGTCCTGCAGAAAATCGAGGTACTGTTTGCGCGTATCGTCTGGAAGATCGGCTTCCTTCGTCATGCTGATCAGCGCCTCACGGACACTGATCGGGTTGATGCAGCGGGCGCCGGCGCTGTCGGAGAGGGAATTGTCGAGCGCCTTCATGATGAAGCGAGTCGAGATGCCGCTCATGCCCTCGCGCTTCGCGTCATCACGTAGCTCGCGGACGTCGATCTTCTTGGTCTTGCCCTTCTCGACGACCTCCTCGCCGTTATACAGCTTGAGCTTGGTCATCAGGTCGCACTTCGTCGTCGGCTCGAGCCGCGACAGAAGGGCGAACATGGAGGCGACTTCGAGCGTGTGCGGTGCGACGTGGGCGCGGAAGTCGGAGTTGCGGATGATCTTCTGATAGATCTTCACCTCTTCCGACAGCCGCAGGTTATACGGCACCTTGACGACGACGATGCGATCGAGAATCGCCTCGTTCGTGTGGTCGGCTTTGAACTTCTGCCACTCGGCTTCGTTCGAGTGCGCCACGATCACCGTGTCGACATACACCATGCCGTGTCGTCCGGGCGCCGGAATCACTTTCTCCTGCGTCGCGGTGATCATCGCGTGGAGATACTCGGTCTCGTTCTTGAAAACCTCGATGAACTCGACCATTCCGCGGTTGCCGACGTTGAGCGCACCGTTGAGGTCCAGCACGCGCGGATCGCCTTCGGAGTAGCGATCGAGCTTCGAGATGTCCTCGCTCCCGATTAGGACCGATGTGTCTTGATTGTTCGGGTCGACTGGCGGCACCACGCCGATGCCTCGGCGGTTGCGTTTGGAGAAGCGCACGGTGACCACCGGCACTTCCTCGTAGCGATCGTTGAACTCTTCGCGTAATCGGAAGCGGCAGACCGGGCAGAGATCGCCTTCGATGTGGAGCCCCAGCATCTTCTCGAACTCGCGCCGCAGGTGGCGCGGGATCAAGTGCAACGGCTCTTCGCCCATCGGGCAGCTTTCGATGGTGTAAAAAGGCTCGCTGTCTTCGAGGCCGCGCTGGAGGCACTCGACGAGCGAACTCTTCCCCGAGCCCACAGGACCCATGAGGTACAGGACCTGCCGGCTTTCCTCTCCCTTCAGCGCCGCGGAGTGAAAGTAGCGCGCGATCTGCGCGATGACTTTCTCGATCCCGAAGAACTGATCGGCGAAGAAGGTATAGACTCTGAGTGTTTCGTCCTTGAAGAGCCGCTTGACGCGGGAGTCGTCAGTCTCGTTGATATCGCGGACCCCGGCCGCGGTGATCAGGCCATGCGTCCGCGCATGGGCCAACTTTGCGTGGTCGCCATTCGCTCGCAGCCGTTCGAGGTAGTCGAGGAAGGTGCCGCGCCATTCTTTCGTCTCTCTCGTTGCGCGATCTTCTCGGATCAGCTTCTCAAACGTCGCCTTGTCGCTATCCATGACCCGCTCCTTTGGCGATAAAGCCGCCCCACCTGCTCCACCCAACGTCCCGCTGTTTCGCCTTGTGTCATGTGGTGCCCGCCGGGTCGTGTGTCCTCATCGTGATTATAACGGTGCCCAAATCGCAAGTGCAAGATTCGCTGTGGAGGTGAAGACTGAAGCAGCGGGAGGAGGGGGAGGGTACCAAACACGCGGGAGGCACGGTGTGGAATGCTTCACTGTGCTCCCTTCCCTGAAGTGCACATCTACAACGAGCCTAACACCCACGCCGAAATGCGTCAAGAAAATTTCTCCGCATGGCAGAACCGCACAGCCGCCGGTTGCAGGTGGCGTGACATCCGCATGCGCCGCAGGTAATGTACGCCCCGGCCACTTGTAGGGAGGAACTGAGATGGGAGCGCTCACCGTCGGCAGCGATGCACACAAGAAACTGTTTTGCACCGAATTTATTCGCACCCACGACGGGTACCGGCCTGCAGAAATCGAGTGGCCTGACATCGACGACGAGAGTCGCGAGCGATTGGCGGGCTTGCCGGTGTGGTCCGAGGCCGTACGGGTTGAGCATGCCACAGCGCGCAAGGTATGGCGCATGGCAGAGGCCGAACCCGATCCCCTGATTGCCGAGGCCATTGCGCTCCAGGGATTCGAAGAAGATCGGCACGCGACGTTGCTCGATCTCTTCACGCGCCGCTACCAGCTGCCTGTCACGCATGCGGCGGCCAGTGTCGCACCCACCGATCCGGCGTGGGCATTCATCCGCACGGAATACGGCGAGTGTCTGGATTCGTTCTTCGCGTTCGGACTCTTTGCGCTGGCGCGCGATTCCGGATTCTTTCCTCCCCCGTTGGTGAAGGTCTTCGATCCGATCATGCAGGAGGAAGCGCGCCATATTTTGTTCTTCGTGAACTGGATCGCGTTCCGTCGTGCGCATCTGCAGTTCGACACCCGTGCCTTGCTCGATGCGCGACGCGGCCTCGCGGTGTGCTTGCAGATCATGGATCGGGTCCGCACCGCGATGGACCTAGGCGACAGTGAGCAAGATCACTTCACGATGCGCGCGCACGGTTCGTTTGGCGACTTCTCCATCCGCGGCTTTCTCGAAACATGCCGCTCCGAAAACGAGCGCCGCCTCAGTCTGTACGACGCGGCACTGCTCAGGCCGCGCTTCATGCCGCGGATCGCCAACCTGCTACTGCGTTTCTGGCCGAGGTGAAGGTTATCCTCCAATCATCGACCAGCGAATCCTGGAGTGGAATTCCGATGATCCGCTGGTCGGATGACAGGAGAGATGGGGCGCTTTGGTCAGGCCGCGTCGGCGAGTGGCTCGGCGAGGAACTGTAAGGCGGTGCCGTCGTAGTCGACCACCACGCGGCTGTGGTCGTGGACCTCTCCGGCAATGATCTTCCGCCCGAGCTGTGTTTCGAGCTCCTTTTGGAGCAGCCGCTTCAAGGGCCGCGCGCCGTACACCGGATCGTAACCGGCCTGGGCGAAGTGATCGAGCGCCGCGTCGGTGAGCTGGACCTCGATCTTCCGTTCCGCCAACCGTGCGCGCAGCCGTTCGAGCTGGATCGTGACGATCTGCTTGAGTTGCTCGCGTGTCAGGCTGTGGAACACGACGATTTCGTCGACGCGGTTCAAGAACTCCGGCCGGAAGTGCGCGCGCAGCGCCTCCAACACGTCGGCCTTCATGCGTTCGTGGGCATCCGGGTCGGTGCCGCCGCGATAGTCGAGAATCATTTGGCTTCCGACGTTCGAGGTCATGATCACCACGGTGTTCTTGAAGTCGACCGTACGACCGTGACCGTCGGTCAGACGACCATCATCGAGGATCTGCAGCATGACGTTGAAGACGTCGTGATGCGCCTTCTCGATCTCGTCGAACAGGATCACGCAGTAGGGGCGGCGCCGAACGGCCTCGGTCAATTGACCCCCCTCGTCATAGCCGACGTATCCCGGCGGTGCGCCGATCAACCGCGCCACTGTGTGTTTCTCCATGTACTCGGACATGTCGACGCGCACCATGGCGGACTCGTCGTCGAACAGGTACTCG
>Ga0187892_10010078_pt1 | contig 12131 bp, 5 predicted proteins | sample MA1701073metaG_FD_139345 | JGI IMG/M metagenome (GOLD analysis project Ga0187892, IMG submission 139345) | Bio-ooze microbial communities from a basaltic lava cave in the Kipuka Kanohina Cave System on the Island of Hawaii, USA - MA170107-3 metaG ...
ATTCTGGAACAGGAATGGTGGTTCGGTATAAGTGGTTTCGGGAAACAACTTGTTAATCGGCTCGAAGGGGTGGCCGTTGAGCACAAAAAGATCAACCAGTCCGTCGTTATTGTAATCAAAGAAGCGCGCTCCGAAGCCGCTCATAGGAATACTAATTTGGCCCAGCCCCACCTGGTTTGTCGTTTCGGTAAACAGCCCATCTCCGTCATTATGAAAGAAGGCGTTGGTCTCCCCGGAAAAGTTTGCAACGAAAATCTCTAAATAACCGTCCCCGTCTAAGTCCTCTGCGTCGACGCCCATACTGCCGCGGGCATAACCGTTGGGATCAAAAGCCACTCCAACTTCCAGCGCAACCTCCGAGAATGTTCCGTCACCATTGTTACGAAATAGAAAATTAGCAGCGGCATCATTAGCCTGGAAGATGTCTATTCGTCCGTCGTTATTATAGTCAAGCGCAATCACGCCCAATCCTTTGCCATTGGGATTAGCGATCTTTGCCTTTTCACTGACGTCGGTAAATGTGCCGTCCCGATTGTTATGAAAGAGTACGCTTGACGAGCCTTTGAATTGCGCGATATGGCAGTATGGCTTCCCTTCAAAGAAGGAGCAGGGAACTTTACCCTGGGGATCAAACTTGAGGTAGTTGCAAATGTACAGGTCGAGATAGCCATCATTGTCGTAGTCGAAGAAAGCCGCGCTCGTGCCCCATTCCTTGTTGTCAACCCTGGCCTGTGTCGTCGCATCGGTGAACTTTCCGTTGCCCTCGTTCCGGTAAAGCTTGCTCGCGCCGTAACCTGTAACGTACATGTCCGGCCAGCCATCGTTATTATAGTCCCCCACGGTCAGCCCCATGCCGAGCATGCTGTTGGAGATGCCGGCACTCTCAGTCACGTCCGTGAAGGTCCGATCGCCGTTGTTGCGATAAAGAACGTCCCGGAGTTTGCTAGCGCCATCGGGTTGGGGCGTTTGCGAGTAGCATACGAGATAAATGTCCAGTAGACCGTCGCCATTGTAGTCGATAAAACCACCGCCGCCGCCCATGGTTTCGATTAAGTAATTTGCTCCCGGCGCAAGCTTCTTGAGGTTCCATGAGATACCCGCCGCGGTCGTGACATCCACGAATTGGATCGGCATGGAGGGTTTTTGAATCCCTATTGCGGCGCGAGTTGGTGTGCAGGCCGGGACAAGGCACGATGGCAGTGTGAGAAGAAAAAGGAGAGCGGGCTTCATATTCATCTCTCACGGCCGGCTCGGCTTCGCCGTGCTGGAGGGTTTCGCCGGAGCCGCTTTGGAATGTCCATCTCCCTTCCCGTCCTTATTCGCCTCTTCTACGTCTTTATTGAGGCGCGTGAAGGTGGCGCGCGCGCGCTCAGCATCCGCCTTGCGCCCGGCACGGGCGTACGCGCGCCCCAGTGCGAAGTATATCTTGGGCTCATTTGGCACCGACCGCTGAGCCATTTCCAGCTCGGTGATGGCCTGTCCTGTCTGGCCAGTATCAAGAAGTAATAACCCCAGAAGGAGATGGCCGCGCGGATCCTTCGGATAAAGCTTCACTGCCTCTTCAGCGTGGGCCAGCCCGCCGGCGGCGTCTTTGAGCCTGAGTTTGGTGTCGGCGATCCAGAGTCGGGCCGGCAGGTTGTTGGGACTATTCTCGATTTCGCGCTTGAAGGCCGCAATCGCTTTCTCATCCTCATTGCTTAGGATCAAAAAACGCCCATAAGCAAACTGAACGCCTTCTGCCTTCGGGAAGTCGGTTCCCAATCGATCATACTCAATGAGCGCCTCGCCGAACTTCTTCTGTGCTGCCAGATGTTCCGCCCAGCCGGCACGGCGAACCCTTTCGCGCAGCGACGAATCGCCCGCAAGCAGCACTGAGAAGCGAATGCGAAGAACGGAAAGCCCCAGCGCAGTGATCAGTTCCTCATTCTCGACTCCGTCTTGGCTCAGGAGCCCGAGCGTCTCCTGAGCCTGCTCGAACTCGCCATTGCCGAGCAGCAGAAGGCCTTCATGGTAAAGCATCACATATCTGAGCTGCGGGTCGAGGCCGGCACCCAACCGGCGCCCTTGCTGGATGTGCCTGAGCGCGTCATCGTGGTGGTCGAGCTTGAACTCAGATAGCCCGAGCATTACCCATGCCGTTGCTGATTTCGGACTGAGTGCCGTAGCCCGGCCGAAGGCGGCAGCCGCGTCGGCAAAAGCATCTTGCTCGTATAAAAGCGTCCCCAGGTACCACCATCCTTCGGCCCATCGAGGCCGCAGAGATAACGCTTTCCGATAAAGCTTAATCGCTTCCTCGATTCGATTCGTGCTGCGGGCCCGCTCGGCCTGGGCGGCCACCTGTTCAAAATCCTGAAAACGGGTGGACGGTTGTTGCGCCCACGACAGCGGACCCGCCAAGACCAGTAGGGCTACCAACACCAGCTTGAGAGCTGCCTTAATCATATTAGACCGGTATGTTGTGAACTATAATAATCTCGTTCTTGTTAGGGACCGACAGTGAAATGATTAGCACTTCATCAGTGCGACTCGAGCCAGGCGCGGTGCAATTGCGCTTTCTCCGGTTGGTTTAAATGGAGATAAGCACGGGCGAGCAGTAGGTGCGCGGAGCGGAGCAATTCCTCGTCCTCGCCCGCGGTTCTCAAAACGAACTCCCCTTCTTCGACGACCTTGTCCCACTGCCTGCGGGCAACCAGCAACTTAGCCCGTTCCAGGTGCGCGTGAGGAGACAACGGGTTCCAACCTAGGGTTTCATTCAGCAGAGCTTCTGCCTCCTCCATGCGCGATCTCAGCTGCAGGAAGCGGACGTATTCCAGCATAGCCTCCGGGTTACGTCTCGGAAGCTTCCGATTGATCTCCAGTGCCGCCTTGAAGGCAAGTTCAGCGGCCTCGAAGTCCGAAAGATCGAGCTTAGCGACGGCAATCTTGATTAAAATCTGCAGCCGAAGGTCACCGGCGGGATTGAGGGTCAACGCCTTTTCCCATTCCCTAAGTGCCCGCTCGATGCCGCTCTGGCGAAGTGCACGGCCGTAGTTGTAATGAGCCGAGGCGTTGTCGGGCGCCAATTCGGTGGCATGAGCGAGCAGCCGCTGCGCAATTTCGTTGGCCCTCGTCTTGCGGGCGGGGTCGGCGTCTACCAGCACTCGCCCCACGGCTACCAGTTCGGCCACGTCGGGTGCGTTCTGCAGGCGCTCTATTCGTACGCCAATCCTTTCAGCCAGTAACGGCGCTGGCAGAGAGAGGTAGACTGCCTGAATCTCCGAGTCGGGATAGATTCTCATGCCCCGCTCGCAGATCTCAGCGGCCCTGACCATATCGCCCGCCTTTAGGTGCGCCAGGGCCGTCAGGGCGTAAATCTGAGAGGTGCTGCGGGGATTGACTTGGAGTTCGCGCTCAAGCATGGCCGCGGCAGCGGGCGCCTGCCCTGCCTTGATGAGCGCGTCGCCCAACAGAGCTTGTGTCTCTTCGCTAGCTCCCGAGTCGACCAGCGGCCGTAGCAACGACACGGCTTCGGCGGCCTTTCCTTCGATCAAATAGACTCTGGCGAGTGCTTCGAGGGCATCCACCTGCTTGGGGTTGAGCCGAACTGCAGTCTCCAGTTCCGCTTTCGCCTCCGCGATCTTTGCGCCATCGAGCAGCGCGACGCCGAGCGCTGCGTGTCCGGCGGCTGACGTAGGGACCAATTTCAGGTAAAGGCGTAGCGTTGCTGCGGCTTCGTTCTGTCGTTCCAACTGCACGTAACAAATTCCGAGCGCTAAAAGGACTTCTTTGGAATCGGGATGAATCTTGAGCCAGGCTTCGTACTGGAGAGCAGCGTCAGCGAAGCGTCCCTCCTGCATCGCCGCATCGGCAGAAGCGAGCGGCGGAGCGGTCGACTGCGCGGCGGCTGTAAGGCACGCGACTAAAGTCACTAGGACGGAAAGGAGGAAACTCTCGGCTGCGGATTTCCAAGCAAAGGAGGACATAACATAAAGAAGGCGGGAGAGTGACTGACTTCCTCTCCCGCTTGAGCTATCAAAAGCTGAACCGAAGCTGAACCTATTAGAAGTTGAACCTAACCTGAATTTCAGAGGTCCTTCCAGACAGTGCACGCAACGCGCGCCCAAAGTCCGGGTGCTGGATCTGTGTGTTGTCCTGGTTCGCGCCGAAGGACTCCAGGTTAAGTCTGTTGAACAGGTTGTAGATGTTATATCGGATTTCGATGCCAGCAGCTTCCCCGAGGACAGCCGTGGCTGGAAAGCCGAAGCGCTTAAGCACAGTAAAGTCTGTACTGAAATAGCCTGGCCCGCGGAAGCTATTGCGGCCAACACCTGGCCGCGGCGGCACGGCGGCGCACGGAGGCGTCGGGGAGCCCGGGTCGAGATCGCAAGGCGGCGGCGGTGTGAAATAGGTCAACCCGCCTCCCGGGAACTGGCCGGCGCCAAGAAAGACGCTGTTGCTGGTGCCACCCTGTGCGGGTCTTGTCTGGGCAATGGGCCGCAGTGGACACACACCACCACCTGACACGACTACACCGCACGCATTACCGCCGACGACCGGAGTCCAGGGGAAACCCGAACTGGCTGTTACGATTCCGCTCAGTTCCCAGCCTCCAGCAAGCATGCTCAACCAGTCATGCCGGCCGCGGAAAACCGGCAAGCTCCAAAGGCCGAAAGCCTTGAACGAGTGGGTCGCGTCGAAATCCGAAGGGCCGTATTCCGTGCTCTGGTCGAAGGGAAATGTTTGTGTGCATCCATTATCACTGGAACAGGTATCACGACTCCTGCTCAAACGGTACTCGGTGTTGAACAGAAAGCCCCGGGAAAACCGGTGCTGCGCGCCGACAAGCAGTGCGTTGAAGTTGCTGTAGGCATCGGTTAGTAGCAAGCTTACGTTACCGATATTCGGATGGGGGGTAACGAACAGGCGATAGGGAACCGAGCGCGGAAGCTTGCGTGCCTTGCTACCCTGGTAACCGAGCGATGCTACCCAATCAGCGCCCAGATCGTACTCCACCCCCAGCGAGTAGCGATAGGCATATGAATTCGGCACGTCCTGGAGTGTTGCGTTGAAATTGACCCTCCCGTTCACCGGTAGGCCCGTGGTGGGGTCGAAGGTCCGCCTCCCTGCCGGGTTGCCTGGATAGTTAAACGAGTTCAGGTCGCTGGCCGTCGCGTAGAGCACATCACTGCCACGCAGATCGCCGGGGTTGACGAGGAACGGCGGATTAAAGCGCGATTCGAACAACTTGGATCCCGGCAGGCGGTTAAATCCCACCCCGAAGCCTCCGCGCAACACCGCTTTGTTTTCGACGTTGCGTCCAAAGATTGTTTTCGGACTCCAGGCAAAGCCGATTTGCGGCCCAAAGTTGTTCCGGTCCGGGTTGAATAGGTTGCCTCCGACCTTGACCCTGGCACCCAGGAGGTCTCCGTTCGGACCCAGAACAAGATTCGAGATTCTGTCCCGCTTGCTGGTAAGCGGCGCGAAATATTCCCACCGCAGGCCAAGGTTCAGGGTCAGGTTCGGCCGCACCTTCCAGTCGTCCTGCACGAACACGGAATAGTACTTGGTGCGCGCGTATGCCGCCAGGTCCGTGAAAGCGCCGGTTTTCGGGTCGAAGTTAGCATTTTGCTGGTGGGGCGCATCATTCGCAAAGCTCCAGATATTATTAAACCAAAAGTCAGGACGCCCCGCCCAGGGCGCGTTGTCGTTGTTCTGCTCGAGAATGATGTCCCCTCCGAACTTCAAGGCGTGAGCATTGACCACCTTACTCAGCGTGTCCCGGAAGTTGTAAGTGGTTTGGTAGAAAACACCGGGCCCAATCCTGCCTCCGCCAAAGTTGCTGGTTCCATTGCCGGATCTGTCAACTAAAGCCCCTGGAAGCCCCCAGCCAATATCGGGGTTCGAGGCAACTTCGTCGAAGTACCAGCGGGTGACGTTGAAACGTGCCTCGTTGATCATGGTCGATGAAAGGGTCCGGGTCCACAGCAATGTGCCCACCATATTTCGCCGCGCCGACGTGAAGTCCAGGGTCGGACGATTCCTATTAGCCCAAGTGTCGTTGAAGGTGCGGTCGCTGGGAACGAAATACGTGCTGAACGCAACCAGGTCGTTCTTGGTGATCTGGTAGTCGATACGCGTGTTGAACTGTTGGTTCGTGCTCTTATCCGGGATGGGGAGCTGGGCAAACTGGAGGTCGGGTATTCCGTCCAATCCGCCGCCTGTATCGGATTGCTGTACGCCACGTATTGCGGCCGGGTTAATCGAGCCTACATCCAAACCGCCTGCCACTTGATTGCAATTCACACCCTGGGTAAAGCCCACGGAAGCACAATTCCTGGAAGAATCAACGCTGGCGACCCGGGACGTCCCCACGAAGTTGAAAATTCTCGACGAAATGAAATTGGAGCCTAGACCCTTTACCGCGTTTAAGTACTGCGGCGTCTCGATCCAAAAACCCTCCTGCCTGCTGCTCGACTGCCTTACAGTCTCATACGAGAAAAAGAAGAAGAGCCTGTTCTTGCCACTCCAGTAGCTTGGGCCCCCTTCGCCAAAGCGGGGCAAGTAGATAGGGCCGCCGATGCTGCCGCCGTACTGGCTCAGAAATTGGTTGACCCGCTGCGGATTGTCGCGAATTGCTGTGCCAGCACGCTCAAAGTTCTGGACGGCGTTCATGCCTGGCGTGTTGCGCTTGAAAAACATACTCCCATGAAATGCGTTTGTGCCGGTCTGAGAAACCACCTGTATCTGGGCGCCGGTGTTGCGGCCGTTCTCGGCGGAGTAATTAGTCGCCAGTACGCGAACCTCCTTGACCGACTCCTGGTTTGGGGTTATAACGGCCGCCCCGCCCCAGGCCTGGCTCATCGCGCTCACCCCGTCAATCTGAATGTTGTTGGCCTCCACCCGCTGGCCACCGGCACTGATCTCGGGCCGGTTCTCGGTCGAAAAGATGTTGCCGCCAGCCTCCCCGGCCGAATTCCGGTTCGGGAACCCCACCCCACCACCCGTTCCAGAGCGTGCGCCCAGGCCAAAAACACCGGGGGTGAGCCGGACCAGCTGGTACGGGTCGCGCCCGACCTGAGGCAGACGCTGAATCTCCCGTGTGGAGATCGATCCACCGATGGTCGCGTTTTCAGTTTGTAGAACTGTCCCCGCCTCTTCCGAGATGGTAACGGTCGCTGTGACTTCACCAACTTCGAGGACAATTCCAAGGCCCTGAGTTGTCTCCGCACTCACGGAAACGGTCTCCAGAACCTTCTTCTTGTACCCAGCGATCTCGGCAGTGACCGTGTAGGTCCCGGGGGGCAAATTTGACACGCGATAGAAGCCCTCGCCGCTGGTCGTAGTTTGGTCCACCTTCCCCGTTTCCTTGTTGGTTACGGTGATGGTTGCGTCGGCTACTGCTCCCCCCTGAGGGTCAGTCACAGTGCCCTGAATTCCGGCCCGGAACTGAGCGTTAGCCGTGACCACAAGCCCCAGCACCAGAATAGACATGCCCAAAGATGTGCGAAGAGAACTGGAAAACCGGTAGCGCATAACTCACCTCCGTGTGATTGATCCTCAGAAATTACTCCGAGCTCTCGTCTGGCGGAGAGCAGGTCACTCAAGGGCTCGGCCAGTGTTCACCCGGCACGTTTTTCCCGTCTGTATACACGATCTTTCGCGTGTACTTATACGCGTGTCGCGTGTACTTACACGCGTGTCAATTATGCCTGACAATTTATTAATTATCAGAACACCTCTTGCGAACGCCAATGGGGAGCGAGAATCTGGAACGCTCATAGTACAAACTAGGCAAAGGCGTCCACACCTTGAAGTTTTGACAAAGCAAAGAACGTTCCACCCTGCTCTGCAAAATTAGATCCCCCTAGTTAGTATGGTTAGACGGTACTGCGAACAAACAGAGGCTGATGCCCCATCCACATTTTCAAATTATTGTCCAAATTCGTGGACGTCTACGTGTTAGAACTCTTTGGCCAAAAGTGGAAATAATGACTGTGCGGTCAAGATCTCAAATTACTACATTTGGGCACAACTCACCCCTTCTCACCCGGCCCCGTGTAACGGATCACTCGTGGGAAATATTTACGGATCAGAAACTACCCTTCCCGGGATTCCAATGTGACTCGTCGAGCGGCTGCGGGTGGCAGAAATTCTCAAACTCGAGGAGGTGATCAAACCTCGAACGAGTCCACCCGTATCGCTGCCGACATTCCTGATAGACTTCGTCATTGTTAATTTTCCGTTCGAGCCGCTGACTCATCTGCGCCCTGGTGCTCCACAATTTACGTAAGTTTTGCGCTTTTGTGACCGCTTTTGATTCATCATCATCCGAGAGATGATGGATTCCAGCGAGCACATAATCCAACGCGCGGTACTTAAAGGCCTTCTGGCTGGAGGGCAGGCGCTCTTCGGGCCACCTTGATTCGTCCAGCGCCAAGTCCTGAACAAACTCTCGAAAATGGTCTTCGACTTCTCCTGGAGAGGCCCAGGGGAGACGCTGGCTGACAAACCGCTTAATTTCCATGGCAGCCCTGATCTCTTCCCTGGATAGCGCCTGGTTTTTTCCACTTAAATATCTGGACCAATCGCTGAGCTGGTCTCTGGTCCGCCAGGGTGTTCGTCCGGAGCGGGATTGAGGTTCTTGCTCCAGTGGCGGCAACTTGGGGATAATCTCCAATAAGCTTGCCATCCGCCGATGGAGTTTCTCCTTCTCCGCTTGGCCCACTTTTTCTTCGGGCAGGTTCGTGACCATTTCAACCGCTCGCTCATAAGACGCTCTGTGTCTATGGGCAAAGGCAACGGCTTTGTGAACGAAAGGGTCATCCTTGTTAACAAGGTTCCGGATGGCTAATTCGCAGAGAAGAATATTGCCCGCCCAATTCTCCAGATCAATCTGCAGCAACTGTTCAACATGGTGGCGCGCCTCTTCCCATTGCTCGGCTTTGTACGCCCTTAATGCTTGTTCGGATGTATGAAAGAGCGACCAGATCGAATGACAGCCACCTTCGCTCTTTGCGTCCGTATAAAAGTGTACGTCTCTGACTTCTATAGGAATTGTGCCGCCGTGATGAGAGCCCCTCCCGAGCATTTTCCCAAGGCGCCAGACGCCTTCAATCTCCTTTCGAAGTTTCGTGCAGTGTATGGCAAATGCTTCCTTTGGAAACTTGGGGTGTGCTTCCGGCCAGATGGCATAGCTCCATGCCCAGTGGGTCTCATACCACCCAGTTTGCAGACACTCGATGATATGCCGAAACAGGTCATATTCTGCTCCGTGAATGATCTCTTCGAGTGGCTCAGAGCGCGTTCTTTTTAGTAAGACCTTGCGCTTCGCAGTATTGAAATAGAGAGCGGGGTAACCTTTGATGGCTAGTGTCGACGGATCATGTGGAGCGGTCAGAGCGCCGACGTCCAGGGGCTGTTGCAATGGAAACAGGCGACGTCGCAAAGTGGCCAGCGTGTCGCGTGCTTGTCGTAATTCGGCTATGCGCTTTCGTTCGACCCGGCGGTACCCGACAAAGGCAAAGACGCCAACGGTCATCAGTAGAATCAGTGCCAGCAGCCAGGGCCACAGAAAGGACAGCTTCCCAGGTGAGAGTTCCTTATTGATATCTGTTTGAGCGGACTGCAACGCGGCCAAAATTAGCTTTTCTCTAGTCGCCTGCTCCTCTTTGCCCACCCCTGGGTGAGTCTCGGCAAGGGCCGCTAGGCGCTTCCAGAACGCGTAAAGATTGTCTCTGGTTGCTAGGTTTTCAACTACAGGCGCCCACTCGGGAATCTCAGGGTAGATTTTCCCTCTATCCAGCGCTGTTTTAAAGAGCTTAAAGTGTTGGGAATCCGCAAGAATAAGCGGGTTTGCCGGAAGCGCGCCGAGGGCACGAGTATAGTCGCGTTGGCTTTCTGCGGAGCCAAAAAACTCAACCAGGCGTCGAGCCCGGACAGCTCTGAGTGGGTGTTTGCCACGACTGGGATCGAGAACCACGAATAAGGAACCACCCTTGATCGTCGTGGCAACATTTGCGGCAATCTTTGGGGGCAAAGTAGCGCCAATCCTCGATTCCCACGCTGAGCCGAGTCTTTTCCCCGCTTCCCTTGCCACCCAAGGTCCCAGGATGACCATCGCGTATTTTCGGGCGAGAAAGTCCTCTACAATTTGATCACTCGATTTTTCGGGCAGCACGACATATCCGCGCTTCGCCAGGTTGATCAGAAACTGGGTGGCCCGCTCACCCTCGGGACCGGCAAATCTAGCCTCTTTCCACGGTAGCATTCCCAGCCTTTTATCGGTGGAGATAAGCGAGGGCAAACCAGAATTATAGAGCCATATAGAGAGGTCATGGAGAAGGTTCAAATCAGGAGCGGTGGAAATAATAAACGGAGCAATCAATCCAGGAGGGGCAGCCTCATGCAGGCGCCGACACGCCGCAACAAATCCATCACCATCTGCGATCTCTTCAGCTTTGACCATGTCTTTCCAATACCAGAGCAGCCGAACGTCCCACGTGTGCCGTTGCTCATACGGCATAACATCCAGCGAACGGAAATAGGCCGCCCAGGTATCGCCTACTTGCGCCGCGATGGGATGGTTACTGGGATCGGATACATAGTCAGCAAAGTAACGAAACGCATCGGCCCACGTGATGAATTTGACCCTCACTGCCATCTTGTGTTGGGCCTGGAAATGCGCGAGTTCATCAAAGATCTGACTCTGTCCAAGTACCTGCCGGGCTAGCTCCCGATCTCTCAGCAAATCCTGCGGAGTCATATGAAGATATGTGACGCGCGAAGTTACAAAACCAGCGATGTCGGCGTCTGATGGCTGGTTGACTAATGCCGCTTCATCCGGCATTCGGATTAGCATCACTGGCTCGTCCGCGACTGTTTGAGCAACGGCCGCAGAAAAGGACCAGGTCCATATCACTGTCACCAAAATCAGTTTCAATTCGGCTTTCATGTTTCTACCGAATCACTGCTGCTCGAGGCCCAAGCAACCGGGCTCGCTATGGGCGAAGGCTGGAGGGTGTGGGATTCCGCAAAAACCGGCGATTCCGGTGAAATCGGCCACCCCTAAAACTTTAGCGAAACGAGTCCCTCATACTCTACCTTAATGTGCTCGATTTCAGTCAATCACGAAGTGGTTTTAGATCATCATCATCGTCTCGCCTTGGGTTTTCCCAGGCGTACTCATCAAGGCTGGTTTCGACGCGCTCGAATCGGCGTCTTCGATTCCCTTAAGCGATGGAGAACGGAAAACGGCATGAAAACAATGTCGGCGTTACCTACAGTAAGAGTATAATCTTGCTCTGCGGATCGTTGAACGTCAGATAGAGAACAGATTCCTTACTTACGCCCATTCCTCACGAATATGACGTTTTCGCCGCCGAACTCGCAATCGTGGGCGTAACGCAGGAGTTTGGTTAATCTTGAGAAAGACAGAATACCTAATCCCTAAGGAGAAAGTCATATGAAAGGGATCGTATATACGGAGTTCTTGGAAATGGTGGAGAGTAACTTCGGATTGGAAGTCGTTGACCGTATCATTGAGCAATCCGATCTGGCCTCAGGAGGCGCTTATACGGCGGTGGGAACCTATGACCATACCGAGTTGTTGAGGTTAGTAGGTGAACTTGCCAAAGTCACAGGAATGACCGTGCCTGATCTGTTGCGTGCTTTCGGTAGACATCTCTTCGGGCGGTTCGCGGTTCTCTATCCTCAGACACTCGAAGGGGCTTACTCGTCATTTTCCTTCCTTGCACGCATTGAAGGGATCGTACATGTGGACGTACGAAAGCTTTATCCAGATGCAGAGTTGCCCACCTTTGAATGTTCGGATCCGAATGGGGATGAATTGACGATGATCTACCGATCGACGCGCCCTTTTGCAGATTTTGCTGAAGGCTTAATCATGGGATGTGCCGAGCACTTTGGAGAGAAGATTGCTATCGAAAGAGAGGATCTTTGCGATGTCATTGGACCCGGCGTTCGTTTCACCTTGAAGAAGCAGGGGTGAGGCCATGGCCGAGATGATGCTGGAACGCCAGTTGAAACGTGAACGTCGGGCCCGAAAAGAGGCAGAGACCTTGCTCGAGCAGAAGAGTCGGGAACTTTATCTGATCAATCAGGAACTTCGGCGATTAACCGCAACACTGGAACAA
>Ga0187892_10010079_pt1 | contig 12130 bp, 13 predicted proteins | sample MA1701073metaG_FD_139345 | JGI IMG/M metagenome (GOLD analysis project Ga0187892, IMG submission 139345) | Bio-ooze microbial communities from a basaltic lava cave in the Kipuka Kanohina Cave System on the Island of Hawaii, USA - MA170107-3 metaG ...
CTAGGCGGCGGCTGTGGTCGCCGGGGCCGCGCCCTCGGACTTGCCCGCCCCCTCCGTGGCGGCCGCCTCCGCGGCGGCCGGGACGGCGGCTGGGATGCCGCCGGCGCGCTCGGGCTGGGCGCCCGGCTGGGGGTGCGGGCCGGGGCCCTGGGGCCGGGGGAGCGCAAGCGGCTCGAGCTGGGACGGGCCTTGGCGTCGGGCGCCCCCTTGCTCCTCCTGGACGAGCCGTTCGCCGGCGCCGGCCGGGACGACGTCGACCTCATGTGCGACGCCATCCGCCGCTCGGGCGCCGCCGCCGTCCTCGTCGACCACGACCTCGACACCGTCCTGGGCCTGGCCGACCGGGTGGTGCGCCTGGAGGGTGGCCGGGTGGTGAGCGCCCCCGCGTGACCGAGTTCGTCCAGTTGCTGGTCAAGGGCCTGGCCTTCGGGTCGGCGTACGGGCTCGTGGCCCTGGGGTTCGTGGTCGTGTTCAAGGCCACCGGCGTGGTCAACTTCGCCCAAGGGTCCTTCCTGCTGGCCGGCGCCTACCTGACCTTCACCGCCACCGTCCGGTGGGGGCTGCCGTTCCCGGTCGGCGTGGCCCTCGCCGGCGTGGGCGCGGTCGCCCTCGCCCTGGTGGTCGAGCGCGCCGTCGTCCGGCGGCTCACCGGCGAACCGCCGGTGACGGTCCTGCTCGCCACCCTCGGGGTGGCCATCGTCCTCGAACAGGTGGTCACCCTGGCCTGGGGCTTCCGGCCCCACCACATCGGCGACCCGTGGGGCGCCGCCAGCGTGCGCTGGGCGGGGGTGGCGCTCTCGCAGGTCGACCTGGCCACGCTGGCGGTGGCGGGCGCCGCCTTCGCCGGCCTGGCCCTGTTCTTCCGCCGCACCCGCCTGGGCCTGGCCCTCCGGGCGTCGGCCGCGGACCACGAGGCGGCCGCCGCCCACGGCATCGCCCCCGCCCTCGTCTCCCGATCGGCCTGGGCGCTGGCGGCGGGCGCGGCCACCGTGGCCGGCGTGCTGCTCGCGTCGGGGCCGGCGGCGGCCACCCCCGACCTGGGCGATGCCGCCCTGCGGGCCTTCCCGGCGGTGATCCTCGGCGGGTTCGTGTCCCTCGGCGGCGCCCTTGCCGGGGGGCTGACCGTCGGCGTGGTGGAGGTCATGACCGCGGGCTACCTGCCCGGCAACGAGCTGGTCGTGCCCTACCTGGTCATGCTCGCGGTGCTGCTGCTGCGGCCGCAGGGCCTGTTCGTGGCCCGGGAGGCGAGACGCCTGTGAAGCGCACCGCGGCGTTGGCGGCGGCGGCCGCCGCGCTTTACATCGTCATCCCGCTGCGGACGTCGGACTACTGGCTGTCGGTGCTCAACCTGGCCGGCATCGCCGCCATCGGCGCCGCCGGGCTGAACCTGCTGAGCGGGTACTGCGGCCAACTGTCGCTGGGCCACGCCGCCTTCCTCGGCACGGGCGCCTACGTGTGCGCCGCCCTCGGCGCCCCCCTGTGGGTGGCGGTCCCCGCGGCGGCCCTCCTGGGCGCGGCTCTGGGCGTGCTGGTGACCCCGTTCGCAGTCCGCCTCCGCACCCACACCCTCGCCATCGCCACCCTCGCCCTGGTGTTCATCGGCCAGCACGTCTTCCGGGAGTGGACGTCGGTCACCGGGGGCAACGCGGGGCGCTCCGACCTCCCGGTGGTCGACCTGCCCGGCGCCGCCGACCAGGGGTGGTTCTGGCTGGTCTGGCCGCTGGTGGCGGCGAGCGTGGCGCTGGTCGCGGCCATCGCCCGCAGCCGCCTCGGGCGGGACATGGCCGCCGTGCGGGCCGACGAGCGGGCCGCGGCCGTGGTTGGGGTCAACGTGGCCGCGACCAAGGCGGCCGCCTTCGCCCTCTCCGGCGCCCTCGCCGCCGCCGCCGGCGCCCTGTACGGCGCCTACAAGGGGTACGTCGGGCCCGAGGACTGGGGCCTGCTGGTGTCCATCCAGTACCTGGCCATGGTGTTGATCGGCGGGATCGGCACGGTCAAGGCGCCCGTCGTGGGCGCCCTCTTCGTCACCGCCCTGCCCCGCCTGGTCGAGGAGGTCGTCTCGCCGGGGACGGCGCCGCAGGTGACGCAGATCTTCTTCGGCCTGGCCATCGTGGCCGTGGCCAGCCTCCGCCGCCGCGGTGTCGATGTAACCGCCCGCCCGCGCCCGAGGTCCACCGCGTCATGCGCCGACCAACCGCAGTTGTAATCGCGCTTCTGCTCGCGGCGGCCGTCACCGCCTGCGGGCGCGACGAGCCCTCGGCCGCCCCCGGGTTCGACGGCCGGACCATCAAGGTCGGCGTGCTCACCCCCCTCACCGGCCCGGTGGCGGCCGTGGGCAAGCCGCTCACCGCCGGCGGGCAGCTGTACTTCGACTGGCTCAACGCCGAGCGGGGCGGCGTCGCCGGCCGGTACAAGGTCGAGCTGGTCACCGAGGACACCGCCTACCGCGCCGACACCGCGCTGAGCAAGTACCAGAAGCTCAAGGACGGCGTGGTGCTGTTCGAGCAGGCCCTCGGGACCGCGATCGTCAAGAACCTGGTCCCGTCCCTCGACCGGGACGGCATCGTCGCCTCCCCCGCGTCTCTCGCCGCCGACTGGGTCCGCCAGCGCCACCTGCTCGCCGTGGGCGCGCCGTACCAGGTGCAGTTCGCCAACGCCCTCGACTACTACGTGAACGACGCCGGCGGCCGGGACCGGCGGGTGTGCTTCCTCGGGGTGGCCAACCCCTACGGCGACGCCGGCCTGGCCGGCCTGGAGGCCGCCGCCCGGGCCCTGGGCGTCCCCGTCGCCGCCACCGCCCGCTACAACCAGGGCGACACCGCTTTCACCGCCCCGGTGAACCAGCTCAGCGACGCCCGCTGCGACGCCGTCTTCATGGCCACTTTCTCGGGCGACACGTCGCGCTTCGTGGGCGAGGCCGAGTCGCGCCAGTTCACGCCCCGCTACGTCGTGCAGGCCACCGGCTGGGACCCGTCCCTCGCCACCGGTCCGCTGGCGGCGGTCATGGCCCGCTCCCTGTGGGTCATGGGCGAGGGCACCGAGTGGGGCGACCGCCGGGTCAAGGGCCAAGCCGACATGCTCGACCGCCTGGCCCGCTTCGCCCCGGGCCAGGCGCCGGACTACTACTTCGTGTTCGGCTACTACCAGGCGTGGGCCGTGGCCCAGGTGCTGGAGCGGGCCGCCGAGCGCAACGACTTCACCCGGCCGGGCATCGTCCGGGCCATGGAGAGCGTGGGCACGCTGCGCTTCGACGGACTGTCCGGCGACTACGCCTACGGGCCGCCCGCGGCGCGGGTCCCGCCCCGCGCCTCCACCCTCTTCTCCGTCGACGCGGCCAAGCCCCTCGGCCTGGCCGCCCTCGAGGTCAACCTCCAGACCGACGCCGCCCGCCGTTACGTGTTCCCGTAGCCCCCGGTCGCGGGGATGGCCAGGCTCAGGAACAGGTTGCCGTCGCGCAGCAGAGGCCGCGGGCGGCGAAGGCGTCGAGCGCCTCCTCCACCTCGGCCACGGTGGCGGCGGCCAAGCCCAGCCGGAACGTGGACGTGAAGCCCACCACCCGGTACCGGTCCCACGGGATCGTCTCGACCAGCTCGGCGAGGTGGGCGGGGACGTGCTCGGCCCGCACCGCCAGCAGGTGGTCGGCGGGCAGCTCCAGCGGGCTCAGCAGGGGCGCGAGGGTGGAGCGGAAGCGCTCCAGGAGCGCCCCTTCGGGGTCGGGCGCGGCGTCGCCGAAGGCGGCGCGGGAGAACAGCCAGTCGCCGACCGCCACCCCGCGGTACTCGGACAGGACGGTGTAGAGCGCGGCGCCGATCCGCTTGCCGAAGTCGAGCGTCAGGTGGAACGTGTCGACGGGGAAGCCGTGCGTTCCGGCGATGGCCTTGAGCAGGCCGAGCTCGATGGACGGGTGCGCCATCGACACGAACGGCATGGACACCAGGGCGACCGGCCAGTCGGCGCGCCGCGCCCGGGCGGCGGCCGCCAGCCGCTCGGGATCGCCGCGGACGGGTACGGGAGGCCGGTGCCGCGGCATCCCGACGGGAACCGCGACGGCCGCGCTCATCCGATCCTGACGGTGATGCTGCCGGTGATCGCACCGCCGCCGCCGACGTTGACGGTTCCCGTGCCGGTGACCGGACGGGCGTTGGCCACCCCGCCGCCCGCCCCCGACGCGAAGGCGCCGGCGAAGGCGCCCCCGACCGGCGGCATGCCGCCCGCCCCGGCGACGGCGAGGCCCCCGCCCATGCCGAAGCCGGCGACCTCGGCGTCGCCCTCCAACTCCTCGAAGCCCTTCTTGGCCATGGCGATCATGACCACCAGCAGCGCCCGCTCCTCCTCGGACAGCTGCGCGCTCAGGTCGTCGAGCTTCTTCGCCAGGCTGTCGATCTGGCCTGCTGGATGACGGCGTCGGCCACGGTGGCTTCTTCCCCGGTTGGTGGAGACGCATCTCGCCCGTCGCCCGATCTAGAGGCAAAAGGCGCCCGCCGGTTACACCAGCTCAGCCCAGGCGGCGGCGGATCTCGGCCGGGTACTCAGGGAAGTAGGAGGCGATGACCGAGAGGTCGAACCGCCTGAGGATGGATGTGGGCGGCTCGCGCTCCAGGAGGAACGCGAACGACTCGCGGACCAGGCGCTCGTCGTCGCCGCCGGTCACGTCGTAGGAGTGCTTGCCGTCCACGACGACCGTGAACCGGCCCGCCCCGGTACGGGTGACGGCGATGTCAGCCACCCGGCGGCTCGCTGCGGTCGACCAGGATGGCGATGCCGCCGGCGATGACGATGGGCACGCCGATGCGGACGGCGGAGAACAGGCCGGTGTCGAGGTCGTACTCCGACAGCACCCGCGACAGTTGGAAGGTGTAGAGCAGGGCGACGGCGACGGCGGCGCCGCCGGCGATGCGGCGGTAACGCAAGCCGCCGGGCAGCACGCAGAACACCCCCGCCACGACGGCGGCGGCGACGAGCAGGAGGCCGATCTTGACGCTGCTGCTGCCGGCGTTGTAGTCGACGAGGAACAGCAGGGGGACGCTGAAGGCGTTGCCGGAGAACGCGGCCGGCCCGGTGATCTTGATCCAGGGCAGCAGGCTGCCGATGAGAACCACCGCCGCGCCGACGGGAGCGGGGCCGAGCTGGAAGTCGCCTAAGGAGGGGAACGAGCGCCTCGGCCGCGTCGCCGTCTGGTCCGTCGGGTCGGTGGGCCGCCCCCGCCCCGCCCGCTCGGGCCCCACGTCACGTTCGGACGGGCGAGCCGCGGGCGCCGCCCCCACCGGGGCGCCGCTGGCGGGCTGGCCTCCGGCCGCCGGGCCGGCCGCCTCCACCGGGGCGCCGCTGGCGGGCCGGCCTCCGGCCGCCGGGCCGGCCGCCGCCTCCGTCCACCCGCCGAACAACGGCGCTTCGTTCCACCCGCCGAGCGGCGCCTCGGCCGCCCCGCCGAACGGCGCCTCGCTCCACCCGCCGAGGGGCGGCTCGGCCGTCCCGCCGAAGGGCGCCTCGGCCCTCCCGCCGAAGGGCGCCTCGGCCGTCCCGCCGACGGGCGCCTCGGCCGTCCCGCCGAAGGGCGCCTCGGCCGCCCCGCCGAACGGCGCCTCGCTCCACCCGCCGAGGGGCGGCTCGGCCGTCCCGCCGAAGGGCGCCTCGGCCGTCCCGCCGAAGGGCGCCCCGGCCGTCCCGCTGACGGGCGCCTCGCTCCACCCGCCGAGCGGCGCCTCCGTCCATCCACCGGGCGTCTCGGCCGTCGCGCTAACGGGCGCCTCGGCCGCGAAAGGCGAGCGTTCGGGGCCGGGCCGGCTCTGCGGGGGCAACTGGAATGGGTCGGGCCGCTGGGTGGGCGCGGAGGCCGGCGCGGATGGCTGCGGCTGGGGCCGGGGCCGCTCTTGGGTCACGGCCTCCGGCTGCGGGTGCGGGAACGGCTGCGGCCGTGGCCCCGCGGCCGCTCCGGCGCCTGCGGCCGGGCCGGCGGCGCCTGCGGCCGGGCCGGCGGCGCCTGCGGCCGGGTCCCATTCGGGCTCGGCCGGCCGGGAGCGGGGTGGGGGTTCGGCGGGGCGGAACTGCGGCGCGGGCGCCGGCTGGGGCCGAGGAGGGACGGCCACCAGGCGGCGGGCGTCCACCCACCCCTGCCAGCCGTTGGAGAACAGCACCCGGCCCCACGCGCCCCGTTGCTCGACGAGCTGCATGCGGATGCCGGGCTGGACGTTGGCGACGACGGGGCGGGCGCCGTCGGGCTGGTCCCAGGCCTGCAAGCCGTCGGGCGGCGCGACATGGGTGGCAAGGAACCCGCCGCTACTCACCGCAGCATCCCTTCACCTGTCGTTCCCCCTGGACGTTCCCCGCCCCGCTCGTCCACAACTTATCCTCTTGCTCGTCGACCCTCACGGATCGCGCCGTAGCGGGCCAACGCCTCCCTGCGTTCCTCGGCGTGGTCCACGATGCGGTCGGGGTAGCCGAGCCGGGCGGCGGCCGGCGCCTTCCACGGCTCGTGGGCCGCGGCGCCGGCGACGCCGGCCAGCTCCGGCACCCACCGCCGAACGTAGTCGCCGTGGGGATCGTGTTCCTTCCCTTGCGTGACAGGGTTGAAGATGCGGAAGAACGGCGCCGGGTCGGTCCCCGTGCCGGCGACCCACTGCCAGTTGTGCTGGTTGGAGGCGAGGTCGCCGTCGACCAGACCTTCCATGAACCACGCGGCGCCGCGGGCCCAGTCCACGTGGAGGTCCTTGACCAGGAAGCTCGCCACCACCATCCGCACCCGGTTAGGCATCCACCCCTCGGCTCGGAGCTGGCGCAAGCCCGCGTCCACGATGGGGTAGCCGGTGCGCCCCTCCGCCCACGCCTCGAACCGGGCGTCGGTCCGGGGCCCCCTGTCCACCTCGATGAAGCGCATGGCCGGCTGGAGGGCTTGGCGGGCTGACTCGGGCCGCCGCCACAGGACGTCGGCGTAGAACTCCCGCCACGCCAGCTCGCGGCGCAGCTTCTCGGCGCCGGCCGACCGGCCCAGGCGGGCGAGGACCTGGCGGGGGTGGAGGCACCCGAACTTCAGGTAGGGCGACAAGCGGGACGTGGTGTCGAGGTCGGGACGGTCGCGGTGGCGGTGGTAGTCGGCGACAGCCACGAGGAAGTCGTCGAGCCGGCGGCGACCGGCGCCCTCGCCCGCGGGCGGCAGCGCGGCGGTCAGGTCGTCAGGAGCTGGGGGTGGGCCGTCCGACGGGACGCCGCCCGCCCAGCGCACGCCCTGCGGCGGTTCCGCCGGCTGGCCCCACCCGTACTCACGCCACGCCCGGTAGAACGGCGTGAACACCTTGTAAGGCTCGCCCGCGGCCGAGCGGATCTCGCCCGGGTCGACTGCGTAGGGCGATCCCACGGCGGTCAACGCCGCCTCCTCGGCCACCGCCTGGTCGCGAATACGCCCGTACGGCCCGAAGTCGGCGCTGACGTAGACGGCCGCCGCCTCGGTCTCCCGTGCCACCAGCGCCACCACCTCCCGCGGCCGCCCGCGGCGGACGACCAGCCGGCCGCCCGTGCGCTCGTCCAGGTCCGCCAGGCAGCCGGCCAGGAACGCCCGGCGCGGCGCGCCCGCGGGCTGCCACAGCGCGTCGTCGACCACGAAGAGGGGGACCACCTCGTCGTGGGCCTCGGCCGCGGCGACCAGCGCCGGGTGGTCCGCCAGGCGCAGGTCCCGGCGGAACCAGAGGATCGCGGTCGACGGGGTCAGAACTGCATGCCGATGTCGAAGCTTGCCGCGAACCCGCTGCCGTCCCGGGTGACCTCCAGCGTCAACTGGTCGTTGGCCTGGCGAAAGATCCCGTCGGCCGAGTTCATGGTGCGGCTCCCGCTGCGGTACGGCGCGTTGGCGTGCACCTGGCTGGTGAAGCTGTCGTCGAAGAACAGCTGGGACGTGAAGTCCCGGTTGTCCATCCGGATCTTGATGTGGATGTGCACGCTGCGGCCCTGGTAGGCGCCGGGGTAGATGGTGGTGAAGGCGCAGCCTCCGCTGGCGTCGGTGGTCTGGAAGCCCCGGAGGAACTTCTGGCCCACCGTGTTGTCGGCCGAGACGTCGGAGTAGAGGCCGGCGGCGTCGCAGTGCCACACGTCGACCATGGCCCCGGCCAGCGCCGTGCACTGGCCCCCCGCCCCCACCCGGGACACCCGGAAGCTGAGCCGCAGTTGGGCGCCGGGTCTGGTCGAGTTGTTGGACGGGTCGACGCGGATGTCGGAGCGGTTGAGCCGCTCGTCGACGAAGAACGGGCCTTCGGTCAACTCCGGCTTGACCACGCAGGCGGGCGGGGAGACCGTCGCCGGGGCGCGCGTGGTCGCGGCGGGCGCGGTGGTCGGCGCCCCGACCCCGGTGGAGCTGGTGGCTTGCTGGGCGCCGCCGCCGTCCCCGTCCGATCCGCACGCCGGCAACAGGACGGCGCCAGCGGCGAAGAGGGCGAGGGCTTCGCGGCGAGTGAGCAGCCGCCCGACGATCTGGTCGTCGTCCTTGAGGTCGTCGTCCTTGAGGTCGTCGTCCTTGGTGTGGTCGTCCATGGGTGCAGACTGATCTCCGATCCTGAGAGGTTGCTGGGAGGCCCCTCCGATCACTCGTCGATCCGCAACGCCGAGATGAACGCCTCCTGCGGCACCTCCACCCGCCCGATGGACTTCATCCGCTTCTTTCCTTCCTTCTGCTTCTCCAGCAGCTTCTTCTTGCGGGTGATGTCTCCGCCGTAGCACTTGGCGATGACGTCCTTGCGCACCGCCTTCACCGTGGTGCGGGCGACGATCCGCCCGCCGATGGCGGCCTGGATGGGGACGTCGTACTGCTGGCGGGGGATCAGCTCCCTCAGCTTCTCGGTCAGGCGGCGGCCGTAGTCCTCCGCCCGGGACTTGTGCAGGATCGTGCTGAAGGCGTCCGCCTGCACGCCGTTGAGCAGCAGGTCGACCTTCACCAGCTCGCTGGTTTCGTACCCCGCCGGCTCGTAGTCCAGGGACGCGTACCCCTTGGTCCGCGACTTCAGCTGGTCGAAGAAGTCGATGACGACCTCGGCCAAGGGGATGCGGTACACGAGCTCGATGCGTTCGGGGCCGAGGTACTCCATCTTCTGCATCTCGCCCCGCCGGGTCTGGCACAGGTCCATCACCGTGCCCGTGTACTCGGTGGGCAGCAGGGTGGTGACGGTCAGGTACGGCTCCTCGATGGCCTTGAGCTGGTTGGGCTGGGGCATGTCGGCGGGGTTGCTCACGTGGACGTCGGCGCCGGTGGCGAGGTGGGCGACGTAGGCCACCGACGGCGCGGTGGCGATCAGGCCCAGGTCGAACTCCCGCTCGAGCCGTTCCCTGACGATCTCCATGTGCAGCAGGCCGAGGAACCCGCACCGGAACCCGAACCCGAGCACGCCCGACGACTCGGGCTCGTAGGTGAACGACGAGTCGTTGAGCCGCAGCTTCTCGAGGGCTTCGCGGAGGTCGGAGAACTCGTCGCCGTCGATCGGGTACAGGCCGCAGAACACCATGGGCTTGGGTTCGCGGTAGCCCTGCAGTGGGTCGGCGGCCCCGTGGGACGCGGTGGTGACGGTCTCGCCGGCACGGGCCTCGGCCACGTCCTTGACACCCGCGATGAGATAGCCCACTTCGCCCGGGCCGAGGTCGGCGACCGGCACGTTGGCCGGCGTGCGAACGCCGATCTCCTCGGCGTCGTGGGTGACCTTGGCCTGCATGAAGCGCAGCTTCGTGCCGGTGGTGAGCACGCCGTTGACGACCCGCACGGCGCTGATCACGCCCCGGTACTGGTCGAAGTAGGAGTCGAACAGCAGGGCCTGGAGGGGTTGGTCCGGATCGCCGGCCGGCGGCGGGATGCGGGCGACCACGGCGTCGAGCAGGTCGGGCACGCCCTCGCCGGTCTTGCCGCTGATGCGCAGGACGGTCTCGGGATCGATGCCCAGGACCTTCTCGATCTCGGCCAGGACGCGCTCGGGCTCCGACGCGGGGAGATCGATCTTGTTGACCGCGGCCACGATCTCCAGGTCGTGCTCGATGGCCTGGTAGGCGTTGGCCAGCGTCTGGGCCTCGATGCCCTGGGTCGAGTCGACGAGCAGGACGGCGCCCTCGCACGCGGCCAGGCTGCGGCTCACCTCGTAGCCGAAGTCGACGTGGCCGGGCGTGTCGATGAGGTGGAGCGTGTAGCCCTTCCAGGCCAGCCGGACGTTCTGGGCTTTGATGGTGATGCCCCGCTCCCGCTCGATGTCCATGGAGTCGAGGTACTGCTCGCGCATCTCGCGGGGGTCGACGGCGCCGCACAGCTCGAGGATGCGGTCGGACAGCGTCGTCTTCCCGTGGTCGATGTGGCTGATGACGGCGAAGTTGCGGGTGCGGTCCTGGGGGATCATCTCGGCTCGGCGCCCATTGTGGCCGCTACGCGCGGCGAGGAACGCCGAGGCCACTACGGTGGCCTGGTTCTCGGGGTTCTCCTTGCCCTCGTCCTCCTCCTGGCGGTGTGCGGGTCCGCCGGCCGGGCGGTCCTCGGTGCGTGCCGAGTGGTGGTCGAGCCGCGAGCCGACCGGCTGGTCGTCGCCGCCTGGCTGGGTGCGTTGCTGTGCGGTTCCGCCCTGCTGATGACCTCATTGACCATGCCCCTCGGCGTGGGCTCGGTCGCCGGTGTGCTGGGGGCGATCACGCTCGGTGCGCTGGTGAGGGCGGACGTGCGGGCCGACTGGAAGTCGGTTGCCGGCGCCGCCCGCACCCGGGCGGGGTGGGGGTGGGCAGCCGGCCTGGGGGCGCTGGCCGCGGTCTTCTCGCGGCGGGTCGAGTACTTCGACTCGGGCGCCTACCACGTGGGTGTCATCGAGTGGTTGACGAGCTACGGGACCGTCCCGGGCGTGTCCCTCGTCCACTCTCGGCTGGGGTTCGGCTCGACCTGGTTCGGGCTGGCGGCGGTGTTCAACGACGCGGCTTCCACGCACGGATGAACGCCGTCCCGGGTGGGTTCGCGGTCGCGCTGGCGGTGGCGCACCTGGTGGTGGCCGGCCGGCGGGTGGCGGGGACCGGCGCCGCTCAGCCGCCGGACGTCTTCCTCCTCGTGGCGCTGGCCGCGACGCTGGCGATGACCCCGGACGACCTGATGATCTCGCCGTCCCCGGACTTGCCCGCGGCCGTCCTGATCGTCGAGGCGGCGTGGCTGATGGCGCGTTGGTACGGGGCCCAACCCAGGAGCCCGCGTGCGCCCAAGCCGCGGTTCTCCTCGCGGTCGGGGCGGTGGGGGTGAAGCTGCACGCCGCGCCGGCGGCGGTCGGGGCCTTGGCGCTGGCGTTGGTCGCGGTGCGCTCCGTGCGCTTCGTTCGTTCCGGGTTGACGACCCTGGCGGTGGCCGCGGTCCTGGCGCTGCCCACGTTCGCATCCAACGCCGTGACCTCGGGCTGCCCCCTCTTCCCCGCGCCGCCGTGTCTCGACGTGGCGTGGCGGTTGCCGGCGGGCGAGGCGGAGCGCCTCCGCACGGCGATCCGTGATTTCGGTCGGGGGACCCTGAACGCGCCCGAGGCGCAGCGCTCCGGCCAAGGATGGGTGGGCGGGGCGTGGCTGTGGCCCCGGGAGCGGACGTCTTCGGCGGTCGCTGTCGTCGTCGGCGCGGTGGCGATCGCGGTCGCCGCGACCGCTCTGGCGCGACTCTTGCCTCAGTCGGGCCGAGCGCTCGCGGTGGTCGGGGGCGTCCTCGCCGTGGGGCTCCTCTCACGGCGGCTGGGGGGCGTGGTGCTGGTCGCGTCCGCGTGCCTGGCCGCCCTGTCGGCGTGGAAGGCGCGGCTGCCCGGCGGTCGGGCGCTGAGCCTCGTCGCCCTCGCCGGCTCAGGAATGGTGATCGTTCTCGCTCCACTGGTGCGGTTCGGCGCCGGCTATGTGGCGGTGGCGATCGGCGTGGTCGGGGTCTCCGGGCTAAACGCGCCAAAGTGGCAAAGAATCCAGCTACTAACCTTGGTTAGGCGACGCAGGACTGGACTGCGAGGCGCGCGTGGCCTAGCCTCGTCTCGTCGATAACGCAGTTCGCGTCGCCCTTTCTGTCAGGCTGACCGGAGACGCTTGAGGTAGCTGACCATCCCTCAAGGGCGAGACTGGAAGCGATAGAACGATGACCATGCCAACCCTGACGATGCAGCGCGCCCATGATGAGGCC
>Ga0187892_10010080_pt1 | contig 12128 bp, 14 predicted proteins | sample MA1701073metaG_FD_139345 | JGI IMG/M metagenome (GOLD analysis project Ga0187892, IMG submission 139345) | Bio-ooze microbial communities from a basaltic lava cave in the Kipuka Kanohina Cave System on the Island of Hawaii, USA - MA170107-3 metaG ...
CGCCGCGATCCTCCGGCGCATAGGCGACGGCGATCGAGTCCTTGTGCACATCGAGACCGACATAGAGGATTTTGCTAGACTCTGCCATGGCTGACCTCCACGTTTGTTCTGTGCCACGAGCACCGGGCGGCTCTGGCCGCACCAGGCTAACCCGCGTAGAGCGCTGGAGGTCAGCCTCACTTCGTGGAAGTCATTCTGTCTAGAAAGCTGTGGTGATGCGGAAGAGGATTAAGCAAGGTCGGAAGGTGGAGGTCAAGTTCAGCCCGCGCGAACGGGTCTTGGTGCTGGAGCACACGTTCACCGGGCCCGAGCTGACAACAGCGCTCCGCCGGGCGCAGCTCGAGTCGGGAGCGTACGTGGTTCGGTACACGCTCGACGATCTCGACGAGCTGCTGGGGTTCGTGGCGGCCGAGGCCAACCACGCAAAGGACAAGAAGCTTCGCAAAGAGCTGGACGTTCTATACGCGCGAGTCCGCCGTGAGATGGAGTCATACGATGACGGCCTGTGGCAACGGGCTTTCTAACCCCGCGCTGGAGCAGACCGCTGGCTCGCCTTCGCTCGCCGCGGCTGCTCACCGCGAGCGTTCGGCGGCTTGGCGAGGCCGGTTGCGACGCTGACGCCGGAGTTTCTGGGCCCTCCTTGCTAGCCGTGTCAGGCACCCAATGGCGGGAGTCAGAAAGCATGTAGCTAACGCCGCTGATGAATGAGGCTCAACGCGTGAACGAATCAACGACGGCGTACGAGTCGCTCTTGCAGGAAGTTATGAAGCGCTGCAGCAAAGTAGGTGCAGTGCTTGAGCGTGCCCAGCGCAACCGCAGGGCGCTGCTGAGCCAGTACGCTACCGGCCAGCGTCTGCGCGGGCTCAATGAGATCCTCTGCTTTCTTGCCGCTGCCGAAGCAGCCTATGGGAACGCCGGACCGTTGCAGGAAGTCCGGTTCCTGGTCACCCGCGGGACGGCTAACCTGGAGGTCGCGCTAGAGGCACTGCTGGCTGTCGAGCCGACCATCGTGTGCGATGCGATGCGCGATCTGATGGAGATGGAACTGTTGCTCGATGACTTCCTCCATGATCCCGCGGCCATCCGCGATTGGCTCACCCTGGACAAGAAGACGCGCCGCAAGCGATTCGATCCGGTCAAGCTGCGCGAGCGGTTCGCCGCGCGTGTCGGCCAAGATCCCAAGGCGCTGGGGCTTTCCTCTTGCTACGCCCTCCACAGCGAACTCCTCCACGTCACGCCCTTGATTTCGCCTTTCGGACGAGGCGTGGTGCCGTATGAGCACCCGTTTGACGTTGAAATTCTCTTTGCCGAGGTCTTCGAGCACGCCCGTCGAACTGTCTACGCCATCTACAGGCTGGCCGAGAAACTTGCGCGAGCCGACCACGGTCTGGCGCATCCGGGCGGCGGTCTGCCGGAAGCGAGCAAGGCATGGATCTCGACGGAGGCCATGCTTGGGTTCGTTCTGGCACTGCACGCAGAGCAACGCCGCCGGGCTGGGCATCCGGATTGGGAAGAGGGGTATGACACTGAACACCTCAGCGTACCAGCAACAGTCGGTATGAACGTGTACCGTGAGGCCTTCAGGCTGATGGCGAAGAATGAAATCACATCCGATTCCGGCGAGCCTGTTCGTACCGGAGAATTGCTCCAGGCCGTGATCCCGATCGTGCTAGAGAAGGCCTCAAAGGCAACCACCAACTGGCTGCCCGACAGAGAGGAAGACGCGGGAGTCAACCGCGGGTGAGAATCACCGCCGAACAAGCCGTTTCACCAGACGCCGGCCTCACTCCCTGCGGTCGCTCGGTCGGCGCAGGTGAACGGTCGCGTTCGACGGACGGGATGATGAGGTAGGCGTGAGCCGAGTCCTGGTCCGCGTTGGCTTGGGCGTAGCGGTGCTTATCGCCGTCGGCGTTGCGGCCGCCGCCGTATTTAAGCTCGGAGTTGCCGATGCTACCACCTGGGCGACCCTGGCGGCGGTCCTGGCCGTGATCGCGGCGGTCAGTTCCGCGTGGACAAGCCAGCGCGTTGTCGAACTGCAGGAGGACGCCATCGAGCCGAACCCGACACCGGCGTTCGATCTCCGAAGCCGCTACGACCTCGCGCAACTCCGCGTAACAAACCGGGGCGGATCTCCGGCGTATGGCGTTCGCGTCGTCTGGGACGACCCGCTCCGAGACGAGGACGGTCAAGAGGTTGCGGTGGGCTTGGACAACACGATCCCCGTACTGGGGCCGGGAGAAACTGCATCGGTTGGGCTCGGCACAGCGCACGGCTTCATGGCCAAGACAGCTGACACGACACGCCGCGGCGTCACCGTCTTCCAGAATGCCTCCGGCCGCGAGCGGTCGAAGCGGTTCGTCATCAGCGCTGAGCATGAACGGCGGGCCCTGTTGCATGACCAGGAAACATCCAGGACGCTGTACGACCTACAGCGGGTCCCGGATGAGCTTAAGCGCATCGCTGACGCAATCTCGAAGGCCGCCCGAAACCGGGCGCCAGACCGGGACAAGACGTGAACCGTCGAACAACAGGCTGGAGCGGCCGGGCTGCGCCGGCCGCTCAGCCTGCGTCGCGCCCTCCGTGGCCGCGTAGGCGACCGCGATCGAGTCCTTGTGGACATCGAGCCCGACGTACAGTGTGTTACCGTTCTTCATGGCTGGCCTCCGATCTCGTGGTGAATGCCAGTGCGCATTCTGCGGCTCTGGCCTCCACGGAGGCTAACCCGCGTTGATGAGACGGAGGTCAGCCTCTTCGATCGGCAGTCATTATGTCTAGACGACATGAAAACCGTGTCATGACACGATACACAACGAGATCGGTGGCGATTCTGTCTCTGACGCTTCTCCTTTGCGGAGCGAGTTCGGCGCAAGCTCAAAGTGCGCAGGAGATCGCAAAGAAGGCATTCGCATCGACGGTTCTCCTGGTGATGGAAGACGCAAGCGGCCAACCGCTGTCACTGGGTAGCGGCTTTTTCGTCCGTGACGGACAGATCGCCAGCAACCTTCATGTCGTCGAAGGTGGCGTCAGAGGATACGCGAAGCTGGTTGGCCAGAAAGCAAAGTACGACATCGAAGGTATCACTGCGGCTGATCCCAAACGTGATCTCGTTGTGCTCAAGATCTCCGCGGCAGGCCGACCGATACTACCCCTCGGCGATAGCGACGCTGTTCAGGTTGGGGAGTCGGTCTACGCCGTGGGCAATCCACAGGGATTGGAGGGCACCTTCTCCCAGGGAATCGTCAGCAGCATCCGAGAGGTTAGCACCGACAAGCTCCTCCAGATCACGGCTCCAATTTCCCCAGGCAGCAGCGGCGGCCCAGTGTTGAACACCAAGGGTGAAGTCATCGGGGTTTCGGTCGCGACCTTCAGGGGAGGGCAGAACCTCAACTTCGCGATCCCTTCGAGTTACCTGAAAGCCGTCCTGGGACAGTCGGGTCCTCCCAGGCCTCTGTCGGAGGTGAGACCAAACAAGGCCCAACGATCGATCCTGGCGGACTTGGGCGGCCGAAGTTCAGAGGGTGTGGTGGCCGACCAGGTGATCTGGGACTATCCCTTCGGCGTTAGCGGTGAGTACACGCTCTCCTTTCGAAACAAGTTACGTGAGAGTGTCAAGAACGTGTACTGTCTCGTGATCTTCTATGACGCCACGGGCAATCCGGTCGATGTGGATGTGGTCCGATATACGGGCCTCATTCCTGCCGGTCTGGCCAAAAGGGTGAAAAGCCGAGTGGACAAGAGCGTGCAAGACCTGACGACAGATACTCGCTCTGGTGCAAAAAGCCCGAAGACTAGAATCGAGTTTCGCATTCTGAACTTCGAGATCGTGAACTGAATGCATTCCTCGCCTAGCAACAACCATTCAGCGGCGTGTGCCTCGCGCCACAGCTGATGCCGGGCGACCAGGCAGCAAGGTAACGGAGTTGGGTGAGCAGCAAGGAACAGCGATCCGTGGTGCAGGTTAAGAGACTTCTCAACCTGCTTGGGCTCGGCGGCGCTCAGGTGCGCTCCGACATCCCGCCGCGCCCCGATGTGTTCGCAGAAGTCGACGGCCGCCGGATTGCCATCGAAACCACCGACTATCACGGTGACGAGACAAGCCTTGGTGGTAGCGCCGTACGGAGGCGCGAGCAGCACGACGCTGCGGCTGGACGAATACGGACATACGCGGTGGCGGCCGACCCACTGCGCGGGTTGGTCTGCCGGATCCAGGCAAAAATGTCCAAGCACTACGATCTCTCCGGAGCTGACGAAGCATGGCTCGCAATTTTCGCGGGCGTGCCACAATCCGGCGCCGCTGCAGCAACCTTCCTCGTCACGACTTTTCTGAACTCTCAACAGCTGACCATCCACACGGCGCCCTTGCTTGAGGCGTCGATGTTCCACCGCTCCTACATCCTCTGCGAACTCACTGAGACGGGACACCCCAGGCTCTACGCTTGGGAAAAAGGGTGCGCCTGGACCGAAGAACGGCAGCGTTCGGCCCTGGATGACGCAGGATGCACGAGCGATTCCTCGACGACTTCTGAACGCGCGGGCCGCGGCAGTTGTCCGTCTGCGGCAGGCCCCGGGTTCGAGGAGTTTTGAGGTGAGCGATGGCAAGCAACTTTCTCCGTGCGACCTGGAGTCAACTCGACTCTCATGAGCTTCGTCTGCTGCTAGACGAGAGGATCGGTGGGCCGGGGCAGTACGATGGCCGCGAATCCAATCCCCAACGCATTCACCTACCGCTCGCCGGGCCGCAGTGCCGCGTCACACTGACGTACTCCGGCCGCGCCATCAGCAGCGTCGAGCCCGGGCCGGCGTTCGATCAATCCCAGTGGGATGCCATCGCCGAGGAGATTGAGACAGAAGTCCTCGCCGGCCCTGAGAGGATGGGGCGAGAATACGGCTTCTGCAGCCACCGCGTGTTGGGGTCGTGGCGTGGGGACCGGTCTGGCGTTCAAATCCTCCCGCAGCATCCAGAGTCACCGGCCGCGGCTGTCGAGTGCGCAGAACATCCGTTCATCCTTGAATTCCCCGTCCGGGAGGCCGGCTACTGGCCGATCACCAACCACCGCCGGATGCGGGAGCACCGCCGGCTGGCGCTGATGCTCAATACTGTGCTCGCCGGACGGGTGAGCGTGCAGGGCCGCCGGGCCGGGCACTCCTGGGGATGCTTCCACCGGGACGGTGGCGAACTTGAGGTCCGCTGGGTTCAGAACGAGTACTTCGGGCGCCTCGGGCAATGCGTCTCGGAGGCACCTACGCCGCTATCCGGCGAGCGACTTGAGGTGATCCCGGCCGACCGGTACTTCGAGGAGGTCAGGGGTATCGACGGACGTGGCCTGCGCGTTCCCTCCGACCTCGACGACTCAATCTGCCGCTACCGGCACCTTCCCGCGGCCCGTAAGGAAGAGTTCGACAGGGCCGCCTACTGGCTCGACATGTCCTCGCGGCAGTGGACGATCTCGATGTCCTCGTCGTTCGGCGCCCTCGTGTCGGCGGTCGAGTCGCTCATTAACCAGCGTGGACCCGGGTCCACGGCCCGGTTCCGGAACTTCCTTGAGCGGTACGCGCCGGGTGCATCGTTGGAGGCTCGTCGCAACGAGATGTACGACCTGCGTTCGGGGATCTTCCACGGCAGCGACCTAATGACAATCGATCAGGACATCTCATTCGGTTGGGACCCACTCTGGTTGAATGAGAGGGAGTTGCACCAAGAGCTCTGGGGCCTGACCCGGTCCGTCATCCGGAATTGGCTCCAGAATCCACCGCCAATTTGATCGATACTGTGGAGGCTCTGAGCAAGGCAACGGGCCGAACCAGGCGCTGCAGCAGACCGGTGGGGCACGACGGCGTTCTGGGGTTCAACGGCTCTCCAGCCCCGCCGGCTGCTGAGCTGGGTTGGTAGGTTAGGCGCAAACTACCCAGGCTGGGGCCTAGAGAGTGATTATTCAGAAGGTGATCAAGGGTATCGGCGGCATCGGCCGCCCCGACGCGCGCCGACTTCTCGCGCAGGGAATCGTTTGTAACTGGTGGCGCAAGGTGGATCCACTTCCGAATCCCGAGATTCCCCTCCGCCTCACGGAGAGGAATCTTGAATGGCATCAGAACCGGTACGAGGACCCCGACCCCCCTTCCCTACTCAGATCGAGCGGTTTGATTTCTACGAGATCATCCAGGTCCAGAAGGACTTTGCCGCCGGCCGAGTACCGGCGCCATCAGATACCGAACAGAACCCAGGCTTCTTTCGCCCACCTGAGGAAGTTGCCAATATACGGGGCTACCTCGTATGAGCGCACAATGAGCATGATAGAGAGTCTTGAACGGCTTGGGCTCGAGCCAACTCGCGTACGTGCGCTCCGAGACGCCTGCGCCGCAATCGGTCGCGGCTACCTCAGGCGCGCCGAATCATCCGAGACGTCCACGGATCGCCATCTAAGCCTCTTTGTAGCGGGCACGAACTTACGACGTGCAGCCGCGCACTCACTCCTTCTGGCAGAAACAGAAACGAGCCACATCCTCTTCCGTGAAGCGGCGAGCGCGTACACAGTAGCTGGCTCTGACTACGGCTTCTTCGTCGACTCATTGGCGCACGACGTAACAAACAGACGAGGATTTCTCCCTCCCAGAAGTCACTAGCCCGCTGAACGTCTGGCGTCTCTGGAGCCCTCGCGTAACACTACGACGTGTTGGACCCAGACACGACCGGCGGACAGAGGAGAGGATCGTTCAGTTTCGAAAGGCGCTGGAAGCGTATAGAACAGAACGAGTGGGGCTACTCGGATTCCAGGTGGGAATGTATCTCGACCTCTTTGACGCGGTGTGGTTTCCAGTGGATCAGCCCTCTGACCATTCGCTCCGAGAGGCGCTCTTACCCATCATAGTCGGCTATTCAACTACGCTCAAACAATGTCGCAGTGATCACTACCACTGGACGCGTCTCGCACAACCGCTTCACCAAGTTGAACCAGACGTAATCGATGTCTTGCTGGTGGTCGACTGGTGGCTTCGGGCGCGGCAAGAATCTATCAGCCGGGTTGTCCGTGGTATTCCGCTCGGGCCCGAAACCCTACTCTTACTCGGAGGAGCACTCGAGCAGTACAACGCCTGGGAGCCACAGTGACCCAAAGGGTCCGCGACTTTGAGCGCCTAACAAAAGGACAACAGGCTGGACGCTCGCGTTGCTCGCATCCCCCCGGTGAGCGTGGCCGTTCGTCGTACCGGAGCGGGCCGCATCATCATGGTTAGTTCAGAAAACAGAAACGCTACCGAAGACCGGCGCTACTTAGGGAAGGTCTGAATAAGTGGTCATGACGACATGGTTCCTGCGCCGGACGATCTGCCGGCGGCTGACGAAGGCCCGTCGAAACGTGTGGTGGGCTCCATGAGCGCTCGCCAGGTCGCCGACCGCCTGCTGGAGACACTACGCCCCCTGCAGGCGAAGCAGATATCTCCGCGCCATGAACAAGTTCGCCAGGGCACAGGCCACGACGAGCCGGTGCAGGTTCTTCGCCAGGCCGCGATAGCGCACCTTGGTGAACCCGAAGACGCGTTTGATGACGCCGATCGGGTGCTCGACCTTGGCACGCACCCGCGACTTCCATCGATTCTTCTCGCGCTCGACAGGGCTCAGCGGTCGGCCCCTGTACCCTTTGTGCTAGGTGAAGTCTTGGGCGTGGGGCGCACACCCACGAAGGACCGCCGTCTGGCCCGTGGAGGCCGAGTCGCCCCAGACGCGCTGCTCGCCGCCGTGCAGCAACCGGGCAGCATGCGGCTGTCGTGGACGTTCGCGGGTGTCGCGATGACCGAGTGAATGAGCTTGCTCTGACTATCGACGCCCAGATGCGCCTTCATCCCGAAGTACCACTGCCGCCCCTTCTGCGTCTGACGCATCTCGGGATCGCGGGTGCCGCTGGCGTTTTTCGTGGAGGAGGGCGCCGCGCTGAGGGTGGCGTCCACAATCGTGCCGGTGCTGACCGTCAGGCCCTCGGCCCGCAAATGCCGCGCGACTTCCTCGAACAGCGTGCGACCCAGTCCGTGCTCTTCCAGCAGATGCCGAAACTTGCACACCGTCGTCTCGTCCGGGACTGGCTCGCGCCCCAGATCGATGCCCACAAAGGCCCGCATCGTCGGCGAATCGTACAGCGCTTCTTCGACGGCGGGATCGGACAGATTGAACCAGTGCTGCACGAAGTACATCCGCAGCATCCGCTCCAGGCCCACCGGCGGCCGGCCGTTGCCGGCCTTCGGATACACCGGGTCCACCCGGGCGCACAGCTCGCGCCACGGCACCACCCGCTCCATCTCGGCGAGGAACTGCGCCCGCCGCGTCGTCTTGGTGTACCTGTCGAATCCCGTGCTGGCCAGGGTCGGCTGCGGTCGCGTCATCTTCACCTCCCACTCTCGCCTGATGCTGGCGCCATCACAGCACATCGGGCGCGGAAGCGGGAGACTTATTCAGACCTTCCTTAGGATTTCCGGATGTGTAACGCGTATCAACATTACGCCGGCTGCACCTGAGGTTGGGGCGGTGAGGGCCACCTGGGAGGTGGCGGCTGGCCAAGTCTGCCGGTGCGTGATCCGCGGACCGCTAGCGTCTTCTATAGCTATCAGACCGGCATGTCGGGAGAGAGCCAGAGAACTGGGCCACTCCCTGTTGTTCCCGACACGTTGACGTTACTGTCGAGCCCGGATCGGCCTCTTTGCGAGTGCCGACGGAGGATTCGCAATCTTCGATGAGCCGGGCGGAGGCTTGCAGAAGCATGAGTGCTGGGGCGTTCATCAGCCAACAGCTCGCTACACTGAGAGTGCGCCAAGGTACTCTAGCAGATACGGCTTCCCTGCCGGCCGACGCAGCTCATCGGAAACCGAGGAATGGTTCGATACTTCGGGGAATCGTGGTGCGTCAAAAACAGTCTCGGACATCGCGGACGTTCAGCGAAGCCTCGATATACGATGGTGAGACCGTCTTCACGGTCCAGATTCCCCGCGAGAAGCTGCTGGGAAGGTTTATCACCGGACGCGTAGAGCTAAAGAAGAGGTGAGCGCGCCTCACGAACGTCGAGGTAGTAGAAGGTCCCTCAAGGGTGCCCCAGGTCTCGGGCTCCTCGCCGACAGAATTTCAAGGACTAAGTCGAAGAGACATCTGGGCTCTTCAGATGTACGCCGCGAGCCTTAAGACGCGCTCGCCTGTCGCGTCACGCGATCTCAATCGAGCTCTGGACGCCCTCCTCAACGACTTCGCCCTCGCCGGGATCTTTTTCCTGTCTCGCGTCACAGCGGACTCGTACCGGTATGTGCCGCGGTGGCTTCGTGATCGATTGATGTGGATCGTTGAGGGTTGTGGGTTCCGGAAATTCTGGCCGCTCGTTTCCGGAAATTCTGGCCGGTGGCGCGGATCGTGGCCCAGCCGGCCCGCTGACGTCAAGTTTCAGGTGCTTGGTGCGGTACGACGGCCCGCGCAGGTCTAGGTGGCGCCCCCGCTCGAGGATGCGATCGAGGATGGCCTCAGCGAGATCCGGGTCGTGCAGGACCCGGCCCCAGGCGGGCAGTGGCTTGTTCGTCGTGAGAATCATCGGACGGCGGTTGAGGTAGCGGTCGTTGACGACCTGGAAGAGGACGTTGGCGGCGTCCGGGCCGTAGCTGAGATAGCCGACCTCGTCGATCACGAGGACGTGCGGGTGCGTATACGTCGGGAGCACCGTGCGGAGCTTCCCGGTCCGGGTGGCCCGCGAGAGATCGTCGATCAGGGCCGTGGCCGTGGTGAAGAGGGCCTCGAAGCCATTCTGGATGGCCCGGTAGGCGATGGCCACGGCGAGGTGGGTCTTGCCGGTGCCGCTGGCGCCGCTCAGGACCAGGCCGTGGCCTTGGGTGACGAACTCGGGGCCGAGGAAGCTGCCGAGGAGCGACAAGCGCACGGCCGCTTGGAAGGTGAAGTCGTACTCGTCGATGGTCTTGAAGAACGGGAAGTGCGCCCGGCGGACGCAGCGCTGGATGCGGGTCTGCGCCCGATGGGCGACCTCCTCGGCCATCAGGATGGCGAGGAACTCGCGGTAGCCGAGGCTCTCGGCCTCGGCGCGCTGGGCGAGCTCGGGGTAGAGCCGGCGGACGGTGGGCAAGTGCAGACGGCGCAGCAGGGCGTCGAGATCGATGACCGGGGCTGCCGTCGTCATGACGTCGCTACCTGGGCCGCCGCCCGTCGGGCCAGCTGGGTAGTGACGTATTCGGCGCCGATCGCGTGATGCCGCACCCCCCAGGCGAGGGCGTCGAGCACCGCCGCGGGCCCGTAGTCCTGGAGCAGCGTGAAGCACTCCTCGACGTCCCGACGCCACTGGGAGGGTCGGCGATGGACCAGCTCGGTCAGCCAGCGCTCGGCGGCGGGGCCGAGTTCCCACAGGCTCTGTCGCTGGTAATACAGGCGCGCCCGCACGCCGCGCACGGCGTCGAGCATGGCCGCGCGGTGCGCGGGCAGGATGCTCACCTGGCCCCGGGCCCGGGCGCGCCGATGCCGCACGACGTCGCCGGTCTTGGTGACGATCTCGACCCGGTCCCAGTACAGGTGCAAGGTAGCCGGCTGGCCCAGGGTCCCGGGCGGCATCGAGTACTCGCCGCCCTCGTAGGCGACGCGCGCGCGGGCGCTGACAACCACGGGAATCTTCAGGGCGTAGGCGGCGGGAGCGATCGGCAGCGGCCGCAGGCGCTGGCGCTCCTGCACCAGCCGCACGGCCGGGATCTCTCCGGTGGCCCGCGACGGGCGCTCGGTGTTCACGTCGGTGAGCCACTGCGCGAGCTGCGCCTCGAGATCGGCCCGGTCGTGGAAGCGCCGGCACTTGAAGAAGCTCCCTTTGACCCAGCCGACGAGATTCTCGACAGCGCCCTTCTGCTGCCCGGCGCGCGGCCAGCACAGCTCGGGAGCAAAGCGGTAGTCGAGGGCGACCTGGCCGAATACAGGGTTCCAGACGATCAGCTCGCCCTTGCGGGTGAGGACGACGGTCTTGGGATTGTCCCAGACGGTGACCAGGGGGACCCCGCCGAATGCCTCGAGGGCAGCGAGGAGGGCGCGGATGAGCGTCTCCTCGCGCTCGTCGGGGACGAGGACGACGTGCACGACGCGGCTCCACTTCAGCCGGCTGGCGAAGAAGTGCACGCGCTCGACGCGGCCGTTGTGGTAGCGGACGTCGACCTGGCCGAAGTCGTGCTGGCTGAACTCCCCGGGCACCCCCTCGAACCGGACCAGGGGCGCCAGCGGCCTGGGTCGGAGCCGCCGCACCAATTCGTAGACCGCGCTCTTGCCGCCGCGGTACTGATGCTCCTCCCGCAGCCGGCGCAGGATCTCGATCCCGGGCAGAGCGTGATCGTCCCGCAGCCACGCCTCCACCTGGCTCGCCCAGGGCGCAGCTGTCGAGGGCCGGCCCCATCTCGATCAGCGCCGCGGTGTCGCCGGTCGTGACGGCCACCTCTCGTTCGATGCGCCGGACGCTGCGGACCGAGGTCTCGGTCTTCGCCGCGACCGCCCGCTGGGCCATCCCCACTGCGCGCAGGATCTGGATCTCATGCCGAGTCATGGCGGCGATCACCCCTCCCCCTCTCCGGGCGCCGCTTCGAGACGCGGCGCGCACGGGAAGAGCCTGAGCTCAGGGCTGGTGACCGGCCAAAGTTTCCGGAAAGGGAGGGGTCAGAGTTTCCGGAACCCGCAAGGGTGCCCTTCAATACGCCCGACTCTGGCTACGATCGCTGCCTGAACGTCTAGAAAGGGAAGCGTGGTACGTGCGACAACTCACGGGCAGGGATGCGCTGAGAAGGGAGTTCGTCGCTCAATGGCCTTGAGTCGCCGCTGGGAGCCTCGTCGCGACGCCGAACATCACGCTCCAGCGGTCCGGGGCTCGCTGCGCTCGCTCCGGCCGCTGAGCGTGCGCGTTGATATGACTTCCGCTGTCAAGCGTCACGCGGGTCTCTGATCGCGGGGTCGATGGGGTTCGCGTTCATGGCGGTTGCTCGAGCCACCGGAAGAGACGGAGCCTGTAACAGCGACGGTCGATCATGCTGATATCCGTGGGTTGGTTACCACCTTACTGGTGTCCGTCGCGGCGCCTGCTTCGCTCTAGGGGCGAGGATCATGGCCTCGTAACGCGATCGAAGGTTGCGCC
>Ga0187892_10010081_pt1 | contig 12128 bp, 9 predicted proteins | sample MA1701073metaG_FD_139345 | JGI IMG/M metagenome (GOLD analysis project Ga0187892, IMG submission 139345) | Bio-ooze microbial communities from a basaltic lava cave in the Kipuka Kanohina Cave System on the Island of Hawaii, USA - MA170107-3 metaG ...
CCACTGGCGGACGAAGTCGGCGTACTTCTGGTTGGAGAGCGCCTTGAGCGGCGTGGTGTAGGCGATGCGGCGGCCGCGGTGGAGCGCGGCGTGGATGGCGAACTCGGCCACCAGGGTCTTGCCCGCGCCGGTGGGCGCGGACACGATCACCGACTTGCCGTCGAGGATGGCCGCGATGGCCCGGAGCTGGAAATCGTCGAGCGGAAACCGGTAGCGGGCCTTGAACGACTCGAGCAGCTGCTCTGCCACGGCCACGGCACCTCCCTGACCCGCGCCCTCACGTTACCACGGCCTTGCGCGGCCGCGAAGCCCCGAGTAGGCTCGGGGCCATGAAGGTCGCCGTCCCATGAAGGTCACCGGCCAATGAAGCTCACAGGAAAGATCGCCCTCATCACCAATGTCAGTCACTTCATGGGCCCCGCCATCACCGAGGAGTTCTGCCGCGAAGGCGCCTCGCTGGCGCTCCACGACCGGGAGGAAGCGGCGGTCAAGCCCTACGCGGCCATCGCGGAGCGCCTCGGACGGGACGTGCTCACACTCGCGGGCGATCTGAGCCGCTCGGGCGAAGCGGAGCGCGCGGTCGAGGCGGTGGTGGCCCGCTTCGGCCGGCTCGACATCCTCGTCAACAACAACGCGCACCCGCCCTCCGGAAGCCCGGTCGAGGAGATCACCGACGCGGCGTGGCGCGAGATGATGGCGCGGCTGCTCGACGAGCCGTTCTTCTGCCTCCGCGCCGCCCTGCGGGTGATGCGGCCGGCCGGGCGCGGCAAGATCATCAACATGTCCTCGGCCGCCGCCTTCCCCGGTCTCCCCAACTACGCGGCCTACACCGCGGCCCGGGCGGGCGTGAACGGGCTCACCAAGGCGGTGGGACGCGAGGTGGCCGGCGCGGGCATCCAGGTCAACGCGATCGCCCAGAACTACGTCGAGAACCCGACCTACTTCCCGCCCGCCCTCACCGGCGACTCTGCGAAGCTGGCGCGAATCATCAAGAACATCCCGGCGGGTCGGCTCGCCCGCAGCGAGGAGTCCGCCCGGCTCGCGGTCTACCTGGCCTCCGAGGACGCCGATTTCTTCATCGGCCAGGTCATCCCCTTCGCGGGCGGCTGGGTGACCCCGTGATCGTCTACCACGTCGCGGTGAAGACCGCGGACGACTACCTGCAGAAGCGGGAGCCCCATCGCCAGGCCCACCTCGAGCGCCTCATGGGGCTGCGCGCGCGCGGGTTCGTCGTCGGCGGAGGGCCCGCCCCGGACGGCCGCGGCGCCGATGTCTTCTACCGCGTCGAGCAGCCGGACGATGTCCGCCGCCTGGTGGAGGAAGACCCGTACATGACCGGCGGGGTGTGGGCGAGCTACACCCCGCGGAGCTTCGCCCAGTTCCTCGAGCCGTGGGAGCTGCCTCCGCTCGTGACCGACGGCTCGCGCCGGGTCATGCTGGTGGAAGGCGTGGCGCCGGACGTGGAGATGGCTTCGTTCGCCCTGATCGAGGCGCGCGGCGGCGGGCGCATGGCCTTCGGCGGCTTCTTCCCGGGCGGCGAGACGCTCGCGGTCATGCGCGGCGACGACGCGGTCAAGACCCTCGACGAGCTGCGCGCGACCGGCTTCTGGAACGAATCGTCGCTCCGCGCCCGCCCCCTCCTCTACGCCCTCTGAGCTCCCCCTCACCCTGCCCTCTCCCCCTCCGGGGGCGAGGGAACTCTTCGGAAAACCCTCTCCCCTCTGGGGAGAGGGCAGGGTGGGCTAGGGCTGGCCCAGGACGGTGCGGATGTCGTTGAGCACCAGCTCGGGCACCAGGAAGCCCGCGCTGTAGACGTTGCGGATGAATCCGGCGCGATCGAGCAGGAAGACCTTCAGCACGTGCCGGATCCGCCCGGTGGGCCGGCCGCGCTCGTCGCGCTCCGGCGTGCGGTCCTGCCCGTAGCTCTCCAGCACCGCGTCGAGCACGCGCCCGGACGGCGCGGTCAGGAAGCGCCAGAGCGCGGGATCGGCGTCGTAGACCTGCGCGTACTTGGCGAGCTGGGCGGGATGGTCCCGCTCGGGATCGAAGCTGATCGAGACGAGCGTGGCCTGCCGCGCGAGGCCGGTCTCGCGAAGCCTCGTCTGGAGATCCCGCAACGTCTGGCTCGCCAGCGGGCAGCCGAGGCGGTCCGGACACGCGGTGTAGATGAAGCTGACCACCGCGATCTTCCCCGCCATCACGGTCCGGGTGTCCACCGTCCGCCCCGCCGCGTCGCGGAGCGTGAAGGCGCCCACCCGCTTGATCGCGGGCAGCTCGTAGCTGCCCGGCGGAGGCGGCACGAACGCGGGCGCGAACGCGCCCTGGATGAACTCGTCCGGGAGCGCGGGCCCGGTCGAATGGGCCGCCACGCCGGCCGGCCCCACCGCGCCCGCGGCCAGCAAGGCGGCGAGTGCGGTGGAGCCCAGCGTTGGGCGCATGGCTACCGGGACTTGCTCCCGAAGTTCATGATGTGAGCGCGCCCCGCCCCGTTGAAGTCGGTGGTGAACTTCGGCTGAAGCTTGCCGTCCTCCCACGCGAAGGCCTTGAGCCACTGATCCCCGGGCTTGTCCCACTTGGACAGGAGCGAGCTGGTGGCGTAGACGCGCTGGCCGTCCCACGAAGTGGAGACCATGTTGGCCTGCTCGCCGAGCTTCACCTGGTGGATCAGCTTGCCCTCGAACGGATTGGTCACGTCGTAGACCCGCAGCGTGCCGTCGCCGTAGGAGTTGACGTAGATCTTGCTGTCGTCGGGGGCGATGGAGATGTCCACCGGGATATTGGCCCCGATCTCCGCGATGTTCTTGTGCGCCCACTTGCCGTCGGGCTGCTGGTGGATCAGGACGAGCTGCCCGGTGAGGGCGGTGGAGGTGAAGGCGTACGGGTGATTCGGGAGCAGCGCCCACCGCAGCTCGAGCGGCGCGCCCGGGATCGTGAGCACCTGCAGTGGCTTCCGCGCGTGGAAGTCCCAGACGACGACCGAGGAGCCGAACTGCTTCATGGCCTCGCCGTCCTTCAAGAGCTCTCCGATCGGGCGCATGTAGTTCTTCCGGCCCGAGAAGGACGACGTGAGCATGCGGTTCAGGTTCACGTTGACCCGCACGTCGTAGCCGTACGGCGCCTCCGCGGGCATCCAGATCGTCCGGATGAACCGGCCATCGTTGGTGTACTCCGCCAATCCGGTCCGCCCGCCGTTGTCCTTGGCATTGGACAGGGCCGAGATCAGCATCCGCCCCGGCAGGGCGTAGAAGGTGTGCGGGCCCACCAGGCCTCCGGTGTCCTTCACGAAGGTCTTGATCGTCTTCACCAGCTTCGGCTGGGCCGGATTCGAGGCCACGTCGAAGACGAAGATCTGGCTCGTGTCGAGCCCGCCCGCCCAGAGGAAGCGCCGGTCGTCGGTGAACCCGGCATGGTGGGCCTCGTGCTGGCCGGGCACCGGGGCCCGGTGGATGATCTGGCCGTAGCGGCCGGAGGCCGGGTTGACGTCCACCGTGACCATGCTGTCGTTGCCGTCCGCCACCCCCTTCACCCCGAGGGTCCACACGTAGAGGTAGTCTTCCTGGCCGGTCACCTTGGGCAGGAAGGGGGACTGGCAGGTCTCATCGGCCAGGGCCGGCGGCGCCGGCGCGACTCCAATGACGATCGCGAGCGCCACCCCACCCAGCCATCTCACCATCCGTCGCGTACGCATCGTGACTCCTCCCCCTCTGGTGTCATCCAACGTGACCGGGGCCACCCGGAGCGGGTCGGATCCGGACGCCCGCGATGGTAGTCCGAAGGCCGGCCCCGGGCAACTCCAGCGAGACCATGTCGCGGTTGACAGGGGCCCCGCTTATTAGGTGAACAGCGTGAACCACCCCTCACCCCGGCCCTCTCCCCTGAGGGGAGAGGGCCGGGGTGAGGGGCTCAGCTCGCCTCGCTGATCGCCTTCACGCCGCCGGGATTGTCGAGCGAGGAGAGATCGCCCGGGTCCTTGCCCAGGTAGGTCGCGCGCACCACCCGCCGCATGATCTTGGCGCTGCGGGTCTTGGGGAGCTCGCGCGCGAACAGCACGCGCTCCGGGCGGATCGCCCGGCCCATCGCGCGCACCACTTCTTCTATGAGCTCGGCGCGGAGCGCCTCGGACGCCTGCTGGTCGGGGCGGAGCACCGCGAAGCACACCACGCTCTCGCCCTTGACCTCGTGCGGCACCCCGATCGCGGCGGCCTCGGCCACCGCCGGGTGGCCCACCAGCACCGACTCCACCTCGGCCGGGCCCACCCGCTTACCCGCGAGCTTCAGCGTGTCGTCGGAGCGGCCCTGGATGAACCAGAAGCCGTCGGGGTCGATATAGGCCCAATCGCCATGCACCCACACGTCAGGCCAGCGCGACCAGTAGGTCTCGAGGTAGCGGTCGCGATCTTTCCAGAACCCCGCGGTCATCCCCGGCCAGGAACGCGTGATGACCAGCTCGCCCACCTGCCCGCGCACCGGCCGGCCGTCGTCGTCGTAGACGTCCGCGGCCATGCCCGGGATCGGCCCCGCGAACGAGCAGGGCTTGATCGGCGCGATCGGAAAGCACGACAGGATGCCCCCCGAGATCTCGGTGCCGCCCGTGTAGTTGATGATGGGCAGCCGCCCCTTTCCGGCCGTCTCGAAGAGCCAGCGGTAGGGCTCCGGGTTCCACGGCTCACCGGTCGAGGCCATCAGCTTGAGCGAGGAGAGGTCGTGGCGCGTCACCCAGTCGGCCCCGTGGGGCATGAGCGCGCGCACCGCGGTGGGCGAGATCCCGAGCACGGTGACCCGGTGGCGCTCGAGCACGGACCAGAGCCGATCCGGCTTCGGATAGTCGGGCGTCCCTTCGAAGAGCACCGCGGTGCCGCCGGTGAGCAGGGCGCCGCCGATCAGCATCGGTCCCATGAGCCAGCCCAGATCGGTGACCCAGAAGAGCCGGTCGGACTCGCCGAGGTCGAACAGGTACGCGAAGTCGTGCGCGTTCTTGATCGAGAAGCCGCCGTGGGTGAGGACGGTGCCCTTGGGCGGGCCGGTGGTCCCCGACGTGTAGATGATCAGGCACGGGTGGTCGGCCTCGACCGGCAGCGCCGGGCAGTCGGTGGACTCCTTCGCCACCAGCTCGTGCCACCAGAGATCGCGGCCATCCTTCCACGGCACCTCCCCGTCGCCGCGGCGGTACACGATCACGCGCTCCACGCTGGGCGAGGCGCTCACCGCCTCGTCCGCGGTGCGCTTGAGCGGCACCGGCTGGCCGCGCCGGGCGAAGGCGTCCGTGGTGATGAGCAGGCGCGCGCCGCAGCCGTCGAGCCGCGAGGCGACCGCCTGGGCGCCGTAGCCCGAGAAGCACGGGGTGTACACCGCGCCGATCCGCGCCACCGCCAGCGTGGCGATCACCGCTTCCGCGCACATGGGCAGGAAGATCCCGACCGTGTCGCCCGGACGGATCCCCAGCCGCTTGAGCGCGTTGGCGAGCCGACTCACCTCCGCGCCCAGCTCCACGTAGGTCAGGGTTTGGACCGTGCCGTCTTCCGCCTCGGCGATGACCGCGGGCTTGCCGCCGCGGCCCGCCGCGATGTGCCGGTCCACGCAGTTGTCGGCCAGGTTGAGCCGCCCGCCCTCGAACCAGCGCGGCCAGGCGACGCCCTTGGAGGCGTCGAGGACGCGCCGGTACGGCGTGAACCAGTGGAAGGCCAGGTCGCGCGAGACCGCGTCCCAGTACCACTCGGGATCCGCGATCGAGCGCCGCTGCAGGTCGGCCAGGGTCGCGAGGCCGTGCTGCCGCATGAACCCGGCGATCCGGGTGCGGGCGGCCGCCTCGGGATCCGGGCGCCAGATGATCTCGGTGACGTCCATGGCTCCTGGCATGGCTCCTCTAGTCCACGTCGGCCAGCGCGGCGGCGTCGATGGCTCGCCACTCCGCGAGCGGCTCGAGCCACTCGACCTGGCGCGCGCCGAAGGGCGGGCTCGCGGAGCCGCGGGGCTCCAGCCAGCGCTTGAGATAGAGACCGGCCGCGAGCAGCTTCCGGTAGCCCCCGCCCTGCTCGCGCAGGAGCTGCCCCTCGGCCAGCAGCAGCGAGCCGGCGAGCAGATGGTAGAGCGTGTCCGCCACGGGGCGGGCCGCGAGCTCGCGATCGGCCGCGGGCTGCGCGGCCCAGCCCGCCGTCTGACGGGCCACGGTCTCGAGATGGCTCTTCACCAGGTCCACCCACGGCTTCACGGCCCGCTCCGACACGCGGCCGAGCCGCTCGGCCATGAAACCGGCCAGCGCCTCGAGCCCGCGGTCCTTCTGGATCGCGCGCTGGACGTCCAGCGCCACGACATTGGCCGAGCCCTCCCACATCGCGCCCAGATACGCGTCGCGCAGCAGCCGCGGGTTCACCCACTCCTCGACGTAGCCGTTGCCGCCGCGGACGTTCATGGCCTCGGCGGTCACGTCGCGCGCCCGAAGCGTGATCCAGTACTTGGCGAGCGGCGTCCACACCCGCGCGAGCGCGCGGGCGTCGGCCGCCCCCGCGTCGCGCCGGTCGAGCAGGGCGGCGCCGTTCAGGATCACCGAGGCCGCCGCCTCCGCGTCGAGCAGCATGCCGAGCAGGTTGCCGCGCAGCAGCGGCAGCTCGATCAGCGGCCGGCCGAAGGCGACCCGCTGGCGCGCGTGCACCAGCGACTCGAGCAGGGCGCGCCGCATGAGGCCGGCCGCGCGCATCGCGTTGGAGAGCCGTGAGCCGTTGACCATCTCCATCATCTGCTTGAAGCCGTCGCTCAGCTCGCCCACCACGTAGCCCACCGCCCCCGTGTAGGTGACTTCGCCGGTGGCCATCGAGCGCGATCCGAGCTTGTCCTTCAAGCGGTTGACGGTCCACGCGTTCTTGCTGCCGTCGGGCAGGTGCTTCGGCACCAGGAACATCGCGAGCCCGCGCGTGCCTTCCGGCGCGCCGTCGGGGCGCGCGAGCGTCAGCGCGAGCTCCGCGTTGGCCACCGAGGTGAACCACTTGTCGCCCCAGAGACGCCACTGCCCGTCCGTGCCGCGCCGGGCCACGGTGGTGGAGGCGCCCACGTCGGAGCCGCCGGTGCGCTCGGTCATCCACTGCGTGCCCTGCCAGAGCGTGTCGGGATCGGTCGAGGTCAGATGCGGCAGGTAGCGCGCTTTCAGCTCCTCGGTGCCGAAGGCGCCGAGCATGCGCGCGCACGAGTCCGTCATGTTGACCGGGCAGAGCAGCCCGAACTCGGCTTGGGCGAACAGATACGAGAGCGCGTACTTGAGCACCTGCGGGGCGCGGCCGGTCCACCCCAGCACGCCCGGCCGGTGGGCCATCGCGGCCAGCCCGAAGCGCGAGAACGCGATCTCCTCCATGCGGCGATAGGCCGGGTGCCGCACCACCTCGTCCACGCGGCGCCCCTGCTCGTCGAAGGCACGGAGCACGGGGGGATTGCGGTCGGCGACCGCGGCCAGCGCGTCGAGCTCGTCGCCCGCGATCGCGCCGAGGTCGGTCAGGCGCGGGCGGGCCCGCTGATAGACCTCCGTACCCATCACCGACTCGCAGAGGAACTGCAAGTTCGGGTCTTCCAGAAAGTAGTTCATGCCCCGGGTGGTCGGCATGGCGTCCTGGGCGGGGGCGTCGTGCGAGGACCGCGTCGTCATCGTGCAGCCGAGTCTATCGCGAACGGCAGGTCTGTGGTAGGAGAGACGCGTCGCTCACCACGAAACGCGAGGAGGCGGAGATGGCGCGCAAGGCAGCGGCCCCGGCCACGAAGGCCACGGCCCGGAAGCCCGACGGGGTCGACCCGAAGCACCGCTGGGACCGGCCGATCCAGGCGCCGGGCCACACCCAGGTGGATTTCGAGGAGCGGGTGGACTTCCGCCGCCTGCACGAGTACCGGCTCGGCCGTACCCGGCGCGCCCTCGCCAGGTCCGGCCTGGGTGCCCTGCTCCTGTTCGACCAGTACAATATCCGCTACATCTCGGGCACCGTCATCGGCGAGTGGGCGCGCGACAAGCTCACCCGCTGGAGCCTCCTCACCGGCAACGGCGAGCCCTGGGTGTGGGACTTCGGCTCGGCGGCGCGGCATCATCGCCTCTCCACCCCGCAGCTCCCCCCGAACCAGTGCCTGGCCGGCATGGTGGGCATGCGCGGCGCCGTCTCGCCGAAGGCCGGCCTCTTCGAGGCGGCCGCGCGCGAGATCAAGGCCATCCTGACCCGGGAGGGCGTGGCGGGCATGCCGCTCGGCATCGACCTGGTGGAGCCGCCCTTCCTCTTCGCGCTGCAGAAGCTGGGCATCGACGTGCGCGACGGCCAGCAGGTGATGCTCGAGGCGCGCGTGATCAAGAACGCGGACGAGCTCGTGCTCCTCAACATGGCGGCCGCGATGGGCGACGGCGTCTACCAGGACATCTTCGAGGCGCTCAAGCCGGGGGTGCGCGAGAACGACATCGTGGCCCTGGCCAACAAGCGGCTCTACGAGATGGGGTCGGACTGCGTGGAGGCGATCAACGCGATCTCGGGCGAGCGCTGCTCCCCGCACCCGCACAACTTCACCGACCGGATCATCCGCCCGGGCGATCAGGCCTTCTTCGACATCATCCAGTCCTACGTGGGCTACCGCACCTGCTACTACCGCACGTTCAGCGTGGGACGCGCCACCGCGCCACAGATCACCGCCTACAAGCGCGCCCGCGAGTGGATGGACGAGGCCATCGCCCTCATCAAGCCGGGCGTGGGCACCGATCGCATCGCGCGCGCCTTCCCGCGCGCGCAGGACATCGCCTTCGAGAGCGAGATGGCGGCCTTCGGCCTCAATTTCTGCCACGGGCTCGGCCTCGGCCTGCACGAGCGGCCCATCATCTCGCGCCTCAACTCCTTCGACGACCCGATGGAGCTCCAGGCCGGGATGGTCTTCGCGGTCGAGACCTACTGCCCGGCCACCGACGGCACCTCCGCCGCGCGCATCGAGGAGGAGGTGATCGTGACGCCCAAGGGCGCCAAGATCATCACCCTCTTCCCGGCCAACGAGCTGCCGATCGCGAACCGCTACTAGCTACCGGGATCGGGGACGCGACACGCCCTTGTCGTCGACGTAGTCGGAGAAGTCGGGTTTGGAGGACATGCTCACCGGCAGCTTGTGCTTGATGATCATTTGAATGACCGCCGTGCCCTGCGGGGGCGGCTCGCTGGCCGGGTTCTGCCGGTGGTACCAGACCACGCCATTGTCCGCCTTGAGCTTCCCCAGCTCCTCGTCGAGGGCCGGCAGCGTGGTCGGCCGTCCATCGAGCTGGACCGCACCCGAGGAGAAGACGGCGACCCTGGCGACTCGCTCCGCGGCTGACACGGGTAACACCACGACCACGATAAGCACGAGGCCTGCGAGCATCTTCCAGATCATGTCGGTATCGACCTCCGGTGGATGGCTCTTCGATTGGCGCTGCTATTCCGAGCCTAGCACGCGAGGTATTTTCTCCTCCTTGCCCGCGAGGAACGTCCGCGTCGCCAGCGGATGGAGCACGCCGATCGCCCACCCCACATCCAGGCGCTCCCCCAGCCACCCGGGGAGTCCCGTGCGCGCGTGGAGCCGGAGCCCCTGCGCCGCATGGTCAGCTCGGAGCGCCCCGACCGGATCGGCCGGCACCGCCGCCGCCGGCGGCACCTCGGGCAGCAGCCAGCCGTTCGGCCGTCGGAACTGCAGCGCCCCGTCGGGTCCTCGCGCCACCTGGTAGCCTTCCTCGTGCACCGCCCGGTGGTGCCGGCGACACAGTAACGCCAGGTTCGACAAGGTCGTCGGGCCCCCCTGCGCCCAGTGCCGCACGTGATGCCCCTCGCCGACCCGGACATGGCAGCCCGGGAACCGGCAGCTCCGGTCCCGATGCTGCAGCGCCCGCCGCAGCGCCGGGGGAATCGTCCGCGTCCGGGCCCCGACCTCCACGATCTGCCCCTCCGCGTCGTGCCGCATCACCACCCGGCTCGCGTCGCAGGCGAGCCGTCGGGACGTTTCCGCGGGAACGTGGCTGCCTTCTTCCAGCACGGATTGGCCGGGTTGCGCAGGGTCCGCCAGCACGGCGGCGTCCACGTGGACCACCACCTGGTACCGCTCGCCCGGGGCGCCGGGATCGAGCTCGTGGTGGAGCGCGGTCTCGGCCAGCAAGGCCAGCGCGTCGGCCTGCTGCTGCGCCCGGGTCGGCGGCTCCGCTGCTGGGTCAGCCGCCGGCGGGACCGGCCCGGCGCCGCGGCCTCGCTGGTAGAGGACCTCGCGAACCGCGTCGAGCGCACGCAGGAGCAGCGCCCCCACCTCCGGCGCCAGGCGCCCGCGGACGACGACCGTGCCGTCCTCATCCTGGTACACCTGGAGCGAGCGGCGCGCGTGCTGACGCCTGGCCTCCCGCGCCTCGGCGTTCCGGTCCACGCGGCGCCAGCCCCGCACGATGCGCTCGACGTGGGCCGCGGTGCCGGCACGCCCCACCGCGAGGAGGCGCGCCTCGGTCCCGGGCGTGGCCACGCGGGTCAGGGCGCGCACCTTGGCGTAGGACAGCTCGCCCCGCGCGAAGGCCTCGCTCAAGCGCGGCAGCGTGCCGAGGGCGCGGGCGACGCGGACCCGCTCGCGGGCCGCCCCCAGGTCGAGACCCACCCGCCAGCTCAACCAGTGGGCGCAGGAGCGGAAGCCCCTGTTCCACCCGCCCCGCGCGTCGAACTCGCGAATCAGGTCGAGCAGGCGCGCGGTGGCGGCGTCCAGATGCGCGGCCAGCTCGGCGATCGCATCGCCGAGGCGGTCCAGCTCCTGTACGCGATGCGGAGAGGCGAGCCAGGTGGGCGAGTCGGTCGGCATGGTGTCCTCCTTGCGCTGCGACCACCCTACACCCCGATTCGCGGCCCTCCCCGGCGGGCCCAGGACAGGCGAGCGGCCGGCACGCCATGATCGCGCGTCACCGCCAACGCGATCGCGCCTCACACATCGAATACGCGTCGCAGGGCGGGCGCTCTCGCCAGCGCTCCGGCGCGCGGCCAGGCTGCCGGCTGAAGCCTGTCAAGCGGAAAGTGCAGTAAGATGACGCCCGTCATGAGCACGGGAGGCGGGATGCGCTTGCAGGCGAATGTGGTCTTCACGGGCGGGCGCGCGGTGAGCGACCGCGTGGTCACCATCGCCGACGGCCGCATCACCGCGGTCGAACCGGCGTCCCCCGCCGACGCCTCCGCGGCCTCCGACATCATCCGCCTGCCCGGCAAGGCCCTCCTGCCCGGCACCGTGAACGCCCACTGCCATACCTTCCAGTCGCTGCTGCGCGGGCTGGGCGACGATCTCGACTTCATGGCCTGGCGCGACCGCGTGCTCTACCCCTACTCCACGCGTCTCGACCGCGAGGGCATCTATCTGGGCGCCGCGTTCGCCTTCGCGGAGATGCTGCTACACGGCGCCACCACCTGCGTGGACTTCTTCTATCTTCAAGACGACGGCAACGAGAACGCGGAGGCGGTCATCCGGGCCGCGCGCGACGTGGGGATCCGGCTCGTGCTGGCGCGCACGATGTACGACTGGGACGGCGCCCCCGCCCGCTATCGCGAGACGCCGGCGGACGCGGCGCGGCGGGTGGCCGAGCTGATCCGCGTCCACACCGGGGACGCCCTGGTGACCGTGCAGCCGGCCCCGCACAGTCCCCACGGGGCCTCCCCCGCGATGATCCGCGCGGGCTGGGAGGTCGCGGAGGCGGCCAACACGAAGTTCCACATCCACGCCGCCGAGGGCCAGTACGAGGGGCAGCGCACGCTGGCCGAGCACGGGGCCACGCCCATCCGCCTGCTCGACAAGCTGGGGGTGCTGGGGCCGCGCATGATCGGGGTGCACTGCGTGTGGCTCGACGACGAGGAGCTGGGCCTCATGGCCGACCGCGGGGCCGGGCTCGCCTATTGCCCCTCGTCCAATATGATCCTGGGCGACGGCATCACCCGGATCACCGAGATGGCCGCGCTCGGGATCCGGATCGGGCTCGGCACCGACGGCGGCTGCACCAACAATCGCCTGAGCGTCTTCGAGGAGATGCGCATGGCCGCGCTGCTCCAGAAGGTGCGCCACCTGGACGGCACCCGGCTCCCCGCCGAGCAGGCCTTCGCGATGGGCACGGCGGACGGCGGCCGGCTGCTGGGCCTGCCCGCGGG
>Ga0187892_10010082_pt1 | contig 12128 bp, 9 predicted proteins | sample MA1701073metaG_FD_139345 | JGI IMG/M metagenome (GOLD analysis project Ga0187892, IMG submission 139345) | Bio-ooze microbial communities from a basaltic lava cave in the Kipuka Kanohina Cave System on the Island of Hawaii, USA - MA170107-3 metaG ...
AGGGTTTCTCGGTCCACCGCTTTGAAGTGTGCGCTCATGCTGTAACTACGTTTCCCTCTTCTTCCCGGTTACTTGCTTGCTCGGAAAGTCCGACAGGCTGCTAGCCAAGTCACATGTCTTCAATATCGTCCAATTGGACGCTGAGGTGCACTTCCTGGGTTGGGCCGAGCGATTGGACCCCATCAAACGCGGCCCGGAGGTGCATCATGACATCGAAGAGTGACCGAAGTTTCCCTTGCTTCCTGTGGTTATCGGAACCGTTCTCAGAACAAGACCACGGGTTCGACGAAAGGTCAGGCCAAGACTATGTGTTCTTCCCAGCGACGGAATTTCAGCAGGGGCATGATCGATGCGTGGAGCGGGAGAGCGAACACCGAGCCCTACCGAAGGCACCAGAGCGGGTTACTGCGGATGCTTGAGAGATAGATAGTCTGAGGAGTCGAAGCCTGGAAGGGGAGAGCCTGGTTGGGCCCAAGGATGATCTGGAATCAACCGAAGGGTCGTTCAGTCACGCCATCCGATCGCGATGCTGAACGGATCAGCAACGTGCACCCCTGCTGGCTTTGGAATTCGATGGGCTGTCCACTCTTTGTTTGCTTGCAAATAGTCGCCAGCAGAAAGCTCAGTCGACTCCATGTGCGCCTGGCCTTCGAGGAAATAGGCTCGGAGATACTGAACTCTGAACTGGATACAACACCCCCAGCCTTCAATCGAACAAGAGTTGTGGCTGCGAGGGGTGCTATCGACGCAGAAAACAAAGCCTGGGTGTCCAAACCCGGACCCACGGCTTTCCATAGGCCGACCCGTCAGCGAACAGTCATGAACTGCTCAGAGCTACTGGGTTCCAGTGGCGCCGCTGGAAATTCGTACTCCGTTCGCCGGGCTCGAATGACGAATTGCCAAGTTCACCCTTGCCTTCAAGTACCAAAGTTTCTTCGTCTCCAAGGTGACGATGAGCAAGGATCTCCGCACCTGGGTCCATTTTTATGATTCGTGTTGAGCGGTGTCGAACTGGGTCATAGAGCAGCGACTTCTCCCAAATGCCCTTGCGCTTTGCAGGTTGCCAAGGAAGTGCCGACGCGCGCACGACCTCCCAAGCCTGCGTTCCGTGATCGTCCCGACTGGCTGACAGGCCGGCCACAGTTTGCAGCAACTGCCCCCGCAAACGGCGTGGCGGTTCGAAGACGTTTGTACTGATGGCCAGGGCGCCCGCCACTTGAGCAAAGCTCAGCACCTCAGCCTTGCACTCAACGCAACCACTGCGCAGGTGCTCATTTAGACGCGCCCTCTCGGTGGACTCCAGCAACCCAAGCGAGAGATTCATCGCGGCTTCCGTTCGAGCTTCCCCGGACTCATGTTCTTTCACAGCCATTCTCCCTTGGTGCGGACGCAACAGCTCCCGGAGCTTCAGCATACCGTTGCGGATTCTGGTCTTGATTGTTCCCAGGGGTTCGTTCAGTTTCAGAGCAATCTCGCTCTGGCTCAGCCCGCTGAAGAAGGCAAGTTCGATCACGTGACGTTGTTCACTGCTCAGTGTGTCCAAAGCTTTGCGCACCTGAGCCTGTTGCTGCGCCCGACTCGTCCCCCTGAGTCACACAGCTCACCCAATTTACCCAGGAGTCATCCGAACTCTGGGGTTGTAAGGATTCCTTTGACTTCGCCACCCGTGTGTCTCTTTCGAGGCCCGAAACCTTTGGTCGAAGCCATGGTCTGGCCTATTCAAATCTCGCCACAACCAAATTTGACTTTGGTTGGGCAGCCAGAACAGGCAAGGTTACTGCAAGGTCTTGGAAGAAGCTGCCTTGCTCTCAAACCGGCGTTGGACCCACTCCAAGGCTTCCGCGTGGTTATGAAGCAGCAGATCCAGTTGTGCGTCCTCCGCAGCCTTGAGAATCTCCTTGAAAATCGGTCCGGGCCGGTAACCGAGAGTGATGAGATCATCTCCCGAGATCAGGGGCGCCGGGCGGATTTCTTCCGGTGCCAGTCGATCCAGATGATCCTTGGCCATCCTCCACAAGTCCAGGTTTCGATGGCTGCCCAGGCAATCCAGCCGGTGCAGCTCCAAATGCTCCTCAAACCCTTCCTGCCGCAGAAACCGCTTTAGCGTAGCCGGGCGCATCTGAGGCAGGTCCTTGAACTTGAGATGGTCACGTACAAGGTGAGCGATCTTTTCAGTCTGCCGGTTTGTGAGCCGCAGCCGATCGCAGACCTGGAAAGCCATTCGTGCGCCAACCTCGCAGTGATTGTTGAAACGAATTCGGTCCTTCCTCTCGAATGTCTGAGGCTTGCCCACGTCGTGCAGCAAAACTCCCAAGGCGAGGGTGACCGACGGGTAAACCCCGGTGCCTGGGGAGTTTCCCTGGGCTACCGTCCAATCGGTTGCCGTGGGGTTGGACCCTTGGCTCATCTCCCGTTTCGTTTCATCCATCAACTGAAGCATCAGAAGTGTGTGTACCCAAACATCCCCTTCAGGATGAAACTCAGGAGGCTGCTCAACTCCCTGCAGGTCTGAGATCTCCGGCAGTATTGGGCGTAGCAGGCGCAAAGTTTCCAGCAGCCGAAGTCCGCGGCTTGCGTATCCCTCGGTGAGGATCTTGATTAACTCATCGCGTAGCCGCTCCTTGCTGACCTGTAGAACCTTGTGGGCCAGAACCTGGATGGTGTCGCACGTTGTCGCTTCCAATTCGAAGTCGAAGCGGGCGGAGAAACGGGCTGCGCGCATCAACCTGAGTTTGTCTTCCTGAAACCGCTGGACCGGATCTCCGATGGTGCGGATGATGCGGCCGCGAATGTCGTCTTGTCCGCCGACATAGTCCAACAAGGTCTCGGTCAGAGGATCCCACAACAATCCATTGATGGTGAAATCACGGCGCAGGACATCGAATCTGGCGTCGTCGGCAAAGATCACCTCGTCGGGATGGCGCCCGTCCGCATAGTTTCCATCCGAGCGGAAGGTGGCCACCTCAACCTGGTGCTCGTCAGTCAACACCAAAACCACACCAAACTCGGCGCCGACTGCCACAGTGCGTGGAAACATGCGCATGACCTGCGATGGCCGGGCGTTGGTGGCAACGTCATAATCCTTCGGCGGGATTCCCATCAGCTGATCCCGGACACAACCACCCGCGAAGTAGGCAGAATACCCTTCCTGACGGAGTTTCTTGACGATACTGATGGCAGCTTCTTTCACTTCACCGTCCTTGCAGAGCCAATCGAGTCATAACCGAACTTGCCACGAATCTTGTCTGCCGCCTCGTAAAGTCTGGTTTTCTTTTCTCGCGATTCTTTCTGAAACAGATGCTCCTGCAGCGAGGTATAACCAAGGCCACTAAGCCCGACACCCAACAGACGAATCCTGATCTTGTGGTCCCAGCTCTTTCTCAGAAGCTCCCGAATCTTCTGGAGGATTTCGCAGTCCAACTGCGTCGGCTCCTTTAGCGAGGCCGCACGGGTGATGGTCCGGAAGTCAAGATCACGCAACTTCAGAGTGATCGTGGTGGCGAACATGCGATGTTCCCTCAACCGATGCGCAGTCCTTTCGACAAGCTGAGCCAACGTAGCGTGCACTTCCTCTGCATCGCAAGTATCATGAGGGAAAGTGTGTTCATTGCTAATGGATTTCGGCTCTTCATGAAAATCGAAATGGGCCGTGTTCAAACCCTGCGCCTTGCGATGGAGAGATTCTCCCCACTGCCCAAACAGATGATTCAAAGTCTTCCGCCCCAACCCGGCGAGTTCCGCAACTGTTGTCACTCCTAAATCGTGAAGCCGCTTCTCGGTGACCTTCCCGATGCCTGGCAACTTGCCGACTCGGAGCGGCGCCAGCAGCGCAGCTTCGTGTCCGGGCAGAACGCGGAGAATACCTCGTGGCTTGGCCAGATCGGAGGCGACCTTGGAAACCAGCTTGGTTCGTGAGATTCCGATGGAGACGCTTAAACCAGTCTGTTGCTCGACCTCACCGCGCAACCGATGGGCGAGGGGAAGCGGGTCGCCGTGCAACCGGCTTGAGCCAGTGAAGTCGAGATAGGCCTCGTCAATCGAAACCATCTCCACAGTTGGCGTAAAGAGCTGGAAAATACTCCTCACTTTTTGAGAATAATCCACATACTTGTCACGTCGACCGGGAAGAAAGATGGCGTGCGGACATAGTTGCTTGGCCGTCACAAGTGCCATCGCTGAGTGAACGCCGAATTTACGGGCCTCGTACGAAGCTGCACACACGACACCCCGCTGGTCCGGCGACCCACCTACTACAACGGCCTTGCCTTTCAAGCCGGGTTCAAACAGTTCTTCAACCGAGACAAAGAAGGCATCCATGTCTGCGTGGAAAATGGTGGGCTCCATAGCTGTTTGTGATTCGTTGTCCATTGTTTGTCGTCTGTTTGTCGTCGCGCAGCTCACGTGGGGATTACAGGCACGAATCATCAACAAAGGATAACGATCGACATATCTAGTACTTTCGCAGTACAGCAATCACGCGTCCCTGAATCGTCAGGTCTCTTGCCTTGATCATTATCGGTTGCATTTCCAAGTTGGCAGGCTGCAACCGGACGTAATCGTTTTTCTCGCGGTAGAACTTCTTGAGGGTTGCTTCACCGTTATCGATCAGCGCAACCACGGTATCGCCGTTCTCCGCACTCTGTGTTTTTTCTACAACTACAAAATCGCCGTCGCAGATATGATCCTCGACCATCGAGCTACCTTTCACTTGGAGTACATAGACACTCTTGCTACCGACGAATTCTTTAAGCGAAAGGCTCTCATTACTGGGAACAGCCTCGAGGGGGCGACCGGCTGCGATACGGCCCAACAAAGGAAGTTGGAGATCCCTCACAGCGCGGGCCTGTGCCGGTTCTGAAGTACGCTTCGCCTTGGCTGCCTGTTCGAGCGGCTCGCGGTTGACAACTTCAATCGAGCGGCTACGATTGTAGTCCCGCCGTATAAATCCCTTTCGCTCGAGGGTGTTGATGTGTTTGTGGACGGTGGCGAGGGACGAGAGGCGCAAGCTTTTTCCGATCTCGTCAAAGCTCGGGCAGTAACCCTTTTCCTGAACGAATCGATCCAGGAACAAGAGGACTTGAAACTGGCGTTTGGTTAGTGGCATAGAAGTTTCTCGGAGCCGGCCCAGAACATTCAGACGTTGATTATAGGCGAAACAAAAGCGAATTTCCAGGAGTGTACTTCAATGACCCGAAGTTATCCAGAAGCCCCTGTCTGCGCTGTCGGCGCCATCGTTTTTCGCGGCAATGCCGTACTACTCATTCAACGGGCGAAGCCGCCAGCGCACGGCAAATGGTCCATCGCGGGCGGTCTTGTCCGGCTTGGAGAAAGCCTGGAGGGTGCGGTCGTGAGGGAGCTTCGCGAAGAAGCAGGAATGGAGGTGAAGCCGCTTGGGGTGGGCAAGGTCGTCGACCGAATCTACAAAGACTCCGAAGGCAGGATCGCCTACCACTACGTCATTATCGATTATGTATGTGAAGCCGGACCCGGGCACCCGCGTGCCGGATCTGATGCCTATGACGCTGGATTCTTTGAGCTAGAACGGTTGGATGAAATGGACATGACAGAGGGCACGGCTGACGTTATTCGTGAAGTACATCAGCGATGGAAGGCCAATAGCGAAACCTGAACTCCCGATGTAAATCCCGGTCATTCCGGGGAAGCAGCATCGTTGTAAGAGTGTCAGGTCGTTGTCCCAAGTCGACCGGGCTTCCTGCCCCGTGCTGCGCCTAGTCGAACTGACGAGGAGTACAGTCGTCATTCTGCGAAGGCGAAATTCAGCATGACTGGCGGAAGCCGGATTTCCGCTTTCGTTGGAAGCGATATCTTTGGAGATGGTGGTAGGGGTCAGTTTCCGGTTACGCCGTTAACCAACCAAGTGGTGCTTGAGAGGGATTTCTGATTGAGTGTGCGTCGGTAAACACTGGGCGACTTATCCGGCCAATCTCTGCCCGCTCCTATTTGGGGGCGAGTTTGCGAAGTACGGCGGCGACTTGTGAAGATCTATGGTTGGGCACTGAGCGATTGCTCCCTGAACGAATAACTTGTCGCCTTTTAGCTTTTCTACGTCCTGAGCGTGGCCTCCGACGTGGTCGCCCAAAGACGCCGCCATGCGCATGAGACCGGGATGGATAGGTTTTTCGGAGATCGGAAGTTCTTGGAGAACTGCTCTCAGCTACGGATAGGCGACTGTATGACCACTGAGAGCGGGTTGATGCACAAACCCACCTCCGTGCCGCTTGGGTGAATTGGATCAATTGATCTGGAAGACTCCACCAACGTGACGCCGGTTGTGGCGGGAGCAGCCACGTTCCCACCGCTCACATCACGCTTAGCGTTCGTGATCGAGATCTCGCACATTGACGGTTTGGTTCGCTGAGCGGATCGCAGGGTTATTCGCCAGTATTTCCTTAACTTGGTTTTTCACTGCTGAAGCCTCGGATTTCCGCTTCATTTTCTCCAGTAACAAGGCGTAGTTTCCCAGCGTCTGAGCGAGATCAGGGTGATTGGGTCCGAGGCTTTTCTCCATGATCACGACAGCCCTGCTGTAAAGCACCTCCGCTTCGCCGTATCGATGCTGTAGGAAGTGCACTTTCGCCAGATTGTGCAAGGCGTTCGCCACTGCTGGGTGCCCTGGACCCAGTGTCTTCTCCCGGATGTTTAAGGACCGCAATAGGAAGGCTTCTGCTTCAGCGTATTTTCTTTGGTTCAGGTAAAACCTTCCGAGGTTGTTGGCGATGGCTGCAACGTCGGGGTGCATTGTGCCCAGAATTCTTTCCTTAATGGCCAAAGCTCGCTGTAACAGCGGCTCAGCTTCGACGTAACGCTGTTGATCTTGATACACGTTGGCCAGATTGCTGAGAGCCGTGGCCAGTTCTGAGTGTTCTGTCCCCAGCGCTTTTTCCACAATGACGATCACTTGTCGATACAGTGCTTCGGCCTCACGAAATCGGCCTAGTAAGTGACAGACTTCTGCCAGGTTGTTCATGATGACAGCCACCGCGGGATGTTCCAAACCTGAAGTCTTCTTTCCTATAGACAGTGCCCGTCGAAAGAGAGGCTCTGCGTCCAGATAGCGGCCCTGGTTTTTGCGAAGTGTGGCCAGAGTATTGAGAGTCGCCGCGACGGGTGCATACTCGCGTCCTCCCTTCCTTTCCTGGATGCTGAGGGCGCGCCGGAGCAGGGGTTCAGCTTCTGGATAGCGCCCTAGATCCACTAGGAGCAGAGCCAGATTGTTCAAGCCGTTACCCACATTCAGGTGCTCTGGTCCCTGGGCTTTTTCCCAGATCGCGACGGACCTTTGATACAATGGTTCGGCCTCAGCAAACCGTCCTTGTTTGCGGTAGAGCTTGGCCTGGTTGTTCAGAATCAATGCGACGTTTGGATGATCAGCTCCCAACAGTCGTTCCCAGCTTGTCTGAGCCTGCTGGTAGAGCGCTTCAGCCTCCGAGTACCGACCGTGAAGGGCAGTCATGTCTGCCAAGTCATTCAAAGTGGAGGCAAGAGTCGAGACCTTTTGCCCAGGGGCTTTCTGGAGAATGGCGATCGCTCGGCGTTGCATTGACTCGGCCTCGGTATAACGGGCTTGGAGAAACAGCAAATTTGCCAGGTGACTCAAACCATATGCAACCTCGGGGTGTGCCCTACCAAGCGAGTTCTCCAGAATCCCCAAGGCTTGGCGGTAGAGGGGCTCAGCCTCTCCATATCGGCCTTGAATTGCATGAACGTCAGCCAGATTGATCAGGCTGTTGGCTACTTCGGGACCATTGGGTGCGTCGGATTCCGATATTCTCAAGGATCGCTGGGACAGGGCTACGCTTTCGTCGTAGGTTTCTCGGTCAAGGCAGAGTCGAGCTAAATTGTTCAAGGTACTAGCGAGTTCCATTCGCTCGGGAAGTTTTTCCCAAATGGCTAGTGCCCGCCGGTAAAGCAGTTCGGCTTGACTGAGCCGTCCTCTGGCGTGGTACAGACCAGCCAGCTTGTTCAGAGTGAGGGCCACACGACGATCTTCAGGTCCAAGCTTTTCTACTTCTGCTAGGACATCTGAATAGACCTTTTCCGCCTCTGTGTAGCGTCCTTGCTCTCGAAGTTTTTGTCCCTCGCCGAGATGGTCTCTCCATGGGGCCTCTTCCGCCAAGCTGGTTGTTCTGCCCGAGAAAGAGACGCAAAAAGCTGCTGCAAGCGTTCTTTTCGCCAACCACCCTGTCGCATGCCTCCTTCCTCTTTCCTTTGCGCTCACCATGCCCTCCTCTTTCACAAATTTCAATGATCGAGGCGACTTTGGGCAAAGGGCAGCGCTAGCTCAATGCAAACGGGGTCAAATTTGGATGACATTCGGATGACGAGCTAAGTGATAGAAGAGGAGGGTCCAAACCACCGGACTGCTTTGGAGGCACTTGTCGAACCTGACCTCATCGAACTCTCAGGGTTAGTCATTGCGTCGAGGCACAGCCCTTGCTGACGCGCGGGCTACTGATTTGAGCCTCGGCCTGTTCAGTAGCCCGAGGGAGGGCTATGGACTTTGACGGAGCCTGATCGAACTCTGGCCACGCTTTCATCAGATCAAGCGAAGTGCTAAACTTTCGTCTCTTTCTCCCAGCTCTCGCTCAACCGATACGGTTTTTGAGAGTTCCTGATGGCAATCCCACGATCTTCCCATTTGATTCGGTTTGAGACCTTTGAAGTCGATCTTCGATCGGGAGAACTACGCAGGAACGGGGTCAAGGTTAGGTTGCCCGAGCAGTCGTTTCAGATACTGGCTATGTTGCTTAGGAATGCCGGCGAGTTAGTCACGCGAGAGGAGATTCAGAAGCGTCTGTGGCCGAACGATACCGTCGTCGAATTTGAACACAGTATCAATGCAGCCATTCGCAGGCTGCGGGCAGCGCTGAGTGATTCCGCTGACAGTCCGCAATTCATAGAAACCTTAGCCCGCCGAGGCTATCGATTCATCGCGCCATTTCCGAATGCGCGAGAGCCACTCGATGAAGCTGACGCAAGCCCCGCGGCCCAATCCGAAGGGTTCATGCCCTCGAAGTCTGAAGTGAGTCTAGGGGAATTCGTGGGGCAGACCGTTTCTCACTATCGGATCATGGAGAAGTTGGGAGCCGGGGGCATGGGTGTGGTCTACAAGGCCGAAGACCTCAATCTCGGTCGTAAAGTGGCGCTGAAGTTTTTGCCCGAGGAACTGCTTGAGCATCGTCAGGCGCTGGACCGATTCCAGCGAGAAGCCCGCACGGCCTCTGTCTTGAATCACCCCAATATCTGCATCATTCACGAGGTGGGCGAGCATGCAGGCCAACCCTTCATTGCGATGGAATTACTGGAAGGTGAAACGCTCGACCGACGGATCGGAGGGAAACCGCTAAGGACACAAGAGCTGTTGAAATGGGCCATTGAGATCGCGGATGCGTTGCAGGCAGCCCACTCGGAGGGGATTATCCATCGGGATATCAAGCCAGCGAACATCATGATCACAAGACGCCGTCAGGCCAAGGTGTTGGACTTTGGCCTGGCGAAGCTGATCGGTGAACCGGGAACAGCTGCAGGCACACCCCAGCAGACCTGTGCCGCTGTTGAAGACCCTGTGACACTCCAGACCAACACCGGCATGGCTATCGGGACGTGGGCCTACATGTCACCCGAGCAAGCTAGAGGCGAAGCACTTGACGAACGGACAGACGTCTTCAGCTTCGGCACGGTACTCTATGAGATGGTCACCGGACAACGGGCGTTTCAGGGTGATTCGAAGATGTCGATTCTGGCGGCGGTGTTGAACCAGGATCCCACATCGGCAGGTGAAGTTACCCAAGCTCTTCCGCATGATTTGGAAAAGATCATCAGCCGCTGTCTGCGGAAAGACCCAAGCCGGCGTTTCCAACACATGATCGATTTGAAGTTGGCCTTGGAAGATCTCAAGGAGGAATCCGCGTCAGGGCAGCTAGCCCTCAAAGACGGTACCGATTCTTCTGGAAAGCCAAAGCGTTTTTCGTTACTGCGGTGGGTGACCCTGGCTGTGGCGGGTGTTTCTTTGGCTGTGGCCGGATGGTTCTGGCTCGGACGTTCGACAGCGCAACCGGTAGAATCGCTCATCTCCGTGCCTCTCACTAGCTATCCAGGCCAGGAACGACAGCCCTGCTTTTCACCCGACGGCAACCAGGTGGCCTTCTCCTGGAATGGAGAGAAGCAGGATAACTTTGATATCTATGTCAGACTCATTGTCACTGGAGCCCAACGACGTCTCACCTCAGCCCCGGAGGCAGACTCGAGTCCCGCCTGGTCACCGGACGGCAACTTCATTGCGTTTGTCCGCGAAGGATCTGGAGTGAAAGCTGCGGTGTATCTAGTCTCCCCGCTGGGAGGCCAAGAGCGCAGAGTAGCTGACATAAGCCCGACACATCGCGACTCCTACTTGAGGGGGCTGGCTTGGACTCCAGATGGGGATTCGCTGGTCGTGACCGACAGGAATTCGGACAGCGAGCCTTTGGGTTTGTTCTTGCTCTCAGTAGAATCGGGTGAGAAGCGAAGGCTGACGTCCGCGCCCGATAAAGTGTTTATCGATAGTCAGCCAGCTTTTTCGCTGGATGGCCGCATTCTAGCGTTTGTCCGAGACTCTAACGGCGGCTTCCGCGACATTTATCTACTTTCCCTTTCTCAGAATTTTCAGCCGATCGGGGAACCGAAACAGCTCACTCTTGACGGTCCAGAGACCTTCAGACCCGTCTGGACCGCAGAGGGGCGAGAGATTATTTTTTCTGCTGGACCCGTCTTCAGCCCAAACCTGTTCCGAACCGCAGCCACCGGCGTCGGCAAGCCGCAGCGGCTGGCAGCTGTCGGAGAAGATGGCTCTGAAGCGGCAATCTCTCACCGTACACACCGTTTGGTTTACACCCGCGAGCTCCGTGACGCAGACATCTGGCGTCTTGAAGTCCCTCGCCCTCATGGGAAGATCAGCTCACCGATAAAGCTGATCTCCTCGACCCGTGTTGACAGGGATGCACAGCTCTCCCCCGACGGGAAGAAGATCGTTTTCGGTTCAAACAAAACGGGAACCTTTGAAATCTGGATTTGCGATAGCGACGGTTCGAATGCGCAGCGGTTAACTTCGATAGTTGGTTTCTGTAGATATCCGCAGTGGTCGCCAGACGGTGAGCAGATTGCCTTTTCGTCACTCCTAAAGAGACGGTGGGAGCTCCACGTCATCAGCACCAACGGAGGCAAGCCAAAACGCCTAGCCAGTAGCCCAGCCAATGATGGCGGGCCCCGTTGGTCCCGAGATGGGAAGTGGATCTATTTCCAGTCGGACCGCAGCGGCGAAAATCAGGTCTGGAAAATGCCGGCGGGCGGAGGCGAACCGCGCCGGGTGACCAAAAAGGGTGGGATGTGGGCCCTCGAATCTCCTGATGGCCAATGGGTTTACTACAGCCAAAGGAACCGCAGCCTTTGGAAAGTGCCCATAGATGGCGGGGAGGAGACCCAAGTGCTCGAATCCGTGGATCGGAACGCCTTTGGCATCGTGAAAGAAGGAATCTATTTCATTTCGAAGCCGGACGCTACCGGACGTTATTCCATCCAATTCTTCAACTTCGCGACAAAAAGGACTAGATCCATCTCTACGATCCAGAGCGCGATACCTGCTAACCTCTCCGTCTCCCCCGATGGCCGATGGATCTTATACTCGCAGTCGGATCAGCTGAGTAGCGATCTGATGCTGGTGGAGAACTTTCGGTAAAGAAGGGCACGACATCAAATTTTTGGCATGCAAGGTTGGCCTGATCAGCGGAAAATTTTCGCTCCGCTTGTGTCCCTTGGTGGCGACCAGCTTCACAAATCGGTTAAGTTTCCACAGTGCCGTCAAACGAGGAGGCCACCGTGAAAGCTATTTCAACCGTCCGTAGCCAATGGCCGTACGGCGCAACCGGAAACTGACAGTCCCGGAATCACTGTTAAGGACTGCCCTGCTACTGCTGAGCCGGGTTAGTCTTGATAAACGTTCTAACGCCTAGTTGACAAAGTTCACAACATCGTGAGGACCGAGAAGTATCACAACATCGTACAGTTAGCTTGAGGATAGCGAGCAAGTAATGAACTAGAGAATTGGCTCCTTATAACTTCAGTTGAGAGGAGCC
>Ga0187892_10010083_pt1 | contig 12125 bp, 12 predicted proteins | sample MA1701073metaG_FD_139345 | JGI IMG/M metagenome (GOLD analysis project Ga0187892, IMG submission 139345) | Bio-ooze microbial communities from a basaltic lava cave in the Kipuka Kanohina Cave System on the Island of Hawaii, USA - MA170107-3 metaG ...
ACCGGCACCTGGTTCATGAACCGCTGCGACTACCTCGACCCCGCCCTCGCCTGGACCGGGGTCAAGGACTCGGGGCGGGGCTGCACGCTATCGAAGCTCGGGCTCGAGACCTTCACCCGCCCGAAATCATTTCACCTGCGACTTGGAAAATAGGGACTGTCCCTATTTTCATTCGTACCGGACGTCGATGATTTCGTAGCGCTTGAGGCCGCCGGGGGTCTGGACCTCGACCGACTCGCCGGCCTCCTTGCCGATGAGGGCGCGCGCGATCGGCGAGCTGATGGAGATGCGGCCGGCCTTGATGTCGGCCTCGTCCTCGCCGACGATCTGCCAGGTCGCCTTGTCGCCGCCCATGGCCTCGACGTCGACGGTGGCGCCGAACACGCAGCGCCCCTCGGCATCGACCAGCTTCGGGTCGATCACCTGGGCGTTGGCGAGCTTCGCCTCGATGTCCTTGATGCGCGCCTCGATGAAGCCCTGGCGATCGCGCGCCGCCTCGTACTCGGCGTTCTCCGACAGGTCGCCGTGGCCGCGCGCCTCGGCGATCGCCGCGGTGATGGCGGGGCGCTCGACCGATTTCAGGCGCTGCAGCTCGCTGCGCAGCAGCTCCGCCCCCCGCAGGGTCATGGGGGTCTTCACGTGACGACGGGTTCGGGCGCGGCGTGGCCGAGTCTTGCGTGCAGGTCCTGCAGGCGGTACGGCTCGAGGCTCGAGAGGTGCTTCATGCCGGCGCACGCGGCCTTCGCGCCGGCGACCGTGGTGTAGTAGGTCACCCGGCGCGCGAGCGCGGTGGTGCGGATCGCCTTGGAGTCGGAGTGCGCGGTGCGCGTCGCCTCGGTGGTGTTGACGATGAAGCTCACCTCGCCGTTCTTGATCATGTCGACGATGTGCGGCCGGCCCTCCGCCACCTTGTTGACCGGCGTCACCGCGAGGCCGTGCGACTGCAGCACCTTGGCGGTGCCGCGCGTCGCGAGCAGCTCGAAGCCGAGCTCGGCGAGGTCGCGCGCCACCTGCACCGCGGCGTGCTTGTCGGGGTCGCGCACGCTGATGAAGGCGCGCCCGCCGGTGGGCAGCTTCACCCCGGCGGCGAGCTGCGACTTGACGAACGCCTCGCCGAAGGTCTCGCCCACGCCCATCACCTCGCCGGTCGACTTCATCTCCGGCCCGAGGATGGTGTCGACGCCGGGGAAGCGCGAGAACGGGAACACCGCTTCCTTGACCGAAAAATAGCTCGGCGTCACTTCTTCGATAGCTTGTTCCTTCAGAGATCGGCCAGCCATGCAGCGCGCTGCGACCATCGCAAGCGGCACGCCGGTTGCCTTCGAAACAAAGGGCACGGTACGCGAGGCGCGCGGATTCACTTCCAGCACGTACACCGTGTCCTTCTGGATCGCGTACTGCACGTTCATCAGCCCGCGCACCTTGAGCGAGCGCGCGAGGAGCGTGGTCTGCCGGCGGAGCTCGCGCTCGACGTGGCTCGCGAGCGAATGCGGCGGCAGGCAGCAGGCCGAGTCGCCCGAGTGCACGCCGGCCTGCTCGACGTGCTCCATGATCGCGCCGATCAGCACCTGCTTCCCGTCGCACACGCAGTCGACGTCGATCTCGATCGCGTCGCTGAGATACCGGTCGAGCAGCACCGGCGAGTCGTTGGAGACGCGCACCGCGCTCTCCATGTACTTCAGCAGGTCGGCCTGCTGGTGCACGATCTCCATCGCCCGGCCGCCGAGCACGTAGCTCGGCCGCACCACCACCGGGTAGCCGATCTCCTCGGCGAGCTTCACCGCCTCCGCGGCCGAGCGCGCGGTGCGGTTGGGCGGCTGGCGCAGCTTGAGCTTCTCCAGGAGCTGCTGGAAGCGCTCGCGGTCCTCGGCGATGTCGATCGAGTCGGCGCTGGTGCCGATGATCGGCACGCCGGCCGCGGCAAGGCTGCGCGCCAGGTTGAGCGGCGTCTGGCCGCCGTACTGCACGATCACGCCCCAGGGCTTCTCCTTGTCGACGATCTCGAGCACGTCCTCGAGCGTGAGCGGCTCGAAGTACAGGCGGTCGGAGGTGTCGTAGTCGGTCGAGACCGTCTCGGGGTTGCAGTTCACCATGATGGTCTCGAAGCCGTCGTCGCGCAGCGCGAACGCCGCGTGCACGCAGCAGTAGTCGAACTCGATCCCCTGCCCGATGCGGTTCGGCCCGCCGCCGAGCACCATGACCTTCTTGCGGCCCGAGGGCTGCGACTCGCATTCGTCCTCGTAGGTCGAATAGAGGTACGCGGTCTTCGCAGCGAACTCGGCGGCGCAGGTGTCGACGCGCTTGTACACCGGACGGATGCCGAGGTCATGGCGTCTTTTTCTGACCTCCTGCTCCTTCGTATTGAAGAGATAGGCGAGGCGCCGGTCGGAAAATCCTCTTCGTTTCAGCTCAAGAAGATCCTCTTTTGAAAAATCATCCAGCTTCTGGTCGTCCAGCTTCATCTCGAGCTCGACGATCTCGCGGATCTGGTCGAGGAACCAGGGATCGATGCGCGTCAGGCGGTGCACTTCCTCGAGCGTGAAGCCGTTCTCGAACGCGTCGCCGACGTACCAGATGCGCTCCGGGCCGGGCTCGCCCAGCTCCTTCTCGAGCGTCTCGCGGTCGCGCGTGCGCTGGTTCAGGCCGTCGACCCCGATCTCGAGGCCGCGCAGCGCCTTCTGGAACGATTCCTGGAAGGTGCGCCCGATCGCCATCACCTCGCCGACCGACTTCATCTGCGTGGTGAGGCGGTCGTTCGCCTGCGGGAACTTCTCGAACGCGAAGCGCGGCACCTTGGTCACCACGTAGTCGATCGTCGGCTCGAAGGACGCGGGCGTGGCGCCGCCGGTGACCTCGTTCGCGATCTCGTCCAGCGTGTAGCCGATCGCGAGCTTGGCCGCGACCTTGGCGATCGGGAAGCCGGTCGCCTTCGACGCCAGCGCGCTGGATCGCGACACGCGCGGGTTCATCTCGATGATCAGCATGCGGCCGTCGGCCGGGTTGAGCGCGAACTGCACGTTCGAGCCGCCGGTGTCGACGCCGATCGCGCGCAGCACCTCGATCGAGGCGTCGCGCATCACCTGGTACTCCTTGTCGGTCAGCGTCTGCGCCGGCGCGACCGTGATCGAGTCGCCGGTGTGCACCCCCATCGGGTCGAGGTTCTCGATCGAGCACACGATGATGCAGTTGTCCTTGCGGTCGCGCACCACCTCCATCTCGAACTCTTTCCAGCCGATCACCGACTCCTCGATCAAGAGCTCCTGCGTCGGCGAAGCCTCGAAGCCGCGCTCGCAGATCGCGAGGAACTCCTCGCGGTTGTACGCGATTCCGCCACCGGTACCACCGAGGGTGAAGGAAGGCCTGACTACGACTGGAAAACCAATCCCGGCCTGCACCTGCAGCGCTTCTTCGAGCGAGTGAGCGAGCGACGAGCGCGGCGACTCGAGGCCGATTCTCTTCATCGCCAGCTTGAACTTCTCGCGGTCCTCGGCCTTGTCGATCGCCTCGCGCGAGGCGCCGATCAGCTCCACGCCACATCTTTCCAGCACGCCCTCGCGCGCGAGGTCGAGCGCGCAGTTGAGCGCGGTCTGCCCGCCCATGGTGGGCAGCAGCGCGTCCGGGCGCTCCTTCTCGATGATGCGCGCCACCAGCGGCCAGGTGATCGGCTCGATGTAGGTCGCGTCGGCCATCTCGGGGTCGGTCATGATGGTCGCGGGGTTCGAGTTCACCAGGATGACCCGGTAGCCCTCGGCGCGCAGCGCCTTGCACGCCTGCGCCCCGGAATAGTCGAACTCGCACGCCTGGCCGATCACGATCGGCCCCGCGCCGATGATCAGGATCGACTTGATGTCGGTTCGTTTAGGCACGCTCTTCCTTCGCTGCCGGAAGGCATGGAGCAGTCGCCCTCGCGCAGGCGGGGGCCCATGTATTTCTATGAACATGGGTTCCCGCTTTCGCGGGAACGACGATCGGTCGCTTCTCTTTACCCTGCATTCATCATCTCCGCGAAGCGGTCGAACAGGTACCCGATGTCGTGCGGCCCGGGGCTCGCCTCGGGGTGCCCCTGGAAGCAGAACGCCGGCCGATCCGTGCGCGCGAGTCCCTGCAGGGACCCGTCGAACAGGGACACATGGGTTGCTCTTAAATTCCTTGAAATCGAGGCGGGGTCGACGGCAAAGCCGTGGTTCTGGCTGGTAATGACCACCCTGCCGCTATCGAGGTCCTTCACCGGGTGGTTCGCGCCGTGGTGGCCGAACTTCATCTTGAGGGTCTTCGCGCCCGAGGCGAGGCCCATCAGCTGGTGGCCGAGGCAGATGCCGAACACCGGGATCCTGGTCGCGTCGAGGATCTCGCCGATCGACTCGATGGCGTAGTCGCAGGGCTCGGGATCCCCGGGGCCGTTGGAGAGGAACACGCCGTCGGGCTTCATCCTGAGCGTTTCCCTCGCGGGGAACTGCGCCGGGACCACCGTCACCCGCGCGCCGCGCTCGGCGAGCATGCGCAGGATGTTGTGCTTGATGCCGTAGTCGTACGCGACGACGTGAAGCCGCGCGTTCCCGAGCTTGCGATAGCCCTTCCCCGCCTCCCAGCCGCCCTCGGTCCACTCGTACGGCTTGTCCGTGGTCACGACCTTCGCGAGGTCCATGCCGGCGAGGCCGGGAAATTTCTTCGCTTCCTGGAGCGCTTTCGCCTCATCGACGACCCCCGCTACAAGGCAACCGTTCTGCGCGCCCTTCTCCCGCAGGATGCGGGTGAGCTTGCGGGTGTCGAGCTCGGCAATACCCACTACGTTGTTTTTCTTCAGGTAACTGCCCAGGTCGCCCTGCGCGCGCCAGTTCGAGTGCAGGCGCGGCAGGTCGCGCACCACCAGGCCTTCGGCATAGACGCGGCGCGACTCGCTGTCCTCGGCGTTGACCCCGGTGTTGCCGATGTGGGAGTAGGTCAGGGTGACGACCTGGCGGCAATACGAGGGGTCGGTGAGGATTTCCTGGTAGCCGGTGATCGCGGTGTTGAACACCACCTCGCCGACCGCGACGCCGCGCGCGCCGATGGAGCGCCCGCGAAAGGCCGTTCCGTCGGCGAGGACCAGCGCGGCGGGTTCGAAAAGTGCCATTTTGGAAGCGGATGCGAAAAGCGGGAAGCTTTAGGCACAAAGCATTTGTGCCGTCGCTTCCCGCTTCATTTGAAGCAGGGATTATAGGCTCAAAACGTCGGCCATGCCGTACAGGCCGGGCGCGCGGTCGCGCAGCCACTTCGCCGCGCGCAACGCGCCCGCGGCGTAGGTGGCGCGGCTCTGCGAGCGCACGGTCACTTCGACCCGCTCGCCGCTGCCGGCGAAGATCACGGTGTGCTCGCCGACGATGTCGCCGCCGCGGATCGAGTGGAAGCCGATCTGCTTCGGCTTGCGCTCGCCCAGGTCGCCCTTCCTTCCGAAAACCGCATTCCTTTCAAGCTCTCTTCCCAGGCTCCGGGCGACGACCTGGCCGAGCTGCAGCGCGGTGCCGGAGGGCGCGTCCGCCTTGTGGCGGTGGTGCGCCTCGACGATCTCGACGTCGTAGGCGTCGCCCAGGATGCGCGCCGCGGTCTCGGCCAGCTTGTAGGTCGCGTTCACGCCGATCGCGAAGTTCGCCGCCATCACGATCGGGATGCGCTTCGCCGCCTCGCCGATCCTGTCCCTGTCCTCCTCGGTGAACCCGGTCGTGCCGATCACCATGGCCCTGGCGTGCTTGAGGAGCGCGAGCGTGCCCTCGGGCCGCGTGAAGTCGAGCACCACGTCGGCCTTCGCGACGGCCGCGGCGTCGGAAACGATCTTGAGGTTGCCGGCCTGCTGTCCCGCCGAGGCGATGTCCAGCGCGCACACCAGAGAGAGCTCGCCGTCGGCGGCCAGCGCCTCGATCAGCGTGCGCCCCATGCGGCCGGCGGCGCCGGCGATCGCGACCTTCACTGCGTTGCGCCTGCGGCGACTACGTCCCCATCGAGGCGCGTGAGCTTGCCGCCCTCGAAGAACACGGTGAGCTTGCGCTGCTCCAGCTTGGCGCCGGGCTTCTCGCGCCAGTAGACGTAGTCCCAGCGGTCGGCGTGGAAGATGTCGGTGAGCAGCGGCGTGCCGAGGATCAGGCGCACCTGCTCCTTGCTCATGCCGGGCTTGAGCTGCGCCACCATGTCCTGCGAGATGAAGTTGCCCTGCTGGATGTCGATGCGGTAGGGCGTGACGCCGGGAATCCGCGGCACGTAGCTGCAACCGCTCGCGAGAGCGAGGCATACGAGGAAAACCGGGCGACGCATCCGCATATAATGACAGCCGATGAGCACGGTGCAAAGCCTGAAGGACAGCGGGCTCAAGGCCACCCTGCCCCGGCGCAAGATCCTCGAGCTGTTCGAGTCGAGCAAGGTGCGCCACCTCTCGGCCGAGGACGTCTACAAGGCGCTGATCGCCGAAGGCATCGACGTCGGCCTCGCCACCGTCTACCGGGTGCTCACGCAGTTCGAGCAGGCCGGGCTGCTCGCCCGCCAGCACTTCGAGACCGGCAAGGCGGTGTACGAGCTCAACCAGGGCGGCCACCACGACCACCTGGTGTGCCTGCAGTGCGGCCGGGTCGAGGAGTTCTACGACGCCGACATCGAGCGGCGCCAGACCGAGGTCGCCCGGCAGCGCGGCTTCACGCTGCACGGGCACTCGCTCGCCCTGTACGCCGACTGCATCAAGAAGGACTGCCCCTACCGGCCCGGCTAGCCGGAGCCTCTCACAGCCTAGCTCACCAGTCTGAATCCCACCACGGCAAAGTGGTGATCGAAAGCGTACGCCAGCCGAATCCGTGCGCGCTTCATGATGGCAAAGCTTGTGGCATCGACCGCCGAGAGCTTGTGCAGGTCCTTGCGGCGGAAGTACTCCCAGGATTGGTCCAGATCGCGCGGCTCGCAGGGAAGAATCTTGACAGTGCCGGGCTCGTAAATCGACTCTTTCCATGCCAGCGCGACGTCGCGGTTGGCGTTGCGCTCGAGGAAAGTGAACGTCTCGATGACGACGGGAATCGAGGTATGGAGCTTCGCGCCTGCTCCCTGCAGCGCGTCCCATTGCTCGCGGGCCGGCGCGTGCAGCGGATCGCGCGAAAGCGCGAGGGCAATCCAAGCGCCGCTGTCGACGAACGCCGCCTCACCCTGCCGCATCAGGGCTCGTCGTGAACGCTGTCGTGCTCGATCGAACTCCGGCGCGGCTCGCCGTCCCAGATCGCGACCGGGCCGCCGGCCTGCGGCTTGAGCACGGCCTTGCGGATCGCGTCGCGGATCAGGTCCGCGACGCTGCGGCGCGAGCGCGCGGCGGCCTTACGCAGCGCCTCGAGCTCCTCCTTGCGCAGATAGACCTGGGTCTTTTCCATATATGTCACTTTACTTCACAGAGTGACATACGTCAATCGCCCGGCCCCTCGCTCAACCGGCATCGAGCAGCTCTGCCGCGTGCTTGCGTGCGGTACTCTCGGCGCCGCCTAACATTCGTGCGAGTTCGGCGATTCTCGCGCTGCGGTCAAGCCGGAGCACCTTGACTTTCACTCCCGAGCGCGCGACCGACCACTGATCGTTGCCGCTCGCGGCCACTTGCGGCAGGTGGGTGACGCACAGCACCTGGCGCTGCCGCCCGAGCTGGCGCAGTGACTTGCCGATGGTCTCGGCCACCGCGCCGCCGATGCCGGCGTCGATCTCGTCGAACACCAGCGCGCCGACCGGGGAGGCCTTCGCGGCGACCAGCTGGATCGCGAGGCTCACGCGCGAGAGCTCGCCGCCCGAGGCGACGCGCGCGAGCGGCCGCAGCGGCAGGCTCGGATGGGACGTAACTTCGAATTCGATGTCTTCTGCGCCATTGACTCCCGGTTGACTCGACTCCTTCAGAGAAACTGAAAAGCGGCCGCCCGCCATGGCGAGCTGCTGCATTCCCGCGGTCACCGCCTTGCCGAGCGCTTCGGCTCCTGATTTTCTTTTCGAGGAAAGCTTCTTGGCCGCCGCCTCATAACGGGTGCGTGCCGCCGCGACTTCGCGCTCCAGCGCCTCGGGGTTCACCGCCAGCTCGAGCTCGCCAAGCCGCTGTTCGAGCTGAAGCAGCAATTCGGGCAGCGCCTCGGGCCGCACGCGGTGCTTGCGCGCCGCGGCGTGCAGCGCTTCGATGCGCGCCTCCGCCTCGCGCAGCGCCGCGGGATCGAGCTCGACGCGCGAGGCGTACTGGCGCAGCGCGCGCACCGCCTCGCCCGCCTGGGCCTCGGCCGACTCGAGCAGATCGACCACCGGTTTCAGGCGATCGTCGTGCCCGGACAGCGACTTGAGTTGCCGCGCCACGGCGGAAAGCTGGGAAAGGCTGGCGCCTTCGGACTCGGTGAGCGCCTCGAGCGCCGACTGCGCGCCGCCGAGCAGGCTCGCGCCGTGCTGCAGCCGGGTGTGCTCGGCCGAGATCTGTTGCCACTCGCCGTCTCGAGGAGCGAGCTTCTTCAGCTCATCGCGCCTTTCCTGCAGCTCGGCACGCTCCGCTTCCCGGGCCGAATGGCTCTTGATCGCCTCCTCGGCCAAGGACTGAAGCCGCTTCCACGCACGGAAGGCCTCGGCGGTCTCTGCCGCCAGCGGCTCGCAGCCTGAATGCGAGTCGAGGAGCGCGCGCTGCGCCGCGGGGCGCAGCAGCGACTGGTGCTCGTGCTGCCCGTGGATGTCGACCAGGTGCTCGCCGGCGCTCTTGAGCTGCGCGAGCGTGGCGGCGTGGCCGTTGATGAAGCAGCGCGAGCGGCCGGAGCGGTCGATGGTTCTGCGCAGGATGACCGTGCCAGGGTCGCCTGCGAGATCCGCCTCGGCCAGCCAGGCTGAAATCCCGTTCCCTGCAAAATCGAATTCCGCGGACAGCTCGGCGCGCTCGGCGCCTTCGCGCACCACAGCCGCGTCGCCGCGCCCGCCGACCAGGAGCTCGATCGCGTCCACCAGGATCGACTTGCCGGCGCCGGTCTCGCCGGTGAGGACGGTGAAGCCTGCGCCGAACTCCAGGGAGGTCTTCTCGATGATGACGAAATTGCCGACCTCGAGCGCGCGCAGCACCGGCTACTCCGGGGCGCGGCGCTTCTCGAGCGCTTCGCTCCAGCGCAGCTTCTCGCGCAGGGTGGCGAAGTAGCGGTAGCCGGGCGGGTGAACGAAGCGCACCACGTCGGCGGAACGCCTGAGCAGCAGCCGGTCGCCCTCGGCCATGTCGGCGAGCGCGAGGCCGTCGAAGTGCGCGCGCGCGTCGAGCGCGCGCACCAGCAGGATCTCGATCGCGGCGCGGTCGCTCACGCTCACCGGGCGCGCCGACAGCGTGTGCGGATTGAGCGGCACCAGGGTGAGCGCGCTCACCGCGGGGTGCAGGATCGGCCCCTGCGCCGAGAGCGCGTACGCGGTCGAGCCGGTCGGCGTCGCGACGATCATGCCGTCGGCGCGCAGCGTGTAGACGAATTCGCCGTCGATCGACAGGTCGAACTCGATCAGCCGCCCCTGCGAGCCCTTGCCGATCACCGCCTCGTTGAGCGCGATGGTGCGCAGCAGGGTCTTGCGCTCGCGCACGATCTCCGCGTCGAGCAGCGCGCGCTCCTCGATCGCGTACTTGCCGTCGAGGATCGCGCCGACGGCGGACTGCATGTCGTCGTGGCCGATGTCGGTCATGAAGCCGACGCGCCCCTGGTTGATGCCGACGAGCGGCACGTGGTGGCGCACCAGCTCGCGCGCCGCGGCGAGCATGGTGCCGTCGCCGCCGATCACGATCGCGAGGTCCGCCTTGGTCGCGCCCTCGGCGAGCACCTCGCAGCCGCGCTTGTCGAGGAACGCGCGCATCTCGCGCAGCGATTTTTCGATCTCGGCGCTGCGCAGCTTCCCGATCAGGGCGATGCGCCGGAACGCGAGGGACATGCGGTCGAGTGTACAATGAATTCCATGCTCGACAAGCGCGCGCAGATCCTGCTCAAGACGCTGATCGAGCGCTATATCGCCGAGGGCCAGCCGGTCGGCTCGCGCACGCTGTCGCGCTACTCCGGGCTCGACCTTTCGCCCGCCACCATCCGCAACGTGATGGCCGATCTCGAGGAGCTCGGCTTCATCGCCAGCCCGCATACTTCCGCCGGGCGCGTGCCGACGCCGCTCGGCTACCGCTTCTTCGTCGACACGCTGCTGGTGGTGAAGCCGCTCGAGTCGAACGCCGTGCACCGCATCGAGGACGAGCTGCACCCGGACAACCCGCAGCGCGTGATCCAGGCCGCCTCCGTGCTGCTCTCGCAGCTCACGCAGTTCGCCGGCGTGGTGATGACGCCGCGCCGCGCGGTCACCTTCAAGCACATCGAGTTCCTCAAGCTGTCGGAGAAGCGCATCCTGATGATCGTGGTCACGCCCGACGGCGACGTGCAGAACCGGATCCTGTTCACCGAGCTCGACTACCGGCCCTCGGAGCTGATCGAGGCGGCGAACTACATCAACCAGGGCTACGCCGGGCAGAGCTTCGAGGAGGTGCGCGCGCGCCTGCACACCGAGCTGCGCGCGGTGCGCGAGGACATGACGCGGCTGATGAACGCCGCGCTCGACGCGGGCAGCGCGCTCGCCGAGGGCGGCGACCAGTACGTGATCTCCGGGGAACGGAATCTGTTCGCGGTGCGCGACCTGTCGCAGGACATGGGGCGCCTCAAGCAGGTGCTCGAGCTGTTCGAGCGCAAGACCTCGCTCATCAAGATCCTCGACCTCGCCCTGCGCGGCCAGGGCGTGCAGATCTTCATCGGCGGCGAGTCGGGCTTCGCCGCGCCCGACGACGTCAGCGTCGTCACCTCGCCCTACAAGGTCGACGGCGAGGTGGTCGGCACCGTCGGCGTGATCGGCCCGACGCGCATGGCCTACGAGCGCGTGGTGCCGATCGTCGACGTCACCGCCAAGCTGCTGTCGAGCGCGCTGTCGCAGCACTGAAGAGCATCCTCCTCGTCAACCTCGGCACGCCGGCGGCGCAAACGCCGCAGGCAGTCCGGGCGTATCTGGCGGAGTTCCTGTCCGATCCGCGGGTGGTGAAGCTGCCGCGCTGGCTGTGGCTGCCGATCCTGCACGGCATTGTCCTGAGGACCCGGCCCGGGAAATCCGCCGAGAAGTACGCGCAGATCTGGCTGCCGGAAGGCTCGCCGCTTGCCGTGCACACCGTCAGGCAGGCTCAGCTCCTCGCGGAAAAAACCGGGCTGCCGGTGCGCTACGCGATGCGCTACGGCCAGCCGAGCATCGCCAGCGCTCTGGACGGGCTGGACGACCCCCTGGTGATCCCGCTCTACCCGCAGCACGCGGAAAGCACCACGGCGAGCGTCGCCGACATGCTGCCGCCGGGCACGCCGATGATCGAGGACTTCCACGACGACCCGGGGTACGTCGGCGCGCTGGCGGCCGGCGTGCGGCGGCACTGGCAGGAGCACGGGCGCGGCGCGCTGCTCGTGATGAGCTTCCACGGCCTGCCGAGGAGCATCGGCTGGGCCTACGAGACGCAGTGCCGCGCGACGGCTAGGTTGCTGGCAGAAAAACTGGGCCTCGGGTCGCAGGAATGGAAAATCACTTTCCAGTCGCGCTTCGGCTTTGCGGAGTGGCTCGAGCCCTATACCGAGCCCACCCTGGTCGAGCTGGCGCGCGGGGGACAGCGGCGGGTCGACATAGTCTGCCCCGGATTCGTCTCCGACTGCCTCGAGACGCTGGAGGAGATCGGCATCGCCGCGCGGCGCGCGTTCCTTGCCGCCGGCGGCCGCGAGCTCTACCTGGTGAGCTGCCTCAACGAGTCGCCGGACTGGATCGAGGCCTTGGCGGGGCTCGGCCGCGGCATGGGGTACACGCGCGACAGGGGCTCGGCGAGCGACTCCGGCGGGACCGGCCGGCTGAACAGGTAGCCCTGCATCTCGGTGCAGTGGCGCGCGCGCAGGAACTCGACCTGCCACGCCTCTTCCACTCCCTCGGCGACCAGCCCGATGCCGAGCGAGCGCGCCAGCGCGGAAATGGCCTTCACGATCGCCGCGTCCTTCGGGCTGGTGGCGATGTCGCGCACGAAGCTCTTGTCGATCTTCAGCGAGTCGATCGGGAAACGCTTGAGGTAGCCGAGCGAGGAATAGCCGGTGCCGAAG
>Ga0187892_10010084_pt1 | contig 12124 bp, 11 predicted proteins | sample MA1701073metaG_FD_139345 | JGI IMG/M metagenome (GOLD analysis project Ga0187892, IMG submission 139345) | Bio-ooze microbial communities from a basaltic lava cave in the Kipuka Kanohina Cave System on the Island of Hawaii, USA - MA170107-3 metaG ...
AAACAGCACTTCACCACGGCGGTACTCCTCAACCCGTTCCGGTGCCAACGCTACAACTGTAGTATAAAACTGCACCAAGGCTTCGATATCTTCGGCATTCAGCACGATGTGATCCATGACGCCCTGCATAATGTCCTCCGTCTGATGGTTTTCCTTGTCTCTTAATCCAGATAGCTGTGGCTTGGCAACCGGAGCGCGGCTTGACCCATGCAAGATCCGTCCGATAGAGTACCTTTCGCTGATAATAACATCACAACATCCACGGAGGCGGCAATGAGAATCATTCCCATCCCTGTGCTCGCAGATAATTATGCCTATTTGCTGATCGACGAAGCCACGAACGAAGCTGGCGTAGTGGACCCCTCTGAAGCTGGACCCGTCGCGGATACGGTGAAACGTGAAGGAGTAAAACTTTCTACCATTATCAACACGCACCACCACTGGGACCATGTTGGCGGCAATGAAGAGTTAGTACGTGAGTTCCCTGGGCTCAAAGTCTACGGCCACAAACGCGATCACGATCGCACCCCGTGTATTACCAACCTGGTTGACGAAGGCGACACGATGCAGATCGGAGGGCTCACTGCCCGTTTCTTGTTCATCCCGTGTCACACCAGTGGACATGTCGCCTTGCATTTTCCTAACGAAAAAGCGGTTTTTACCGGCGATACGCTCTTCATCGCTGGCTGCGGTCGTCTCTTTGAGGGAACCGCGGCCGATATGAACAACAACATGGTGAAGCTGATGTCGCTGCCCGATGACACACGGGTCTATTGCGGCCATGAATACACGGTCAAAAATCTGCAATTCGCCCTCACCCTAGAGCCCAACAACGCCAAGGTGCAAGCGAAACTCCAGTGGGCACAGGAGATGCGGGCAAAAAAGGCTCCCACAATTCCGTCCACTGTCGCAGAAGAGAAAGACATCAATCCCTTCGTCCGCGTTCTTAATAGCGAACTACAAGCGAACGTGAAGAAACAATTCCCGGACGTGTCGCTCGATCCGATATCAGTGTTAGCCAAGACGCGGCAGTTGAAGGATAATTTCTAGAACGTAATACGTGGTGCGTGATACGTGATGAGGAACAAAGGACGGTTATGGTAGCAACGTGCAAATTCGGCATCGGCCTCCCTAATGGATTCCCACGGAGTGCCGTGAATTCGACCCAGTATCTCGAAGTGGCGGAACGCGCAGAAGCGTACGGCTACGATTCCGTCTGGGGTGGAGATCATATTGTTTTTCACATTCCCCGCTTCGAGATTTTCACGACGCTGGCAGCAGTAGCTGCGCGTACCAAGCGGATACAGCTCGGCCCTGCGGTTCTATTGCTCTGCTTACGTAATCCGGTGCATGTCGCCCAGAGTGTGGCGACACTCGATCACATCTCCGGCGGGCGGTTTATATTGGGCGTCGGTGTCGGCGGCGAACATCCTAAAGAGTTCATGGCCTCCGGAGTTCCGGTCAATCAGCGCGGTCCACGCACCAATGAAGCCTTGGAAGTGTTGCGCCGCTTGTGGACCGGCGAGCCCACCTCTTTCGCGGGCAAGTATTATCGGTTTGATGAAATCGCCATACTGCCACCGCCATTGCAAAAGCCCCATCCGCCAATCTGGATCGGGGGACGTAGCGAGGCTGCCCTCAAACGCACGGCCAAATACGGACAAGCCTGGGCTCCTGCGTTCGTGACGCCCGAAAAGCTTCAGGAAGGGAGAGTCCGCCTGGCGGAATACTGTCGGGAGTACGGACGCGACCCGAAAGAAGTCCAACCGACCGTCTACTTTTTTGCCAACGTGGGAACGAGCCGCGACACGGCCTGGGCCGAAGCTGGCGAGTTTCTCAGTAAGAATTACAACATTCCATCCGCGCCATTCGCACGCTTAGCCGTCCATGGCACACCAGAAGAGTGTATCGCGCATACGCGTCGCTTCATGGAGGCTGGAGCTGAGCATGTCGTCGTGCGGTTCGCTAGTGCCGATCCCCTCCAACAACTTGACCGCTGGACCACAGACGTGATGCCGGCACTCTCGGGTGAGCAGAAAACGTGATGCGTGGATCGTACAACGTGAAGCGTGTTACGTGATGCGTGAGAAAAAGTTGTCAGTTTCCATTTGTCAGCAGAAAACTTTGCACCTTAGACCTTGGGCCTTAGACTTTGGACTCTGCCGCTCGCAACTTGGAACGTGGAACCTGAAACTTGGAACCTGGAATCATGGAGACGACAGTTTGAATTGGAGAACTATTTACTGGCTCCTGGCTACTGGCTACTGGCTACTGTTCCCGTCCTGTGCTCTCTTCGACGACACGAAGCTCGAACAACAGCGTGCCCAAATTGAGCAACTGCGTCGAGAATCCGCCCAACTCCGACAAGAAGCCGACGCGCTTCAAGTGCAACGCGAGACAGAAGAACGCCAGCGCGCAGATTGCAATAAGGCGTTCGCATCCTTCGCTGCCGCACGGAAGGCTCCAGATGATGCCGCTGCCATCGCCTCTTACCGTGAAGGACTTACCCTCTGTCCGAGCGATGATGTTGCTCATAACGAATTAGGAGAGCTGTATGTCCGCATGGGGCGCACGACTGAAGCTCGGGCAGAGTTCGAAGCCGCACTCAAGCTCAATGCGAATTTTACCCGCGCACAGAAAAACCTGGATGCCTTACGGTAAGCGGAGGCTTTAGGTTCCCTCTCCTGGATGGGAGAGGGTCAGGGTGAGGAGGATATAGAAAGCTGGCTCCTTGACGAAGGGCTCCTCGCAATGACCTGTTCCTCCTGCACGTCTTCTTGACGTACAGGGGGATGATATTCCGTTCGTTCTCCATCAATAAAGATCTGGCCCAGATATGGGATCGCACCGGAAAATTCCGGCACCGGAGACGGCAGTCCGTCTCCAGCACGTGCTTGCGCACGCAGTGCTAAGCGCGTACCCCACAAGCGCAGGAAGTTGATCTCCGTGTTCTGAATCGTAAAGTTTTGACTCGCCGTCAATTGGGCAAAACTGCGGTCGTAGAGCCAGCCACCCTCCGGGTTGAACAACACCTGACGCTGCAAGGTGTACGCTGCGACCTCTTTGCCTGTGCGAAAACTTTGCGGTTCGGCAAAATCCCTTTTCCCCTGGGGGTCAAAAAAAACTCGGAGCGTACCCTGACTCTCGATTAAGAGCGCTCCCTCTCCCCGCCTCATATCACGAGCGGTTCCTTCGATGACGAATGTCAACACTGCGGAAGACTCATTGCTCAGCGATGGACGGAGTTGCGGGAGTTCCCCAATCTCGGAAAGATAACCGTACGCCAGGAACGGTGCCCCTTGGACCACACGGCCACCACTAAACAAGACCCATGAAGAGAATCGCGCGACGGGACGACCAGTGCTTATGTCATTTTCGACCGTCGCCTCTTTCCGGTCGCTGTATCCGGGGAGAGCGAACCCCACGCTCACCAGTAGGGTGACAAGCAGGAGTCGTTTCATCATGCTGCCAGAGCCATAGGAATCTAGTTTGCGGTACATAGGATCGCTCTCCGCTACCCTTCGACTTCGTTTCACTACGCTCAGGGTGAGCGGACATGCTTGCTTTTCCCCATTTCCCGCTCGTGCTGAGCGTAACCCGAAGGGTGAAGTCGAAGCATGAACGGCACGAGCTACACTTCAATTAGGGAAACGATATATCTCACGAACGATAGAGCACACTTTTTACTGCCGCTATTACCTTTTCCGCACTGGGAAAAACCAGATGTTCAAGGTTCTTCGCGTAGGGCATCGGCACATCTTCCCCCGTGACTCGTGTTACCGGAGCGTCAAGGAAATCAAAAGCGCCAGTCATAATCCGGTGAGAAATTTCTGCTCCGGCACCTGCGAACGGCCAGCCTTCCTCAACAATCACACAGCGGTGCGTCTTCTTTACTGAACGGAGAATCAGAGCTTCATCGAGCGGTCGGATCGTGCGTGGATCAATAATCTCAATCTCAATGTTTTCCTTAGCAAGCGCGAGCGCGGCATCAAGCGCAACCTGCAACATCTTGGACCAAGCGACGACGGTTACGTCTTTGCCTTCTCGTTTCACCTCACCTTTGCCGAAGGGAATCGTGTATTCTTCTTCTGGCACCTCGCCTTTGCGACCGTAGAGCAGTTCGCCCTCAATAAAAATGACGGGGTTGTTATCGCGGATTGCCGTTTTGAGTAATCCTTTGGCATCATACGGCGTTGCTGGGGCAACAACTTTGAGCCCCGGTACGTAAGCATACAGGCTCTCGACCACTTGCGAATGCTGAGCCGCGAGCTGATGCGCTGCTCCACCTGGTCCACGAAAAACAATGGGCATGGAAATCTGCCCGCCGGACATGTAGCGGAGCTTGGCCGCGTTATTGACCAGTTGATCAAAGGCGCAGAAAGAGAAATTCCACGTCATGAATTCGATGATCGGACGCAAACCGACCATTGCCGCGCCAATGCCCACACCGGCAAAGCCAGCTTCAGCAATCGGGGTATCCACCACCCGACGCTCGCCAAACCGCTCAAGCATTCCTTCGGACACTTTGTACGCACCGTTGTAATGACCGACTTCTTCTCCCATGAGAAAGACGCGTTCGTCACGCGCCATCTCTTCGGTCATCGCTTCTCGTAAGGCTTCTCGATAGGTCAGTTCACGCATAGTTATATTCCCTAAAAATGTTATCAGTTATCAGTTGTCAGTATCGGAGAGGAATCGGAAACTTTGAAAACGAATGAGAGAAAAGGTTCCCGATTCTCCCATTCGCCGATTCTCCCACTCGTTCTTCTTAAGCTCCTGCCCGCGCACGTCGCGGAAGAGGAACAACTTTCTCGGGTTCTTCGGTCTGTAGCGTTTCACAATACACGTCATCATAGAGAGTTGCCGGATCAGGAACTGGTGATTCATCAGCAAATTTCACTGCTTCTGCCACTTCTTTTTTGGCGTCATCATCTATCGCTTTTAGTTGCGCCTCATTCGCAATTCCGAGTTCGTAGATTCGGTTTGCCAGAATACGGATGGGGTCTCGTTTCATCCATTCTTCAACTTCTTCTTTGGTGCGGTACTTCGCCGGGTCTGACATCGAATGTCCACGGAAGCGGTAGGTTTTGGCTTCGACGAGAATCGGCAGGCTTTCCGCACGCGCCCGTTTCGCCGCACGGCGAACAGCATCCCGCACTTCTAGCACGTCATCACCGTTCACAATTTCTTGCGCCATCGGGTACCCTTTGGCACGAACGGCAATGTCTTCGACTGCGAGAGTCCGATAGAGAGGGGTTCCCATCGAGTAGAGATTATTCTCGCAGATAAAGATCACTGGTAGTTTCCACAGCGAGGCCAGCGCCATGCCTTCATGAAACGCTCCCATATTCGCCGTGCCTTCACCGAAAAAGCATAATGTTACATCCGGCTCACCACGATATTTCGCAGCGAAGGCAATTCCGGCAGCGATCGGTACGTGCCCACCGACAATCGCATGTCCCCCCATGAAGCGTTTACTGACATCAAAGAAGTGCATCGACCCGCCACGACCTTTGGCGCAGCCGGTCGCTTTGCCGAATAATTCGGCCATCGCCGCGTTCATATCGCCGACACGAGCAAGGTAATGGGCATGCTCGCGGTAGGTGGCCAAAATGTAATCCGTCGGCTCAACCGCGGAGATAGCTCCAACTGCCACAGCTTCTTCACCGTTGTAGAGATGGAGGAAACCACCCATCTTTCCGCGTGTGTATTGCCGCGCTGCTTCTTCCTCAAACCGGCGAATACGGACCATATCGCGGTAGAGGGAAACCATAAGATCTCTGTCCATTGTGACTCCTTTGAAGAGCTATTAGCTGTTAGCTCTTAGCTTTGAGCTTTTCTTTCTTAGCTAACAGCTAATGGCTAAGAGCTAACAGCCTGTTTTCATCTTCCTTTCGGCATCTGCAGAACTCGTTCAGCGATAATGTTGCGCTGAATTTCTGAGGTGCCGGCTTCAATCGTGTTTGCCAACGCCCGGAGGAAATTGTACTGCCAACGACCACTTTCGACTACCCAGGGGGATTCGCGGAGGAGTTGCCCGTAGGGTCCCTGGAGGGTCATAGCAGTGTCCTGCATCCGCTGATTCAATTCACTCCACCACAGCTTTAGAATCGACCCTTCCGGTCCCGGCGTCCCGCCGCGCAGTAAGCGGGTAAAATTGCGAAAACAATTGTACTTGAGAATCTCGACATCGATGAGATGTTGTGCGAGTTGTTGACGAATCTGCGGATCGTGGGCCGCGGGTTGCCCATCAACCGTCGATTTCTTTGCTAAGGTAACGAGATTGTCGTAAATGATGCGGAAGCGCGCCTGGGTTCCAAAGGAAGCTGTCCCGCGTTCATTCATCAACGTTGTGAGCGCCACGCCCCAGCCATTATTCAATTCGCCAACTAAATTCGCGCGGGGGACGCGAACATCTTCAAAGAAGACTTCATTGAACTCTGACTCGCCAGTCATCTGCCGGAGCGGGCGCACGGTCACCCCAGGACTCTTCATATCCACGAGGATATACGAGATGCCCCGATGCTTCGGCGCGTCAGGATCGGTGCGCACCAACAACATGCACCAGTCAGCAATATGCGCGAGACTGGTCCACACTTTTTGTCCGTTGACAATAAATTCATCACCTTTCAATTCGGCACGCGTGCGGATCGAGGCAACATCGGAGCCTGAGCCAGGCTCCGAAAAGCCCTGGCACCAGATTTCTTCGCAATTGAGGATCTTCGGGAGGTAGCGTTTCTTCTGCTCTTCAGTGCCGTGCACAATGATCGTCGGTCCGGCCATGCTCAAGCCGAGCACATTGAGTGGCCCCGGCGCTTCGGCTTTGGCCATTTCTTCATTGAAGATCGCGAGCTCGATCATCGACGCGCCACGACCGCCGTACTCCTTGGGCCATGAGAGGCCGAGGTAGCCACCGGCATGGAGCCGCCGTTGCCAATTACGGAGGAACTCCAACCGTGCTTGTCCTTTGGGTGCCTTCGCGGCTGCCGTTCCCCATCCGGTTGGTAGATTGTTCTTCAGCCATTCCCGCAACTCCTGGCGAAAGTGTTCCTCTTCTGGTGAGAACGAGAAATCCATGTTTTTACTCCTTCAGTGCCTACCGTGGTTACATGTTGCGTGGTACGTGAGAGGGCAATAATTCACGCATCACGTTTTACGCATCACGCTCCACGCTTTACGCTCTACGTCTTAGAGGCTGTTGAAAAACTCCAGTCCTTGAGCGTTCCTGCGTCAAAATCCCCCCGCGCTTTGCGCGGCCCCCTTTACCAAAGGGGGCTTTTCCGAATTCCCCCCTTGGAAAAAGCGGTAAAACCGTAGGGCGCGTACCACGCGCCAGCGATTTGGCGCGCTTCGCACGCCCTACAAACTGCTCACAAATTTATGAGACACGGTATTAGGAACAGTTTGGGAGTCTCAGAGTCTTTCGGTTCGAAGTTTGGAGTTTCATAACGTCTATGGTCTTTCTACTGGCTACTGGCTACTGACTACTCTCTTCTCACGCTCCACGCTTCACGTCCTCCGTGCCCCCTCAAGCATCTCCTTCGCGTGCCGCCGCGCTTCAGTTGTAATCTCTACCCCACCGAGCATCCGGGCAAGTTCTTGCACTTGTTCATTCCTAGTCAGTTTTTTGGCTGACGAGATCGTGCGTCCTTTTACCAACGTTTTCTCCACTGTATAGGCATGGTCGGCAAAGGCCGCAATTTGTGGCAGATGTGTAATGCACAGCACTTGACGGTGCTTCGCCAACGTTTTCAAGCGCCGACCGACGACTTCCGCGACCGCACCACCGATACCGGCATCGACTTCATCAAAAATCAGAGTCGGTGCTTCCCCGGCAGCAGTACTCAAGACCTTTAAGGCCAACATCAGTCGCGAAAGTTCACCACCGGAAGCCACTTGCACCAGCGGCAGGAGCGGCTCGCCAGGATTTGCCGACAGATAAAACTCCACGCGATCACAACCAGTTTCGTACAGGCGTTGACGATTCCGCTGGAAGGGCCCTTGCGAAAATGTACCACTGTTCTCGTCTTCGCCACCCTGGAACTGCACCCTAAATTTTGCTCCCTTCATCCCTAGACCTGCGAGTTCTTGGATCATCTTCTCTTCCAAGGTGCGTGCCGCTGCCCGACGTTCCTGAGATAACTGCTGCGCCCAGGTCCAGGCAGCTTCTGCAGCAGTCTCGACTTCCTGCAGTAGCACCGTGATGGTCTCTTCTCCTCCCTCCAGTTGTTGCAATTCTTGTTCAACCGCCTCCTGGAAAGCAAGGATCGCCTCGACGCTGCCACCGTACTTCTGTTTCAGTCGTGCAATCAGCGTTAACCGAGTATCAATTTCCTCCAAACGTTCAGGATTCACGTGTAGCCGTTCCCCATATTTCCGCAAGTTTAATGCCGCTTCTTCGATCTGCGCGAGACCACTACTGAGGAGCACGACAGCATCTTTCAAGCTTTCATCGACTCGTGCCAGTTCGCGCAAACGACTGATCAGACGTCCAACGCGGTCTGTGACCGCTTCTTCTCCAGCAACTAACACTTCCTCACCGGCAGCGGCACCCTGCGCCAGTTTTTCAGCATTTATCAAGATCGTTTTTTCTTGACGCAACCGTTCCTCTTCGCCCGGCTGGAGAGCGACACGTTTGACTTCGTCGGCTTGAAACCGGAGCAGTTCACGCCGGGCACGGGCCGCTTCTTTACCGTGCGTCAAGGCTTGCAGGCGAGCCCAATTTTTGTGCAGGGCCTGATGCCGTACGAACATTTCTTTGCCGCGCTGCCCGAGGTTAGCAACCCCGTCGAGCAATCCCAACGCTGCCTCAGTTTCCAGCAGCGTCTGCTGCTCGTGTTGCCCGTAGATGTGCATCAACTGGTCACCGAGTTGCCGGAGGACCGCTACCGTTGCTACGGCACCATTGAGATAGACGCGACCCCGACCATTCTGCGACACCACGCGACGGATGAGGAGTTCGTCTTCAGCCGAGTAGCCACTCTCCTCCAACAGGCGAGTGATCCGCGTGTCGTGCACCTCAAATACTGCCTCGACGATCGCCTCTGACGTATCATGGCGGATGACCTCAGCCGTTGCCCGACCTCCCACTGTCAGCCCTAGCGCTTGCATTAACAGGCTTTTCCCTGCGCCAGTCTCCCCGGTAATGACATTAAACCCCTGCTCGAACGACAGTTCGAGTTCATCGATCAGGGCAAAATTCTTAATGTGTAGGTGACGCAGCATAGCAGATATTCTATCGCGCGGTATTGTAGCGTTCCTGCCAGGATGGTCCAACCTCGAGCCAATCAATATAAAGATCGGTATCAAAAATAACGCGTTCCATCACGCGAAGACCCGCTCGATGCGTCCCTTGCCTTTCACCTTACGGAGCGTCGCTTTGATGTCCTCTTCTGCAAGCAGCAAGTCGACCGCTTGCTCTATGGCTTCGCTCTCTGACTCAACCCCAAGCAGTGCTTTCAAGCGAGCGAGTTTTTCCTGATTCAGCCGGTGAGTTTTCTGACGAGCGCTCCCAGTTTTCATTGAATTCTCCTTCGACTCATTTTCGGATTGGGTCATGTAGGCATTGATCCCGTTTTGACGCTAGACTCTAGACCCCAGACTCTAGACTGTAGAGCAGCACTTTCGCCTCTTGCAGGTCTTTGGTATCGAAGCCCTCGGTAAACCAGTTGTAGATCGCAGACAACGTGCTGCGTGGTGCTTTCCCTTACTTTACTAGAGGCGTGTGAGACTGGGGTTTGGCCGCCCTCTCTCCTTCAACTACGACCTTTGCGCGGCTTCCTGACGTGCGACAAATTCCTCAGGGGTAAGCACCTGGATTTCCTGCTGGCGAAAGTGCTTCTTGTTCCGGGTGACGAGGACATCAACGGTTGCTGCCTTTGCGGCTTCGAATTGCAGCGCATCTTCAAAGTCAGGGAGCAACGTTATATAAGCCGTCTCTATTGCTTCTCCAGTTAGCGGCACAACGGCAAAGTCTCGAAGGATTCTTTGTACAGCCTGACGAGCAGCCTTCTCTTCTCGAGTTCTACGGCGAAAGAAGTACAGAATCGGAGGGGTAAGAGCGGAGACATACCCAACGGTCTGCTTATTTCTTACGTCGTTGATGACCATCAGGCTTGCCTCCCAGCCCTGGCGTAAGCGAAAGACATCCTCGAATACGTTAATGTCCACCAGAATCTTCATTTCTCGTCAAACCGATCTGCGATGGCCTCACGAAGCTGTTGTTTTTCTTCCTTAAGACTCAACGGAGGGTCACTTCCTACGAGGCTGAGCAACTGCGGATCGATCTGGACATGAGGATATTTCTTCCGAAGAACGCTTCGTACTACAGAAGACTTGGTCTTTTGTAACGCTGACGCCTTCCGCTCCACACGATACAGACGGCGTTTGAGGTCTTGGATCTCTAGCAGAATTTTTTCCTGGCTATTTGTCTTCATACGAAGCTCCGAATCTCTCTCTTCTTCAAACAACAATTCAATGACTTAATTCTTCAATTAACACCTTCGCCTCCTGCAAGTCTTTGGTATCAAAGCCTTCGGTGAACCAATTGTAGACCTCAGACAACAGCTTGTGAGCTTCAGTCTTTTTGCCTTGTTGTTGCCACAAACGTGCGAGGCTCGTGGCAGCACGGAGTTCGAGCGACTTCGCCTGCTGTCGGCGGGAGATCTCGATGGCCTTCAGAAAATACCCCTCCGCCTCCTCCATCACCTCCGCGTGGGTGTTGGGTGTTAGGGGCTGGGGGCTAGGTGGAACTTGGAACTTGGAACTTGGAACTTGGAACTTTTGCAGCGTTAGCTGCCCTTTAAGTCGATACAGTTCCGCCTCATGGTATCGTTCCTCAGTCTGGTCGATCGTGGTCAAAGCTTCCGCGAGTAGGGCAAGTCCTTCCTCGACCTGCCCCACTTTGCTACACGCCTCGGCTAACAGCCCGAGGCGGATTGCAATGTACAACCTCACCCCTATTGCCTGAGAGCGGGCCCATCCCTGGCGGAGCTGGCTAATACCTGCCTCGCCCTGTCCCTCCTGAGTACGTACCCAGCCTTGCCACATCCTCCCCACGGCCACGAAGTACGGCAGCCCCTGTTCGGTCGCGAACGCCATCAGCGCCTCGGCCTGCTCGTGGACAGCCTGTACCTCCCGCCGCAACTGATAAACAGTAGCGGCCCAAGCACGGGTGGCCGCGGCCGCCAACGTAACGGAATGGGCCAGCCCCTCAGCCAGCGTGAAAGCCTCGCGCACCCGCTGCCGGGCTTGTTCTGGATAGCCCAGGTACCACAGAGTGGCAGCTGCAAGGCACCGGCAATGTACCCCCGCATCATCCAGAGCAAGGCCGGCCTGTACGCGATGCTGCGTCGGGTTGTAGAGGGCCATTGCCTGTTCCAGGTGTTCCAGGGCTGGCACCAATGCACCCCGCAAATATAAGGTTGTTCCGCACGCCGCGTGGGCGAGGACAAGGGAAACGGGGTCTTGGCCGTGCCGGGCGAACCCCAAGAGCTGCTCCGCGACCTCCAAAGCCGTCTGCAACTCCCCCCGTACCCGATAAAACTCAGATAATCCCCACAGCACTGGGACGAGTTGGGTAGCTTCGCCTACCTGCCGGCACAGCTCTCGTGCCCGCGCATATGCTTGTTCCACCTCTGGTGCGGTAAAACCTTTGGTAGCCACGAAAACCTGCCCCAGCATCGTCTGTAAGGCCAACTCTTGCGAAGCCCGCTCTGGGGTGTCCGCCAGAGTCTTCAGCACCGACAACCCTTTGGTGAGGTGGCTGACCGCTTCAGCATGCGCCGAACGCTCAACCGCCCGTTGTCCGGCGCTCTGCCAGTACGGAATTGCCTGCGCGGTGAACCCTGCCTCGGTGTAGTGGTGCGCGATTAACTCAGGCTGCGTCTCGACGGTTTGCGGAAACTGCTCCTCCAATACTTTGCCGATCGTTTGATGCAACTGCTGGCGGCGGCTCTTGAGTAAGGATTGATAGGCGGTATCTTGTACCAGCGCATGTTTGAACAGATACCGCGCCTGCGGTGGTACGCCACTCTGAAACACGAGTTCTGCTTCCACTAACTGACGTAACCCCTGTTTTAGCGTCTCTCCGTTCAACGGTGAAACAGCCTGGAGTAACTCGTAC
>Ga0187892_10010085_pt1 | contig 12123 bp, 12 predicted proteins | sample MA1701073metaG_FD_139345 | JGI IMG/M metagenome (GOLD analysis project Ga0187892, IMG submission 139345) | Bio-ooze microbial communities from a basaltic lava cave in the Kipuka Kanohina Cave System on the Island of Hawaii, USA - MA170107-3 metaG ...
AGTGTGGTCACCCGGGATTCTCCCTTGTCTCCCCGACGGCAGGTCCGGTTGCCCAGTTCTCGATGTGATGAAGGTAGTCGCCCGTTAGAAACGGTCCTCGATGTGGTGAAGGCAGCCAGCTAGCGTCTCCTCCCCATCGGGCTTCGGACGAACGCCGAAGCGGGGAAGTGTCGGGCACCGCCAACCGGGCGTTCGGCCCGTTTGAGCTCACTGCGCGGGTTTCCGCGAGACGCGAGCACGAATCTGGAAATACTCCTTCTCAAGTTCGGCCGCCACCGCCGCTGCCACGTCGCGAGGTTCTCCAGGCCGGGCACCGCCGGGTCGTTTCTCCCACTGCCCGAGGTATTCGTTCGTTCCGGTCAGTCCCTGCTCCATCGCCATGGCGTCGATAAGTTCCTGAAAACGCGGGCTCAGCGGGATGCGGACCGCGGCGTTTCCCTCCCCCGCCTCGACCGACGAGGGAATGTCCTTCCAGTACACGACGACGTAGTTTGCCATGTCGTCTCTCGTCATTTCTTTGCCATCAGCTTTAGCCGGAGGTTCACCCGGTTCCAGTTGATGTGCTTGATGTATACGTCGAGGTAATCTTCGATGTGCCCGGGATGGTCAACGATCCAAGCGTGTTCCTCGCAATCGAGTGCGAGCAGGATCGTCTGGTGTATCGGGACTCCGACGTGGTTCTCCGTCACCACCCACTGCTGCAGCTTCTTCTCGGGATGGCTATAGGTCAGCAGCACCCAGTCGCCGATCTCGGCCATCGCCCGGAGCTCCTCTTCCCACACTTTCACGCTTCCGAAATCCCGGGTGATCAGCTCGCTGACCGATTCCGAGATAACCGTCTTGTCCGCGGTCAAACCCTCAAAATAGAACTCATGGAAGACCGCGCCATTGAACGCCACCGCGTGGCGACGGTGCAGTTCGCTGAACTCCCCCCAGATCCGACTGGCGGTCGTCCGATCTGCGTCCTTGAGGGCCGCCTCAAGCTCGTACAGTCGAATAACGTGGCCCTGGTAGACGTGAAAGTGCTGAAGAAGCTGCTTCCGGCTGAACGCGTCGCTCAGGTCCTTCAGCAGGCTCTCGAAGTTCCTCACTTCCAGCGCCATGAGTCATCCCCCTCGCTTTCCCGTCATTCGTGCCACCCCTTCGACCTCACGGAAATCCGACTGCTTCGAGAAACACTCCCTGGAAATCCGGGTGGAACCCGATGGCGACGTGCTCGATCTCGCGCGTGATCCGTTCGACCCGTAACCGTTCCGACTCCGAGAGAAGAACCCTGCGCGCGCCGACCAGAGCGGCGTTCCCGACGTAGAGAATCCGGTCCTCGGGAATGGAAGGGATGAGCCCGATTCGGCACGCATTACGGAGATTGAGATAGTTACCGAAGCCGCCAGCCAGGTAGAGGTTGGTGATTCGATTGGCCGTCACACCCATTACCCGTTGCAGCATCCGGATCCCGCTCGCGATGGCGCCCTTGGCCAGCTGAAGCTGCCGGACGTCATCCTGGGTCAGCACGATGTCCTGTCCGATCGAGGTTTCCTCGGCCCACGCGACGACGAACTCGCGGTACTTGTCACCTACCCGGAGGCGCCGTCCGAGGGCGGGAGGAAACCGGTCGGCCTCGTGGGTCATGAATAGGCCGGCGCGGCTCAGGAGACCCGCGTCCAGACAGGCGGCGAGTGCGTCGATCATTCCCGATCCGCAGATGCCGGAGGCTGGAACGTCGCCGATCACGTGGATCTTCACGTCTCCAGCGATTTCGACCCGATCGATGGCGCCGAGGGCAGCCCGCATGCCATGCTTAATCTGGGCGCCCTCCAGCGCAGGACCGGCGGGCGCCGAGCAGACCATCAGGCGACGCTCCGAACCGAGGACCACCTCACCGTTTGTTCCTATATCAACAGCCATGCGGAGCTCGTCCCCCTGGTAGATGCCCGTGGCCAGTACCATGCCCATGGTATCGGCGCCCACGAACCCGCCCACCAGCGGGAGCAAAACCACCTCCGCCATTGGGTGAACGTGCAGCCCGACCTCTCTGGCGGTGAACCGAGCCCCGTGCCGCATGATCGGCGCATACGGGGCGAACCCGACGTGGCTCGGGTTGATCCCGAGGAACAGGTGGTGCATGCACGTATTGCCGACCGCTGCGACCTTGTAGATCCATTCCGGAGCGACCCCGGCTTTCTCGCACACCTCCTTCACCAGCGTGTTGATCAGGCCGATGATCTTCCGGTTCAGCTTCTGGGTCCCGGTCGGCTCCTTCTTCGCGAACGCGATACGCGACATGATGTCGCCGCCGAAGACCGTCTGCGCATTCATGGCCGACGCGACACCGACGAGGTCGCCAGACAAAAGGTCGACCAGCTCCACCACCACGCTGGTCGTGCCGATGTCTATCGCGAGGCCGAAGAAGAGGGTCCGTGTGTCGCCACCCTCGACCGCGATGAGTCGCCCCTGCGATAAAGTCACGGTCACCGTTCCAGCAGCCTCCGTGAGGGCCGATGGGATCTGCTTGATGACCCCCAGCGGAATCTCGAGGTCCCGGAGGCCGGCCGCCAAAAGCACCTCCTCGAGCTCGGAGCTTTGCTGGCGTTCGCTCGTCGGGAGCTTGGCGTCGGCCATCAGCTTCCAGATGCCAGGCTCTAGTGTCAGACGACTCGCGAGGGTCTCCGTACCTCCGCCGGTGAGGATCTGAAACGATGTCTCAGACGTAAGAGGGGCGATCTGCACCTCCGCCGGCCCGATCACCGTCGTCTGGCAGGACAGCCGGAATCCGTCGCGGACGTCATCGTCACCGAGCTCCGATCTGTCATTTGCGGTCGGATCCGGCACCGCTCCCCCCAGCAACTTGACGCGGCAGCTCGTGCATTTCCCGCGACCACCACAGGTCGACACGATATCAACGCCAGCCTCATGGGCGACAGCCAGGAGTGTTCTGCCGAGCTGCGCCTTCACCGTCTTCCCGGGTGGGTGATAGACAACCGCCACCAGCTCGCCGATCTCGTGGCGCCGCGTCTGAGCCGGTGCTTCCGGCATCAGTTACTCTCCGTCCAGCTTCAGACGGCCGTTGCGGTGAGCGGCGATGTACGCGCGACAGGACACGTCGCGTCCACCGAGCGTCTCCGCCGCGATGAGGTTGGCCATCAGGCGTCGGTCCAGAGGGTCGCAGATCACCGCGTCGAGACCGGCACCGATCATCATCGGGAGAAAGATCTGGTTGAGCTGTTTCCGGACAGGAAGACCAAACGAGACATTGCTGAGTCCGCAAATAGTGTGGATCCCTGGAAACTCGACCATCAGCCGCTCAACCGTCCCCATCGCATCGCGTCCGAAGTCTTTGTTCACGCCCACCGGCAGCACGCAGGGATCGATAAAGATGTCGCCGATCGGGATCCCGGCTCTCGTCAACAGATCGACGAGATCGCCAGCGACCTTGACGCGCTCTTCGACGCCTTCCGCCAAGCCGCCCTGCTTGATGCACATTCCGATGACCCGCGGCTTGAACTGCTCGATGAGTGGCTTCATTCCCTCGAGCCTGACATCTTCGAGACTGATCGAGTTCATCAGCGGCTTGCCCCGGCTCCAGTCGTAGCGCTCCAGCCCGACGATCTGGTTCTTCGGGGACTCGCTGTCGATGCATAGCGGCAAATCGACGACGCTCTGAACCAGATCGACGAGCCACTTCATCGTCTCCGGTCCTTTACGAGGAATCCCGGCGTTGACGTCGATATAGTTCACGCCCGCCTCAGCCTGCTTCCGGGCGATTCCGGCGATGTAGTCGCGATCAGCGCGCTCTACGGCTTCCTTGATTGCTTTGCGCGTGCAGTTGATCAGTTCGCCGACCACGAGCATCTGCAGCTCCTCTCCAAGACGAACGGCTCTAGTTCAGTCCTCGCGCGTGCTCGTCACATCCTAGAGGCGGGAGTTGCTCCAGTCGTTTCCGCAAGCGATCGAAATCGATGGGGTAAGTCGCGTAGTCGAGTGCCGCCTTCACCCACGTCTCGAAGTTCTGTGGTGGCGTATGGCGCGGGATGTGACAGCTCGCCGACTGGAAGAAGTTCCCTTCTGTCTTGAGGATCGCCTGTATGCAGCAACGCTCGACTTCCTGCAGGCTCCCCTTGAGGATCACGTTCGTGATGGGAATGTTTGCACCCAGGAGCACCTTCTTGCCGATCTTCCTGTAAGACACTTCCAAGTCCCCAAGATCCTGCACCAGGAACTCTACGTCGTCCGCCACAATGTCCAGACGGTCCGCCGTGTCGCCGCAGAAGTGGAAAAAGATGCCCTTCGCTCCCGCCGCCCGGATACCCTCGAACATCTTCTTCTCGTACGGATACGCGAACTCGAGAAAGGTCTTCTTCGAGATGAAAGAGGCCGACGCCGTCGGATCGACGCTGAAGACGAAGTCAGCGCCAGCTTCCACGACCGCCTTCCCCAGGCGGATGGCCCCGTCAGTGATCCGGTTCATGAGTTCGTGCACCCACTCCGGCCGATCTACGACGTCGAGGGCGAGGACGTCGAACCCCCGTAGGACGCCCGCTATACGATACGGCGCGGTGACGGTGGAGACCACCGGGATGTCGGGCCCGACGCGCTCCCGCAGCTTTTGGAGCGTGGTGAGGAGCCGGCGCATCTTCTTGTTCTCCCACGGGTTCTCTGGTGGTGTTACGCGCCTGATGTCCTCCGGCTCCTGGATGAAGTAGGGCATGGGGTAGTACAGCATGTCGTCTTCTGGCTGGTACGCGTTCTTCGGCAAAGCCAAGTCGGCATTCCCCTCCGCCGACCCCTGGTCGTAGACGCAGTCGAAGCCAAACCGCTCCCTCACTCGGGCGTACCCGTCGGCCCACTTGTCAGGGTTGTATGTCGCCTCGCGGTAGGTGTACCCGGCCTGCTTCATGGCAAACTGGTCGCAGTACGGTAGGATCGGCGGCCGGTCGATCGGTTCGAATCGCATTGCCTTCAACAGCCGCCCCAGCGCCGTCATTGACATCCTCCCCGTTCCGGAAGCCCTACGGCTTGACCGCCGCTGGCGCGTACAGCGCCTCGAGCATCTTGATCGTCGATGGTGCGTCTTGCGCCCATCCATCCGCTCCGATCTCGTCGGCAAACCGCTGGGTCGTCGGTGCTCCTCCGATGACGATCTTCACCTGCCCCCGGTATCCCTCCTTCTTGAAGAGCTCGATCACGTCGTACATCCCTTCCATCGTGGTCGTCATCAGCGCCGACATCCCAACGATGTCCGCCTCGACCTCCATCGCCTTCTGCACGTACAGCTCGTACTTCACGTCCCGGCCCATGTCATACACCGTGTACCCCGCTGTGCTCGCCATCATCACCACAATGTTCTTCCCCACATCGTGGATGTCCCCCTGCACCGTCCCAATCACTATCTTGCGGGGCGCCGACGCCGCTTCGACCTTGATGTGCGGCCGCAGCACGTCAACCGCCGCGTTCATTGCACGCGCCGCACACATCAACTCCGGCACGAAGTACTCCCGCCGGTCGAACAGGTCGCTGCATACCTTCATCCCCGCCGACAGCCCGTTCACGATAGCGTCCGATGGGTCGATCTCCATGTCGACGACTTGCTGGGCCAGTCCGGGGGACGTCTTATGATCACCCTGCACCACCGCGTCGCACAATGCCTTGAACAACTCCTCCTTTGTCATCGGCCACCCTCCCTGTCCTGTTGTTCACGCCGCACAGGCCCGAACGTTCGTCCCCGCGGATCTGCTAAGGGGTCGACCCAAGCGAATTCGACCTCATTTCCGCCAAGCCTCAACTCCAAAATGGTATTCGCAGAGAAAACTTCTGTCAAGTGCTGTTTACTGAACTCGCCGGTGGCGGGCCATTCCCAATATTTCGGCGCATCGGTTCCGATGGCTTCCAGTAAGCGCGGGCCTTCATCGATGCTGGAGCTTCGGATCCAGGGAATCCCGGAGACCGTCACCGAGCATGTTGAACCCCAAGACGGCGATCAGGATGGCAAGCCCGGGAAAGAGGGTGGATGACGGGCTCAATTCAAGGTACACGAGGTTCATCTTAAGGTCGAACCCCCAGCTCGGTGTCGGTGGCTGCGTCCCTAGACCGAGGAAGCTCAGCGTCGCCTCCATGATCAGGGCATAGGCCATGATCACCGTACCGCTGACGATGATCGGAGCCATGCAGTTAGGCAGAATCTGAAAGAAGAGGATCCGCAGATCGCTGTAGCCGACCGCTCTTGCAGCGAGGACGAACTCCGACTCCTTGAGGGTCAGGGTACTGGCCCGGACTAGGCGCGCAAATGCCGGGATATAAACGATCCCTACCGCGACGCCGACGGTCGTCACGCCGGCCCCCAAAACCACCGTTATCACCATCGCCAGGATCACCACAGGAAAGGACATCATCAGATCCATGAGGCGGCTCAACAGAAGGTCGAACACGCCCTCATAATACCCGGCGGCCAACCCGAACGGGATACCGATACCCAGACTGATGAATATCGTCAACAGCGCGACGTACATCGACACCCGGCTGCCGTGGATGACGCGGGTGAAGGTATCGCGCCCGAGATGGTCCGTCCCCAACCAGTGTTCGGCCCCTGGCGACCGTGAGCGGGCGCTAGTCTGCATCTCGGCAGGATTGCCGGGTGCGATAATGTCGGCGAACAGCGCCGTGAGCAGCAAGACGAGGACGATGAAGAGGCCGATGAAGGCTGTGCGGCTCCGCCGCAGCCGTTGGAACAGCATGACTACGGTCAAGGGCCGGGCGACGACGACCTCGACGTCCGGGGACGGCTGGGCGGCGAACGAATCCACTAGGCCTTCTGCGCCCCGAATCGGATCCGCGGATCAAGAAGCGCGTAGAGCACATCGACGAGCAAGTTGAGGGCGACGAAGACGATCGTGATCACCATGACGAATCCCTGCACGCGCGGGTAATCGCGGGCAAAGATGCCATCCATGCCGAAGGTCGCGATGCCGGGGATCAAGAAGACGATCTCGACCACTACCGCGCCCCCCACGAGGTAGCCGATTTGCAAGCCCATCCACGACAACGGTGGGATGATGGCGTTGCTAAAGGCGTGGCGCAGAATCACCACCCACTCGCTCAGCCCCTTCGCACGGGCGGTCTTCACGTAGTCCTCCCCGATGACCTCCAGCATGCTGGCGCGGACCAGGCGTGCCAGGATCGCAGCACGGGGAAATCCCAGCGCGACGGCTGGAAGGACCATGAACTTCAGATGAGCCAAGAGGTTCTCAGAGGGCGGGCTATAGCCAGCGGCGGGTAGCCAGCCGAGTTGCAACGCAAAGACCAGCATCAACACCACTCCGGACAAAAACTCCGGCATCGAGATCCCAAGCATCGCGACGCTCATCAGCCCATAGTCCTTCATTGAGTTGGGCCATACGGCGGAGATGATGCCCGCAGGTACCGAAATAGTTATCGCGAACGTCATGGCGAAGGCGATCAGCTCGAGCGTGACTGGCAGCTTCCTCAAGATCTCCTGGCGCACCTGAATCCCCGAAGCGACTGACTTCCCCCAGTCGCCGGTGAGCAGACGAGCCGCCCATTTTCCGTACTGGACGATCAGCGGCTGGTCCAGCCCTACCTCGCGCTTGAGTTGGGTGGCGAGTTCTGGTCGATATTCCAGGCCAAGCATCGTGGTAATGGGATCACCGGGGACCAGGCGCATCATCACGAAGATGACGACGGATACGCCGAAGACAGTAGGGAACAGCAACAGGACCCGTTTGACGATGTACGGGCCCATTAGAGCTGGTGCCACCGGAGACACACGTCCCCCTCAGGCCCCCGACGCGGGCCAGGCAGGGGGCCGTTCACAAGTTCAAACAGACCGTTTCGAAATCGGCTGCTAGCGGTCGAGCCAGGTCTTCTCGAGCCACATCTGGAGCCCGTTGGTGAAGTGATAGTCCCTCACCTGCCGCCGGACGCCTTCGAAGTACGGCGAACTTGTCACATTCACCCAGTACATGTTCTTCGCGATGTACTCCTGGTACTCCCGGGCGTATCGCCTCTTCTCGTCCCGGGTCGTCGCGAACCGCCACTTTGTCATCAGGTTGTGCGGCGTGAGATCTTCCGCGGGCCAGCCAGAGTACCGGGGGCCCTTTGGGTGAAAGAAAAGGAGGTGCCCAATCATCGTCGGGAAGGGCAGCCAGTCCTCCAGACCCTGCTCGTACTCGCGCTTCCCCAAACGTCCGTAAAACGTCGCCGTCTCGAGTATCTCGAACTTCACCGTCACCCCGATCTTCTGCAGTTGCGACTGGATGGCAAGACCGATGTCCACGAAGACTTCGTCAGAGTTACTCGTGATGAGAGCGTAGCGAAGGTCCTTCACCCCCGCCTCTCGCAGTAACATCTTCGCTTTCTCGGGGTCGTAGGGACACCACCCGTTCAGATCGACGTGGTCCTCTGCGTCCGGCGGGAGAAAACTCACCAGCGGTTTCGCGAGCCCATTGTACGCGATCTTCGCAATCGCCTGCCGATCGATCCCGTAGCAGCCGATCGCCTGCCTCACACGCAAGTCATTGAACGGCGCCTTCTCCAGGTTCAGCGGCGCGAACGCCCACCGGACGTGCGGGCCCGTCAGGACCTGCGTGTTCGGCACAGTTTCCAGCAGCGGCAGCGTCTTCGACGGCGCATTCCCCACGATGTCCAGCTGCCCCGTCCGCATCAGCGTCACATTCGTCAATGGCGACGTCACGATCTTCCATACGACCTTGTCCAGATACGGAACGCCTTTCCGAAAGTAGTCAGGATTCCGCTCCACCGTCACGTGACTGCCCGATACCCACTCCACAAAGCGGAACGGCCCCGAACCGACCGGGTGTTTTTTGTAGTCATCTCCGTACTTTTGCACCGCCGCCGGTGACACGATGTGATACTGCGAACCCGTCATGGACAGGAATCGGTCGAAGTCGATAACCGGTCCCTTCAAGTTGAACCGAACCGTCGTCGGATTGATCGCATCGACGCTGGCGATCACATCGATTAGGTACGCCTGTTTCCATCCTGGATTGTTGACCAGCCAATCGAAGTTCCATTTCACTGCTGTTGCGTCCGCAGGCGTCCCGTCGTGGAACTTGACCTCTGGGTGGAGGTAGAACAGCCACGTCTTGCCGCCATCTTTCATCTCCCAGCGGTCGGCCAAGTCCGGGGTTGGCTTCAGATCCTTGTCCAAACGGACCAGCGAACTGTGGATGTTCCCCAACAGAAAACTCGACAGCTGATAGACCGTTGTGCGGGTGTCCAGATGCGCATGCTCCACCCAGAGCGACACTTGGAGCGTCCCGCCCTGTTTGGGTGCTTGAGCCCGCGCAGTCGACGCATCGAGGACGAGCATCGAGAACCATACGGAAAGCCACACGACGATCGCTGCGCCCTTTCTCATCAGCGTCTCCTCCTTCAAGTTGCGTCGGACTGCCCCGGGGATTCGCCACGGCTTGCTCGCCACCCTCGGCTTCCATCCATGCCGCCGCGAGAGCCGCTCGAAGCGACGGTGTCAGTTGAATCCTCGCAGGCGCTCATCGCAGCCGAGCGGTGGCAGCTGCTCCAGCCGCTTTCGCAACCCATCGAAGTCGATTGGGTAGCTCGCATAGTCGTGAGTGGCCTTCATCCAGGCGTCAAAGTTCTGGGGAGACGTATGACGAGGGATGTGGCAACTGGCCGACATGAACATGTCTCCCTTCGTCTTCAGGATACTCTGGATGACACATCGCTCGATCTCCTGGGGAGTTCCCTTGAGGATCACGTTCGTAATCGGGATGTTGGCGCCCAACAGTACTTTCTCGCCGATTTTGTTGTAAGCCTCCGCGAGGTCCCCAAGATCCTGAACCAGGAGTTCCACGTCCCCGGCCGGCACATCGAGACGGTCGCCCGTGTCTCCACAGAAGTGGAAGAAGTTGCCCTTGGCTCCGGCCGCCTTGATTCCCTCGAACATCCTCTTCTCGTATGGGTACGCAAACTCCATGAAGTGCCGCCGTGAAATGAAGGACGCGGAGGCCGTGGGGTCGAAGGAAATGATGAAGTCCGCCCCCGCCTCGATCAACGCCTTCGCCAGGCGGATCGTCCCATCCGTGATGATTTCCAAAAGGTCGTGACTCCACTGGGGACGATCCACCAGATCGACGGCGAATACGTCGAATCCCCTCAACACACCAGCGACCCGGTAGGGGCAGCAAATCGAGCCGATGATGGGGATGTCCGGTCCCACGCGTTGGCGGAGCTTCTGGAGGGTTAGCAGCGTGCGGCGGACCTTTCGGTTCTCCCACCAGTCTGCTGAAGGCTTCACCCGCTTGATGTCTTCCGGCTCCTGGATGAAGTACGGCTGCGGAAAATAGAGCATGTCGTCTTCGGGCTGGTACGCATTCTTCGCGACAGCCAGATCGGCATCCCCCTCAGCCCCGACCTGGTCGTAGACGCAGTCAAAGCCGAAGCGCTCACGAATCCGAGCGTATCCCGCCGACCACTTATCGGGGTTGTAGGTCGCCTCGCGGTAGGTGTACCCGGCTTGCTTCATGGTGAACTGGTCGCAGTACGGCAGGATCGGCGGCCGGTCGATCGGCTCCCGCTTGATGGCCTTCAAAATCCGGTCCATCGCCGTCACTGGGCCTTCTTCCCCGCGCGCGCTCCCCGACCTGCCCTACGCCCTCATCGTGGCCGAGGTGTTCTTTCCGGGATTACCGTCAGTCTGACAGCGAGTAGCCTTGCCGGCGGGATGATATTCTCATGGAAAACCCGTGTCAAGCGGTTTTCGGTGGCCCCTACTTATTTTCGTTTGGCCCCTACTAAGGAGGCTTGACACCGGTTTTCTCAAAGAATACACTAGTCATCAAAGTTCACAGTCTGAGTCTGCTCAGGTGTGTCAGGGGACGACCTCGGCCGTGCCCCGACACGGTGCTGGGCTCGCTGTATCGTCAGCGACTTCAAAGCATCCTGGGGGGCCAGCATGCACGGCCAGCGAGGCATCGGTCGTGCAACGAGGCAAAGACGGAGCGACCGGCCTCAGAATGATTGAAAAACAGCTCGGCCAGAGGGTTCGCGAGATCCGGCTGCGGAGGGGCATCACCCTGGCCGTCCTCGGTTCGAAGACTGGGATGACCAAGGGCTACCTCTCACTCGTCGAACGCGGCGTCAAAGTCCCAACGATTGCCTCCTTGGTCAAGATCACCAAGGCTCTGGACGTCGCCATCGGTGTCCTCTTCGAAGCCGAGCCGCCGCAAGATCCCGTTGCGATCGTCCGCAAGGGGGAACGCAAGCCCTTCGTACCGGCGGTTCGCGCGGGATCGCGGCGAGACTATCACTACGAGTCCTTGACGTTCCGAGCGGCCAAGAAGCACATGGAGGCATTCGTCGTGGTTCCCCCCGTCAAGGCGAATCCGGATCAGCTCTATGACCACGATGGAGAGGAACTCATCTTCATACTCTCTGGGCGTGTAGAGCTGATCCTGCGCGATCGGCTGTATGTCCTCGGGCCGGGCGACTGCGGGTTCTTCGATTCCAGTCTCCCGCATACGTACCGGTCGGCAAGCCCGAAGCGGGCGAGCATGCTCATCGTGATCTACCCTGCGCAGTACGAACAGGAGCCGCGTCCACTGTCGAGAGAAGAGCGACCGAGCGTCTCCGCTCCCCGGCGATCCACCTAGCGATCCTGATGTCCAGGAAGAGCAGCGTGGCGGAATCAGTGCTCGGCGACACGATTCACTCCGTCACGGATTTCCAACCCATGCCGTTGAGCGCGGTAAAGATCCTCCGACTACACGGGTATCGTGACCTGGGACGGGTGTCCACACCGATCCGCGAGGCCGCCCGAGAGGCGGTCGAAATGGCCAGCCCGCTTCTCAAGCCCGCCGGGGTATTCCGGATCGTGCGCGTGGACGTTTCCGCCCCTGCTACTGTCCGTGTCGAGGACGGGGCTACCCTCCGGGGCGCCGAGGTCGTGCGCCTGCTCAGAGGAGCGCAGTACGGGGCGGTCTTCGTGGCCACCATCCGGATCAGCCTCGCCCTCTGTGCCAGGATGAGTGAGACAGTCCCTCCCCCTGAAATTACTGAGGAGGGCGAGACGGGATGACCCCATGGACGCGCGCGAGATGATCGGGACCCAGGAGGACGTGCAGGTGGTGG
>Ga0187892_10010086_pt1 | contig 12122 bp, 5 predicted proteins | sample MA1701073metaG_FD_139345 | JGI IMG/M metagenome (GOLD analysis project Ga0187892, IMG submission 139345) | Bio-ooze microbial communities from a basaltic lava cave in the Kipuka Kanohina Cave System on the Island of Hawaii, USA - MA170107-3 metaG ...
GCAACAGTAACTTCTGCTCCGGATCGTAGCTCAGGTAGATTCTGCTCATAGCCCTCACTATAATCCGTCTGGCTTTTCTTTGAACACGAATCTTTAAACATTATTCCGACAGACTCCTAGGAGTAGATTTTATTTTGAGGCAATAGGGAGAGATCTTTGGAGGTCGTGTCCCAATTTGCTTTCTGATCTCGTCTCAGTGCCCTTCGTGAAACAAGTCCGCAGCTTCTTGTTTTTCGAACAACGTTTGGAATGAAAACACGATCCACGAAACCACACGAACCAACACGAACCAACACGAAATGCGTTAGTGTTATTTCGTGTGGTTTCGTGGATCGTGTTTCCGTTTTGGTTGCGCCAATTAGGACACCACTCTTTGTCGGCTTGGCTATTGTGTGGTCCCGGCGTTCTTTAACAACTTGATTATCTCAGCGCGGCGCTGATCTTCCGCGAGGTTCAAGGCCGTCTTGCCACTAATGTCCGTGGCGTTCAGATCGGCGCCTTTCTGGATCAGGGTCTGCGCGACCTCGGTATGTCCTTTTTCCACGGCCATCAGCAAAGCCGTTTTCTTCTCACTGTCCTGCGCATTGATGTTCGCGTTGCGCTCCAACAAGACTCTGACCGTCGAGGCATGGCCGCCCTCCGCCGCGCTTATCAACGCATTCTCGCCTTTCTGAGAACCCGCATTCACGTCAGCGCCCTTTTCGATCAAAGCCACGACAGTGTCTGTGTATCCTTTGAAGGCCGCGCGCATAAGCGCAGTCCAACCATTCACGTCTCTGGCGTCCACTTCAGCGCCTTTATCCAGCAGGGCCTTTACAATCTCCGTGTGGTTCTCCCACGCGCCGAACATTAAGGCAGTCATGCCCCTGTCGTCTTTCAAGCTTAGGTCTGCGTTTTCGGCAAGCAGGAGCCTGGCGATTTCTGCGTGGCCCTTCCAGGCAGCGGTCATCAAGGCCGTGCCCTTATATTTATTCTTCGCATTCACATCGGCGCCCTTTTCAATCAGTACTTTTACGACATCGGTCTGGTTCGCGAGCGCCGCAATCATCAAGGCCGTCTGTCCTCCGGTGGTCCTGACTTCGATGTCCATCCCCGCGTCCAAGAACAGCTTCACCACATCGCTATTCCCCTGGCGTGCGTTGTCGATAAAGGCAGCGTCCGTATAACTGATGTTCATCTGCGCCAGATCCAGCCGCGCCTTGTCCCTGGCTTTGCCGCACCCTGCCAGCGCAATTAAGAAGGTGAGCAATAGGAGTGTGGACGCCGATCTCTGTATCCGCTCATCATGACTTCTGTGAGGCCAGGGACGACTTCCGTGTCTGCCCATCATGAATTCTTGTAGACGACCCATGAGTTGTCTCTCGATGTGCAAATTGTTTTGGTAACTGGTGTCTTAAGCGACCGGCGGCAACTTATTGCTTCAGTTGCTAACAAACGTGGTGAGCTGCACGTAGCTGCAGACTTGTTTGCGCCCGCCAGGTCTTGCACAAAAAGCGAAAATCCCACCCACGGCAGTGGGTGGATGGTTCAAGTCCTACCTAAAAGCAGTGAAGCAATAATCATGACCAAAATCCCGCACACGGTAGTGTGCGGATGGTTCAAGTCCTACCTATTCATTCAGGTTTCAAGACAAAAGTCTTTCAAAGGATTTAAGTGAACAGGTAGGATTTGAATAATCCCCGCACTCCCGTGCGGGGGATTCGGTTGCCGGTGTCCCTCGTTTTCTAGGCCGGACTTGAACAATCCACACACTGCCGTGTGTGGGATTTTCGCTTTTTGTGCAAAGCCGCGCCCGCATGCTTTTCTTTCGAGTTGGCTGGGAGGCAGGGACTCGAACCCCGATAGGCGGATCCAGAGTCCGCAGTCTTACCATTAGACGACCTCCCAACAGAGAGAAATTCAATTTACGGCCACGCGAACTATCTTGTCAACCGCCGATAAATTCGCCGCTAGCATGATACTCGCAAGCTTTGCACGGTAGTATTCAAGGCCCCGTCCGCGTTAGCGGACGATCGAAAATGGCCCAGCGATTTATCGCTGGGCGCTGCTCGAACCATGAGGCTAAGTCGGTGAAACGGACGGCTGAAAGGAACGATATTGTAGACCGGACTTGAACAATCCACTAACTTCTGCCGTTGTTGGGAATCGCAACTGCGCCTGCGAACCAGGCTGATGCCACCCTGGCCCAAACGCCACGCTCGCCTTCGGTTCGCAGCAATCGCCGCACTTCGTGATAGGCAGTGGCGTAGGCAGCGCGCATGTCCTCGGCGCTGTTTGGCGCGGACAACCGGCTTTCGAGTTCGGCGAAAGCGATGGTGGGCCCGATTGCGGTCTTGTGCTGGTAGCGCATCAAAGCCTGTCCCTCTCCAGCTAGATGAATTGCGAGTCCCTCAGCGAGCCAGCGCGGCGTGCGGCCACCCCCGAGCGCATCAATCAGCACGTGCGCCAGCTCGTGGCGGAGCGTCGTTTCAAGAATCCCCCGGCGCTGGAGTAGTTCAAGCGGCTGCAGTTCGACGTGTTGGCCACGAGTGGCCGCGGCGGCGAATGAAGGTTGACCCGTTCGAGCAACAAAGTCGCCGGTTGTTCGATTGATGAACAGGTTCAAGGCAGGGAAGTGAACTGTAACTCCGGCGGCCGAGACGCGACGGATTAGATCGGCGCGGCTTGTTTCCAGAATTCTGAGTACTCCTTCCGCGTCTTGTTCGTTCACAGCGGTGGGGAAGCCGAGACGGAAGTGCTCGCTGGTGAGCGTGCGACGCCCCTCGGAATGCTGGGCAAAATTTTGAAGTGACGTTCGACGAACTTTAGTTTGTTGCCGTGAGGTGTCACACGGAGGATTTCGACAAACTGAAGCTTGTCCGACGTGCGTACGCGGGAAGTATTTAGCCAGGATCGTTTGATAGCTCGAACCGCGGCGGGCCATCACGTGCGCCCCTTCCTGGCAGAGACCCAGCCCGTGACCAAAGCCGCTGCCGCGAAAAGCGTAATTCGACCGCACCCGAGCAATCTCAAAACGTGAACTCTTCAGCAGATGCCATCCCAGAGCCCGACCGACGATGATCTTGAAATCCCAACCGCTGACCACTCGCCGCTGCTCGCCTTCAATGATGATGGTTTGGGCCCGGCCGCTCGCATCTCGCCTTGCGGTGCGAACGTTGGTGAGACGCGTGCCGACATCGGTTCTGGGATCGCTCTGCATGGCCTTCAGGAGATCGGCAGACGAAATAACATCAGTCCACGCGTGATGAGGCATGGTCAGGCAGTAGTCGTCCGGCGCCGTCGTCAGGTAGGGCGTCGTCTTAACGTTCCAGAGTGTACCGATGTCTGCTGTAGCGCCGCCGCATGAAGCACTGAAATATGCGTCAACCGTCTGGCCCTCGTTTGACTGCAAAACCCGCCCGTTGGTCTCACGCACTGCATTGACGACGTTGGCTGAAAAAGGATTGGCGTTGCTGTCGGATCGATATCGCTGACAATGGGTAATGTTGCAGAAGTCGTAGCCTTCATTGGCGTGCCGGCGTAAGTTCTTAAGCGCGTATGTGCGCACGGCAACGGACAGCGCCTTCAGAGCCTGGGGTTCAGTTTCAGTGCTTCCCTCGGTCGCCACGACTCCGCGCACATAGTCTTCAAGCGAGATGGTGTGCGTCACATTTTCGCGAATCAGATGCACTCGGATTTCAGGTTCAGAGGGACGGGGGACTGAGTCGACGCCAGAAGGCTGCGACGGAGACTCTCCTCTTTTCTCCGCCATCAACTCTCCGCGTTTCCCCATTCCCCCGTCTGGCCCTCCCCCCGCGCGCACAAATGCCTCAAGAATCGGACGCGCCACTTGAGCGGCATCTCGGCCATGAGCGCGCTTCAGGAAGACTAGAACTGCGAGCTTCAAATTCTCTGGACGATCCGGATCGCTCACGGAAGACTGAGCAGCAAACCCGACAAACCAACCTTGCGTGCGAAAGCCACCAATCTGGGTCGACGTTCCCGTCTTGCCAAAAACGTAGAGCGGTAGATCGCGGAAGTCCACCTGCTCGAGGTTCCCGAAACGGACTGAGCCGCGCATTCCGTCGATGATCAGTTGGCGGTGCGAATTCTCTATCCGGAGCTCCGTGCGACTCTGGGGGGCAAATCCATTTGCCGGAGCGATGCGTGGGGTGAAGAGGTGTCCGCCATTCAGCAAGGCTGAATACGCGTTGATCAGTTGAATCGGAGTAACTCGAATTTGCTCGCCTTCACCCATCGCGTTCTCGGCCCGCCAGTCCTCATCTGGTAGTTTCCCCGCAGTTTCCTGACCGCCGGTCCAGTTAACTTGCGTGGGTTTGCCGAAGCCAAACTCATCGAGGGTTGAGCTGAAAGACAACCCGCGCATTTGCTCGCCGAGTTTTCCAAAGTAGTAGTTGCAGGAGTAGGCGATTGCGTCCGACGGACCGAGCGGCGGCAAGTGGCGGTGATGGGAACAAACGGTCGTGAAGTCTTCATGGACGTAGTTCTCGCGGCAACTCAGACGCGATCCCTGATTGACCAGTCCTTTCCGCAACGCCGCCAGAGCAGTGAATGGTTTGATTGATGAGCCGGGTGGATTGGCAGATGCGAAGGCGAGCTCGGGATTCACCAGGGCCCTGACCCTGCCCGTTTGGGGATCCATCACGATCACCGTGCCGTCGCGTTTTCCGAGTGACAAGTCCACCGCGCGCTGCAGTTCATGGTCGATGCGGTCCTCGTCGAAGCGCGGTGGCGATGTTAGCGCGGCGTTTGGCAAGATCGCCTTAAAGCAGACGAAAGCCAGGCCGATTCCAACGGCGCAGAGAGCAATAGCCAGCGCCGAAGGCGCGGCAGAAGGTAGCCAGGGGGGAAGCGCGTAGCGCGGAACCCCTGGGCTCCAGAGATCGAGAATCCGAGCCCTGAAAGGGCGACAGAAACCCTGACTCCTTAACAGATCTTCCGCGACAACATTCTGGCGCCCCTTCAGGCCGCTGGCCGTGGTGCGTCGTGATCCAGGGGTTGCGCGCTGCACGCTCCACCCCTGGCTACCTTCTGCCGCGCCTTCGGCGCTCGCGCCGTAGTCCACTTGATCAGAGGTTCCTGAAGTCTGTGCCACGCTCCAATACTTCATTGGTTTGCCTTAACCTGAAGCGTGCTTGTGGTCTGCGAAGCGGAGTTTGCCAGGGCGTTCATGGTCACCACCCAGCCAAAGAGCGTTAGCATAAACACACCAGCCAGCCGCGCCACGAAGAGACCCACCTCCAGCCTGGCATTGGTCGATGCAGTTGCCCAAAACAGAAGCACGTACGGAACCAACCCAAACACCACGAAGCCCGCCATGTATATAAGGACTGCCTGAGCTGAGAAGGCGCGGGCAAACAAAGCACGGGCTTTTTTAACCGTCGCCACGATCCCTTGATGCACAGTTGCGATCCAGAAATGAATCATAACCAGCGGAAGTACCGCGCCGATGAGAACGTAACGCACCGTCGTCAGCCCTACGATGCTCCACTCCAGCGGCTGTCCTTCCGCGACCTGAGCCGGCTGAATCTGTGGCGCTCTATCCACGACACCCAGATAAGTCTGCACCCTGGTCAACAGGTAGAACGCTAGCGCCGCCAAAACAATCAACGGCACACTCACCAGGAACACTTTCCAGGTGTTTCGCAGCGAGTCGTTCAGCAAGACGCCGAATCGCGGACAGTTGGTTTGGCGCGCGCTCGTGGTTTGCAGCAGGAAAAAGAGTGCCGGCGCCGCGATCGCCAGCGCCAGAGTCATGGCTACCTGACCGGCGCTGGCCTCGCGAATGCTCACGAAGAGGTAGAGGCTCGCGAGCAATCCGGCATAAACCAACGCCAGCAGTAGCAGGGCTCTCCAGTTTTTCAGCAACTGGCGGGCGGCGTTGGCGATTGATAGAAATGAGTCAGTCAACATAATCCTTTCACCTCTATGCGCAGCCTTCAGATGGGTTCGCATCATTTTCTCTCCCGAAAAGTCATGCTGCCGTTTGCTGTGTTCGCTTCAATCGCCGGCTGGTACATCAGTTCCGCTCGGGCCGGCGCGATCCGGAACTCGCCCGGGATTTGAACCCGCATCGCGTATTGCAACGTCGTATCCCCGTCGAAGTAGTCGAGGAAAAAGACCGTGCGCTGATCGCGGAACTCGCGCGAGCTGTACCAATCACCCCAATTCTGGTTTCGAGAGTAGTCAAGGTTTAGGTAGCCGACGTTCTCCACCTGTTCGGCGCCCGCCGGAATCGGATCCTCAATCATGACGTGCCGAGCCTTGGCCCCCTTCAGACGGAGTCGGACTACGAGCAGGTCGCCGGAACGTATCTCACCGGTCAGCGGCTCGAGTTCCCACTTCAGTTTGTAGCCGTCTTGCACGACGCGCAGCCGCAGATATTCACGCGTCAGCGCCAGCGAAGACGATCCACGTTCAGCCACCTGTTCTTCTCCTGTGTAGTAGTCGAGAGAAGCTGAGAAATAGAGCGTGCCGCGACCACGTTTCACTACGCGAATCTGGTTTGAGCCAGAAACCTCGTTCGCTTTACGGTTGAGAACGAAGGTCTGCATGGTCTTTGCTGACGAAACGTGTTCGGCAAACACGGTCTCGCCGTTCAGATAAACCTCCAGGTCGTAGCTGGGAGAAAGCTCACGACTCACCTTGAGGTAGTCGATGAGTCCGAACACCGCGAACGCCGTATCCTTGGTTGAATTCCAGTAATAACCGCGCGGGCGTTGCGAAACCAGCCAACGGGCGGCGCCGGGCAGAAGCTGGCTATCAGGCTTGATGCGCGCCAGGGCCTTCAACGAAAGCGCCGTGGCTTCGGTATCGTTCTGCTCGGCGAAATCGAGCATTTCTTTGCGACGCGATTCCCAGTGGACACTCACCGAGTCTGAGATTGCCGCGCGTTCGATCTCCGCTGCGACCTCGCGCGCCCGTTGGTCATCCTTGCGTTCCTTCAGAGTCAAAGCCAGGAGTGCACGGCCGTAGGGTTGTAGCTGACTGCGTTGACTGAACAGCTTGTCGACAAACTCATTGTCGATTCCGCCGCTCTCGGTCAACGCGTAAACCATGAAGGCGCGTGTCTCGAGGTCGATCTCGGTTCCGTTCCCGGTCTTCCCGAGCTGGAGCATCTGCCGGAGCTTCTCGCGCCCCTTTTCGATCCGGGCGTCGTCAACCTCGTAGCCAGCACGTTTGGCCAGCGTCAGTCCATCAATCACGTAGGCAGTCATGAATGGATCGGTTTCGTCGTCTTTCCACCAACCCCAACCGCCGTCCTCATGCTGGAAGCCGTGCAGTCGATCCATGCCCCGGCGGACTTTCTTCGCCAGGTCGTTTGAGCGACCGATCGAGGAAGTCTTCACTTCCATTAGGGCCTGGGTCACAACTACGTTGGGTAGAAAACTGGACATAGTTTGTTCAGTGCAGCCGTACGGATAGGTGGTTAGGTAGTCGAGGGCGCCGAAGAGCGTGCCCGCGACCGAAGGCGAAACCTCGATGCGCAGACGACGCGCCCGAGCGTCAGCATTGGAAGGCAGATCCAACGCAAAGGTCCGATCGGCATTCTCGTCAGACGAAGTCCACGTTTCATTCTTGACCTGATGCAGGCCGCGCGGCACGACTTCCAGCGGCAGTTCAACTGCATCTGACTCAGTATTGGTCAGCGCCTTGGCCAGCAGCTTGATCTGGCCGGCGTGGGCCGCCGAGATCTGCCAGTCGATGCGGTGCTCGCCCTGTTTGCCGATCGTCACCGTTTGTTTGGCGGGGCTAAGAATCTGCGCGCCTTCGACGGCAATTGAGATCTGCGTCGCCTTGTCGGCATTAAGGTAGTTGTGGACGATTCCGGAAAGCGTCACGGTGTCGCCCTGAGTTACAAAGCGCGGCGTCTCGAGACGAAGAATCACGTCCTTGCGCGCGACGACTTTGTACCTGGTAGCACCCACCTTCGTGTCGGCAGTGATTGCGCGGGCCGTGGCGCGCCAGGTGGTTAGGTTGTCAGGCAGGCGGACCTTCACCGTCGCGCGACCGTCCGCTCCGGTGATCACACTTGGCTGCCAGAAAGCGGTGTCTTTGAAATTCTTCCTGATGGTTGGTTCGACCATCTCGCCTTCGTTTTTGAAGTCGGCGAGTTGAAAGGCCGGTTTATTCTGCGCCAGATACATTGGCTTTTCGCCGGCGTAACCGCGGAAGACGAAATTGACTGAGAGATGCGTCTCGACGCTTTTGTAGCGTCGACCGTAAAACTCACGCTGGATGCTGCCCGAAGAATCCGGCGCGACACTGTAAACTGCTTCGTCAACCACGCCGAGGCTAACTTCTGCCCCGGGGACGGGCGCGCCGTCGGCAGTGCGAACGAGAACGGTGTACGAGGCCGTTTCGCGAGGCTTGTACTCGTGCTTGTTGGAAATGATCTCGAGGTTCAGGGTCTTGTCGCGAGCCGGCACGATGAGTTGCTGATCGCTCGTATACATCTCGCCGTCTTTCACGTAAGTCACATTGAGAAAGACGTTGGGAGCATACTCAGCTTCGATCGGCACCTCGAGAATGGCCGACTTGCCCTCGACGCTGACGTTGCGCGTCGATAGCACGTCAGTTAATTCCGTACTCACCAGCAGGTGCGCTTTGTCTGTGGGAAGAATTGCGAGCACACGCGCCGTCTCGCCTACGCGGTAGGATTTCTTGTCGGGAACGAGCTTGATTGAACGGTGTCGTTCGTCGTAGTAGGACGACGCTAGCCACTCTCGCTGATGGTCCGTTATCCAGAGATAGCCGCCTAGCGATTCGATCTCCTTGCCGCGTTCATTCAGGATCGTCTTAATCGAGAGGTAACCGGGATCGGGCGCCGTGAAGTTGTAGACCGCCAGGCCGTGAGAATCGGTTTCTACCGTCGCGGACGCGATGTCGCGCTCGTGCATTTCATAAGTGGGATATGAATAACCATTCTCCGACTTCTTTTCGATCCCAGTCCAGGTGCGTTCGACGAATTCCAATCTTACTTTTGCCGACACCGGCCGGCCTTCGTAGTCGGCGGTGTTGACTCTTATTCTCGCGACCTCGCCTTTCGTGTAAACGTAACGATCCGGATTTGCCTGCGCGATGGTGCTCCCGCGCGTGGCCACGAAACTCGCACTGCCGCTGATAACCCGGCGTGAAGAATCGGTAACCTGAGCTTCGATACTGTACTCGTAATCATAGGGGTCATTCGGGTCGGCCTCCGGAACCTGGAATTCAACGTCCAAATGACCGGCGGCGTTCAGCTTGCCTTCGCCTTCCCGGGCCATGTCGCTCGTGTAACTGTTGTAGCCGGATTCGTCATACTCGTCCTCCGACTCCTCTGGATCCTCTTCGCTGTTTTCCTCTTCTACTCCCCAAGCGTAGTAACGCGAGCGATAGAGATAGTATTTGACTTCCGCATTAGCCACCGGCGAACCGAAGAAATAGCGCGCGTCGATCGAAAAATTCACTTTCTCGCCTGCCGGGATGAATTTCTTCGGCGCCGACACTTTGACCTTGTACTCGGGCTTCTTGTATTCGGCTACCTGGAAGCTGCTGGTTGAAGTGGCGCCGTCAACCTCGGCGGTAATCTGGTAGTGGCCGAGCGGGGCCTCCTCTCCAATTTCAAGGTCGCCGCTGAAGGTGCCGCGCGAAGACAGCGGCAGTTCTTTCGATAAGACGCGCGCGTTGTTTGGATCCTCGATCGTTACATTGACGGTATCGTTGGCGATACTCACGTAACGGCCTCGATCATCAATCGCTCGCAGAATGCCTTTGAAATAGACTTTGTGATTCGGTCGATAGACCGGCCGATCCGTGTAGATGTATCCCTTGATCTTCGACCCCTCGCCGTCACCCGCATAGCCGCCAAAGTAGTACGACTGGAGATCCGAGATTGCGAAGTTGTCTTTTTGGCTAGCCAGAACCAGATAAGAATCGTCGTTGGCGTCTGCTGATGCTTCGGCTTCCGAATCGGACGATTTGAGGTCGATCTTGGTCTTCAGAATCCCTTGCTGATTGGTAACTCCGCTGACCAGAGTCTTTCGTGCGCGGAGCACTTGAACCTGACACCCGGGCCTTGGTTCGCCGGTTTTACGGTCGACGGCGTAAATCATCAGGCCGCCATCGTTCGTCGTCTTCTCAACCATGGTCAGGTCCGTCACCACGACGACTGTGTACGCTCGCAAGTCGCCGCCGACGGCTTCGACCAGGTACACGCCACGCTCGCGTTTCCCCAACGGAATCATCCGGCGGTCATATTGGTTCTCGAGCGGTCGCAAAGGCTCGCGCCAACTGCTTACCAACTGATCGGGGTTCAGTAGCGGCATACGGGCGTAGTCAGCGACGTTGAGCGGCACACGTTCCGGAGCGGCTTCGCGAAGAAACCTCTGGTTGAAGCGGTAGCGCAGATCGTGGCTGATTTGGGAGCGAACGTAGGTTTTAATGCCTGCATAGGCCCAACGCTTTACGTCTCGGACGCGTTCCAGCAGGGAAGGTTCGCGCTGGAGTGAACTGCGAAACTCCTCCTGCTCGCGTTCACCCATCTGGTGCGGGTTTTCAAGTTGCGCGAAGAACTTTAGGGGATCCCGTACGCGGTAGACCCGGAAGTCGAGATTCTCGACTCCGTGATAGTCGATCCACAGGCGCGTTCTTTCGTTGGGGGCATAAGTTCTGTGGGTAGACAGCGAGAAGAAAGGCTTCTCTTCGGACTTCACCAGATCCGAAATCACCGCCGGCATTGACTTAACGGTCGCCACGCGCGCCCGCGTGCGCATAGTGGCGATGGTCATGGCGCCGGCGATGACCGTCAGGTAGATGACGCAGCTGGCAAGAATGCGATACGAACGGGAGTTGATTTCAAACACGATTAGGAGCCTCCGAACTAGTCGAGAATCTTGAGTCGATAGAAACCGAGGAAGTTGGGATTGTCTTCCACCGGACGCCAACGCTTGCTGGGGTGTTGGTCGAGCACGGAAAGCTCGACCTTCTTCACCAGACCTTCGTCGGTCGAAGTGGCGCCGGTGTGGTAAACGACCCAGTCGTGTGCCCCCGAGTCATCAAGCTGCGACGGGCCGACAAAAATCATTACGTGATATGGATACTTCTGTACCCAGGGCTGGTGATAGAAAAGCAGATCGCCTGGCTGGGCCAACCGGCGATCGCGGCCGAAAAACACGGCGTTGAAATTCTTGAGAGTCCGCGCGTCGGCAAATTTTGAAAACTTGCCGCTGGCAAGGTCACCCTCTCGGTAGGAACCGAAGTCGGTGCGAAAGATTTTGTCTCCGAGCGGACTCTTTTCGGGGCGCAGAGAGGCGTCGGTTACCAATTGCTCATAACCGGGATCCATCCTCTTGAACCAGGCGCGATCGTGGAGTCGCAGCGCCTCACGCCAGGCGAAGCGGACCAGGCCGGAACAGTCGCGCTGTTCGACGTTCCATTGGTCGCTCAGACGGTAAAACTGCATTTCGGCAATGCCGGTGAAGGTGCGTCTGAAATGGTCGCGGTCGGCGAAGGACTGAATCTCAGCCAACTCGGGGAGCCCATCGTTGTCAATGTCGAGTGAAATAGACTTTCGGCGTTCGGTTTCCTTTGATCCAGCGGGCGTACGGGGCGTGGCCGCTTGGCGACTGCGGGCGCGCGAGAGCGAGTAGTATGAAACCAGGAGCACAACCGAGACGCCTGCCGCCAGCGCCGTTCCGATTCGAAGTCTCTTGTTAGTTGCGAACATCGGCGGGGATTATTGCCAGCCGCGATGGTCCTGAAGAGGCGGACGCTGACAGTAGGAGGGCAGGTTAACCCTCCCTCAGCGGGCGTTTGCCACTGTGCACAAACTGTGGCTAACCACAGAGTTGGGGAACCGCGTCGTAGGTCGAACCATGAGGCTAAGTGGACGGCTGAAAGGAACCGATATTTCACATGGTCATTCAGCCGTCCGCTTCACGGACTAGTTTCCTTTGGCTCGTTAACCCAGCAGTGAACTGCTGCGCTATTATCATTCGTCGGCCTTGCACAAAAAGCGAAAATCCCACCCACGGCAGTGGGTGGATGGTTCAAGTCCTGCCTACAGAACGCGGGACACCCTCAACCAAATCCCCAGCACGGGAGTGCGGGGATTGTTCAAGTCCTACCTGTTCACTTGAATA
>Ga0187892_10010087_pt1 | contig 12122 bp, 9 predicted proteins | sample MA1701073metaG_FD_139345 | JGI IMG/M metagenome (GOLD analysis project Ga0187892, IMG submission 139345) | Bio-ooze microbial communities from a basaltic lava cave in the Kipuka Kanohina Cave System on the Island of Hawaii, USA - MA170107-3 metaG ...
CCCCGGGGTGTTGACGGCGACTCGGCCGCCGGGCACCAGCACCCGGTGGAGCTCGGCGGCGCCGCGGCCCGGTCTTCCATGAACATGAGCCCCATCTGGCACAGCGCAACGTCGCAGGACTGGTCGGGGATCGGCAGGGCGGCGGCGTCGGCCTCCTTCCACTCGATGGGGGTGCCGGCGGCGGGCGTGGCCCTGGCAACGGCGAGCATGTCGGCGGCGATGTCGACACCGGTCACCGTGCCGGTCGGGCCGACGCGCTCGGCCGCTGCCCGGGTGACGATCCCGGTCCCGCAGGCGAGGTCGAGGACGCGCTCGCCGGGCCGGAGGGCGGCGGTGCGGAGCAACTCGCCGGACACCGGCGAAGCGATCGACGGGACGAAGAAGCTCTGGTACAGCTCGGCGGCCGAGCCGGAGTAGTGGCGGTAGGTGGCCGTGCTCATGAAGGGTCCTCTCCTCTCGAGCGATCAGGTCGATGGGTCATCCGTCAGTCCCGGATCATGGGCGCCTCGGCCGCGTGGCGAGCGCGCAGCTCGTCGTCCCAGCCGCCGTTGCAGTAGGTGGTGACCTCGGTGATCGCGCCGTCTCGCACCTCGCAGACATGGATCCGGCGGGCGACCATGTCCCCGCCCGGTGTGTGCTGGGTCTCGACGTGCTCGGTCACGAACCCGGTGGGTGTGGGCAGCGTGCGTACGACCTCGATGTCGACGGGTCCCTCGGCGATCGCGCGGAGCTGGTCGCAGAACGCCGAGCCCGGCCCCTCGATCTGGAATCGCCACATGGGCGGGAGCAGGTCGTAGAAGGCCTCGTCGGCGAAGAGGTCCGCTCGAGCCGTGAACGTCGAGAAGCAGCGGTGGAACTCGTCGGCCAGCGCGTCTGCGGTCGCCTGGGCGATGGGGGCGGTGTCGGTGGTCATGGGTCGACCGTAGGACTCCCCGCCCGGCGGGACATCGCCCGGACATCCCATCGCCGCCTCGGCGGTGGATGGGGCATCCGCCCCATCCACCCGCTCCTCTGGGCCCGAGGGCACCACCGCCGAGATCGGCGAGCACGCTCAGAGCAGGTCGTGCTCGTAGGCGTGGGCGATGGCGGCGGCCCGGGTGCCGACCCCGAGCTTGGCGAAGATGTTCTCGAGGTGACGGCCGACCGTGTGCTGACTGATCATCAGCGACTCCGCCACCTCCCGGTTCGTCTTGCCGGCGGCGACCTCGGCGAGGACCTCGACCTCACGGTCCGACAGGATCCCCTCGCCGGTCCGTCGGCCACCTCGGCGGTGGGCTGCGAGCAACCCCGCCAGGCGCTCGGCGTCGAGGCTCGCGCCCAGCGAAGCAAAGGCCTCATGGGCGTTGTCGAGCTCGAGCGCCGCCGTAGCTCGGTCTCCGAGCGCGAGGCACCCGCGTCCGATGAGCTCGGCCGCCCGCGCCGCCGGGTACGGCATCCGGAGACGCTGCCAGGTCGCACTCGCCCTGCGCGCCCGGGCGAGCGCCGACGCGGCGTCACCCTCGGCGAGCAGCGTCGATGCCTCGGCGTGGTCGGACATCGCGCCGAGTACCTGCGAGTGCGCGGCGGTCGCCAGCGCCCGGAGCTCGTTCGCCGCGGCCCGAGCCCCGTCCACGTCGGCGGCCGCCAGCAGGACGTCGACGGCGGCATCGAGCAGGCCCGGTCGCTGGAAGGGCTGGCCGGCTTCCACCAGGGCTCGGCGGATGCTCGACGTCGCGCCGTCGAGGTCACCCCGGGCGAGCGCCAGCCGGGCCAGGCCCGGCATCGGGGCATAGCCCGACCGGCTCGCGTCCCGGTACGCCTCAGCGGCGCCGCCGAGGTCGCCGCGCAACCGGCAGAGCTCAGCCTGCTGGTAGCAGGCGAGGCCGAGTGCCGGATGGGGCGGGTCGGAGAGCCGGCGGCGGGCGGCGGCCGCAGTGGCGGCCGCGACCTCCCACCGTCCGGTCGCTTGCTGCAGCTGGGACTGGTGGACCATGCACTGGCCTCGGTACGGGACGAGGTCAGGCTGGGCCGAGCACCACTGGTCGAGCGCGTCGGTCCACTCGGCTGCCCGAGCAAGGTCGAACAGCTGCATGCACTCCAGCACCACCGCGCAGTACACGATCCCGGAGACGATCGGCCCGACCTCGTTGGAGGTCACCGAGAGCATCACCGCGTCGAGCCGGGCGATCCCGCCCGGCTGGTCGCCCATGGCGAGCAGCGCCTGGCCGTGGCCGAGCGTGGCGAACGCCCAGAGGTCGCGGTCCCCGCTGCACGTGGCGACGTCGCCGGCCTCGATCGCGAGATCCCGGGCACGCTCGGGTTCGTTGGCGCCGAGGGCCTCGAGGAGCGCGGGGATGCGGAGCAGTCCCCAGGCCGCACACGCCCGGTCGTCGCCGATCGTCGACTCGGCTCGCTGTAGCCATCCGCCGGCGTGGGCCATCCGGCCCTGCAGCAACAGGCAGAAGGCCGCCCAGAACGCGCACCTCCCGGCCTCGGCGATGTCCCCGGCGTCGAGGTGACGGCGATGCGCCCACTCCCAGGCCGTCACAGAAGCGTCGTCGAAGCCCATCAGGTAGCCCGCGACGGCGAGGCGCTCGTGATCGACGGCGGTGAGATCCTCGACCGGGACACCACGAAGCACGTCGAACACCTCGGCCCAAGCTCGCCGTGCGAAGGCCTCTGCACCGAGCGCAGCCGGGTCGGGCACGCCGTCAGTGTCGCGTACCCGGGGTGGACCGCCACCGGCCCGGCCCGGCCCGGCGCTCCGGAACCCGCGACCCGGGGTGCCCCTCAGCTCCCGTCGGGGGGCACCGCGAAGCGGTGGCCCATCCCCGGCTCGGTGATGAGGTAGCGGGGCCTGGCGGTGTCGGGCTCGAGCTTGCGCCGGAGCCGGGCCAGGTAGACCCGCAGGTAGTTCGTCTCGGTGCCATAGCCCGGCCCCCAGACCTCGTGGAGGAGCTGGCGCTGGGTGACGAGGCGCCCGGCGTTGCGGACGAGGACCTCGAGGAGGTGCCACTCGGTGGGGGTCAGGCGGATCTCGCCGTCGGCGGTGGTCACCCGCTTGGCGGCCAGGTCGACGGTGAAGTGGGGCGTCGCCACCGACGCCTCCTCGGGGGCCGGGGTGGCCCGGCGCACGGCGGCCCGCAGCCGGGCCAGGAGCTCGTCCATGCCGAAGGGCTTGGTGACGTAGTCGTCGGCCCCGGCGTCGAGTGCCCGCACCTTGTCGGCCTCGGCGTCGCGCACCGAGAGGACGATGATGGGCACGAGCGTCCACCCCCGCAGGCCGGCGATGACCTCGATGCCGCTGAGTCCCGGCAGGCCCAGGTCGAGCACGATGGCGTCGGGGCGGCGCCGGGCAGCCAGCTCGAGGGCGGACTCGCCGTCGCCGGCGAGGTCGACGGCATAGCCCCGGGCCTGGAGGTTCGTCGCCAGGGCGCGGCGGATCTGGGGCTCGTCGTCGACGATGAGCACCCGGGTCACGAGGCGGGGGGGAGGCGCACGACCATGGTGACGCCCCCGCCCGGGGTGTCCTCGACCCGCAGCTCACCCCCCATGGCCTCGACGAACCCCCGGCTCACGGCCAGGCCCAGGCCGACCCCGCCCCGGTCGCTGTCACCCCGCTGCTGGAAGGGCTCGAACACCCGCTCCCGGTCGGCCGGCGGGATGCCGGGGCCGTGGTCGACGATGCGCAGCTCCACGGTGCCGTCGTGGGCCGCCGCCTCGATGCGCACGGCGAGGTCCGGGGGCGACCAGGCCGCGGCGTTGGCCACGAGGTTGGCGACGGTGCGCTCGAGGAGCCCGGGGTCGCCCTCGACCGGCGGCAGCGACGCCGAGAGCTCCACCTCCACGGCCTCGGCCCCCAGGCCCAGGCTGGCCAGGGCCGAGGGCACCACCTCCTCGAGGTCGATGGCCCGGGGCGCCAGCTCCAGGGCCCCCGCTTGGAGCCGGCTCATGTCGAGGAGGTTGCCCACGAGGCTGTCGAGCCGGTCGGCCGCCTCCTCGATGGTGGCCAGGAACTCCGCCTCCTGGGCCGGCGCCCAGCGGACGTCGCCGGCCCGCAGGCTCGTCACCGAGGCCTTGATCGAAGCCAGGGGGGTACGGAGGTCGTGGGACACGGCGGCGAGCAGCGCCGTGCGCAGCTCGTTGGCCCGCCCGAGGGCCTCGGCGTTGGCCGCCGCCCGGCGGAGCCGCAGCCCCGTGAGGGCCCCGGCGAGCTGGGCGGTGAAGGCCTCGAGCACCCGCCGGTCCCCGGGTGCCCGGACCGTGCCCCGCAGGGCCAGGGTCGAGCTCCCTCCCAGGGGCCGGGACCATTCCGCCTCGGTCGGGTCAGCCGGGGCGTCGTGGCCGGCGTAGGCCTCGGGAGTCCAGGTGCCGTCGGCGCCCCGCAGCACCGAGGCTCCCTCGAGCCCCAGGGTGGCGCAGAGGCGCTCGAGCAGCATGGGCAGGGGGTCGGGCTCCAGGGCCGCGCCCGAGAGTCCGGCCAGGGTCTCGGCCTCGGTCCGGGCCCGGTCGGCCTCCACCGCCTGGTGGTTGGCCGCGGTGACGAGTAGGGAGACGACCCCGGCCACGACGAGGAACACGAGCAGGGCGATGAGGTGCTCGCCCTCGGCCACCGTCCAGGTGTGGAAGGGAGGGGTGAAGTACCAGTTGACGACGAGGAAGGTGGAGACCGCCGCGGCCAGGGCCGGGCACGTCCCGCCCACCGAGGCCACGGCCACCACGAGCACGAGGTAGAGCAGCATCACCGTGGGCAGGGCCACCCGGTCCCGCCCGGCCACGAGCACCACGGTGGTGACGGGGATGGCCACGGCGGCCACGGTCCAGCCGCTGCGCCGGCGATGGCGGGGCAGGGGGTTGCGCCGGGCGATGGGGCCCACGGCCCGATTCTCCGCCATGGCCGCGCCCACCGCCCGTCACCGCCCGGAAATCACGGGATGTTGACGCTGCCGGGCCCCTTGTTGACGGCGCGTTGGCGGCGGGCGTGACGAAGATCCCAGGGTGCTGACCCTCGCCAAGCGCCTCGTCGTCGGGCGGCCGCTGGCCACCTCCGAGCAGGACCACGAGCGGCTCCCCAAGCGCATCGCCCTGGCCACGTTCTCCTCGGACCCCATCTCCTCCACCGCCTACGCCACCGAGGAGATCCTCTGGGTCACCGCCGTCGGCGCCTCGAGCCTGGCCCTCGGGCTCGACCGCCTCGTGCCCATGGCCGTGGGAGTGGCGCTGCTGCTCGTCATCGTCGTGAGCTCCTACCGGGAGACGATCTTCGCCTACCCGAGCGGGGGCGGGGCCTACATCGTGAGCCGGGAGAACCTCGGGGCGACACCGTCGCTCGTGGCCGGCGCGTCGCTGCTCGTGGACTACGTCCTCACCGTGGCCGTGTCGGTGTCGGCCGGGGTGGCCGCCATCCTCTCCCTCGACGCCTTCGCCGGCCTCCGCGGCCAGCGGGTACCCATGACGCTGTTCTTCGTCGCCCTGCTCACCGCCGCCAACCTCCGGGGGCTGCGGGAGTCGGGGCGGATCTTCGCCACGCCGACCTACGTCTACATCGCCAGCATGGCCGCCCTCGTCGTGGTGGGGCTCCTGCGGTCGTGGCTGGGGCACGTGGACCCCGTGCCCTTCGACCCCGGGGCGGCCGAGGAGGTCGAGCGCCTCGTCGGTGGCCAGCTGCCGCTCTTCCTGGCGTTGCGGGGGTTCTCCTCGGGGGCGGTGGCGCTCTCGGGCGTCGAGGCCATCTCCAACGGCGTCCCCGCCTTCCACCGGCCGGAGTCGAAGAACGCGGCGGCGACGCTCACCGCCATGGCCGCCGTGCTCGGCTCCCTGTTCCTCGGGGTCTCCATCCTCGCCGCCCGGCTCCACCCCTACCCCAGCCACGAGGAGACGGTGATCTCCCAGCTCGGTCGAGCCGTGTTCGGGCCCGGTCCGATGCACACCGTCCTCCAGCTCGCCACAGCCGGCATCCTCGTCCTCGCCGCCAACACCGCCTACGTCGACTTCCCCCGCCTCGCCGGGATCATCGCCGGCGACGGCTACCTCCCCCGCCAGTTCGCCCGCCGGGGCGACCGCCTCGTCTTCTCGAATGGCATCCTCTTCCTGGCCGCTGCCGCCTCCGGGCTTCTCGTCGCCTTCGGGGGCCTCACGAACGCCCTCATCCCCCTCTACGCCGTGGGCGTGTTCACCTCGTTCACGCTCAGCCAGGCGGGCATGGTCCGCCACCACCTCCGGCGCCGGGAGCCGGGGTGGCGCCGGAGGGTGGCGGTGAACGGGCTGGGGGCCACCGCCACCCTCGTGGTGCTGGGGATCGTGGCCGTCACGAAGTTCGCCGTCGGGGCCTGGCTGCCCATCGTCGTCGTGCCCGGCGTCATCGGGGTCTTCCGGGCCATCAAGGGCCACTACGAGCGGGTGAGCGCCGCCCTCGCCGCCCCGGCCGAGCTCCCGCCGCGACCGGGCCAGCACACCTTCGTCGTGCTCGTGAGCCAGGTGCACAGCGGGGTGCTCGAGGCGGTCCAGTACGCCCGGTCGCTGCGACCCGACCACCTCAGCGCTCTCCACGTGGCCCTCGCCGACGACACCCAGGCCCGGGTCCGCGACGACTGGGACCGCTTCGCGCTCGACGTGCCCCTCGACATCGTGGAGTCGCCCTACCGGGAGCTCACCCGCCCCGTGGAGCGCTACCTCGACGAGCTCGACGGGCGGTGGCCGAGCGACCGCCTCACCGTGGTCATCCCCGAGTTCGTCATGGGCGTGCGCAAGGTGGCCAACGTCCTCCACGGCCAGCAGGGCCTGGCTCTCAAGCTCGCCCTGCTCGACCGGCCCCACACCGCCGTGCTCTCCGTGCCCTTCCAGCTCCGGGAGCGTCCCCCGGTGCGCCCGGTCCCGGCCGGGCCGCCGGGCCCCGCCCGGGAACCTCGGGGCCGGGACCGGCTCACCGCCGACGTGGTCGAGCTCGACCGCTCGAGGCTGCTCCGACGCTGCGCCCGCCTGCCGGTCGACGGCCACGTCCCCATCGCCGAGGCACCGCTGCGATCCCGGGTCCGGGTGGTCGGCGAGGTCACGGCCAGCCGGGTGACGCCTCGTCCCAGCGGACCCTGGCTGCGGATCACGGTGTGCGACGGGACGGGATCGCTCCACGCCGTATTCACCGGCCGCCGCCGGGTGCCCGGGCTCGACCCCGGCCGAGCCGTCGCCCTCGAGGGCACGACCCGACCGGAGGCCGCAGGCACGGTCATGATGAACCCGTCCTACACCCTGCTCACCGACCCCGAGGAGCCGCCCCGCTAAGCGCCGCAAAGGAACCGCCAGATGGCGGCGGTGGCGTCGAGGCCGTCGTCGGGGGGCCGCAGCCCCGGTCCGTACCACGTGTGGGTGCCGCCCTGCACGGTCACGAGCTGCACACGTGTGCCCTCGGCGCAGCCGATCCAGGTCTGGAGGGCGATCGGCGGGGCGCCGCCCTCGGCCGGGCGCAGCCCGCAACCGTCGAGCACCGCCCACCGCTCGGCCACGTCGGCGGCCGGGGGGGCGAGGCTCGCCGCCCGGAGCCCGGGAGGCTGGAGCTCGCCCCCCTCGTAGGGGACGAGGGCGTCCGCCGTGCCGTGGACCTCGATGGCCGACACCGGGCGCGACGGCCGGCAGTCGTTGAGGACCATGGTCCCGGCCACCGACCCCACCCCGGCCACGAGGTCGGACGCCTCGCAGGCGAAGCGGTAGGCCATCATGGCCCCGGCGAAGAAGCCCACCACGTAGACCCGAGCGGCATCCACGAGGGGATCGGCGCTCAGGCGGCCGACCAGCGCCCGCAGGAAGCCCATGTCGTCGGCCCCCGCGGTGGAGGCCGGGGCGCAGCAGAAGCCGGCGTTCCAGCTGAGGTCGGTCCCCTCGGGATAGGCGACGACGAAGCCCGAGGCGTCGGCCTGGCGGTCGAAGCCCGTCACCTCGGCCGTGACCTCGGGGTCGTTGCCCACCCGGTGGAGCACGAGCACGGCCGGGACCCTCGTAGCGCCGTCGAGGTCGGGGGGGACGTAGACCCGGTACCGGCGGGTCAGGCCGCCCTGGACGAGGGAGCGCTGGGCGGCGCCGGCGACCTCCCGCAGCTCCGAGGCGTCGGTGGACGCCTCCGACCCCGAGCCTCCCGTGCGCCCGCAGGCGGCGGCGACGAGGGCGAGCCCGAGGGCGACCACCCACCGGCTCCGGCGGGACCCCCGTGCCGGTCCGGCCCGCGCCACGGGACCGGCGGGGACGGGACCGCCGGGGACGACCTCGCCGGGGACGACCTCGCCGGGGACGACCTCGCCGGGGACGACCTCGCCGGGGACGACCTCGCCGGAAGCCACCTCGCCGGGAGCCATGGGGACCAGTCTCGCCCACGAGAGCCCACCCGCACCGGGGCAGGGCCGCCGGGGAGCGGGAGTCGGGGGTCTACGGTGCACGGGAGGACCACGCGGCGAGGAGGCAGGGCATGGAGCTGGGCATGATCGGGCTGGGCCGGATGGGAGCCAACCTCGTGGCCCGCCTCCAGCGGGCCGGCCACGACTGCGTGGCCCACGACCGCGACCCGGCAGCGGTGACGGCGGCGGCGGCCTCGGGAGCCCGGGGGGCAGGGTCCCTCGAGGAGCTCGTGACCGCTCTCACCCCGCCCCGGGCGGTGTGGGTGATGATCCCCGCCGCCTTCGTCGACGCCACCCTCGACGCCCTCGCCCCCCTCCTCGAGCCCGGCGACACGGTGATCGACGGCGGCAACTCCCACTACACCGACGACCTCGTCCGGGCCGAGCGCCTCGGCGCCCAGGGCATCGCCTACCTCGACGTGGGGACGAGCGGGGGGGTCTTCGGGCTCGAGCGCGGCTTCTGCCTCATGATCGGGGGCGACGGCGAGGCCGTGGCCCGCCTCGAGCCCATCTTCGCCGCCCTCGCCCCCGGTGTGGAGGCCGCTCCCCGGACCCCGGGCCGGGACGGGCAGGCCCCGACCCCGGCCGAGCACGGCTACCTCCACTGCGGGCCCCCCGGCGCCGGCCACTTCGTCAAGATGGTCCACAACGGGATCGAGTACGGGATGATGGCGGCCATGGCCGAGGGCCTCGGCATCCTCGACCAGGCGGGGTCGGGGTCGGGCGAGCGCGTGGGCGACGCCGAGACGGCGCCCATGACCCACCCCGAGGCCTACTGCTACGACCTCGACCTGGCGGCGGTGACCGAGGTGTGGCGACGGGGCAGCGTGGTGGCGAGCTGGCTGCTCGACCTCACGGCCGCGGCCATGGCCGGCGATCCCGGCCTCGCCTCCTACTCGGGCCGGGTGTCGGACTCGGGCGAGGGTCGCTGGACGGTCCAGGCCGCCGTCGACGTCGGCGTCCCGGCCCACGTCCTCACCGCCGCCCTCTACCAGCGCTTCGCCTCCCGGGGCCGGGCCGACTTCGCCGGCCGGGCCCTCTCGGCCATGCGCCACCAGTTCGGGGGCCATCTCGAGGTGCCGCCCTCGTGACCCCTCCCCCGGCGACGCCGGGCGTGGCCCTGACCGACACCCCCGAGTGGGCCGCCCTCGCCGCCCACGCTCGGGCCCGGGGCGGCGTCCACCTGCGCCAGCTCTTCGCCGAGGACCCCGGGCGGGGTGAGCGGCTCACCCTCGACGTGGGCGACCTCCACCTCGACTACGCCAAGCACCGCGTGAGCGACGAGACCATGGCCCTGCTCGTGGCCCTGGCCGAGCGGGCCGGGCTCCCGACCCGCATCGAGGCCATGTTCGCCGGCCGGCCCATCAACGCCACCGAGGGCCGGGCCGTGCTGCACACCGCGCTGCGCGCCCCTCGGGGCACGCGGGTGGAGGTCGACGGCCACGACGTGGTCCCCGGCGTGCACGGCGTGCTCGAGCGCATGGCGACCTTCGCCGAGGACGTGCGCCAGGGCCGCTGGCGGGGCTCCACCGGGGAGCCCATCCGCACGGTGGTGAACCTCGGCATCGGCGGCTCGGACCTGGGACCGGCCATGGCCTACGAGGCCCTGCGGGACTTCAGCCGCCGCGACCTCGCCTTCCGCTTCGTCTCCAACGTGGACGGCGCCGACCTGGCCGAGGCCACCCTCGACCTCGATCCCGCCACCACGCTCTTCATCGTCGCCTCGAAGACGTTCACCACGCTCGAGACCCTCACGAACGCCCGCAGCGCCCGGGACTGGGTGCTCTCGGGCCTCGGGGACGAGGCCGCCGTCGCCCGCCACTTCGTGGCCGTGTCCACGAACGCCGCCGAGGTCGCCGCCTTCGGCATCGACCCAGCGAACATGTTCGAGCTCTGGGAGTGGGTCGGCGGCCGCTACTCGCTGCCCTCGGCCATCGGGCTCTCGCTCATGGTGGCCATAGGCCCGGGCGCCTTCGGCGAGCTCCTCACCGGGATGCGCGCCGTCGACGAGCACTTCCGCACCACGCCCCTGGCCGCCAACGGGCCCGTCGTGCTCGGGCTCCTCGGGGTCTGGTGCACGAACTTCCTCGGCGCCGCCACCCACGCCGTCATCCCCTACCACGACGAGCTGGCCCTCCTGCCCGCCTACCTCCAGCAGCTCGAGATGGAGAGCAACGGCAAGTCCGTGGACCTCGACGGGCGGCGGGTGGCCCTGGACACCGGACCCGTGGTGTGGGGCACGCCGGGCACGAACGGCCAGCACGCCTACTTCCAGCTCCTCCACCAGGGCACCCGGCTCGTGCCCTGCGACCTCATCGGCTTCTGCGCCCCGAGCCACCCCCTCGGACCCCACCACGACCTGCTCATGGCCAACCTCCTGGCCCAGGCCGAGGCGCTGGCCTTCGGGCGCACCCCCGAGGAGGTGCGGGCCGCCGGGGTGGACGAGGCCCTCGTGGCCCACCGCAGCTTCGAGGGCAACCGGCCCACCACGGTCGTCCTCGCTCCCGCCCTCACCCCCGCCACCCTTGGCCAGCTCGTGGCCCTCTACGAGCACAAGGTGCTGACCCAGGGGGTGCTCTGGGGGGTGAACTCCTTCGACCAGTGGGGGGTCGAGCTGGGCAAGGCGCTGGCCGGGCGCATCGCCGGGGAGCTGGCCGCCGAGGCCGAGCCCGACCTGGGCCACGACAGCTCCACGAACGCCCTCATCCGCCGCTACCGCCGCTGCCGTCCTCCCACAGCTTGATGCCCCCGAGGATGCCGGCCTTGTTGTCGACGACCGAGACCCGGGGTCCGAGGTCGCCCTCGAGGTGCTTGGCGTTGCCGCCGCCCACGTAGAGGTGGTCGTAGCGGCAGAGGACGTGGAGGATGGCGATGGCCTCCCGCACCCGCCGGTTCCAGCGCTTGCGGCCCACGTGCCGGCGGGCCACGTCGCCGAGCTGCTCGTCGTAGGTCTCGTCCTCGCGGAAGGGGTGGTGGCCGAGCTCGAGGTGAGGGCAGAGCCGGCCCTGGTGGTAGAGGGCGGTGCCGAACCCGGTGCCCAGGGTGACCACCATCTCCAGGCCCTCGCCCTGCACCACCGCCCCGCCCTGGAGGTCGGCGTCGTTGAGGACCCGGGTGGGCCGCCCCAGCCGCTCGGTGAGGACCTCGGCCAGGGCGAAGCCATCCCAGGCGTCGGCGATCGCGGGGTCGGTGGGGCTGCCCGGGCCCTCCTCGGTGGCGAGGTTGGGGGCGGTGCGCACCACGCCGTCACGCACCATGCCCGGGAACCCGAGCGACACCCGGTCGTAGGCCCCGAGGGGCGCCACGAGCTCGACCAGGCTGTCGACGAGCCGCTCGGGGGGCAGCGGATAGGGGGTGGCGACCCTCACGCGGTCGACGGTCATGGCGCCGGCGGCATCGAGCACCGAGGCCTTGAGGCCCGAGCCCCCCACGTCGATGGCCAGGGTGAGGGGGCCGGGCCCCGCTCCTTGCGGTCGTCGCCTTCCGTCCACCGAACCTCCTTGCTCGGCCTGGCCTCCTCGACCTGGCCTCCTCGGCCGGCCTGGCCGGGCGGGGCCCCGACCGTTAGGCCCACCGGTCGCCGGGTAAGACTGGCGCCAGCGATGCCCTCTCCGACGCCCTCGATCTCCGCGGCCGACGTGCCCGCCATCATCGCCGATCGCTGCGCGAGCAGGGACGAGGACCGAGTGGGCCTGGAGCTCGAGTGGCTCACCTACCCCATGGACGACCCCGGGCGGCGCCTGACCCGGGAGGTGCTCGAGG
>Ga0187892_10010089_pt1 | contig 12121 bp, 9 predicted proteins | sample MA1701073metaG_FD_139345 | JGI IMG/M metagenome (GOLD analysis project Ga0187892, IMG submission 139345) | Bio-ooze microbial communities from a basaltic lava cave in the Kipuka Kanohina Cave System on the Island of Hawaii, USA - MA170107-3 metaG ...
GGTCGAGCTCGGGGCGACTGTCGCAACCATCGTCCGACTCGTGCTCTCAGTCATCGTCCTGGGCACGCCGACTGTTCTGATGGGCGGCACACTGCCGGCAGCCGCGAAGGCGGTGGAGACCGACGACGATATCAAGCGCCGCTACGTCGCCCTCCTCTATGGAACGAACGCGCTCGGCGCCGTTACCGGCGCTTTTGTTTCGACGTTCTTTCTGATCGAGGCATTCGGCACGCGTCGGACGCTCTGGCTCGCCTGCGTGGTCAACCTCCTCGTGGCGGGTGTCGCGCGCTCCCTTGCCGGCGCGCGTACGGAACTGTGGCCGCGCGCGGCGGCGTCTGAGCGCCCGGTACCCGCGGCGGCTGCCACCGGGGCATCGGCACCTCCGGCCTTCGTCTATGCTGCTGCGTTGACGGTCGGCTTCGCCTTCTTGCTGATGGAGCTGGTGTGGTACCGCATGCTGGCGCCACTCCTTGGGGGATCGTCCTTCACGTTCGGTCTCATTCTGGCCGTTGCGTTATTGGGCGTCGGTCTCGGTGGCGTGGCATACGCGCTCCTCGACCGGCGTCGCCCGCCGACGCTGTACGCCTTTGCCCTGACGTGTACCCTCGAGGCGGCGTGCATGGCGTTACCGTACGCGCTGGGCGACCGTATCGCGATTTTGACGACGTTTCTGCGATCACTGGGCGGCTTCGGATTCTACGGGCTCGTCCTCGGCTGGACGGGCGTCGTCGCCTTGGTGGTTTTCCCAGCAGCGGTGGTGGCGGGGCTGCAGTTTCCCATGTTGATTGCTCTGCTGGGTCGAGGACGTGAGCAGATTGGGCGGCATGTCGGCTTGGCCTACGCGTGGAACACCGTCGGTGCGATCTTGGGATCGTTGGCTGGCGGCCTGGGCTTGTTGCCGGCGTTGTCGGCAACCGGCACGTGGCGCGGTGTGGTCATTGTGCTGGTGGCACTTGGAGTGAGTGCGCTGGTTCTCGGCCGCCGGACTGACCGCCGGTTGTCGCCGTTGTTGCCCGCTGCCGTCACCGCAGTCGTTGCACTGAGCGGCGTCCTGCAGACGGCGGGTCCGACCGCGGCGTGGCGACACAGCGCCATCGGCGCGGGTCGGGTGACCTTCAGCAACGCCACACCCAACACGCTCCAAGAATGGATGAACGGCCGCCGCCGCGCGGTCACGTGGTCTGCAGACGGCGTTGAGAGCAGTGTCGCCCTGCACGGCGCAAACGGATACACGTTTCTCATCAATGGAAAGAGCGACGGCAATGCCATCGGTGACGCCGCCACTCAGGTGATGGGCGGGTTGATTGCCGCGATTCTCCATCCCAACCCGCAGCGGGCGTTGGTCATCGGCTTGGGAACGGGCAGTACGGCCGGGTGGCTTGCAGCCATTCCCTCGATGCAGCGTGTCGATGTCGTCGAGCTGGAGCCGTCCGTTCTCGAAGTAGCCAAGGTCTGCGCCCCCGTCAATCAGGACGTGCTCGCCAATCCCAAGGTGCATTTGCTCATCGGTGACGCCCGCGAGGTGCTGCTCACTACGTCGGAGCGCTACGACATCATCTTTTCCGAACCCTCGAATCCGTATCGTGCCGGCGTGTCGAGCTTGTTCACCGAAGAGTTCTATCGCGTTGTGGCCGCGCGTCTCACCGCGCGCGGCCTCTTTGCGCAGTGGCTGCAGGCGTATGAAGTGGACAGCCGAACCGTCCGCGGGGCCTATGCGACGCTGACCGCGGTGTTTCCCGTGGTCGAGACGTGGCAGACCCGCGAGATCGACCTGCTGCTGGTCGGCGCCATGCAGCCGATCACCTACGACGTGGCGCGTCTACGCGCGCGGGTGCAAGAGGAACCCTTCCGCACGGCGCTGGCAGCCTCGTGGCGGACGGCCAGCTTGGAGGGGTTTCTAGCCCACTACGTCGCCAACGCTTCCTTGGCAACGAGGATCGCGACACAAGACGGAAGCCTGCCGAACACGGATGATCGGCCACTGATCGAGTTTGCGTTTGCCCGCTCGGTCGGCCGCAGCCTGTTCGAGACCGCCGAGTTGCGTGACGCAGCGCGGGCGCGTAACGAGCACCGTCCGGCGTTGACCGGTGGCGTCGTCGACTGGGACCGTGTCGACGACGAGCGGACGGCGTTTGTCGCGTCGCAAGGCACCCGTCCCACGATCGAGCCGTACTTCTCGGTGGCGCAACGCTACCGCAGCTTCGCACAGCAATTGTACGTCGACGACCAGCTGAAGGCCGTGCTGGCGAACTGGCGGGCACAGTCAGCCGCGCCGCAGGGGCCGACCGAGTTGGCCATCGTGGCCGAGGCGCTCGCCGACAGCGGTCACGACGAGGCACTGCCATACATCGAGCAGTTGCGTGCCTTCCAGCCCGCTGAAGCTGATGCGGCCCTGGCTCTGCTCCGCTGGCGTCAAGGCAGGGTAGGGGATGTGACGAGTGCGCTGGAGGCAGCGTTTCGCCGCCACCAGCACGATCCGTGGCCGTCGCCGACGGTCATGAGTCGGGCGATCAATGTGGCCACCTATGTGGCCGCGTCGAACGCCAACGCCGCGGCCCGCTTGTTCGACGTGTTGAAGACGCCGTTCGCAGCGGCGGCACTGGATGAGGAACGACGCAAAGCGCGCTTGCAGATCGCCACACACCTCAACTTCAAGGCCGTTTGCGAGGACGTCATCGTACCCTCCGAGCCGAACGTTCCTTGGCAGGAGGACGTTCTGGAGAGCCGGGTGCGCTGTTACGAGCTGACGGGAAACGCCGCACTCCCCCGGGCCCGGCGCGACCTCGAGGTTTTTCGTGAAAATGCGGCCGAACCATTTGACCCTCCTGCCTAGCGACATTCCGCCCACGTTCGCTGCCATGCCATTCGACTCGGACTTGCTCTTGCTGGCGGCGATCGTTGCGCTGGCATTCACCGTGGAAACGGTCGCCGGTTTTGGCGCCATGATCATTGCCATGACCCTGGGGTTGCAGCTCTATCCGATGAAGTCGCTGCTCGGTGTGCTCGTGCCGCTCAACCTGAGCCTTCAAGCGTACATCGTGACGCGACACCACGAGCACATCGCGCGTCGCCTCGTGGTGCGGCGCATCTTGCCCTTCATGGGCCTGGGCCTCGTGGGCGGCCTGGTGTTCTTCGAGCGGCTTCCAGGACGTGCCTGGGAAGCGATCTTTGGCGTGTTCGTCGTCGGTGTCGCCGTCGTTGAGCTGGTGCGCCGTGTGCGTCAGGGACACCAACGTGGCCACGTCTTGTCCTCGATGGGGCAACGTTTCAGTCTTGTGGGTGCCGGCCTCTGTCATGGACTCTTTGCTGCCGGTGGCCCCCTCCTGGTCTACGCCCTCGGGCGGTCGGCTCTCGCCAAGCCGCGATTTCGCAGCACGTTGGCGACGGTTTGGCTGGCTCTGAATCTATTGCTAACGGTGGCGTACGCGGCCACAGGCCGGGTGTCGGTCGGCGTCGTTCCGATCCTGATGGTCCTCTTGCCGGCGGTCGTAGTCGGCATCGCGGCAGGCGAATGGGCGCACCACCGGCTCGACGAAGCGCGTTTTCGAGTCGTCGTGTTCGTGCTGTTGGCGGGCGCTGGCGCGGCGATCGTCCTGCGCGTGTTGATAGGGTACGCCTCCTAGCGGGCGCGAGCCTGAGGGTGCCTTGCACTGAGGGAACAAATGGGCGAGGACCCCAGGTGCGCAAGCAACAGTTTGCCTCAGGCCGGCGCTGCGGCGTAGGTTGGACGAGCGAAAGCCGAGAGGAGTAGACGAGTATGCGCGAGGTGCGGACATTCTGTCGCGTGTGCGAGCCAGCCTGTGGCTTGGTGGCGCGTGTTGAGGACGAGCGCCTGGTGGGGCTCAGACCTGACCGCCAGCACCCGGTTTCGCATGGCTGGGCATGTAACAAGGGCCTCGCGACTTTCGAGGTGCACCACGATCCCGATCGGCTGTCGTTTCCGCTGAAGCGCACTGCCAGTGGCGCCTTCGAGCGCATCACGTGGGATCAGGTGATCACCGAAATTGCCGACCGCATGCGTACGATTCGCGCCGCGCGGAGCGATTGGGCGACGGCGCTGTACATCGGCAATCCAACGGCGTTCAACGCGCTGGTCGGCGTCGGCTTGACGCCCTTTCTCGGCGCCCTCGGCACGCGCCAGATCTACAGCGCCGGCACGCAGGATTGCAGCAACAAGTTTGCTGCCAGCGAATGCGTGTACGGCAGTAGCACCGTGCACCCGATCCCGGATTTCGATCATACGAACTACCTGTTGATTTTGGGATCGAATCCCGGCGTGTCGCACATGAGCTTCATTTCGATTGCTGACCCGATCAACGTGCTGCGCCGCGCGCAACGTCGTGGCGCGACGATCCGTTTCGTCAACCCGCGGCGCATCGAGTCGGTCAAGTCGGGGGTTGGCGAGCTGATCCAGATCCAACCCGATACCGACGTGTATTTCCTCGCTGCACTGCTGCATGAGCTCGACCGCATTGGGGCGTTTGACGAGAACATCATCGCGGCACACGCCAGGAACATCGATGCTCTGCGCGCCTTCATCGCGTTGTACTCGCCCGACCGGGTGGCGCCGATCACGGGCGTAGCGGCGGAGACGATCCGCGAAGTCGCGCGCGGGTGGGCGGCGGCGAAGGGCGCGTCAGTGACCATGTCCACCGGCGTGAACATGGGGCGACACGGAACGCTGGCCTACTGGCTTGTGCAGATGCTGTCCTTCGTCACCGGAAACCTGAACCGGCGTGGCGGCAACATCGAGTCCATCGGCTATTACCCGAGCGCGGCGGCGTCGGGACGCGTCATGGATCCGGCACAGTCGTTCTTCGAGAGCCGTTTCGGTCAAATGCGACACGTGCGCGGCTCGCGGCCGGGGAACATGTTGCCTGACGAGATCCTTACGCCCGGCGAGGGACAAGTGCGGGCCCTGTTCGTCGTCGCCGGTAACCCTGTCCTGTCGATGGCAGACGAGGCGCGCGTGCGCAGCGCCCTCGCCGCGCTCGACCTTATGGTATGCATCGACATCTACCGCACGGCGACGGCGCAATATGCAGACTACATTCTGCCGGCGACCGATCAGTTCGAGCGCGCCGACCTGACCTACGCCGGGCTCGGCCTGCAACACCGGCCGCACGTGCAATATACCGATGCGGTGGTGGCGCCGCAGGGGGAGCGCCGCGAGGAATGGTGGATCTTCGCGCGGCTGTGCCAGGCGCTGGGTTTCAAGGGACCTCTCGACGCAGGAGACAGCCCGGAGCTCTTCGCGCGCCTGGAGCGCATGCTCGAGCGCGGTGGCTTGACCCTGGAGCAGGTCAAGGCGGCGCCCGGAGGCGTACTGTTATCGCCGCTCCAGCCGGTGGCGTTCGAGATCTACGCGCAGACTGCCGACGGGCGCATCGACTGCTGCCCTTCAATTCTGGCCGAGGGCCTACGCAAGGCGACCGAAGATTTTGCCGTGCTGGTGGGCGAAGGGCCCGGCAGACTCCGGCTGATCACCAAGCGCGATCGCTTCATGCACAACTCATGGTTTCACAACATCGACAAGATGAAGCACGGCGAGCGCGCGCAGAACTATCTCTTCATGCACCCGGACGATGCCGAACAGCACGGCCTGCGCGACGGCGACCTCGTGCGTGTCCGTTCCGCCGCCGGCCTCATCGAGCTGCGCGTGAAGTGCGATGGTGACCTACTGCCGGGCGTTGTGGCCGCGACCCACGGCTGGGGCCACAGCGATGCTACGGGCATGCGCATCGCCAGCGAGCGTCCAGGCGTTAACGTCAACCGTCTATTGTCCAGCGGACCCGGTAGCTACGATCCGCTCAGCAACATGGCCTTCATGACTGGCGTGCCGGTGGAGGTGGAGCGGGTTGAGACGCATGCACCGTGATCGACGCATGAGCTGGGCGACAAGTTTCCAGCGACAGCTTCACCCCAGAACCTAGAAGTGCAGCTTCCACCCGACGTTAGCCCGATCTTTGCCCTCGTGATATCTTTGCGTTCGTGCGGTCCGAGGAGTTGGAGGCGGAGTGGGATGACGACAACATCGAGCACATTGAGCGGCACGGCATCGAACCTGAGGAAGTCGAGGAAATCGTTTACGAGGACTGCTACCCATCCTGGGTTGTCAGCGGTCGTCGTCGCGGAGTTCGCGAGCTTCGGTGGACGATTTTCGGACAGACGTGCGGCGGGCGTTATCTACTTGCGGTCGTCGCCCCATACCGGCAGCGTGGCGTCTGGCGCGCAGTAACTGCGAGGGACATGGAGCGGCAGACTCGACGGAGGTACCAGCAGTGGCGCGGAAGCTGACAGCAGCGCAGCGGCGGGCCCTGCGCGAAGAGGCCCGGGAATGGGACCAGCTCAGTGATGGAGAGCTGGGACGGCTCTTCGACGAAGCGAAGCCAGTTCAGGTCCGTCTGCGACGGCCAAGGCCCAGGACCCTCACGGTTGCGCTCGACACGCAGACACTGAATCGGCTGCGGCGCATTGCGCGACGGAAGCAAGTCGGACCGAGGCAGCTGGCGGCAATCTGGATCGCAGAGCGACTCGGGCATGAGCAGCCTGGCACCGGCAGGCAGCGGCGCACGGGCTAACCAGCGCGTCGAGCCCACCGGCATGAGCTTGGTTGCCTCTCGCGAGCGCCGCTGGGCCGGCGGCTCACGCGCGCGACGTCTTGGCAACCTGGCGGTCGAGGTCGAGCATTGAATTCATTGGCGATGACATTCGAGATCAGGTTCCACGATGGCCATGGGGTGTGCCCGAAGCCCGGCGCGTTCGGGTGACCAGCGGGGTCGTGACCATCCTCCTTCTGGGCTGGGTCGCAACCGCCCCGTACGTGCTACCGATCCTGCCGATCCACCTTGTGCCGCGGTACATGGACATGCTCGGCTTGAAGGAAGTCCGACCCGAGACCCGTCCTATGGGCAACGTGCCACAGATCTTTGCTGACATGCTGGGCTCGGAGCAGTTAGTGGCCGAGGTCGCGCGCGTGTACGCCGGGCTCACACCTGACGAGCGGCACCACTCCGTGCTCTGGGGTCGGGACTTCGGCGTGGCCGGCGCGATCGACTACTTCGGACGCGCCTACGGTCTCCCTCCGGCGATCAGCGGCCACCAGAACTACTATCTCTGGCGGCCCCCGGGGCAATCTGGCGAGCTGATGATCGCTGTGGGCATCCCCGAGCAGGACCTCTTACCGTGGTTCGCGGGCGTCGAGTCGGTGGGAACGGTGCAGTGCGACCTCTGCATGCCGGACCGGCAGGTGATGCACATCACCGTTTGCCGCGGGCTAAAGGTGCCGCTCGACAAGTTCTGGCCGCTGGTGAAATGCTGGACCTGCGACAAGCCGCGCTTCGTCAGCGAACGGCCACCCGGGCAAAGCCGCTCAACCTCATCGGGCAGTGATGAGATGGAGTCAGTGCTGGCGCCGCCGAACAAGCCGCTCCAGGCAACGGCGAAAAGCACGCCGCGCCTGAGCGCCAGGGCGTTGGGCTTGGAACAGCGATGTCGGTATGATCGCGACACATGACTATCCGGTTCTCCGTCGATCCGGACACCGGCAAGCCGCACATCCACAACCATGACGAAGCTCGGTTTGCTCGCGGGCGCAGCTTCCTCGATCTGGTTCGTCATGGCGCCGTTCGCCGAGGAACCGTGGCTTCGTCGCCACCTCGGTGCTCGCTACGACGACTATATGAAGTTGTCGCCCCGCTACCTCTGGTTCCCGAGGCGAGGGCGCGGTGCGGCCCGCGCGGCACGTTAGGCGGTCCGGAGTGAATGGAGATGCGACTCGCCCAGTCAGCCGACCTCGATGCGGTCATCGCGATCGATCCCATCGCCGAGCGGGAGTCATCACGCCGGAGCTTCCTCGAGTCGTCGATCCGGCGCGGCGAGTGCTGGCTCGCCGTCTCGTCCGGCACGGCCGTCGGCTTCGTGATTCTCCAGTACACGTTCTACGGAAACGGCTTTGTGCCGTTACTCGTCGTTCAGGCGTCCGCACGACGGCGGGGCGTCGGCAGGCGTTTGCTCGAGCACGCGGCCTTGATATGCACGACGCCCAAGCTGTTCACCTCCACAAACGAATCGAACACCGCAATGCGGTCACTGTTGCAGCGCGTCGGGTTCGAGCCGTCGGGTGTGATCCACAACCTGGATCCCGGCGATGCAGAGCTTGTCTACGTGCGAAAAGCGTGAAAATTACCCCAAATGAAGATTGCCTATGCCGGCACGCTCCCGCCCCATCCGGGCGGCAGCGCGATCCTCGGCGGCGCGCTGCTGAGTGGGCTTGCGCGGCGGGGACACGAGGTCGCAGCAATCGCGCCGATCACCGCGGCAGCTCTCGAACAAGGTGATGCCCTGGCGCACGCCTCGTTCGATGTGACGCGCTACCTCATTCCCGACTTCGAGAGCGCGCCGAACAACCCCGCGTCTGATGATTTCCGCGCGCTCGAGAAACGCAGCGTCGCGTCCCGTCTCGGTCCGCTGTTGGAGACGATGCGGGCCGATCTGGTCATCGCTGGGAGGGAGACATTCGCTTCGCACGTTCCAGCCCTGGCGCGGGACCACGGCGTCCCCTGCGTAGTGCTGGCGCAAGGTGGGACCACCTGGGGTCTGCTCGCAGGCGCGTACCCGAGCAACCTGGCGCGAACTCTCCTCGACGGGCTGGGTCAGGCCGACCGCGTGATAGCGGTGGCTCGTCACCTCGCGGACCGCTTGAGAGAGTTGCAGCTCGAGCGTGTGGATGTCGTTCCTAACGCCGTTGACCCGCAGAAGTTCACGCCGGCGCCCCCTGATCCTGCGCTCATGCGGAGCCTCGGCATTCCCAGCGGGCGTGTAGTTGTCAGTCACGTGTCGAACCTCAAGGACATCAAGCGTCCGCTCGATATCGCCCACTCCGCGGTCCAGACGTTGGGGCGTGATCCGCGCCTGGTGTATGTCATCGTCGGTGACGGACCCTGCCGCAGTGAAATGGAAGCCGAGTGCAAGCGCGCCGGCATCTTCGAGCACTTCCGATTCGTCGGATGGGTGCCGCACGATGAGGTCTCACGACACTTGAATCTTGCGGACATTGTGCTGATGCCGTCCGAGGTGGAGGCCCTGGCGCTGGTCTATCTCGAGACCCAAGCGTGCGGCCGGGTGCTGATCGCCAGCGACATTGCCGCCGCGCGGGAGGTCGTGAACGACGGCGTGACGGGAATCCTGCACAACGTTGGGGACAGCTCGGCGTTGGCGGAAGCGACGCTGCGGGCCGCGGCCGACCCCGGGCTGCGTGCCGCAATCGGTGCCCGAGCCCGCAGCTTTGCGGCCGCCCGCCCATTTGACACCGCCCTAGCCGAGTATGAGGCGATCTTTGCGGCCGTGACGCAGCAGCGTGCCACTCTAATAGCCCGTTGAAAAACCGATGGAACCCAGAACCCAGATCACAGAGCACAGACAAAAGCGCTTCATTTCCGCAGGTCCACGTCTGAGTTCTGTGTTCTGGGTTCTGTGCTCCGGGCGTCTTTCAACAGGCTGCTAAACCGACAGTAGCCGACCCCGGCCACAAAAGGGGATAAGTCCAATTTCCGTGCGGATAGGGACTTATCCCCATTTTGACTATTTCAGGCTGGCACGGGGAACTTGGCGCACAGGTCGCGGACGGCGCCGGCGATGCGAGTCCGGCGTGTGACGTCGTCAGGGCTCCGCAACACTTCGTCGACCCACGTGGCAATTTGCCGCATCTCTGCTGCGCCCATTCCACGCGTCGATAGCGCCGGCGTTCCCAGACGGATCCCGCTGCAGATCGTTGGGGGCTTCGGGTCGTAGGGGATGGTGTTCTTGTTGACGACAATGCCGGCTTCCTCGAGGAGATTGGCCGCCACCTTCCCGGTCATGCCGAGCGGTCGCAGGTCGACGAGCATAAGGTGATTGTCGGTCCCACCCGACACGAGTTTCAGGCCATGCTCCAACAAACCAGCGGCGAGCTCACGGGCATTGTCGATGGTGCGCCGCTGCACGGCCTGGAAGCCCTCGGTCATGGCTTCTTTGAACGCAATCGCCTTGGCGAAAATCGTGTGCATGTGTGGACCGCCCTGCAAGCCGGGGAACACCGCCTTGTCGATGCGTTGCCCCAAAGCGGCGCGGCAGAGGATGAGGCCGGAACGCGGCCCGCGTAGCGTCTTCTGCGTGGTGGTCGTCACCACATCACAGTGCGGAATCGGATTCGGGTGCACTACGGCCACAATCAGACCGGCGATGTGCGACACGTCGGCGAGCAAGTATGCGCCGACCTCATCGGCGATGCGGCGAAAGCCGGCGAAGTCCCACGTCCGTGGATACGCAGTGGCGCCGGTGACGATCATCTTCGGTCGCACCTGCTTGGCCTGCGCCGCGATCTGTTCGAGGTCGAGGCGCTCGGTGGTCGAATCGACGCCGTAGTGCACGAAGCGATAGGTATGGCCGGTGGTATTCACTGCGCTGCCGTGGGTCAGATGCCCACCTTGGTTGAGATCGAGTGCCATCACCGCATCGCCGGGCTCCAGCAACGCCTGGTACGCCGCGACGTTCATCAGCGCGCCGCTGAGCGGCTGGACATTGGCGTACTCGGCGCCGAAGAGTTGCTTGGCCCGCGCCACCGCCAGGCGCTCGATGGCGTCCATGTTGACGCAGCCGTTGTAGTAGCGCGCACCCGGCATGCCCTCGGCATACTTGTTGCCGAAGGCTGTCGCCTGCGCCTCGATGACCGTCCTGCTCATGTAGTTCTCAGACGGGATCAGCATGAGCGTATCGCGCTGGCGCACGTCTTCTGCTGCCAGAATGGCAGCGGCTTCCGGATCGAAGTGTGTGAAGTCCATCGTTCCTCCCGAGCTTCAGGCGTCAGATTTCGGATTGCCGATCCGGCCACGGTTGGCTGCGTTTCTGCAATCAAAGATCTGGCGACTGTCCCGGAAGGCCCAGGCGACCGGCCGTCCCTTGTTCGCACTCCCGCGTGGTACGCTCCACGTGTCCCGCTTGGCGCGAGACGCTCCGGCGTTGCGCCGGAGCCGCCAGTTGTGCTGTCGAACTAGCCTGATCCTACGCTGGACTTCAGGAGACCGTCAAGTGGATCCTGCGAGTGCATCGTGTCTCAGTGCTTGATTGGCTGACGCACTTGACGATGAACGGCTTGAATCCCAACCAACTCCTGTAGTCTCCCCCCTGCAAGAGAGTGTCGATAACTGCGAAACGGGCGCGCGGTCGCGGTCACCGGGGAATGAATTCCCCGGCTCCTCAATGATACCAAGTCGGCTTAATAAGCCGACTGCGAACCCAGGTCTGGGAGTCCCCCTTTCGGGGGACTTTCCCGCTCGAGCCCGGGAATTCATTCCCCGGTGGCGTGCCCGTCGCGACGCAATGACGGTGTTCCCGCGAAAATCGACACTCCTCAGCGCCTTTGCTCTCTAACAGGGTCCCACCTCACGCTCGACTGGGTATGTGGGAGCGGTTCGCCTTCGATTTTGAAGGCGCTTTTGGCTTGCTCTGGGTCAGTCGAAGGGCATCGGATCGCACCGAATGTCGACTGAGGTTTGCGGTGGCATCCGGTTCACGGCAAAATGCCGCGCAGTCGAGGTGGGAATGGGCCGGAAAATACTGATCACCGGGATTACGGGTCAGGATGGCAGCTATCTGGCTGAGCACCTGCTGAGCCTGGGCTGCGAGGTGCACGGCTTGGTGCGGGGCGTCGCGGCGGAGGCGTCCGACCAGCGGTTCTCGCGCATCGCGCACCTCCTCGATCGCCTCCAGCTGCACTCAGGCACGCTCGAGAGCTACGGCCGGGTCTATCAGGTGATCGCGCGCGAGGAATTCGACGAGTGCTACCATCTCGCCGCCCAGAGCTTCGTCGGCGAAAGCTTCGAAGATGCGTTCTCCACCATGAATATCAACATCAGTGGGACGCATCATGTCCTCGCCGCCTTACGTGAGTTGCGTCGGGACTGCCGCTTCTACTTCGCCGGCTCCAGCGAGATGTTTGGCACGGTCGCGGAATCGCCGCAGCGTGAAACCACGCTGTTCCAACCGCGCAGCCCGTACGGCATCAGCAAGGTGACGGGCTACCATCTGACGCGCAACTATCGCGAAGCCTACGGAATGTTTTGTTGCATCGGTATCCTCTTCA